>Ga0137431_1000727_pt1 | contig 11055 bp, 7 predicted proteins | sample EasRivERMZT800_2_FD_104646 | JGI IMG/M metagenome (GOLD analysis project Ga0137431, IMG submission 104646) | Soil microbial communities from meander-bound floodplain in the East River, Colorado, USA - East River MetaG ERMZT800_2 | ecosystem: Environmental > Terrestrial > Soil > Floodplain ... | reverse complement strand
GGCGCGATAGCTGTGCCGCTGCACCGTGGGCGAGATTTGCTCGTTGACCACTTTGACTTGCTGCTCGGGCCAATCGGTGGGAACCGGAAAGGTGCCCATCAGGCCGGCGCAGGGACCGCCGACCGCGCGAACCGAGATGCCGAATTCCCACTTTTGCGTGCGCGACTCGGGAACCGGTTCGGCAGGTTTGGCAGGCTCAGCCGTCGCCTGGCCAAAGCCTGATTGCCACGGCGCAGCAATGATCAGAGTGGCAATCAGCCAGCGCAAACGACAATGCATGCTTCCCTCGCGGCAAAAAAGCGCGCTGCCGCGCTCGTGCGCGGCACTCTAGGAAGCATAATTGCGGCCCAGGCCGCTGGCAAAGCGCAGCCGGGATCGGGGCCGCTCAATCGTTATCGACCGTGCAACCGATCCTTTAGAGGGTCGGCGACACTTCGATCGGCCCCGGTAAAACTTGAGGCGAGCTGGGCATCATCATCGTGGCCCGCGGCATTCCGGGCGGGCAATCCGGCGGTGGGCAAACGTTGCAGCGGTCGCCCCGATTGAACCAGCCGCTCGACATTTGCCGGCAGGTGTTGCACCCGCTCAGGCTGGCAACCAGCAATGCCGCGCCCGCGAGAGAGATTACGACTTTGTTCATGGCTTCGTCCTCCGCATCGTCACATCGAGTTGCGTCCCGGCAACTCTAGCCCCCAGCTGATGAGGTGCAAACGCATCGGTCGCAATTTTGCAGCGCCAGCGGTGGGCGGGCGCGCCTGCCTTGCCGAACATGCGGTCCGCGCGGGCCAGCTCACGCAAATCCGCAATTTTAAGAGACAACTGCTTTACCGCGGCTGATGAAAAAATGCTACAGTGTTTTTGAACGCTTTCGCACTCTAGCGCCAGACGCGCGCGCCGGCTGGTCCGGCCGCACAATCGATACCAGCGGACAACTCGCCATGATGCGGCACACGGCCAGACTGAGCGCCATTCTCGCGCTCTCCGTTGCCGCGGCCATTCACGCTGGCGAAACGGCCGAACAAACCGAAAAGCAGGCTTCGGCTGCGCAAGTTTGCCAGACATTCCGTGTTCGCGAGCAGGACCAGATTTGGCTGGTCAGCACAAGGCACTTGGGCTGCACGATTGGCAGCAAGTATCAGCCGACGTTTCAGGTTTGTCGCTATGAAAAGGGAATCTGGCAGCCGCGAACGGTAGAAGATTTTTATCAGGAAGATTCGGCCGACCTGGTGACGCCAATCTATGTGCACGGAAATCGAATCGATGCGCACCTAGCGAGCAGCTACGGGTTGAGCTTCTATTTCGAGTTTGCGGGGAAGCTGGATTCGGAGCCGCCGGTGCGATTTGTGATCTGGTCGTGGCCCAGCGACCAGATCAGAGGCCCGCTCAAAGACGTGCGTTCCAAGGCGGCCCGTTCGGACTATGAAGCCTATTTCCTGGGCAGTTTCTTGAGCCGCATGCAGCCTGATGTTCGCGTTGGCTTGTTGGGTTTCAGCTTTGGGGCGAGGATCATCAGCGGGGCAATGCATTTGGCGGGTGGCGGGGAGATTTTTGGAGCGACGTTGCCCGAGTTGACGCGGGCGAAGTTTCGAGTCGCCATGTGGTCGGCTGCGGAGCACAACCACTGGTATCAGCCGGGGCAATTCCACGACCGGGCGATCGCCGCGGCGGAAGCCTGGTTTATCACGATCAATCCGTGCGATCCGGTGCTCGCACGGTACCGGCATATCGACCCCTGCGGCTGCCCCGTGGCGGTTGGCTATGTGGGCATTTCTGGCCGCAACTTGCTGCCCGCAGACGTCAACGCTCGCATCGAGGAAGTGAACGTTTCCAACATCGTCGGCGGCCAGCATGATTGGCGGCCCTACCTCTATTCGCTGTATATTCAGAATCGGACACGGGACTACATCCTGTGGCATGACCTGGGACTGCCATCTGCCAAAGAAGCCGCGGCGCTCACCGCGGCGAAGTGACGTGCATGCGTGAAGCACCGCTGAAGACGCCGGAGCCGCTGGCCTATCTGAATGGCCGCTGGCTCCCGCTGTCGCAGGCCGCGGTGAGTGTTTTTGACGGCGGTTTCTTGCAGGGAACGACCGTTGCGGAACAGCTGCGAACTTTTCGCGGGCAGTTGTTTCGGCTCGATTTGCACCTTTCGCGGCTGGCCAGGTCGCTGGAAATCGTCGGCGTCGATCCACAGGTGCCGCTGGCGGAGCTGGGGCAGATTGCCGCGGAGCTGGCCGAGCAGAATCGGAAACTGATCGATCCGGACGACGACCTGGGCGTCACGATTTTTGTTACGCCCGGCATGTCGCCAACGTATGCCGCGGTCGTCAGGCAGCAGGGACCGACGGTTTGCGTGCACACGCAGCCGCTGTCGTTTGGGACTTGGGCTCAGAAATATGAGACGGGCGAATCGCTGGTTGTCACCGACATCATGCAGGTTCCCGCGCAGTGCTGGCCGGCGGAGCTAAAGTGCCGGAGCCGGATGCACTACTATCTGGCCGATAAGCGGGCGCGAGAGATCGAGGCCGGGGCCCGCGCGCTGCTGTTGGAGGAGCGGGGCTGTGTAACAGAGGCTTCGACGGCGAACATCGTGCTTTATTTCAAGGATGGCGGACTGGTTTCGCCGCCGAAAGAGCACATTCTGCCGGGCGTCACCGTGGCAGTGCTCGAAGAATTGGCTGGCCAGATCGGCGTACCGTTCGGCCATCGTGAGCTGACGGTCGCACATGTAGCCCGCGCCGACGAAGTGCTCCTGTGCAGCACCTCGCCATGCATCTGGTCGGTCACGCGATTGAATGGCCAGCCAATTGCCGATGGAAAGCCGGGCGTGATGTTTCGGCAGTTGCTCAAGGAGTGGAGCCGGATGGTGGGGTTGGAGATTAAGGCCCAGGCGTTGCGGTTTGCAAATCGTTGATGAGCCTTTGCCGGTCTGCACCGGGACCAAGTTTGGTCCCGGCTATTGTGTCGTGGCAGCGCGCTTAGTTTGCGTCACCAAAGAAACCGCTACCAACACCAAAAAGCCAAGCGGGATTGTCACAATGCCGGGTTGGCTGAAGGGAACGAGCGCTTGCTCCGGCGGCAGGCCATAGACGTCGCGGTAGCATTGCTGCGAGAGGAGGATCCAAGCCAGTGAGGATATCATGCCGACGAAAATGGCGGCCGTGATGCCTTGTTTGGTCGTGCCGCGCCAGAAAAGAAGCATGACGAGAGAAGGCAAATTGGCCGAGGCGGCGACGTTGAACGCCCAGCCGACGAGAAACGTGACGTTGAACTTCTGGAACAGAATGCCCAGCGCCATCGCCACAAGCCCGACGATGACCGCGGTGATCTTGCCGGCGCGGACCTTGCTGTGGTCGTTCATCTCGATGCGTAGGAAATTGGCCATGATGTCGTGAGCAACCGCGCCGCTGGCGGCCATGATCAGACCGCTGACCGTGCCGAGAACGGTGGTGAAGGCAATCGCCGAGATCACGGCAAATGGCAATTCGCCGAACGAGCGGGCCAGCAGTGGCGCGGCCATGTTCGAATCGGTGACGTCGAGCGTACCGCTGGTCATGGCGCCCAGGCCAAGGAACAGCGTCAGGATGTAAAAGAAGCCGATAGTGGCGATGCCCACCACGGTGCTCTTGCGGGCCGACGCTTGGTCTTTGACGGTGTAATAGCGAATGAGAATATGCGGGAGCGACGCGGTGCCGCAAAAGAGCGCAATCATCAGCGAAAGGAAGTCGAGCTTCTTTCGCCAATCATTGCTGCGGATTCCTCCGAACGTGGGACTGCCGCCAGGAGTAAGTATCTCTTTACCAGGCGTTGGCTTTTGAAAGAAGACCGTGGTCACTGAGCCATCAGCTTCAAGGACCCTTTCATTGCCCCAAAGGACAATTGTGCTGTCTTGCAGCGTGCGAATATAGGTCAGCGGATCAAGGGGCCCAGTCGGCGATTGGTCGTTCGGTTGCCCTACTAGTGTGGAAAGCCAGAGTAATTCCGCCCTGTTTCTCGATTTGCGCAGAGACCACGCCGGCAGTTTATCAATGTATCCGACGCTGGTCAGCGATCGCTGTTTCTCGCCGTGACCAATAGGGAGTCCATTCACAAGCGTTGTCCCATCCGGCCTTACAGTAACAGTCTGAGTCAGCCTGGCTAAGGTATGCTCGCCCGGATAGGAGGAATTGAGCTGACGAATGATGGGTTTCCCATTTTGAAATTCTTGACGCCAGGTATAGACCTCGCCTGTGCTGAAGAGCTTTCGGAGATACGGCTTTCCCTTCCAGTTGCCGCTTTCGGCGATCACCGATTCTCCTGGTATGTCGAACATACCAATATAGGCAGGTGGTGAACCAAATTCGTGTGTTATCGGGACCTCCGCGAGCCCGCGCAATAAAATCATCACCGTTAATACCGCGCAAAAAATGACCAGCAGGCCGCCTTTGATGAATTGCACCCAAGTCGTGGAAACCATGCCGGCCGTAACCACAATGAGCGTGACAATGCCGCCGACGAGAATCACGCCAATTGCATGTGCGCTGACATTCAGGCCGACGACAGCAAAATCGTGCAATCCGAGCAGCGGCCTGATGAGCGAGCCGGCGCCGACCATTTGCGGAATCAGATAGAAGATGCTGATAACGAGAGTGCTAATGGCCGCGGCCAGCTTGATGCCACGGCTGTTGAATTGGCTATCGAGCGCGTCGGCAAACGTGAATTTGCCGAGGCGTTTGAGCGGCTCGGCGATGACCAGGAGGGCGACGATCCAGCCGGCAAGATAGCCGATGGAGTACAGGAATCCGTCGTAGCCGTAGAAGGCGATCATGCCGCAGATGCCGAGGAACGACGCGGCCGAGAGGTAGTCGCCGGCGAACGCGACGCCGTTTACGAACCAGGGAATCTGGCCGTGGGCGGCGTAGTAGCCCTGAGCCGATTTGGCTTTCGCGCCAAGATAGAAACTTATGCCGAGGACGACGGCGACAAAAAAGGCGAAGACTCCGATCGCCGTCCAGGAGGTTTCGTGAGTCATGGTTGTCCCCCGCGGGACACGGGCGACACGCCCGTGCCACCCAGGGCCGCGCCGTAAAGGCGAGCATTGCGTGAGCAGGCCCACATGTAGATCGCGGCGATGACGAGGGCCCCGAAGATCAGTCCCATGCCATAGGTGATGGCCAGATTGACGCCCGCGAGCACGGGCGTGGCCATCGCTTGAGGTGCGAAGGTGGCAAGGCCCATGAAGCCGGCGTAGAAAGCGAGGTAAATGAAAAACAGCACGAGGCCAGAACGAGCGTTGGCGGCGCTGACCTCGGGATGGTCGTCGGTCGATGGTTTGGCTGGTGGAGAGGTTGAATTCATAGGTCGCCAGAATAGCAACGGCCGCGGCTGGTGTCACGGGAACCGAATCGTGTATGTTGGTTTGCAGCGGCAACTCGATCAGGGACGATGCTCCATGGTTTTTGTGCTAGGGACGGACGAAGCCGGGTATGGGCCGAATCTGGGGCCACTGTGCATTGCGGCAAGTAGCTGGGAATTACCCGACGACACGGCTGCCGACGGGCTCTACGACCGGCTGGACGCCGTGGTGTGCAACGACCCGGCAAGCAAGTGCGGACGGCTGGCGATTGCCGATTCGAAGGCGCTTTACAAATCGGGCAGTACGCTGGAGCTGCTCGAACGGGGCGTTCTGACGATACTGGCTTGCTTGGATCGCCTGCCTAGAAAATGGCGGACCATCTGGCAGGCGCTCGATGGCGAGGCCCTCGCGCAGATCGATGGGGCGCCCTGGCACGACGGATTCGACGAAGATTTGCCGCTGCACACGCTGGCGGATGAGCTTCGAACGCGGGCGATCGGCTTTCTGGATGGCTGCCGGTCAGCGGACGTAAGGATTTTAGAACTGCAAGCAGCCGCCCTCTTTCCGGTGGCGTTCAATGCGGCGGTGAACCAATGCGATAACAAGGCCGAAGTACTATCGCTGACAACGCTGCGACTGGCGCGCCGCGTGCTCGAGAGACTGCCGCCGGGACGGGCGATCGTGTTTTGCGACAAGCACGGCGGACGGAACCGCTACGCGGCGCTATTACAGCACATATTGCCCGACGAGCTGGTGATCGCCAGGATCGAATCGGCCGAGCTGGGCGTTTATCGGGTTCGCCACGCTGGTCGGACGATCGAATTCCGCTTTCAGCCAAAGGGGGAGCGACATTTGCCGACGGCATTGGCCTCGATGACGGCCAAATACCTACGCGAGCTGGCGATGCGGCCCTTCAACGCCTTCTGGCAGCGGCATGTGCCGGAACTAAAAGCGACCGCAGGTTACAACACCGATGCGCTCCGGTTCTTCAAGGACATTCATTCGGCGCGGAAACGACTCAAGATTGCGGACGCCCTGATGTGGCGCGAGCGGTAGGGTGGGCTGTGCCCACCGTTTCGGCGCACTACTTTGGTGGGCACAGCCCACCCTACGGTCCCTTCGGCTGCCTCTTCAGCTTCCACTCTTCATCGAAAAAGTCCGCATCATGAATGCGTCCCGGCGAGAACGCATCCGGCGGCTGCGTGATGTCGATGATGGCCCAGTCCGGGAGTTTTGGATTCTGCTGCGAATTAGTCCGGTCGTGCCCCTCGCGGAACGTGAGGCCCGAGTTGAGGACGATGTAGTCTTTATTAATGCTCGGCTTGTCGGGCCTAGGGAAAACACAGACTGGTGCGAAACGATTACCGTCGTACTTGGTCTCGCCTAGCAACCATTTTCCACCATCGAATCGAATTGGGAGTTTCTCTTTTAGGCGACGTATCACTAAATTCGATTCAGCGTCTCCCCAAAGAATGAGATTGCCGCCGGGCAAGTCATTTTCGGCGTCCACGTCACGCTGAACCAGCAACTCGCCGCGCATGAGTGCCCGCCAACGGTTGCGAAAATGCTCCAGCTCGAAATCACACCATTTTTGAAAGGCGACGTTGGAGCTCTTCTTTGTCGGCGTGATCACCGTAAATCGCGACATGTATGCATCATCGATTGGTCCTTGGAATCCTCGCCCTTTTCGGAGTCCCATATCCTGTTCGTCCAAACCTATTAGCCGCCATCGATTCTGCTCCTTGACGAGAATTGGGTGCAGCCCTCCATCTGGCGGAGCCATGCCCAATTTCTGGCCATCAATTGTGATCGGTAGCTGCAACCAGGCCGGAGGGAGCAACACCTTTAGTCGATCAACATTTGTCGTCGTGAGCATCAAAGCTTCACCCACCTTCTTTCCATCAACGCGCGAATCTTTCCAATGTTCTTCCAGTCCTTCGGCGGCAACCCAATGCCGCCTGGGATACCGCAGCGTGCGTGTTTGCAGATGAACTTCATCCGGATACTGCACATGCCCCTTCGCCACAATAGAGTCGAGACGCTTCATTAACTCTGCCAACGTGTTTGGTTCATATTTGTGCTCCACTCCGGGACCGATCAGTTGCGTCAGCGTGCGGCCCTCGCCCTGATAGGCTTCTTCCATGAAAACAGCCGCTTGACGCTGTGGATCCAGCTCGCCGCTGTACGCAATGACGTTGGTATTGAAAAGGTTGCGGACGTAGCCGGGAACGTCGTAGAGGCCCCAGAGCTTTTGCACGTACCACTCTGGATAGCGGTCGGGGGTAATTTTTTGATAGCGGGCCGTATCGACAAAGCCAGCGCCGGGCGAGACGGCGACCCAGCGCTCGGTGTAATGGGCGCCGATGTGCCAGGCACCCGCCCCTCCCATTGAGAAGCCGATCAGCACAACTCGATACGGATCGATCTTGTAGCGTTCCTTAACTGAATTAATGGCGTCCAATACGTCGATTTCGCCGGCGTGCTTCCAGCCGACGCAGTGGCGGCCGAAGGGGTGTACGACGATGGCGTCGGGGGGTGCGATCTGGCCGGCGCGCGTCGCGCGTTCGGAGAGGAAATGCAGGTCGGTGTTCTTGTCGCCCCGCCCGTGGAGCCAGACGTAGAGTGGGCAAGGCTTTGTCAGGTCGTGGTCTTTGGGAATCACGAGGCCATAGGGCTGAGCGGAGCCGTCGATCGATGAGCGGTAGCCTTCAACGACCAGGCCCGTGGCTTTGGTCCAAGGCGATTGGCCGTTGGCGAGCGAATCGAGTCGCTTGCTGGCTTCGTCGAGGGCCCAATCGGCTTTGGCGAAATCCCGTTCGACGTAAAACTCGCGGTGGATCAGCGCCAGCTCAACTGCTTTGGTAAAGACCTCAATGTCGGGCTTGAGCGCGGCATCGCGGATGCCATCCAGGCGTTTCTTCGTGGTTGCCAGGCGGGTTTCCAGCCGCGAGCGAACATCAGCCGGTATTTCTAGCCCCTCGGGGGGTAGCACGCGCGGGATGGGGGGAATGGCGTCAGCGGCGAGGCCAGTCGCGGTGGAGAGGCAAACCAGGGCCAGGAAGGAGTGGCGGTAAAGCATGTGAGTAACCGCGAACACTGGTCGCGGCTTTGGGAGCGATTTCTTGACAAAGTCGAACCCTGCGCTGCGGGACCGCAGGCGCGGAATATCCTAACCGCCCGGAACGCGCGGTTCCACGCGGCAGGCGAGGAATGTTCGGCAGCCGCGGCACAGAAGAGCGCCAAACGGGGGATGCTCGGCCGCAAGGGCGTCACGTTCCGCAGGAGCCGAACGACATGTTTTTTGGCCCGTTGCTTGCCAAACGCCAACGGCGCGGCAAATAGGGCGCAGGAAAGCAGCGCGGGCCGTTGAGCAGCCAGTTGTGCAGCCTGTGCCGCGGATACAAGCGAGCCCAGCGCGCACGCGGCACTCCCGGCACAGGGCGAAAGTCCGGCCAAAGGGGCCAGCGCGGAGATTCTGATTGCGGCGCGCGGACGCTAGCAAATTCTGGCTTCAGCGCGATGATTGGCCGCAATCAGGAGCCTCGGCGAGACGATTTCATCACCTGACACGCGGACGGAGCGCCACGAAGCGACTCTGAATCGTACCGACAAGCAGCCTGCTTGTCGCACCGAACAAGCTCGCAGCTTGTTCTACTACTTGGAGCAGCTCAAGCGTGTTGCGTCGCACTGAGGCGACGCGCGGAATGGACGCCATCGACAGGGGACATGATGTCCCCGCCCTCGGGCGGGGCGCAGGAAGACAGCGTCTAAGGTCCAAAGTCTAAAGTCCAAAGTCAACGCATCGACTTTGGACGTTGGACCTTGGACTTTGGACTGTCTGCAACTCCTCGCGCCATCGCTGACTAGGCATGCGTATAAACCATCCTCGACGCGCCCGACGGACGGCGCGTTCGTGATCTTGATGGATCGATGAGCGTAAGGAGTACGAGATGAAGTCCATTTGCGCAAGAGGCGCCAGTGTGGCGATTGTGCTGACCTATCTGGCCAGCTCCGCCTGGTGCCAGGACACCGGGCTGCCCAGCCTGATGCCGTTTCCCCCGCTGCCGGCGGCCGGCAATGGCTACGCCGTTTCCCCCGCGGCGGCGAACGACGCCCTCTGGGGGCAAGCCGAACCTTCGCCGGTTCAGACCAGCCCCATTCAAAGCCCCATCCAAGGCCCGGATCAACTTCCCGGCAAATCGATTTTGGGCCCGGACTACACCGACGCGATGAAGGGCGGCTATGAGAGCTGCGGCTCGATCGCCGGTCCGTGCGGCGGCAGCGTCTGCTGCCACAATCACTACATCTATGCCAACGCGCTGCTCATGAACCGCCTCCGCCCAGGTGGATTCGCGACCAGCTTCTACGCCGGCAACTTCGACCAGGCGATCAACTTCTGCAATCGTGAATTCGGCCGCACGTGGGTTGGCGGATTCGAGCTCGGCACCGGCTGGTGCTTCGGCTGCACCAGCAATTGCGCCCTGGAAGCCGTCTACTGGGGCCTCTACCCCTCGGACGAATCGGCCCGGGCCCAAGGCAACGTCAGCTCGCTGATCGACTTTGACAGCCTCGATTACAACGGCGGCAACGCCAACGACGCGTTCACCAACGCCCAGCTCCACCTGCTGGAGAGCTCGTACACGTTCCACAGCGTGGAATTCAACCTCGTGGGCAACGGTTGCTGCGGCGGACCGTTTGGCTGCGGCATGTGCGGCTGCTGCAGCGGCCGTTCGGGCTCACCGTGGGGCTACGGCTACACGCTCGGCTTCCGCTATATGAACTTCACCGACGGGTTCCTGTTCTCGGCTGATCCGACCGACACCGCGATTGACGGCGATCCGCAAGAGCTGAACTACCTCGGTCAGTTCAACAACAACCTGTTCGGCTTCCAGATGGGCTCGGGCCTGAGCTACTGCTGCTGCAATTCGTTCACGGCCTATGTGATCGGCAAAGTGGGTATGTACGACAACCACGTGACCGGTCTGCAGCGCGTCTATGGTCCGGCCAGCAACGCCACGATCAACAACGGTCCTTACCAAAACGAACAAGCCGTGGTCCGCACCGCGGGCCGCGAGACGTTCGCGATGTCGGGCCAGATCGACATCGGCGGCCGCTGGGCGTGCAGCGAGTGCTGGAGCATCAACGGCGGCTATCGCGTGCTGGGCCTCTCGGGCGTGGCCTCGACGGAAGGCAACTTCCAACAGGCCAACTTCCACGACGTGGACGGCATGGCCTTCCTCGAACGGTCGGGAAGCCTGCTGCTGCACGGAGCCTACGCTGGAGTGACCTATTGCTGGTAAGCAAGGCGGTTTGCATTCTCGAATGCGAACAGCCTGAAGAAAATTGTGGCCGGCAGCGTTTGAGGATCTAGCGCTGCCGGCCGACGAAGGACGATCTTAACGCAGCCAAAGAAGCACTGGAACAGAGAAGCAAGAAACACCATGATTGACAGCTAGAGGAATTCGAAGCGAGAGCGCACGTCCGTCGTTGACCCCTGGTCGGCCATCCTGAACCGACCAGGGGTTTTTTATTGGGCTGCCCGGATTACTGCATATTGGAGTTCGGGTTTGTAGCCCAGGTTGTTTGAGCTAAAACCTTTCGTGGAGAAAGGAAGCGACATGCAACAAGGAAGCGAACTCGCGCTCGTCACAGGCGCTTCAAGCGGGATCGGGGCCGAACTGGCCCGCCAGCTGGCATCCCAAAGCGTAAACCTCGTCCTG
>Ga0137431_1000726_pt1 | contig 11084 bp, 8 predicted proteins | sample EasRivERMZT800_2_FD_104646 | JGI IMG/M metagenome (GOLD analysis project Ga0137431, IMG submission 104646) | Soil microbial communities from meander-bound floodplain in the East River, Colorado, USA - East River MetaG ERMZT800_2 | ecosystem: Environmental > Terrestrial > Soil > Floodplain ... | reverse complement strand
GTCAAGCTCCAGATTATACTTCCTCGAAAGTTCAAAGTACGGCGACTTATCACTATCGGGTCTGGGTTGCGTAATCAGTATTTTATTAATTGTTCTGGCCTGTGCATGATCGGCCTTTGTAAACCCATTTTTTAACATGTCGGTGCGGCTAAAGTTGTTTGCAAAGGTAAGTCTTTCTCCTTACAAAAAGAATAGTAAAAGCTTGTAAATCAATAATAGGGGAGCTATTTCAAAAGCGCAGATATACAAAAAGAAATGAAAAAGATTGAATCTGACCTCATTATGAATAGCGCCGTAGCCCAAAATAAACCTGTATATAAAAAGTCCGCCGATACAAACAAATGACAACACGAGGCTCACTGAATAAACGTTTCCATCAGTAAATCCCAGCAAAATAACAAATGGTAAAGCGGAAAAACCGATTACTTTGTTTATGATAAAAACAATAAAAATATATGAATCAGCTGCCTGTCGCATATTGAAAAGCCAGCCGCATATCTTCAGCCCGACAAATTTTACCAGGTAAATGACTGCAAGTCCGATGCAACAATAGAGATATAACAACCAAAAATTATCAACAGGCGTAAACTTGAAATGGTGAAACAAAAAATTCATGTACAGACCGGCGCTTGCAACAAAAAATACATTGAACATTAGGGAAGGTAATGGAGTTTGGATCAGTTGCTCCTTTATTTGTCGTTGCTTCAAAGTGGTGCGGAAAAATACCCTCAACAAATCGCCGAAATATTTTGTAAACCCTAGCTTTAAAAGGCCAAACAGGCTCAGTAAAACAATGATGACGTAAAATAACATTTCCTTGCCCTGGAACTGCCTTTTTTCAGAGCGCATCACGACTGCCTTTACGTTAAACTTGAAATATGGGTGCCGGTGCAGGATCTGTTCTTTTAATGGCAGGTTATCAACCAACGTCCACAAAGTGTCGGTTGGCTTTTTGGAAACTGAATCATTTTTAGAAGAAATAGCCGAAGAATCCGAATTATACTTCGCGCTGTCAGGGATCACAAGAGTGTCTTCGACACGCACGATAGAGGTATCAGCAGGAGCCTGAGCTGTAACCAATAAGGAGACAGAAAAAAGGAATGCAACCAAAAAAGCAACGCGCAGCAAGTAGGATTGATTGAAGTACAAAAATAGCAGACGAAGTGACAATTTGATAAGTAATTCATGAAATCATTCTTGCCACCAAGTAAGTTTAAAACCATTTTTGGCATCGGTGGATTTATTAGAAATAGTTGACAAACCCGAGGTGGATTTTTGACTGCCGTAGATTAAACTCAAGATCGCTTCGTTTGCCTATAGCCCAGGCCAGGTTAAAAATACCGACCTTGGTTTCAAAAGACAACCCAAGTCCTGTACCAAAATAGGTATAATCAGCATCTGTATTTTGGCTTTTGTTCCTACCCCATCCACCGTCGGTAAAAACATAGAAAAAAGAATTTTGCCCGACAAGGTACCTATACTCCAACGTCCCAATTATGAATTGCGAGAGGTACTGACTTTCTTCGTCAAATCCACGTAGTAATTTATAACCGCCAATCTGAAATAGCTCATTGCGAAAAGTGTTTTCACTTTGAAAAAAACCTGCGTTAATCGCCGTCTTGAAAGTACTCCTGTTTTGACGCCCCAGTGGAAAGTATTTTGCCGCACTTGCTCTTATCCGGAACTGGTAACTGTTTAATTTGATAGTATCATACAAAGTACCAAAGTCAAAAGAAGGGTCGTTGGGGTCTTTCAGGTCCAGCACTTCACTATTCTTTTTTATTTTTTTTGTGCCAACAGTTGTTATGATCCTAAACTCGTTTCCTTTTGTCGGATTTAACCGGTAGTTGGTGTTATTATATTCATAATCCACACCCAAACTGGCCCAACGTACGTCGGCTTCCTCCGGCAAACTATAGTTCTGCAAAATGTAGTTTGTATCTATGCCACTCACAATGCTTTGAAAACGCTGTAAAAATACTTTCCCGGAATGATTGATGTTGAGAATGTATTGAGCTCCTAATTGAAAGTTCACATTGAGAAACGTACTGTCTTTACGAAACATGTCAAAAGCGAAATCAAGACCAACCGGGCTTTTGAAAATATAGGGATGCTGATAAACAATACTCAGCCTCGGTGATTTTACCTGCAATTGCTGCCAGTTCAAACCAATTGTTTCACCAGCGCCAAATTCATTCTTTAAATTCAAGTTTGCTTCACCGGTTACCAATAGCTTATTTGAAGCCAACTGATCATTATTTGGTAAAAAACCAACCAACACATTGACCTGGCTGCTTCTCTTTTGCTTTAAGTACATTTCAAGAGTTGATCCTGTTCCCAGCCAGATCAGCTTTGACGGATACTCTTCTTCTACATAACTTAGTTCCCTCATCCTTTTGCTGATCCGAAGCAACTTTTCCCGGCTAAATAAACTGCCATTGCGGATATCCAGGTACCGTTGTAAAAAATCATTTGAAATCTTAGCGCTACCCAATATCCGAATGCTGTCAATCTTATAAGCAGGTCCTTTTTCCAGTTTTAATTGTGCCCAAACTCTTTCGTTTTCTATGTGGAGGCTATCTAAGTAAACCTTTGCAAAAGGATGACCGCTATTTTCCATATAGGTCAAAATCTTCTCCTGCCATTGCTGCACTTTAAAAAAATCCATGGGTTCGTCGGAAAATGTCTTATCCCGCCATCCTATAGCTTGCAGTACCGAAGGATCAATTTGTTTTGTCTCCAGTTGTGCCCATTCATATTTGTTTCCTATATAGAGCACAACCCGGGCAAATGACGAATCATATGATATACTGTCAAGCGACGCTGTAACAAACCCTCTCGCCTGTAAGTTGGCCGGAATCTGTGTAATATAATTGCTGCATTCGCTCCGGCTATTAAAAATGGTTTGCAAACCAAGGTCAGAAACTGCAAAAGCTGAATCTCTATCAATAGTTCGAATAAACAGAGAGTATTTATTTTGCGCCACCAAAGACAGGTTCATCAGCAAAAAAAGAATAACCCATATTTGCAGTCTTAATTTTGTCATTGGCCTCGACCTTGCCCATCCCGTGCAGGAGAGTGGAGTTTGGTAAAAATATTCATTAAAACATTAATCTAATTGGCAGGCATTTACATCCATATTCCTTTTTGCAAACAGGCTTGCCATTATTGCAATTTCCACTTTTCTACTTCACTGCGCTATAAAAACGAACTAATAGCTGCTTTATTGAAGGAATTAGATTTACAAAGGGATTATTTTACTAATGAAACCGTGGAAACAGTATACTTTGGAGGAGGCACTCCGAGTTTGTGTGCAACTGATGAAATCGCCCGAATACTTGAAAAAGTTTTTTCCAATTTTTATGTCAGCCAGGACGCCGAAATAACGCTGGAAGCCAACCCCGATGACATTAATAAAGAAAAATTGAACGAATGGAAAAATGCAGGCATCAATCGTCTCAGCATTGGAATACAAAGCTTTTTTGATGATGATTTGAATTGGATGAACCGGGCGCATACCTCTCAGCAAGCAATCACCAATTTACTGCTGGCAATTCAACAGTTCAGCAATATCACTATTGATCTTATTTATGGCATGCCGGGTTTAAACAATGAAAAATGGAAACAAAATGTAGATAGAGCTATCGCTTTTGATATTCCCCATCTTTCCTGTTATGCATTAACGGTAGAAGCAAAAACACCTTTGTACAAACTTATTCAAGAGCATAAAACCGACGATGTAAACCCCGACAGGCAGTCCGAACAATTTCTGTTATTGATGCAATGGCTGACCATGGCCGGTTATGAGCACTATGAAATCTCCAATTTTGCCAAACCGGGTTTCCGCAGCCGCCATAACTCGTCTTATTGGCAGGGAAAAAAATACCTTGGTTTCGGGCCATCAGCACATTCTTTTGACGGAAATACCAGGTGGTGGAATATCGCAAATAACAACAAGTATATCGAATCAATCAATAACGGAATTCCGCCATTTGAAAAAGAACAGCTCACCAGTGTGCAAAAACTAAATGAGTATATCATGATATCCTTACGAACAAAGGAAGGATTGGATCTTTCAAAATTGAGCGAAGCCGTGAGCCGTGATTTGCAGGCTGCAAGCAAAAAGTATATTGAGAATGAGCTTATGAGATCAGAGAGCAATTTTTTAAGACTTACTAACAAAGGCAAGTTATTGGCAGACGGAATAGCTGCCGATCTTTTTTTCAATCAATGAGGATGCTGCCGGCGTCGGTACCTTTTGTATATCTCGCCAATGATCAGGGAAATCATCATTATCAACAAAGCAGTGGGGCCAAAACCATGATAAGACAGAGGCATACCAAGAGTTTTATAGTTCTGGTTTTTGAAGGTGCTTAACTTCAGAACTGAAAACTTCTCCAAAGGAGTCCTTCGGACATAACCTATCTATCAGACCAGTACTTCTTCAATACGTTTAAAACCATCGGCAGGATTTAAATGCTCCCATAATATTTTGTAAATAGTTTCCGCAATAGGCATCGATGCGTTAACGGACCTATTAATGTTATAAATACACTTTGCAGCATTATATCCCTCTGCCACCATGCTCAGTTCCAGTTCTGCTGCCTTTACAGAGTATCCCTTGCCTACCATATTGCCAAAAGTGCGGTTGCGGCTGTACAATGAATAACAAGTCACCAGCAGATCCCCCAGGTAGACAGAAGCAGCATAGTTAGGCGTCCTCCGGTGCGTGACCGGGTCTTCTCCCTCATGTTCGCCTACCACAATATGTTCAGCGCCGAACTCTTTTAAAAACCCGGCCATTTCATCAGCGCTGTTGGCAATATAGACGCTTTGAAAATTATCGCCATAGTCCAATCCGTGAGCTATTCCCGCGCCGAGTGCATAAATATTCTTTAGTACGGCTGCATACTGCACACCAAGTATATCATGATTAACAATGGTATTAATGTAGCTTGTTGAAAAATGAGACGCTATCTCCGATGCCGTTGTTACATTCAATCCTGAAAAAGTAAGATAGGATAGCTTTTCTGCAGCTACTTCTTCCGCATGACAAGGTCCTAAAACGGCAAAGTAAGCTTCGAGGGAAAAATTGAATTGCTGCTGCAGGTAATAATTCAACAAAATATTTTGATCGGGTAAAATACCTTTGACAGCCGAAACAACCTTTTTTCCTTCCCAATTCTGTGGTAAAACCTGCCCGATGCTTTCCACTATATAAGCGGAAGGAACTGCAATAACAAGAATGTGTGAATTCCGGATCACCCGTTCAACATTGGGGGACATGGCCAGCAGAGAAACATCAAAATTCACAGATTGTAAATAATGCGGGTTATGATGCCGTGTTTGAATATGTCCAATGGTTTTTTCATTACGTATCCACCAATTGACAGGGTGGTTATTGTCTGTAAGAATTTTAGCCAATGCCGTAGCCCAACTTCCACTGCCAATAATGCCAAATGTCTGAACCATGATTTGGGTAGATTTAAAGGATAATGATGAAATAAAATTAAGAAATGGAATGCCGATTAAGATAATAATGAAAAAACGGCATCTGCGATCGCATTTTCCTTTACCAAATAATCTTTGATTTTTCAGGTTGAGCTTTTCAACAGAAGAAGAAAATCAATTCACGTGGGCGCTCGTTGGAGAGAGTGTTAAGCCTGGCTTAGCGAGAGACTTCACAAACAGCCAGATTGAGTGAGTCACGATAATGAGAAAAAACCTGCTGTTAGACGATTGGTGATCCTACTTTTTCTTCTCGAACAACTTATCTTTTGGAACAACCTTTACTTTCATCCCGTCTTTTAATGTCTTGCTGATAGCATTGTATGGGCCCATCACCACTTCTTCTCCCCCGTTTAATCCGCTGAGTATCTCAATGTAATTAAGATCCTGAATGCCTGATTTCACAATTACCTTTTTCACGGTGGCATCCTTTTGCAGCACAAAGACCACTTCCTCTAGTTCATCGCTGATGGCCGAAAACTGGTCATCCTGGTTTTCTTCGTCCTTACCCACCTTGGCTTCCTTCTGTCTTTCACTGATGCTCTGGTCGCTTCCTTTTACCCTTGCATTTACCGCAGTAATGGGAGCCGCCAATACATTATCATGCCGTTTAGTTTTGATCTCGGCACTGGCATTCATCCCGGGACGAAGCGGGAAGTTTTTGGGGTTGGAAGGATCTATTAGGTCCTTATAAGATTCCCTGTCCAATCTAATTCGTACTTCGTAGTTTGTTACATCGTTAGATAGAGCAGAGACACCTGACGTTTTTGTGCTGCTGGCAATCTGTGTAACAACACCCTTAAATTTGCGATTGTTATAGGCATCCAGTTCCACATCGACCGAATCACCGAAATTCACTTTTACAATATCGTTTTCCCCGACATCCACTCTTACTTCCATTACGCTCATATCGGCCACCGTCATCATTTCCGTACCCACATTAAAACTATTACCGGCTACCCGCTCGCCTCGTTTTACTTTTAATGATGAAATAACACCACTCATAGGTGCTACCAAAGTGGTTCGCCCAAGATCTTTATTGGCTTTGGTAAGTCCTGTCTGTGCAGCATTTACTCTGGCTTGCAAACTTTTTATCGTTTGTAATGCCGCGTTATAATTGGCCTGCGCAGAACGATAGGTTGTTTCAAATTGTTCAAACTCGGCCAGAGAAATAACCTTCTGATCATACAACAACTTGTTACGGTCATAAGCCTGCTTTGCCTGTTCCAAAGATGCTTTCGTTGCTTCCAATGCGGCCTCGCTATTGGCAACAGTTGCCTGTGTTTGTCCGACCTGTGATGCCGCTTCATCTCTTTGTAATGCATAAATATCAGCAAAAATGCGTGCCAGCACCTGGCCCTTTTTTACGCTATCACCTTCTTCCACATTCAATTCTGTGATCTCCCCTGAAATATCAGGGCTGATCTTCACTTCTATTTCCGGATATATATTTCCGCTTGCTGATACCGTTTCAACGATTGTCTTTCGCGTTACTTTTTCAACGGCAACTTTTTCACCCTTGTCTTTACCTCCTGCCAACAACTTGCCAACTACCAGCAGGAGTATGATAACGCCCGCGGCGATTAAAGTTCTTCTCACTACTTTTTTCTTCATACGATGAATCCTTAAAGAGACTTTTTTCCAGGGATATTTCGCATATCTGACCCGGATAATTAATAATTTCTTTGACCGGCGCTCTGGCTTTGATCATCGCCTTACTCACTACTAATCATTCACAATTTCAACCCTTGTCCTTTATAAAACTCCAGCAACTTTATCTTAAACACATAGTCATATTGAGCATACAACAACTGTGTTTTAGCCGTCAGCAATGAATTTTGAGTGCTCAGCAATTCAAAAGTTGACAATAGTCCCAGTTCATATCTTTTGTTCGCAAAATCATACGCCTTTTGAGCTGTTTGTACTGCTTTCTGATTAGCATTAAATTTTTGAATCGCCGATGTTGCATCAATGTATGCTTTATAAATATCCTGTTTCAGCTGCTGATCGCCTTGTGCTTTTGTGAGTTCTAAATTCCTTACAGTCAACTTTGATCGCTCCCAGTCTGTGCGGGCTCTGCGGCCATTAAAAATGGGAACGGTCAATCCGATCCCAAAGTTCTGCCCGAAATTTTCTTTAAGCTGCGTGCTAAAAGGATCTGAGGTCAGGTATCTGGCAATCGTAGTTCCGGTCTGATAGACCGGTTGTTCTACGCCATAATAGACTCCTCCTCCAGCATCTGTACGTAGCGGCGTTGGCGAATAACCGGAAATCACCTGGTCATAAACAGGAATTTTTTTTGAATTTACATACCTGGTATCAAGCCCGCCAAAGGCCGCAAAACTCGGATACATGGCAGTTTTCGTCGCATTCGCGGTCTTTATTGCCGATTGTATTCTTAATTCGTTCGCTTTTTGTTGGGGAAGATTAATCATGGCAGAATTATAGACATACTCAGGCTGCAATTCAGCAAGGCTCTCCACCGGTATCTTATCTACCGGCGGAGTTTCCACATCAAAGGGAGCACCCGCATCAAGATTCAACAAAGCCTTCAACTGTAAAACAAATTGCTGTGCGGACGCCTCTGAAGTAATCAATGACGAGCTGTCGGTCGCTAACTGAGCCTCTAATTGCGCTGCATTTAATTCGGGCAACTTACCTGCCTGCACCTGTTTCCGGGTATTTTCTACCTGCGCCCTTGTCTGTTCCAATTGTATTCGGGATATATTAGTCTGTTCCCTTGCAAGCAGTATCTGCAAGTAGGCAACCGCTACATTCAGGGCGATATCATCCTTTATCTTTTCTGTTTGTTGCAGATCCGCATCGTAAGTGAGACGGTTGGCTTCATTAATTCTCCGCTTGCCAAACCAATTGAATAAAGTAATCTGGGCCTGCAGCTGCGTCCCGGAATTAAAAAAATTGTTATTCTGAAGTATGCCGGTAGTTGGGTTTTCAGAAAGACCAAAACTGTAACCCGCCGACGTTGAAAGATTAAAAGAGGGCAATTGTGAGGCTTTGCTCTGTTTTAAATCCAATGCGGAAAACTGCGCCTGTAAATCAAATTGCTTTACCGAAATATTATGTTCCAATGCGTATTGTACGCATTTTTCCAGGCTCCATTTTTCCTGGCCAATGGAGACGAGGTATGAGACCTGGAAAATTATCAGGATTATAAATCGGGTCATCATTTAACAAAAATAAATGAAAACGATTGCCGCAAATTTGAATTTTGATAAGCGTGTGTTAAAACTTTTTATCATGTTTTATCCAACGCCTGTTCCAGGTCTGCTATTAGATAAGCCGGCTCTTCCAGTCCAACATACATTCTGATAGAACGATGCCCGGAATTGTTACCATCGAAATCTGAAGGTTTAATGCCGGCGCATTGTGGTAGAATCAGTGACTCATGACCTCCCCAGCTTACTGCCATCATGAAATGATTAAGCGATTCGCAAAACCCAACGATCTTTTCCCTGCTTTTAGTTTTCATTATAAATGTTACCAGGCCACCTGCGCTTTTCATCTGCTGCTTTGCCAATTCATATTGAGGGAATGATGGGTCAAACGGGAAAATTATACTTTCAATCTTAGGATGCTGTTTTAGGAAGTTGATAAGTTGAGAAGTTGACTGATTGATCCGGTCTAACCTGAGCGGCAGTGTCCTTAATCCCCTAATCAAAAGCCAGGCATTGAAAGGCTGAATGCCACTCCCGATATTCAGATATTCGCTGTCAAAAATCCGTTTGATCATGCCGCGCGATCCGCCCAGTACACCTCCGAGAGTGTCACTATGCCCGCTGATATACTTAGTAGCTGTTTGAATCGCCAGGTCAATTCCCATCTCCATTACATTTTGTTGCAAAGGAGTGCAATAACTGTTATCAATTAATGAAGTGATGTTTTTTGATTTCGCCAGTGAAGCAACGGCCCTGATATCCTGCAATGCGAAGTTCCAGCTATTGGGAGATTCGAGATAATACAAAGTAGTATTGCTTTGCGTAGCCTGTTCCCAGTTTTCAATTTTTGTCCCATCAATATAGGTGGTAGTAACCCCAAACCGCGGTAACACGATATCAAACATTCTTTGTGCCCATGTGTAGGGAGATCTTACCGACACAATATGATCGCCGGCTTTTACATTGGCTAAAATGGCGGCAAAAATCGCTGCTGCCCCACTATTGAATACCAGGCAATCCTCCGCACCATCCATTGCTGCAAGTTTTTTCCTTAATATTTCGACCGTGGGATTCAATCCACGGCTATACAAGTAACCACTCATCTCATCATCCAGTCCCCTCCGCAGGTCTTCCACTTTTTTAAAAATGAAATTGCTTGTCTGTATGATGGGGGGGGAGACAGCATTAAAATAGTGCTCGCGATCTTCACCCAGCTCATTCAATATATGAGAAAGGTCATCTGACAGATTTGCCATCATTGTTTTGTAATCTTGTTACCAAAAAATAGATTATTAGAAAGGCCGCAAACACACCCGTTCCGATTAATGCAAGATCAGGAGTATTTGCTGCAATAGAAATACCAACAAATATATACGCTGCAATAAAGACCAGGGGAAGCAATGGATAAAGTTTCATCTTATATATGCCGGTTCCATCCAGGTGCCTTGTTCTTTTCCGTAAAATAAAGATCGTTGCAGCCGAAGTAGCCATACCAATCGAGTCTAAAAAAATGGTAAAACTGAGTATTTGGTTAAATTCATTGGCAAAGAACAGTACAATAATACCCATAGCTGCGAACACAGAAAGGCTTACGGTCAATACATCCTTTTTTTCTTCTTTTTTTTGAAAAGGCTTTGGCAATATTCCATCCTGACTCATAGCATACATTACCCGGGGATTGCTTAAAAGCAACACATTCACATAGGCCAGCACAGCAATAAAAAGTAGTATTGAAGCTATAGTTCTGCCGGTTGGTCCAAACATTTTTTCCACTACAATAGACGCAATTCCCCTCGAGGTTTTGAGGTCTTCAAACCCGATAGCATTATAATAAGCATAGCTGACCGCCAGGTACAAGACGATTATGATGAGTATACCTGTAAAAATTCCATTTGGGATCGTCTTTCTTGGCTCATGAACCTCTTCTCCAAAATTGATCGTTTGCTGGTAGCCGCCATAAGTAAATGACACCGCAATCAATGCTACGCCAAATGAACGGATATAATCCATTGTTGTAAACTCCCCGGTTGCGGCGGCTACGGCCACGTTGCTGTCGCCTGAGATAAAAAAAATAGAGCTGATCAATAATACCAGCATGCCAATTTTTATAATCATCAGGACATTTTGTGTGGTTGAACTCATTCGCAAACCCAATAGGTTAACACCATAAAAAATGATAATGGGAATCATAGCGATAAAAGCCCGGGTTGTGTTGTCTGGTGTGGTTTTGAATATCACCTGGGAGATATATTCGCTTCCTATCAAGGCTACTCCCGACATGGAAGCTGCATTAGAAATCAGGATAATGCAGTTGATCGCAAACGCAATGGATGGATGGTAACATTCGGCAAATATTTTATAATAACCTCCTGTAGCCGGAAATCTTGAACCTATTTCAGC
>Ga0137431_1000725_pt1 | contig 11092 bp, 9 predicted proteins | sample EasRivERMZT800_2_FD_104646 | JGI IMG/M metagenome (GOLD analysis project Ga0137431, IMG submission 104646) | Soil microbial communities from meander-bound floodplain in the East River, Colorado, USA - East River MetaG ERMZT800_2 | ecosystem: Environmental > Terrestrial > Soil > Floodplain ... | reverse complement strand
GCAAAAATCGGGTTATTAGAGATGCCCGTAAATAGTTTCATGGGTGAAATTTGGTTATTCGTCAAAAATAGCCAAAGATGCGGAGGGAGCAAACAACGGGGAAGGGTTTTATGATTAGTGCAACACTTGTGGCGATGATTTCACTCAATCCTGTCCTCAGCGGAAACCAATAGCCGGTATGTTGGAATTCAGTATCTTAAATTCTTTCTCCTTATCACTGCGCTGATAATTCTTCGTAAGCGGCAGTTAACGGGCGGTTAATCCCATCACCTTTCCATTCATCGGCGCCGGGGATTGCTGTCGCTTTTAATATTTCGTCTTTGGTTTTGCCGGCTTCTATTTCAGCTTCTACAAACCTTAGAACACTTCCCAGGTAGTCGCGAAATTTTTTCAGGTCATCCGTTTTCCCTGTTATCTCAAAGCCGGTGCCTGAATGACCAAACACGTAAATAGTATTATTATCAAATTTATTCAATCCCTTTTCCAAAACGTCCATCCAGCCTTTTATACTGGCCCCGGCAGCGCGGTCTACAAAGGGATGGCGGCGATTGAATACCAGGTCACCACAATGAACAATATTTGCATGTCTAAAATGAACAAAGCTGTCACCATTGGTGTGTGCAGGCCCATGCCAGCTCAGGCATAATTCCTCTTTTCCAAACTTCTGGCACCAGGTGTCAGTATAGGTTTGATCAGGATAAAGTTGTTTATCTTCTGTTTTTTGATTTTTTGCTGAGGCCTCCTGGTTCTTTTTTGAATTTTCATGGGCCAATATATGTTCCGCTATTCCGTTAAATGAAATATTGCCTGCTGTATGATCACCGTGATGATGTGTATTGACCAAAAGTTTGAAAGGGTTGTCGCTTTTTTTCTTCAGCTCATCAATCAGGTGTTGTGATTGTTCAGGAAACTGGGAATCCACCACCACAATACCTTTTTTAGAAAGCAGGAAGGCAATTGTTCCTCCTCTTTCGGTGAATATGCCTACATCGTTTCGCACCATGGTCATCTTCCAGGTTTCCTGGAACAGCGCAGTCAGCCAGCTATGTTGTGATAGGGTCAACGCACTGAGTGCGGAATTTTGTATGAAAGAGCGGCGATGCATTATATAAGTTTTTACGGTTGAGAAATGTTATACAACTATACCTCATAATGAAGGCAAACCACTCCGGAGGTAAAAATATGATTGCTTGCCAACTTTAGACTCGTTCGGTTTTTAATGTTTTTGAATAACGCGATACCCGTTCCAAGTAGAACGGGATTAACAAATAACCAGTAGTCATCTATAAGATTTTCGGCCATTAATGAATGAACGGCACCAGGGCTGCCAAAAATCAGGATGTGTTTTTCTTCCAGGTTCTTTAGTTTATTTACTTCAGCTGCCAGGTTATCGCTGATAATTTTCAAGTTCTTGTTATCTGACGATTTTAAGGTCTTTGATATAACAACTTTACACACTCTTTTATACCATGCTGAATGTTCGATATCGTGTTTGGTAGCTCCCGGTTGATCGGCGGCTGTTGGCCAGTAGCTTTCCATCATTTGGTAGGTTTTCCGGCCATATAATGCAGTGTCGGCTTCATTGGTTCGCCCAGCGGCATAATCAAAAATTTCTTCTTCAACGCGAATCCAATCCATTTCTCCATTAGGACCTGCGACAAATCCATCTACTGAAACATGCATGAATAAAACCAATTTGCCCATTTCAATTAATTTTTTGTTGTATCAGCTTCACGGTGTAGTACGTCTTAGCGTTTATTAAATGGCTGGTGGCTGAAAAATTCGTTTAGTCCTGTATGATGTCACATAAATTATTCCGAATTTAAATCTTTTATAATTAGAGGGTGGAAAGGGTTGAAAAAAAATTTCGTTATCATGCGAAAAATCAGGGTGATTAACAGGATTAATTTAGTTTATGTATCTTAACTGTATGAATTTTTTACTGCGCATTGTTATTATTGCCCTGGTCGCTTTTGGTCTTGCCTATGTTTTAAGCGGCGTATACGTTGATACATTTTGGACCGCCCTGGTATTTGCATTGGTCCTGGCTGTGTTGAATGTCTTCGTAAAACCCATATTGATCATACTTACGCTGCCGTTAACGATCATCACGCTCGGATTGTTTCTTTTTGTGGTTAATACATTGGTGGTCTTATTAGCCAGCCGGTTTGTTGATGGTTTCCGGATTGCTAATTTCTGGTGGGGTTTGCTCTTCGCCCTATTACTGGCCCTAATCACCTCGGTTGTGTTTAAAGAAATGGATAAAGAAAAGAAGAAAAAGTTTTTTTAAGCAGAGTCACATTTTTAGGTGTTTTTCTTTTTAACAATTATTGGTTAAGCGGCGCTACCCGCTTCTTGCAAACCAGCATGCACTTTACGGTTGCATGTTAAAAGTGATTTTGATCCTCAAAAATCCCATTGTTTTCATAGCTTCGGCACTCATTGCTTCAATGACAACTAATGCCAATCAAAATGAAAATCCTTAAAGGGCTTCCCGGTTTTACCTGTGTTTGGCTTTTATTTGCATGTTTTATTGTATCGTGCAATAGCGCTGGTGATGGTGAAAAGCCGGATATCGGTTCGGATAGCCTTGCCGAAGCAAGAAAGCATCTTCCGGAAAATGCACTAAGCAGTCTCGTTGTTGCCGATGGTTTGGAGGTGACAGCCATCGCTACCGAGCCGATGCTGCAAAATCCAACCAACATTGATGTAGATGAACGTGGCCGTATTTGGGTTTGCGAAGCTTATAATTACCGGCCAGCTGTTACCGGCAATCCTGTGAATGCACTGGGTGATCGTATCATGATACTGGAAGATAGTAACGGAGACGGCAAGGCAGATACATCAAAAGTTTTTTACCAGGGGCCCGAAATCAACGCACCGCTTGGCATTTGTGTATTGGGCAACAAGACGATCGTTTCACAAAGCCCTTATGTGTGGATATTCTATGATGATAATGGAGATGACAGGGCCGATCGCAAAGAAATTCTTTTCCAGGACATCGGCGACGATCAACATGATCACGGTGTGCATGCTTTTACATTTGGCGCAGATGGAAAACTGTATTTTAATTTTGGCAACGCGGGGGAACAGCTTAGGGATAAGAATGGTACACTGGTGCGGGACCAGGACGGTGATATTATCAATAACAGAAAATACAAACAGGGGATGGTATTCCGCTGCAATCCGGATGGAACGGAAGTGGAATGCCTTGCTCAGAATTTCCGCAATCCTTATGAAGTAGCGGTTGACAGTTATGGAAGCTTATGGCAAAGTGATAACGATGATGACGGTAATCGCGGCACACGTATTAATTACATATTGCCATATGGCAATTATGGGTTCAAGGATGAAATAACAGGAGCGGGATGGGAGACAAACCGGACAAACTTAGAAGATTCCATTCCTTTGCGCCACTGGCATCTTAATGATCCCGGTGTGGTGCCTAATTTGCTGCAAACTTTTGCGGGCTCGCCCACAGGTATCATTTTTTATGAAGGTTCATTGCTGCCGCAACCTTTTCAGGGCAGTATTATACATTGTGATGCAGGTCCCAATGTAGTCCGGTCTTACCCGGTAAAGAAAAATGGAGCTGGCTTTTCTGCAGATATAGTCAATATTTTAAAAAACGAAAAAGACCAGTGGTTCCGGCCGGCAGATGTATGTGTGGCGCCGGATGGGTCTCTTATTATTGCCGACTGGTATGATCCTGGGGTGGGCGGGCACGCAGCCGGCGATCAAACTCGCGGCAGGATCTATCGCGTTGCTCCCAAAGATTCAAAGTATATAATTCCAAAGCAAGATTATACAACGGCCGCAGGTGCCATCACCGCTTTGCAGAATCCCAATCTTGCCGTTCGCTACCATGCATTCTCTGTATTGCAGCAGATGGGTGCATCAGCAATCCCTGATCTTGAAAAACTTTGGCGATCGTCTGCGGATCCGCGAATGAGAGCAAGAGCATTTTGGGTATTGGTAAAAATGCCCACTGCCAGTGCGCGGCAATACATCGGCGAAGCCATCAAAGACAATAATGCTGATTTGCGTATTACAGGGCTAAGAGCCGCTGGTGAACTAGATCACGATCTGGTTGGAACCATTAAGCAATTGATAAATGACCCTGATCCGCAGGTGCGCCGTGAATGTGCTATTGCTTTGCATCATAATAAGTCGACTGAAGCCGCTGAATTATGGGCCACGTTAGCAAATCAGCACGATGGAAAGGACAGGTGGTATTTGGAAGCCCTTGGCATCGGCGCGGATAAACAATGGGATAAACTTTTTGCCGCTTACCTGGTCCAGGTAAAAGATCCACTACAGACAGATGCTGGCCGGGATATCGTTTGGAGGGCAAGAACGGAAAAAGCCGTTCCATATATTGCTGCACTTGCATCAGATAATAACACTCCAATCAATAACAGGCTGAGATATTTCCGGGCTTTTGATTTTAATAGCGGCCCTTCAAAATCAGCGCTGCTGCTGAAGATGATCCGGGATAACAAAAACAATGACGTTGTCTTAAATAAACTGGTGTTGCGACATCTCGATAGTAAAACCGTCACTCAGACTCCTGTGGCTAGAAAAGCTTTACAGGACGTACTTCGATCAGTGTATGGCACCGACGAATATATAGAACTGGTGGAACGATATGAAGTGACGGCAGAAAACCCTAACCTGCTGCAGCTTGCGATCAGCAAGCACGATGAGCGGACAGGCAGGGCTGCCGCAGCAGTATTACTGCAGCATGGTGGCGGCCACCTGGTATGGGAAATAATCAATGGCAGCGACGGCAATCAACAAAATAATTTGCTTGCATCGCTGGCCGCGGTGGGGAGTAAAACATCCGTTGACATTCTGCAAACAACTGCCTTGTCTGGCAAGTATAGCATGCAATTGCGAAAAGAGGCAGCCGGCATGATTGGAAAAAGCTGGACAGGCGAACAAAGGGTGCTTGAAATACTCAAAGCAAAGAAAGTCCCCGCAGAACTTATCCCCGACGTGGTCGCTAGTGTGAATGGCGCATGGCGCAGGGCTGTGCGGGATGAGGCGGCCAGTTATTTGCCAAATAACATTAAAGCCACCGCAGTCAAAAAAACATTTACCATGCAGGAGCTAAATTCATTAACCGGTAATACAGGGGAAGGGAAAAAAATTTTCACGTCAATATGTGCCACCTGTCACCAGGTAAACAATACGGGTTATGATTTTGGCCCCGGGCTGTCAGAAATCGGTACCAAGCTACCAAAAGAAAGTTTGTTGGAAAGCATTGTCAAACCATCTGCAGGTATTGGCTTTGGCTATGAGGGCTGGGAGCTTCATATGACAGACGGATCAACACTATCAGGTATAATTGCAAGTAAAACTGAATCGGATATTGTCCTTAAATTACCGGGTGGTGCCAGGAAAAATATTAAGACAGCGGACGTAAAAAGGCTGACACAAATGAAAGAGTCTATGATGACCGAAGGTTTGCATGAAAATTTATCAGCGCAGGATATGGCAAGCTTGCTGGATTATTTGACAGGTTTGCGAAAGAAATAATGTATGACGGTAAATGAAAAGATATTTCAACATCAGCCAACAATCTTTTTGAAACGGTTATTTGGTAAGATTATAAAGTACACAAAATGAAAGCAGGCTTGTTTTGATTGAGGAGGCGATTAGGAGTTGTTATCGGAAGTCATTTTGTGGGGAATTTGAATTTTTCCATAGCCATACGCCGGTCAGGAGCCTTAGTAAAGGTGTAAAACTGTAGCTGTATCTTTCGATTACCCGGTCAATCGCTTCTATTTACCAGAAGTTGTTGCCCAGCATTATAAAGCTTACGAGGCCTGATATGATCAGCATGATTGAAAGCAACTTGCTGAAACCATTTGCGTGAATCAAACTGAATCCGTAACAAAGACTTCCCAATCCAAACATGAGAATAAAAACGCCGAATAGCGGAGCGGTAAGTTGACCGGCGCTAGTAAGCGTAATCTTTAAACCTGCCTTTGCCGCCGCATCTGTTGTCATATGATATTGTTCTCTCAAAACATTTGTATAAAACAGCACCATCATTTGCCGGCTGATCTCGGCAATGCCGAAAACACAAAAGAACAAAAAGCCTAAACCGGTAAGGCCTGGTGTTTTCTTAAACAACAATGAAGCAAAGCCCCACATAGCGACGATCACCATCAGGCAATGAACAACCACCCACCAACGGTTAACCAGGTAGATTTTATTGCGGAACAGGAGGATCCGTTCATCAAAACTTGTGGGGGGATCGGGAAAAAAGGCATGAATACCCAAGGTGGTGATGACTGTAATAAAACAGCATACCGATGCAAACCCTGATAAAATTCTTTTGAAAGATCATAAGTGGTTATTCCTTCTCGGAACAAACTACTTTATCATTCCTGGTTTGATTACAAAAAATTTCTGAAGAGTTATAATAGAGGATGGTAGCGACAAAATAAAACTTCAAAGCATAAGCATCCAAAATCAGTCAGGCTTAATGGCAACGGCAAGTTGGGAAACCTCTTTCCAGATATCTGCCGCGATCAGTTCCGGTGAGCGGTTTCCATCAGTTATAAAAATATTCTCTTTGAATTTTAGGCGCTCAATGGCTTCGGCATATTTTGACTTTACATTTATAAGATTTTCGCTCGTTTCATATAGTTCCATTGAATTTCTTCCTTTGCCCAGCCGTTTCATACTGATTTCGGGAGCAATGTCAATGTAAATATTTAAGTCAGGCCTGAGTAAATCAGCGCTTAAAGAATTTGCTTCTATTACCCAGTCAAGGGGCATGTGTGTACCATGATAGGCATAAGAAGAAAAATAATACCTGTCTGTAACGACAGTAAAACCTTCCTCCATTTTTTTCAGGATGCCATTGGTTTTGTTGAGCAAATGATCCAGCCGGTCGGCGACAAACAATCCGGCAATGGTCCGGTGGTCGGCTTCAATTCTATGTCTAAAAATATTTCGGATAACAGAACCAATGGGGCTGTCAGTCGGTTCAAAAGTAGCATATACTTTGTGGCCTGCTTTTTTCAGATTTTCAGACAATAGTTTTGCCTGGGTGCTTTTACCACATCCATCAATACCTTCAAAAGCGATAAATAGATTTTTCTTCATTGTAAAATGCTCAATGCCGCGTTTAGGTTTAGTAGTTTTTATCGCCAAAGGTAGGCCGAAAAAGACTGCTTATTATCATTCGGTTCTGTAATGGGTTCTGTATAATTTTACTCGACTTTTTTATTTTTCGGTGGTAGGCAAAAGAAATAGCAAACGAGGATTTAGAAAAAGTAAAATGCATGATTTATGAATAATTTTCATGTAAGAATTATAATCAACTATCATTTACGCGTATACCTGTCAAATACGGTAATTACCGGCAATACATTTCCCTGGTCATCAAAAAAACTTCGGGAACCTCTTCTTGACACGGCAGGTTCCCACCAAAAAATGCCAATGCCGCGATTGTCTGGGATATTCATCACGATCCTGTTTACTTCTTCCAAAAATTGTTTTTGCCCTTCCGGTGATTCTTCAAACGGGGCATTTTTGCCGATATATTCCGTGGGCTTCCAGTTATAAGCTGCTTCTACAAGCATGATGTCTTTTTTGTACTCGTTTGCAGTAAAATTTAAACATTCCCGCAGGTCGAGCAGGCTGCCATGCCACCAGGGATAATAGGATTGTCCAATCACATCATAGCGTATTCCGTAGGAATTAATCTTATCGAAAAAGTATTTGGTGAAATTTTTATCGCCTCCTTTATCTATATGAATCATTATTTGCGGGCAGGGATTATTTCCGCAACTGGCATATACACCATTGATGCCGGCCTGTACCAGTTCGGCAAAATTGTTCCAGTTGTCGGGCAATTTTCCATTGGGCCACAGCATGCCATTGCTTATTTCATTTCCTATTTGTACCATATCAGGAAAAACAGCCGAGTCGCGAAATGCAATCATGGTAGTCCGGGTATATTCAAAAACAGCCTGCACCAGTTCTGACTGCGATTTGATTTCCCATGCTTTCGGAAGAAATTGCTTGCCAGGGTCGGCCCAAGTATCGGAATAATGATAATTAAGCAGGAATTTGAAACCCTGTCTTTTTGCTTGTTTGGCTAAAGCAATTGTATAGGGCAGGCTGTTGGGCAATCTGGTAGGGGTATGAAACAGTCTTAAGCGAATCCAGTCGTATCCATGATCCTTAAAAATCTGGATACAGGGCTTTGCCCTTCCGTTTTCTTTAAAAACAAAACCACTGTCTTCTGCCTGTTTCATAAATGATAGATCCGCACCGATGGCATAACCCTGTGCCTGCGATTTGTAAAGCAATAAAATAAAGCAAATAATGACCCATGATGTTTTCATGTTGAGACAGGCGGTTTTGGTATGTGCCCAATGTCCAAAATACAGATTATATCATTTTCGCCAAAAATTCAGGATAAGACAATGAGGACTCAGGCGATAACCCGGTTAAATTTATCTGGTCAAAAATATAACTGCAGCAGCCGGAAAAATTTTTATCAAGCTTATGTCCCGATTTACTAATGGCTTCTAACCCGAAGGAATAAAATACAGAGTTATTGATTTTAATTTTTGTAAGCTCAATGCCGCATGATTCATCCAGGTCAGCATTCCCTTCCGTTATTGTTTTATGTTGAGCATCATATTTTGCAAGTATCCTGTCTTTGTCAACCCGAAGCCAGTTATTTCCGGAAGAGGACAACGAAGAATTGACAGAAAGCAGATCACTTCCTCCTTCTGTCAATTCATAGCTGAGTTTTTGCCATTTATTCGAATATCCTTTATTATTATTCCTCAATTCCAATTCCTCATTTTCTGAGATCAGCCTCTTTACTTCCAGGGCGGTTTTTATTTTTCCGCTCACCGCATCCTTCTTTGGCTCGCGAATCTTAATACCTAAATTTTCAACTTCAGGCATAACCAGATAAAAATCCTTCCTCGGATAAATAGCATCATCGCTGAGGTACTGAGGTTTGTTTAATCCTTCAAACCAGGTTATGATTGGTTGAACCTTTTCTTTTGCAAGAAACCACCTGGTTTCTTTACTTATAGTTTCTGACATTGGAATACTTTAGGTTAGCCACTGCGATCCATTTATTTTCTATTCCCCGCATATTGTGACACACGGGTACCTTCAAATCAGCGAAGACAGACCAGGGCTGCAGTTGCCAATCAAAAGGTGAGCATTAACGTTTACTTTTTTTTGTTTTAGCCGACTAATTGAATGCAAATATCCATGCAGAACGTCAGTTTCACCGATGGCGTACTAAAAATCTACGAATATTTTTATTTATTGTATAATGAAAAGGTTGCTTTATTTAAGTTTCAAAATTTTTGGGACCTACCTGGGTGTTGGCTTATGCCTTTCTTCCTGTTATAAAGTCGAATTCGGTGCTGATTTTGGCTATAGTGGTTGTTTGGGATGTGATCCTTATGCTGGTTCTGCTCCTAACTCGGTTTCCATCTATAATTCCTCGTTTTTGCCCGACTCAATGTCTGTTCAAAAGGGGACAACGATTAGATGGATAAACTTCGATTGGGTTGAACATAACGTGATATCAGAAGATGGTACCAGTTTTAACAGTGGGGTCATAACCCTATCGGGGGAGTACAACCTTACCACCGATGCTGTGGGAAGTTTTCTATATCATTGTGATAAGCATGGTGAGTCGGGCAAATTTGTAGTAATTCCCTAATTTATTCACCGGGCTTTTTTATTTGTTCTACATGTCCGCGGTCAATGGAAAATCGTCCGCTGGCTGATCTTTGTGCATATCAACCAATATTCCTTTAAAGTTATTCAATGCCTGCCATTCCATTCGCCCGCATATTTCAAGCCACAGCCTAAGATAGTAAGTGTGGGCTTTGCATTCTTTCTCCTGGTGAAAAAGTGATTCTTTAGTAAGACCGATCAATTCTATATCAGTATAGAACGGTATAAAGCTATCGAGCATCCAGGAAGCATCCTTCCGGTTGTCGAGATATTGCTTGTGAAGAATTTTATTCACCTGCACCATATTATAAAAGCTGAGCACCTTCTTCGACAGAGACCTGTCTTCCTGTAGTGCATCCATCATCATATTATTGCAATAAATAGAAAGGGGCGCCGGCACGTTGGGATTCAACAGCAGGTCCGCTGCATGAAAAACATTATTATGTAAAAGAAAGCGGCCGGGCGAACAATCCAGGATGCATACGTCATAATCATCTTCCACGTCCCTAAGGGTAGTTTCTATTAGCTCATTATTTCCAAAACTAACGGTCGTCATTCTTGAAGCATGGATCATGTATTGGTCTGAAAACAGTGAATCGTTGCTTATTAGGTCAATCTGGTAACTTTCCGTTGAATGAATTACGTCGTAAATAGTAATATACCGGTCGAACAACCGCCCATGCGTATTATTATTATGATTTTGCCGGTTGAAGAAGAAACTGCTACCACCCTGCGGATCAAGGTCCCAAAGTAACACGCTCAGGCCATTTTTAGCCAGGAAGCAAGCAAGGTTTACGGCTGTTGTGGTTTTTCCAACGCCTCCCTTGATATTGTATACAGCAATCTTTTTCAGAATTTGAAACTAGTTATGAAATCTTAATTGCCATACTAATTGATTTAATTCTTATTCACACTCAGCGCAACAGAGTAGTTATTGTAGGTAAAAAAACGGAGACTTATCGGAAGGCTTCGAGAGACTATCCAATGTTCGTTCCTGGGGATTAGCTACGATGGCGGAAATCATATCTTCCCGCATTTCTAAGTATTTTCTACTACTGGATTTAATAGTAACTGAAGCGGTTGGTAATTTGTAGTGATTGTCCGCTGCCCTTTCCCCTTATCTGCCTCATCATCCCGGTCTTTGTAACCGTTAAATTGTTTTGATACTCGTAGGTATAGGAAATTTCATAATCATTTTGATGGCCTGTGATCACGTGTTCTTTGGGATTATTCCGTTGCAATTTTACCTGTGGTAAAAAAAGATAAGCGTCGAAGAAATCTTTCGTCAGGTAAAAATCATCCACATTTGTTCCCTGGTCGTAATTGCTAAACTGATCCGTTTTTTCCGACCTTT
>Ga0137431_1000724_pt1 | contig 11094 bp, 9 predicted proteins | sample EasRivERMZT800_2_FD_104646 | JGI IMG/M metagenome (GOLD analysis project Ga0137431, IMG submission 104646) | Soil microbial communities from meander-bound floodplain in the East River, Colorado, USA - East River MetaG ERMZT800_2 | ecosystem: Environmental > Terrestrial > Soil > Floodplain ... | reverse complement strand
TGAGTATCAGAATAAAAGCTCACCGGGCGTTTGCCGGTACGTATATTTCCTATTTAATTGTTTGATGCCGATTTAATTTTAGATGAAAATTTTTTATGCTGAATTGATCGGCAATTGTATCTTCAAGAATTCTATAATATTCCCTAAAAAACTTTGATTTTTTAATTATGAATATCTTGATCACCGGAGGTGCGGGTTATAAAGGAACCGTTCTGACACAAAAATTACTGGATGCCGGCAATGATGTAACTGTTCTGGATAATTTTATGTATGGATATGAGCCCATATTGCACCTGGCAAATCATCCGCTCCTGACTATAAAAAAAGGGGATATCAGGAATAAAGTAGATAATCTTAAAGACTTCGATGTTGTTTTACATCTTGCGGGAATTAGCGGTTTCCCGGCCTGCGCCTCGAACCCTCATTCGGCTCAATTGATCAATGTAGAGGCCACCAGGTTACTGGTAGATTCTCTTTCTCCCGGCCAAATTCTTATTAATGCATCCACAACGTCAATGTATGGAAAGTCTGGAGAACCCTGTGATGAAGAAACTCCTGTTGATCCCATCAGCACCTATGCCCATACAAAGCTTGCTGCAGAAAAAATAGTGATGGAGAGAGAAAACACGGTAAGTTTAAGGTTTGCTACGGTATTTGGTTTCAGTACCAAAATGAGGATGGATCTGATGATAAATGATTTTACTTATAAGGCAGTAAAGGAAGGTGTCCTGGTTCTTTTCGATGGATTTGCAAAACGTACATTTATTCACGTCAGGGATGCAGCAGATTGCTACATTTTTACAATGAATAATTTTGATAAGATGAAAGGTAATATTTACAATTCAGGTAGTAATGACCTGAATTATTCCAAAGAAGAGATTGCCGGTCTTATTAGTAAGAAAGTAAAGTTTACAGTAATAAACTCAGAACTAAAAGATAAAGATCTCAGGCATTTTATTGTAAATTTTGACAAGATTGGGAAACTTGGGTACAAGCCAAAAATCTCTGTTGAAGAGGGGATAGATGAATTACTGAAACTTTATCAGTTCTACGACTACTACTCCCATTATAAAACTATCTGAAAATCCTTTATATTGACGACTGAGTTTGTGAGAGGCAGGGACAGCTTGTCAAAACTCATTTTTTTGGGAAAGTATGCTAATGCACGTATCTGCATGAATATTATTCAAAGGATCAAAAATAATGAATAAGCTTAATCAACTACTTGCGATCAATGGTGGGCCGCGGACAGCTGAACATAATATTTTAATACATGTGCCATATCTTGATGAAGAAGACTTCATGGCAGTGGAAAAGGCGGTTCGTTCAACATTTGTCTCTGGTGATGGACCTGATTGCAGGCAGTTTGAAAAACTATTAGCTCAGTTTCTTGGCGTAAAACATGCACTGTATGTTAATTCTGCTACCACTGCTTTGGAACTGGCATTCAGGGTAAGGAATTTTCCCCACGGATCGGAGGTCATTTGCCCCGATTTTACCTATACTTCAACGGCAATTGCAGCTTTGTATAATAATCTTACCATTGTACTGGCTGATGTTTACCCTGACAACGGCAGCCTGGACGTGAGCAGACTGGAATCCTATGTTACAGAGAAAACGGTAGCCATCGCAGCAGTCGATTACGGAGGTATTCCAGCCGAAATGGACGAAATCATGGCTATTGCAAAAAAGCATAACTTATTTGTTGTCCATGACACCGCGCAGTCCCTGGGGTCGGAGTACAAAGGGAGAAAAACGGGTAACCAGGGTGATGTTTCTACATTCAGTTTTCATGGTACCAAGAATCTCACCACTGGTGAAGGAGGCGCATTTATAACCAACCATGATGATATTGCTGAAAGGGTTAAAATTCTTCGTGAAAAAGGAACCGATAAATATTCGTTCTTAACCGACAATCGGGACAGGGGCTATTATGAATATATTGATATTGGAAACTCTTATGTACAATCCAATATCAATGGCGCATTAGGTGTTTCCCAAATGAAAAAGCTGGAGTGGATGAATTCAGAAAGAAGGAAAATTGCGGACTTCTATCTGAAAGAACTGACTGAGCTCCCCGGGCTTGCGTTTCCAAGAATTACAAATGGGTCTTTTCATAACTGGCATTTGTTCGGCATTCTTGTTCCGCCTGAAGACAGATACTGGATTATGGATGCCCTGCGCGCAGAGGGCATCATGTCAAATGTGCATTATACTCCATTACACAGAAATAAATTTTATAGAAATTTAGCGAGTGATGATGCAATGCCTGGATCAATGCAGTTTTTTAACCGTTTGCTCAGATTGCCTATTTACCCGTCATTGGGACTTGCTGAAAGGGAGTGTGTTGTAGCAGCAGTGAAAAAAGTATTTGAATCATGAAGAATACGATAAGAAGTGTCCTTTTGTTTTTTGAGGACATTCACTGGAACCTGAGCTGTCGCTATAATTTCATGTTGTATGGTCCGTATGGACTTTCCGGTGTTATTGAAAGAATGCCATCACAATTTCTGATCAAATACCTCCGAAAATACGGGGCAACCATCGGAAAGAATTGCCTTATTGAAAAGGGACTCAATCTTCACAGACCGGAGGATAAGAGTCCATTCAAAAACCTGGTTGTTGGCAATAATGTTTTTATAGGGCACAAAACGAAAATAGACCTTTCGAGAACAGTTAGAATTTATGATAATGTCCTTATAGGCAGTCGATGCATGTTATGGACTCATTCCAGCGATTATGTTTATGAGAATTTGGTTCCTTTATATAGAGAATACTATGGCGAGATCGAAATTTGTGAGTATGCGTTGATTTATTCCGGCGTGATTATTTCGTATGGAATTAAGGTTGGTAACAATGCGAAGGTAGGTGCAGGTTCGATGGTCAACAGGTCGCTGGAGGCTAAATGCTTTTACGGCGGGGTACCGGCCAAATTTATTTGTAAAATTGAATGAGTGGATTAAACATGAAGGGGTAACAGTTTTCCACGAGATGAAAGCTGTATTTATTTTTCGGATACTGTTAACTCGCTGCCGAATATATCTAAGGATATTTTTATCAAGGGAAGGAGTATGCTGGTGCTGTTCTTAAATTCCAAACCAAAACTATAAGGTGTCAACTTTAAATAAAACAGTTTTTAAGGGAATTATTTGGAGCCTTCTCAATACATTTGGAAAATTTGCATTAAAATTCTTCTTTGCGCTGGCTATTACCCGCATACTTACTCCCAGGGATTACGGTCTTGTTGCGTACATGGGTCTGTTTTTAGGAGTAGCCGCCTGGCTTTCAGAAGGGGGTTTTGGCACTGCGCTTATCCAAAAAAAGGACGCCAGCGATATTGATTTTTCAACTGCATTTTATTTTAACTTTTCGGTCAGCGTTTTTTTCTTTATACTCTACTTTTTCTCGGCCCCTTTTATCGCTGAATTTTTCAATGAACCTGAATTAATAAATATAATGAGGGTCACCAGCTTGAATATAGTCGTTAGCTCTTTATGTTATATCCACCAGATCAAGCTGATCAAATCAATTGAGTTTAAAAAGCAGGCAGTTATTAATTTTTCTTCTGCCATTATATCCGGAGTGATAGGGTTATCCTTAGCGTTGTTAGGTCACGGATACTGGGCGCTGATCATTCAGACTTTAACGGGAGCCGTTTTAAATATGTTAGGACTGTCGTATGCAGTAAAATGGAGGCCGTTGTTAAAATTCAGCATTTATTCCTTTCGGGAGCAGTTTAAATTTGGCTCCAGAGTGTTTGTCCAGGGTTTACTTGAAAGTGTTTTCAGGGAAATTCATTCGACGGTTATCGGCAAAACATACAAGACAACTTCATTAGGGAATTATTCACGGGGTCAGAAGTTTTATGACCTGTTTATTGTCGAAACCGGTCTTGCAATCAACCGGGTGCTTTATCCTACTATGGTAAAGAAAACCGAAGAACAGGATCAACACAAAAAGGCTTATGCCACCACTTATAATATTCTTTTTTTTATTGCCGCGCCATTAAGCTTGTTTTTGTTTTTGCTCGCAGAACCTATCGCTCGTGTTTTACTGACTGACAAGTGGATAGGAGCAGTGCCGTTTATGAAATTATACTTTCTGGCGGGATTCATTTATATGCTGGTTTATTTCAATTCCATTACCGTTTTATCATCAAACAGGGCCGGTCTATATCTGAAAATGGATTTAATCCGCAATTTTTTAATGGCAATTGCTTTGGTGATGACATTTAAGTACAGCATCCAGGCAATCATTATTGGATGGCTGGTGGTGTATTATATTTTTTATTTTGTTTATGAAATGAAAATGTTTCAGCTGAGTTATTATGAACAAAAGAAATACAGTAAAATGTTGCAGGTGCTGGTTTGTCTTATACCATCGCTGCTGTTTTATGAAGCATCGGCTTACTTTATTTCATCACCGCTTTTCCTTTTAATCTTGAATGCTTTCGTACAACCCGTCGTGTATTTGCTCATATTGCGGTATTCCGGTTTCAGCGTTTATGAAGAATTTTCGAATACTTTAAAACCCTTGTTACCGAAAAGGATGCGGTTTATTTTATGACCAATTTAAATTAGCAATAATTCTTTACTGTTGTTGTTTGGCCAATTGTTTTCTTTGGCAGGATGTGGAAGAGCCGGCGACACAATAAAATCTTATGACTTTCAGTCGGGCTGGTGGCTATTTTCGTAGCGAGAGAGAAAGCGTATTAATCAAAAAATCCGCATTATTCGGGATGGAATATTTCTCCTCCATCACTTTGCGCATCCATGCCACCTTTTCTATCCTTTTGTTTTCATTATTGAGATAGTATCGAATGATTTCAGGGATTTCTTCGAAATTTTTTACTGCTGGTACATCGGCATTGCCGAAAATCTCCTCCACGTTTGCCTGCCATTCAAGAATTGGCAAAGCGCCGGAACAAAGTGCCTCTGCAAAACGCCAGTGTATGGCATTGAGAAGGCCGGGATTGGCATCAACAGGAGCAAATTTTGTTGCGTTATACATATCGTTTAACTGTTCAACTGATATATGCCCATTTCCATTCCGCGGACGGTAGCATTTTTTTAACCCGGGATAGTAGTCAAACCATCTTCGCCAGGAGTCATCGCCATGGATTTGGAGGTCAAATTCGCTGAAGCAGCTTAGGAACTTTGCCTTTTTCATCCCCCAACTGGTTTTATAACACATACCGACGTAGAGCACTTCAGATTTCAGCTCATCGTATTTTTCGGAAACCAGGTTTTTCCTGAAATGCTGATTAACCGGGAGGTTCGGATAAAAGTAATGGATGTTTTTAATGCCCAGCTTTTTCAACGCCTCTACCCAAAATGAGTCGTAAGTATAAATTGCATCGGCATGAAACAAAATAGGCAAGAAATGGCGATTTGCCGGAGTGTAATAAGGGCAATCACCAAGAAAAAACGCAATCTTTGATCCACCCTTTTTAAAATGCTCTATTGTATCCGGTAACATGAGCTCACTGTTATAAATGAACACGAGGTCTGGCTTAAGACGGTTGTACTCCTCTTTATAAAAGGTATTAATTCTTTGAAAATAATAGGATTCCCATTTTAGCCGCCACTTATCAGGAAGTCGATATATCTGTGTATTTACCTTTTCCTGCCAACCTTTTACGAGGTGGTGGTAGTCAATGGTCTGGATTTCGGCACCCATATAAGTGAAAAGCTCTTTGAACGTATGGTGAAACCCATACCGGCTTGGAACAAGCAATAAAACTTTCATGAGATCATTTTTTTAGGAAATGATAATCTTGTATTCACTACTTTATTAAGTCAGCTAATGACTATTTAATTAGTTTTATAATTATAGCTATTGCATTGGCAAGGGGAGCCAGATCGGCAACAAGGTAATTTAAGGAATCAGGATTTGACCTCAATGCAAAACAACAGAAGCTTAATAATACTTTACTTCATTTTGCGGCATGGCAGATAAACTATTTCGAAGATAACTATAATGTCTTTAAAATTGACAAAGTGGAGGCTTTTAATTGTCAAAATTTTTAACTATTTTTTCGGATTGAAAATACATAAAAAAGGTTAAATGAAGGAGCTTATTTCCTGTATCGTGCCAAGTTACAACCGTGCTCACCTGCTTAAAGAAGCTATTGAGAGTACGCTGCGTCAGACCTATTCTAATTGGGAAATGATAATTGTAGATGACAAATCTGCCGATAATACAGCTGAACTAGTGGCTGAATACCAGAAGAGGGATCCGCGAATAAAATATTACCTGAATAAGGACAAAGGGGTGAGTTCGGCTAGAAATCACGGGATTGAAATGGCCCAGGGAAATTATATCGCATTTCTGGACGATGACGATCTTAATCTGCCACACCGGTTTGAATCACAACTAGGCGCTATGCTAAAATCAGGATGCGGTTTCCTGGTATCAGGATACCAGTGTCGTGATCGCCAAAGTAATAAAATAGTGGAAGAAACAAAGCTTGAATTGAAAAGTATCTGTACCGGCTTCCCGTCACGATGGATGGTAAAAAAAGAATTACTCCATGCTACAGGGGGGTTTGATCAAAGATTTGCTCCATTAGAAGATATAGAACTTAGCGTAAGGATCTCGTTGCATGAAACTTTTGCTCTACATGATGATATTGTATCAGCCATTTTTGGAACCGAAAATTCAGCCAGCAGTGCAACAGATAAAATGATAGCGGCTCGCGAATTGCTGCTTGAAAGTGCAAAAAATATCTTTCCCAAACAAGAAGCCGCCTGGTGGCAATATACAGTTGCTACCGACTACTACATGTTGGGTAAAAAGAAAGAGGCAAAAGAGTATTTAAGGAAAGCGGCCAAAGGAGATACTCGCGGCATATATAGTTTTGCTTACCAGTACTTCAATTTAGCCAAAGGTTTGAATGGCCCTTTTAAGGGAGTAAACTTTAAGATACTCACATTGTTGCGCGAATTGGGATCGCCTGTTTTGGTAAATCATCCAATCGTAAGTAATGGCTTAAATAGGTGAAGCTTCAGTCATGTATTTGACGATATCCCTTTTTGAAAATAGATTCGAACGTTGCCATTTGTCCCATTATCTGTTAGCAAATTGGATGAAAGTTATACTACAATGAATGATAGGGGATGTAACTAAGGCCCTGCTATTTTATCTCATTTAGGAAATGGCTATATGCCATGTGAATGCCTTGTTCCAGGGAATATTTATGTTTCCATCCCAGTGCATGGAGTCTCGAACTGTCCATAAGTTTACGGGGAGTACCATCCGGTTTATTGGTATCGAACCTGATTTCCCCCTCATAACCAACTATGTTTTTTATCATTGAGGCCAACTGTTTAATTGTTACTTCCTCACCTGTGCCAACATTTATAAATAGTTTCTCATCGAAGCGTTGCATAAGAAACAGGGACGCATCGGCCAGGTCGTCCACATACATGAACTCTCTTAATGGCGTGCCCGTTCCCCAAATTTCCACTGCCGTTGCCTTGCTGGTTTTTGCTTCATGAAACTTACGGATCAACGCCGGTAAAACATGTGAGTTTTGTAAGTGATAGTTATCACCCTGCCCATAGAGATTGGCAGGCATGGCTGAAATGAAATTACACCCATACTGATCGCGATAAGCTTCTGTAAGTTTTATGCCGGTTATTTTAGCTATTGCATAGGGTTCATTTGTTGATTCCAGCGTCCCTGTAAGCAAATGTTCTTCTTTTAATGGTTGAGGGGCTAATTTAGGATAGATACAGGAGCTACCCAGGAAAAGTAACTTCTTTACTCCATAAGCATAAGCTGCATGAATAACATTTGATTCTATCATTAAGTTGTCATAAAGAAATTCAGCCCGGTAGGTATTATTGGCGAGTATCCCCCCTACCTTGGCGGCGGCGACGAAAACATACTCCGGCGTCTCCCGAACGAAAAAATCGGCAACGGATTTCTGAATGCGAAGATCAACTTCAGCAGAGCTTCGGGTTACAATATTTGTGTATCCTTCGTTCTGTAGCTTTCTGACTATGGCGGATCCAACCATACCACGGTGACCAGCTACAAAAATCTTACTGTTTTTTTCCATTATTCAAAATGCCTTATTGTTTGGTACCCTGATGCTTTTAGTATTATATCTTTTCTGAAATGTTCCAGGTCTACTTCTATCATTTCCTTGGCTAACTCGGTCAGTGAATATCTAGGTGTCCATCCCAATTTTTGCTTTGCCTTCGACGAATCACCTTGTAACTTATCTACCTCGGTTGGCCGGAAATAGCGACTATCTACTTCTACCACGATATCTCCCCTGCGTACCGCAATATCCGGAATAGAAACATTTGTAACAATGCCTTTCTCCCGTTCTCCTTTTCCCTCGAATTCTATATTGACCCCGGCGTGAGCAAAAGCCATTTTTACAAAATCGCGGACTGAGGTGGTAATACCGGTTGCTATTACAAAATCTTCCGGCTCCTGCTGCTGCAGCATCAACCACATTGCTTCTACATAATCTTTTGCATGTCCCCAATCCCTCTTTGCGTCAAGATTGCCCAGCCAAAGTCTGTTTTTAAGACCCAACACAATCTCTGCTACACCTCTTGTTATTTTGCGGGTAACAAATGTTTCACCTCTTAAAGGGCTTTCATGATTAAATAAAATACCATTGCAGGCATAGATACCATAGGCTTCACGATAATTAACTGTGATCCAGTAAGCATATAATTTGGCTACACCATATGGAGAGCGGGGATAGAAAGGAGTAGTTTCATTTTGTGGAACAGCCTGCACCTTACCGTATAGCTCTGAAGTGGATGCCTGGTAGATTCTTGTTTTTTTCTCTAATCGAAGGATACGAACCGCCTCCAGTATCCGGAGTGTGCCGACAGCATCCGTATTGGCAACATATTCTGGTTCATCAAAACTTACCAGCACATGGCTCATAGCGCCTAGATTATATATCTCATCTGGCTGTACTTCCTGGATGATACGAATAATATTGGTAGAATCTGTAAGGTCACCATAATGCAATACCATTTTTACATTGAACTCATGCGGATCCTGGTACAAATGATCAATCCTTTGGGTATTGATCAATGAAGTACGACGCTTTACCCCATGCACTTCGTAGCCTTTGTTGATTAAAAATTCTGAGAGATATGCTCCATCCTGTCCCGTAATGCCGGTTATAAGGGCCTTTTTCATAATGCCTTTTAATTTTAGAGTAAATGTAATTCTTTCACTGTTATCACCTGTCGCATACCCATGTAACTATTCTGAATAGTTCAACTTCAAATGCGAACTCACCAATTCCCATACCCTCGTAACCATTTAATGTTTATTAATTTGCCTTCTTTTTTTCACTTCGGGGGCCCGATGATCGGATAAAACTTTTTCAACCGGTAATCAATATTTCAGGAATAGGTAGGCTGTTAAAACTAAAATTGGGCAATTAAATCATCCTGAAATCATGGGAAATTTATTTGAAATTGAATTTTATCCAGTCTATTCCAACCACCGGTTTATTGCCGGCGCTTTCGCTTTTGACCACGAAAAATAAGTCATGAATTAAGCTATGTTTAGGCCATATCAAAGAGTTCACCGGTAACATTATTTTTTTTATTTCTGCATCTGCGGAGTCAGCGGAAACCGGGATGGCAATTGATCCAAGGGAAGGTCCATCAACTTTATCAAGATGCAATTCAAGAACACCACCCCCGGTTTGATTTTGCTGTGCAGAAATTTCCAAAGCAAACTCCACCGACTTTATGCCATGCAAATCGATCTCCTTTGCAACAAAAAAATCCTTGTTCTTTAGATCGTTTATAACTATGGGCGTATTATTTGCAATTCTTTTATAAGATCTGAACGAACGGGAACAGCTATCCGCTTTTTCAACCTGCATTAAATTTGGCCGAAACACGATTGTTTCACCAGAGCCATTATTTATTGAAGAATGAAAAACAAATAAACCGTCTTGATTTTTTGCGGATACAGGAAGGTTAAAAGCGTAGCGACCCTCCCTTGAAATTCTTTGTCTGGATTGATCCTTGAGCGCTAAAATCCAACTCACGATTTCGCTTACTTCTTTTCGACTAAGTTGCGGGTGCGGAATCATTGCCCGGTCCCCCCAATTTCCGCTGCCACCATGGATAATCTTTCGTATAAGAAAGCTATCTGCTGTGGTATTCCCGCTATAACGGGAGGATATTTCCCGGTAAGCCGGGCCATTTATTTGTCGATCCAGTGCATGGCAAGATTTGCAATCGGATTTATCAATAAGAATTTGACCTTGTAAGAACTCATTTTGAGTTTTTGCCCATTTAAGATATCCCCTGGTAAATTGATAGGCAGTTTGGGTTGTTTCCTTGTATTGAATATCCATATTAATAGAAACAAGATGTTCAAATTCGGGATCTGCAAACTTCAGTTTATAGGGTATGATATCACCGGGCTCGTAAAAGCTTCGGTTTTTATTAAAGAAGTCCCATTGAATCGGGATGCTAGCTGATGTGGAGGAGCCGGCAACGGTATCAGCGCTTCCTTTTACGAAATCAATGCGGTTCAGGCAGGCTTCTTTGTTTCTTGAATACCACTCAATGCCGTATTCTAACAACCAGAGTGATCCCTGCTTATCAATAAGCATATCAACTGGCCGGTTGAATCTCAAGTTTTCGGCAAGAGGTTCCATTCTTACATAATTGCCGGCAGAGTCAAGCTTAACTGCCATGATCCAATTACGCATCCATTCATAAATCAGGAGATTTTTGTCATAACGATCAGGAAAACGTGAATCAGCAGGGTATTGGTCGCAATAATATGCCGGACCTGCCATTATACATCGTGTGCCATTGGCAACAGCAGGAAACTCTTTTGAGCTTCTAAAGGAATACCAAATAAGTGGCGACCTTGAAGGTGGTAAGTTCCTGGAACCCGTATTGTTTGGCGAGTTGTTCACAGGCCGCGCAGGATCGAAATAGGTACCGGGAATTTTTGTTTTGTAATCAAAATCACGGTAGGGAAGGTTGGGACCAACAACATAAGGCCAGCCATAAAATCCTGCTGTTCGTGCGGCATTAATTTCATCATATCCTTCGGGTCCCCGTAAACTGTCAATAACAC
>Ga0137431_1000723_pt1 | contig 11125 bp, 7 predicted proteins | sample EasRivERMZT800_2_FD_104646 | JGI IMG/M metagenome (GOLD analysis project Ga0137431, IMG submission 104646) | Soil microbial communities from meander-bound floodplain in the East River, Colorado, USA - East River MetaG ERMZT800_2 | ecosystem: Environmental > Terrestrial > Soil > Floodplain ... | reverse complement strand
GCCTGCGGTGACTCCGGGCAGCGCCGGCAGGATCAGGTGGGCTTCGGTCGGATGAAGATTGCCGCTGGAAGGATTCATCCGCAAAGCCCACGAGTTTCCAGGAATGGACTTCCAGGCCGAAAGCCCGAGCGATAGCTCAAGAAAGGCGCCGACGGTTTCGCGGGTAAAATCCTGGAAGACGTTGCGGCTCCTTTCGTACAAAGCCAGATGCTCGCTCGCCGGGTCTTTTTTCAGCAACGGAAGCCTGACCGGTGTCACTCCTTCATAGAAGCGGAATGGATTGGGCTGATTGGCCCAGTCCAGGAAACCGAGGGACGTCGCATAGCGATGAAAATGATGCTTGGTCTGCTGGTGATACAGCAGTGTCTCTGTGACTGCGGAATCGATCTCAGTTTTCATTCATCTGACGAGCCAGCTGAATCGTGGTGATTATTCGTCCTGCTTTTCTCCCGCGGGATGCAGACCGAAATGAATCAGCTTCTCGCGCATGGTGGTGCGAGTCACCCCGAGCCAGCGGGCGGCCTTGGCTTGATTGCCCTGCGCCAATTGAATGGCTCGGGCGAACAACTCCCGTTCCATCTCTTCGATCATTTTGGCGTGAACGCCCTGTGCCCGTCCGGAAGGACCTTCTCCGCGCTGAGCCTTGGCCAGCAACTCCGAAAAATAACCAGCGATGGTTTGATCGGAAACGAGGACCGACTTTCTCGTGCGCGCGTAGGCTTCTTGCACGTGTTCCAGGTCGATGGGGTAGTTTCTGGCCAGCAAAAGGGCTTGGCGGACGACGTTCTCCAGTTCTCGCACATTGCCGGGCCAAACCTGGTTTTGCAGAAACGCAATGGCTTCGGGTTGGATGGAGGGCGCATCCACGCCCAGTTCCGCGCCCGAGCGCTGCATGAAGTATTTCACCAGGTCAGGTATGTCTTCGGGGCGCTGACTCAACGGAGGCAGCGTGATGGTGACTCCACTCAAGCGGTAGAACAAATCCTCACGGAACCGGAACGTCCGGCTCGCTTCGTTTTCCTTCAAAGCGGTTTCAAGATCCCGATGCGTGGCCGCCAGGACCCGGACGTCCACCGAAATTTTCTCATTGCCCCCGACCCGTTGAATATATTTTTCCTGGAGGACCCGCAGCAATTTGACCTGTGTGCTCAAGCTCAAGTCGCCGATTTCATCGAGGAACAGAGTGCCGTGATTAGCTTGCTCGAAGCGACCAATGCGGCGAGCGTGCGCCCCGGTGAACGCTCCGCGATCATGCCCGAACAATTCACTCTCCAACAGCGTCTCCGGAATGGCCGCGCAATTGACCGCGATGAACGGTTGCGCCGCGCGACTGCTGTGCTGGTAAATGGCGCGGGCAACCAGTTCCTTGCCGGTGCCGGTCTCGCCGCGAATGAGCACGGTGACGGCCGTGGCGGCGACACGCCCGATTTCCTTATAGACCGCCTGCATGACGCGGCTGTTGCCGATGATAGCAGATCGATTGGATCGAGCTTGGCCCATTTCCACCGGCTCGGACATGAGCCGATTGCAGGCCACGGATTTGGCGACCAAATCGAGTAGTTCAGCCATATCGAAGGGCTTGAGCAAGTAGTCGTAGGCGCCTAGTTTGGTCGCCTCAATGGCCGTTTCCGTAGTGCCGAAGGCGGTCACCACAATGATGGGCAGCTTGGGCTTGGCGGCATGGAGTTGCTCCACTAATTCCAGTCCGGACAATCCTGGCATCTTCAAGTCGGTGATGACCACATCGAAAGGCTGCTCTTTGGCCTGGGCCAGCCCGTCATCGCCTCTCTCAGCCACGGCGACTTCATAGCCCTCGACTTGCAATTCTTTTTTCAAGCCACCGACAATGCTGGCGTCGTCTTCAATGAGTAAAATCCGGGACTTCATCTTCATCTTTCTCCACGCGCGGCAGGACAATGCCAAAGGTCGTGCCGCGATTGACCTCGGTTTGATACTGGAGTGCCCCGCCATGTTTTTCAAGAATGCGCGCAACCCGAAATTCCATCTGCGCAGCGATGCCCGGCCAGTGATTATGAACGAGTCGGGCAGCAGACGCCAAGGAGGTGGGGCTGGGGGAACCCCGCTAAAGAAATGAGCCGCCCGCGAATCAAAATGCTCCGCGGCTTGCGTCGCGGGCAGGGAGAGAGAGACGGCGGAAAGCGCCGCGGTTCATGACGTGGTAGATCGCGCCCGGATACTCAACTCTCAACTTGCGGGCCATGCCGGAAGAGTGCTCCGCCCCGCCTCATGATATCAAGAACTGACCCTTGACTGACCCTTAGCGTGAGGAGGATCTTTGTCACTTCCCACGTTAAGGGTTCGCCTCCACCGTGATTTCCCGGACGTTAATGCTGTGCTTGGTATCGACCAGATTCCCGAGCATATCCAAAGCGGTATGCCCGGTCCATGTCCCGTTTACGGTCGCGGTCCAGCTCTGGTAATCTCCCTTGAACCTTGTGGTGACTGGCCCGAAGGTCTCAGTCCGTTGAGCTCTCTGGAGTACGCTCCCGATGCCATTCCTGGCCCAGGTCAGGTCGAATGTGATCGGGGTCCCAGGGTCACAATCGAAGACGGCGGTAACAAAGTTCACCACGCAGCGATTGATCGGGAACGTTGTCGTGACCGCCAGGTGTGCCTCGGTCGAACTGATCGTGAAGGCGCTGTTCGGAATCTCGCCCGCAGCCTGGATCAGGATGACTATTTCTGGATCGTCCGGGTCGGGCGTCGCGTATGTGAAGTCGATTGATGTGGTGTTCGCGATCTCGTCCCTTGATACGTTCAAGAACCCATGGGTCTCGGTCTCGCCGTCGAAAAGGAACGTGTCGGCGCTAAGGCCGTTCACCCGGATCTTTGTCAGCGTTGGGCCGTTCGGCGCCTGCGTCGTCTCCGTGTTCGCCTCCGATGCGGGGAAGGTGAGAAAGACAAAACTTAACATCGTAATGATGCCAACCAATTTTGTTTTCGTATCCATGTTTGTTATACTGATAGGAATTTGCTTTTTTGACGCTGCGCGGTTCAGCCATTGCTGGTGCTTTTGGATGGATTGAATTGTCATGGTAGATGTTCTTTCTGTTAATGTTTCTTTGTTTTTTGTTCTTTCTTCGCAGACTTTTCTGTTTTGTTGTTGTGATGGGTCTGTTTGGTTTGACCGAGTGCGCCTGACGATCATGGTGACCGCAGCCGATAGAATTTGTTTCCCGCCGGTGAGGGCACAGTGATGCTGATGTCCGTGGTGTTGGTCGTGTAAGGAAAGGAAATCTGCGACCACGTGCCGGTGACGTTGAGGCTTTGGTCGAGGACAAAGCCAGTCGAGGGCTTCGGCCAGAAGATGCGCACATCGCTGCCGATTCGTTCGATGGAAAGCAACGGCGCGCCCGGCGACTGCACGGCGAACAACGACCAGAAACCGCCGGTGAGCGAATAGTTGCCGCCGGTCATTGGCCCGCCCGCATCCGGCTGCCCGATGGTTCCACTGACAGAGTAAATTCCGCCGGTGCTCGTGCCTCCGCCGCCATCAATCGTGAACCAGTCGATGGTGAAGTTCTGGGCATGGGACGACAGGGGTGCGGCGATGAAGCACAAGGCGGCGACCAAGTTCCGCCAGGTCTTGGAGTGCGCCAGTCCTCTGGCGCTTTCGGGGACGCAACATGCCTGTGGCTGTGGGAAAAGCGGCAGAGGACTGCCGCACTCCAAGACGCTTCGCACTTTCATTGGCCACTCCCGTTGAGTTTCCCGGCCAGCGCGTTCACCAGTGTTTTAAGTTCATCCACACTGCGCTTCAACTCCGCGTTCTCCGCGTCCCGGCGTTTCAGTTCATCGTTGAGTTTCTGGTTCAACTCCTGAATCGCGCCCACCGTGACGGGAACGAGTTCCGAGTAAGCCAGGGCCTTCATGCCGTTGTGCTCGCCCACCACTTCGGGAAAGAGCGGCTCCACTTCCTGCGCGATCAAGCCAATCGCCGGGGGCGCGGATGCGGGCGCAGTTTTGAATCGGTAGGAAACGGGCCGAAGCCGTAACACGCGGTCCAGCACACCGCCCAGGCCCTGGATGTCCTTCTTGAGCCGCGCGTCGGAGCCGGAGAAGTAGTTGCCATCGGATCTGCGGATGTAGCCGAAGACGCCCACTTTCGGGATAAAGACCAGATTGCCCGAAGCGGCTGGACTGCCCAGCGCTTCTGTGTGGATGTTCCAATAATTATTGAACGTTGTGTCTTCCAGCCTCAACTGGACGCCGGCACCCAGGACATGAAGTCCAGCTTGGGGAGAACGCGTGCCGATTCCCACGCCGCCGGCGGCGCGGATGAGGAATTGATTGGTGGCGGTGGAAGCGAAATCCGCCTCGGTGGAATCAGCCCATACAAAGGCGCCGATGTGGTTGGCCTTGGCGCGGTAACCGGCGGCAAAGGCGAAATTGGTGGCGCTGTTCAGCAGCCCGCCGGGGATGGTCGCGCAGAAAGCGGCGGGCAGAATCCTGTTTTGTTGGCCCCCGCCGATGGTCGAGTATCCGGCGTTGGCCTGAACCGTATTTAGGTAACCCCCGCCGATGGTCGCGAAGTCGGCGTTGGTCTGAATCGTGTTGTCGCGGCCCCCGCCGATGGTCGAGAATATGGCGTTGGCCCGAACCGTGTTTTGGGAACCCCCACCGATGGTAGATAATTCGGCGAAGGGCTGAATCGTGTTTTGGCTACCCCCGCCGATGGTCGCGTTGCCGGCGTTGGCCTGAATCGTGTTGCCGTCGCCCCCGCCGATGGTCGAGCTGCTGGCGTTGGTCTGAATCGTGTTGTGCTCGCCCCCGCCGATGGTCGAGAAAGTGGCGCTGGTCTGAATCGTGTTTTGCTGGCCCCCGCCGATGGTCGCGGCGCCGGCGTGAATCGTGTTTACGAAGCCCCCGCCGATGATCGAGACACTGGCGTTAATCGTGTTTTGCTCGCCCCCGCAGATGGTCGAGCTGCTGGCCTGATTCGTGTTTCGGTGGCCTCCGCCAATCGTCGCCCAGCTCGAGTTGGTGCCAAGGGAATTGCTCTGCCCGCCCGCGATCACCCCATACCCTGGAAACGTAGCGGAGCCGAGAATGGTGTTGAATCCTCCCCCCCCGATGGTGGCGTGGTCCGCATCGACTTCGACTGCGTTGCGTTCGCCGCCGGAAATGACGGCGTGGAAACCCGCATTGGAATTGGCGTTGCCGCCGCCAATCACCGCGTCATTGACGTTTGGTCCAATGTGATTTCCGGAACCTGCGCCAATGAATACGCCGCTGGAATTCGAATGGACCACGTTCGGCTGAACGATCCAGCCGCCTCCCACGATGACATTGCCGCCTGAGTCGCGTCCTTCAATCGCATTGTTCGTGGACCCGCCAATCAGGTTGGCAGCAATGCCACCTGGGCGGGGGTCAGGTTCCACACGCCAGCCGGGCAACGCATTGGCCCGGAGTTCCACCGCCTGAAAGTTCGTGCTGCCGATGAATTGGCCCGGCGCGACGGCGTTGCCGCTCAATTTCCAAAAACCTGACGCGCTCACGCCGCCAAGCGCGAAGGCATTGACGGCCGTCAACCCGCTGCCGTCACCCGTGAAACTGTTGGCCGGATTGTTCAGCGTGACGGCACTCGAATACGTGCCGGCCAGTTGCGCCGATGGGAGCGCTCCACTTAACTGATTGGCCGGCAACGAGCCGAGCAGGTTGCTCGCGCTGTTAGCGATAATCGCGTGTGGCGCAGCGGTCAAAGGCTGGAGGGGACTCAGCGTGATGTAGGCGCCAGTGCCATTGGTGCGCACGGCGATCTCGAGCCATCGACCCGCGCCCGTAAACACGCCGTCGCCGAAATCGAGCGTGACCGTAAACAGCCCGTTCGCGACGGGGACGCTGTTGGTGAGAAGGGCCGGAGCCGCGTAAACATTCGCGAATGGGTCCAGCGCGACACGAAATCGAAAATCGTAGCTTCCGTTGGCGGGTGATGCGCCGTCGTTGAGCCGGCCCTGGTAAGTGAATGCCGTGCCTTGGGCGTAAGCGGCCAGCGTCGTCATCCAGAGGACCAACGCCAGGAACAGTTTTTGATTGTTTTTCATAAATGAGCTTTTTGGAATGGTGGATTCAGCGAGTATCAATATTCTACGGATCTGGACGGCTCACCGCGCCTCCAAACGGAAGAACGCCGCGTTGTCCGGCGCGCTGAACTGAAACTCCAGCTTGCCCTGCCCGTTGATCGTCGTCTGCGGCGCCGTCATCGGGAACGGGTTGAACTGGATCAGATCGGTCGATTTCTGCACCCCGATGGTGAGCTTGATGAGGCCGGTGGCCGGATTCCTTGAGATCAGTGGCGCGTCAACCTTCAGGGCTTGCACTTGGGAGAGGAGGTTTGCCACAAGAGCCGGTTGGCTCACCTTCCAGTCAAAGCCAAAATTGCTCATCTGGAACTCCGAGGCGTCGCTGATCCCATCACCGTCGGTATCATGGGTGAAGGTGAGCGTGAAGCCCTGCAGGATAATGTCGAACGGGTCCTCGTTCGGGTCGTTGCTGGCGATATGCAGCGCGGCGGTCTTCGCTCCGGGGCTGGTCGGGGCGAAGCGCACGGTGAACGTGGTGTTGCCTCCAGGCGCCACCGGCGCGACTGGATTGGCGGTAACGGTGAACATCGCCGCGTCCGGGCCATCAGTGGTGAGCGTCAGTCCCGTGAGGGGTTCGTTACCGCTGTTCTCTATGGTGAAGGTGAGACTTGGGAAACTGCTGCCGATCGTGACAAAGTCCTGGCTGCCGCCATCCACGAGGCCCGTGTTCAAGGGCTGCTCGACGGCAATGTCGGCGTCGGTGCCTTCGAAGACGTAAGCCGCCTCCGCTCCCCTCGCCCCGACCACCACCGTGCCGCCCCAGACCGCCACCGAGGAGCCGAACTGGTCACCCGCCTCGGTGTTGCTGGCCTTGAGATAGTCCCGGAAGGTGAAGGTCGGCGTAGGGAGCGTCACGCTGCGCACAAATACGTAAGCGGCACCGGAGTTAGTAGCGTTGTTATTGTTGCCGCCGTTGACCCCGGTGGCGTTGCTGTCCTCGCGCTGCGCCCCGACCACCACCGTGCCGCCCGAGACCGCCACCGAGCTGCCGAACTCGTCACCCGCTCCCGTGTTGCTGGCCTTGAGATAGCCTTGAGGGTTCCAGCCAAAGATGAGCGGACCGAGTCGGAATACGAACACGTAGGCCGCACCGGAATCCGGCGCGCTGTTGTCGCCGCCGCTGCCGTTGACCCCGGTGGCGTTGCTATCCTCGGCAGGCGCCCCGACCACCACCGTGCCGCCCCAGACCGCCACTGAGTGGCCGAACTGGTCACCCACCTCGGTGTTGCTGGCTTTGAGATAGGCTTGCTGGCTCCAATTCGTTCCGCTGCGCACAAACACGTAGGCCGCACCGGAATAAACAGCGCTGTTGTCGCTTTGGTTGCCGTTGACCCCGGTGGCGTTGCTACCCTCATAAGGCGCCCCGACCACCACCGTGCCGCCCGACACCGCCACTGATTCCCCGAACAGGTCACCCGCTCCGGTGTTGCTGGCCTTGAGATAGGCTTGCTGGCTCCAGGTCGTCCCGCTGCGCACAAACACGTAGGCCGCGCCGGAGTTGGTGGCGGTGTTGTTGCTCTGGTTGCCGTTGACCCCGGTGGCGTTGCTGTCCTCGCCCCGCGCCCCGACCACCACTGTGTCACCCGCCACCGCCACCCAGTAGCCGAACTCGTCACCCACCTCGGTGTTGCTGGCTTTGAGATAGGCTTGCTGGCTCCAGGAATTCCCGCTGCGCACGAACACGTAGGCCGCGCCGGAGAAGAATGCGCTGTTGTCGCTGCCGTCGCCGTTGACCCCCCTGGCGTTGCTGGCCTCGCCAAACGCCCCGACCACCACTGTGTCACCCGATACCGCCACCGAATAGCCGAACTGGTCATTCACTCCGGTGTTGCTGGCCTTGAGATAGGCTTGCTGACTCCATGTCGTCCCGCTGCGCACGAACACGTAGGCCGCGCCGGAGGCATTTGCGCTGTTGTCGCTTTGGTTGCCGTTTACGCCGGTGGCGTTGCTGGACTCAAAGGGCGCCCCGACCACCACCGTGTCACCCGACACCGCGACCGACCAGCCGAAGAAGTCATCCACTCCGGTGTTGCTGGCCTTGAGATAGGCCTGTTGCGTAAAGGTGGGATCAATGGTGAGCGGGTAGCGGGCGGTCGCTTCATTCACAGACACGATGGCGCAACCCGAGCCGGTCTGCATCGTCGCGGGCAGTTCAGTGCCGCAGGCGTCCCACACCTTCAGCCTGGCGTAGGAAACCACGGCGCGCCCGGCCGCGTCGCGCAGAGTGAGATTTTGCCCCGTGGCATCCGCCTCGGGCGCGAGATCGCCAGTGACGGCGAGCACCAAACGCAGCGGCTCGCTCTGAGGATTGGCGGCCGGACGTTCCGGAAGAGTAAAGCCATGCTCCAATCCGGCGGGGGTGTTCTGAAACCATTCGGTCAGGCGTGGGATTGCCCGGGCGAGCTCGACGCGCGCGCCTTCGGTCTTCAATACTCCAGCGGGCACCGACCGTTGCGCCGCGCCGTAGCCAAGGCTCTCCAGCCGCCAGGTGACGGTATAGACCGGTGCATCCGGCTCGCCGCCGGTGCGGACCTGCAGCCGCATGCCCTCGGGGGTAAAGGTGCTCAAAAGGCCGTGCGCCGGATTGGCAGCGGCGGCGCTCTGCTCTGACTGCGGATGGGTCTTTACGCCATAGCGCGCGCCGGTGATGGCGGCGCTGAGGGAATCATACTGCCCGGTGCTTTTGAGATGCGCGATCGCTTTGTCGCCAGTGAGCGAGCCAGGCTCGGCCGCTCCACGGTGCGGCGCGAGGTCGTCCTGCAGCGTGCCATTATCGGGGAAGAGCGTGCCTTGAACGTTCAAATCAGTGATGACCGCGACGCTGAAAAGCGCCGCGAAGAGGAAGGTAGAGATGTGAGTTTTCATAAGTCAATTCAGTCCGTCACCACGATCAATCCGCCCGCCTGCGCGCTGGCGCCCGGCGTGCAGACCAGGAGGCCGAGCCAACCCGCGGGCAGCGCAGCCGCCAACGGGAGCGGGGCGACGGGTTGGGCGATTGGTGACGAGTAATTCAGAATGGTTTTCATGGGGTTTGTGGAGAAGATGCGGAAATTCCCCGACACTCGCGGCTCGCGGTAAGGCTACCGGGAAAGCCGCGGGCATCAATGGTGACGCTGCTGATCAGGACGATTTCCCTGTCGAGCCTGATGATTCCGCTGGAGAGCGCCGGTTCGAAGGTGATGGTGGCCAAGGCGGGATGGACAGCGGTGAAATGGCAGCACAGAGCCGCCACGAGCAGAAGCAGGGATTTTGATTTCACAGTTCCGTTGGCCGTGGGATCACCGAGTTAAAAACCGGTGTCGCCAGATTGAAGGCTCACGGCCAACGAACCAGAAAAAGTGGTGACAGCCCCCAACTGAAGCAGGTTGGCCGGTGCATAGGCCAATACTTTGTTTCTTGGGTCGTGATAGTTCTAAGCTATGGGCTGCGCGTTCATGGAGATGGTGGCATTCAATAGCGGAGAGATTCGCTTCATCCGTAACTATTCACTCCCACCACGAATGGACGCGAATCATCCCAAAGCGGCAGAGGACTGCCGCAGTCCAAAACCTGGCGGAGTTCGGGAGTGGCGTCGTTATTCGCGAAGCGTCGTGGAGTGCGCCAGTCCTCTGGCGCTTTCGCACCGGGGGCGCAGACTACCATTCCGCCGCCGGCTCACAATCATCCGGCACTTGCAGCTTGTCCGTCTTGAAGGGGTAGATGCTCTTGGTCTGTGCCGGCGAGGCGGTGCGCTCGAACCACGCGGCGGAACACCACGGATACTGATTGGCCACCGGCACCAAGCCATGCTTCACCGGATTCTGATGCGTGTAATTGAGCCGGGCAAAGTAGGACCGCTGGTAGGTCAGCCGCGTCTCACGGAAGTTGAACCACACCTGCCGCTCCGGTGTGGCGTCGAGCTTGTTCAACCAGCCGCTCGTCTTTACGTGCAGTGTCTTGAGCATCGGCGACAAACTCGTGGCGTCGGCTGCCGCCGCCGGTGAATGTGCGACGAAATGGTAGTGGTTCGAGAACACGGCCCACGCTTCCAACTGCCAGCCGAAATCCCGCGCCACCGTCAGTAACCCGCGATGCAGGACGCCGAGGCGTTTGGCTCCGCGAAAGTGGTGAGACTTGTGAAGAGTGCTGGCCGTGACGAAGTAAGTGCCGCCCGTTGCAAGCTGGTGAGTAGGCGCGTGCGGCCAAGGTGTTTTCAGCACGGGCATGGCGGGAAAATAGAAGGTTGGGATTAGAGCGAGCAAGCGCAGAGTTGGTGCGGGTCTCGACCGGCGCGAAGCGTCTTGACATCCCCACCATCCGAAAGCGGCAGAGGACTGCCGCAGTCCAAAACCTCGCGGAGTTCGGGAGCAGCGTCGTAATGCGCGAAGCGTTTTGGAGTGCGCCAGTCCTCTGGCGCTTTCGCATCGGCGTGATGAGGCAGGGTTTTGCGGTAGTCACTCAATGAGTAAAATCCGGGACTTCATCTGCATCTTTCTCCATGCGCGGCAGGACAATGCCAAAGGTCGTGCCGCGATTGACCTCGGTTTGATACTGGAGTGCCCCGCCATGTTTTTCAAGAATGCGCGCCGCGATCGACAGGCCCAGCCCGGTCCCGGTCTCTTTGGTGGTAAAGAACGGGTCGAAGAGGCGCTCCTGAACCTTCAGGGGGATACCCTTGCCCGTGTCAATCACCTCCAAAATGACTGCGGGCGTGGCGTGACCCGCCAGGGGCATCTGGGTGCTTCGCGCACGCAGTGTAATCGTCCCGTCCCGTTCAATACTTTCCGCCGCGTTCTGAATGAGGTTAATCAACACTTGTTCGATTTGTTGCGGGTCAACTCGAATCCACAGAGGCGAGCCGGACGTTCCGGGCGGTGACGGGGCAAGATTCAATCGGATGGAAGCTTTCTCCAACTGCGAGCTCAAAAGACCTTGCACGCGTCTGAACAAACTTTCAGCCGCGATGGTCACCGGTAGCGGCTCCGCCGGTCGGGCAAAATGCAGAACATCCGTGACGATGCGGTCCAGGCGTTGGATCTCCT
>Ga0137431_1000721_pt1 | contig 11138 bp, 11 predicted proteins | sample EasRivERMZT800_2_FD_104646 | JGI IMG/M metagenome (GOLD analysis project Ga0137431, IMG submission 104646) | Soil microbial communities from meander-bound floodplain in the East River, Colorado, USA - East River MetaG ERMZT800_2 | ecosystem: Environmental > Terrestrial > Soil > Floodplain ... | reverse complement strand
CTTCTTGCCTTCGTCGACGTGCTCGTTCAGCCACAGCTCGAACGCGTCGCGCACGCACATCTCGAGCAGGCGCGCGGCGTGGCGCGTGGTGAGCTTTTCCTTGGTCTGGCCGTGGAACTGCGTACGCACGATGCGCGCGGAGAGCGTGAAGCAGGCGCGCTGCCAGAGGTCGTCGGGGATCAGCTTCACCCCCTTGGGCGCGAGGGCGCGCGCGTCCATGAACGCGCCGAGCGCCTCGAAGATGCCGGCGCGGAAGCCGGCCTCGTGCGTGCCGCCCGAGCGCGTCGGGATCAGGTTGACGTGGCTGTCGGCGAAGATGTCGCCCTCGGCGACCCAGCCGATGGCCCACGAGGCGCCCTCTCCGGGCTCGATGTCCGTTATGTCCTTTGTTGCTTTCTCATCAAAAAACTTCTCTCCCGTGAAAAGCGGAGCCACGAGCTCGCGCCCGTCGAGCATGAAGTCGAAGTACTGCGCCATGCCGCGCTCGTACTTCCACAGCCGGGTCTGCTTGCCCTCGACTTCGAGCGCCATCGTCAGGCCGGGCAGGAGATACGCCTTCGACCGGACGAGATGCTCGAGCTCGTTCATCGGAATGTTGGGCGAATCGAAATACTTCGGATCCGGCCAGAGGCGCACGATCGTGCCGGTTCGCTTTTCTTTTATTTTTTCTGAACGTAACTTGTTCTTGAGCTCGCCGCCTTCGAACGCGATGGTGTGCTTCTGGCCGTCCCTGAACACCGTGACTTCGCAGCGCTTCGACAGCGCGTTGGAGACCGCGACGCCCACGCCGTGCAGGCCGCCGGAGATGTGGTACACGCCGTCGCCCGAGCGCGAGAACTTGCCGCCGGCGTGCAGCATGGTGAAGGCGACTTCGACCGCGGGCTTCTTTTCTTCCTTGTGCAGGTCGACCGGCACGCCGCGGCCCTCGTCCTCGACCTGGACCGAGCCGTCCTTGTGTACGCTCACCGTGATGCGCTTGCCGAAGCCGGCGAGCGCCTCGTCGACCGCGTTGTCGATCGCTTCCTGCACGACGTGCAGGGGATGCACGGTGTGGGTGTACATCCCCGGCATGCGGCGCACCGGCTCGAGCCCTTTGAGCGCCTGGATCGCCGATGCGTCGTAGACCTGTGGCTTTGCCATGGATCTAGTTCTTCTTCTGTCCCGCCCTACTAGATATTGTAGGCCGTATGGGGTAGAGGTGCCCGGCCACCTTGCCGCGCCGCTTGATGCGGATTTGATAGCCGCGCTGTACCAAGTCCAGCAGGCGTGGCCAGGAATGTCGCGCTTGCCTCTCGCTTAGGGTCCTGATTTTCATGAGATTAGGGATTTCCTCGCTTCTTCGAGATCGAAATCGGCCTGAAGTTGCATCCAGAAACGCTCGGAGTTGCCGAAACGCTTGGCGAGCCGGATCGCCGTGTCGGCGCTGATGCCCCTCTTGCCGAGCACGATTTCATTGATCCGCCGGGGCGGCACTCCCAGGTCGCGGGCAAGGGCGTTCTGACTGATGCCCTTGGGTTCGAGAAAGTCCCGCCAAAGGATCTTTCCCGGATGCACGCTGCGCATTCGCCCCATATAACGGAGTCCGTTATATAACGGATCCCGTTATGGGGCAACTCAGCGTGCGCGGTGAGCCTGGCTGAAGCGCTCGATGCTGGCGGCGACCGACGTGGCAAGCGACGCGTCTTCCCACAACTGGAGAAGCTGCTTCTGCATGCGCAGCGCCTCGCGATCCCCGGCCAGCAGGCGCTGCAACAACTGTTCCCCGTCGCCGATCTCCTCGATCAGGCCCCATTCCAGCGCGCGCCGCGCGTCGATCGCCTCGCCGGTGAGAACCAGCCATGCGGCGCGCCCCGAGCCCATCAGCCGCGGCAGCAGCGCCGCCTCGACCACCGACGGGATGCCGAGCCGGACTTCCGGCATGGCGAATTTCGTGCCCTCTGCGGCGACGCGCAAATCGCAGGCCGCGGCGATCTCCAGGCCCGCGCCGATCACTGCGCCGTGCAGCCGGGCCACGACCGGCACCGGCAGGTCGCGGATCGCCTGGCAGACGTTGTGGATCTTTTCGACGAACGCACCGGCCGTCGCGGCGTTCAGGCTTTTCAGTTCCTGCGTGTCGGCGCCGCCGCAAAATGTCTTGCCGCGGCCGGCGAGCACCACCACCCTGAGGGACTCGTCCGGGGCGAGCGATTCGAGGCCGCTCGCCAATTCCCGCAAAGCTGCGGAATTCAAAGCGTTTGCTTTTTCCGGCCGGTTGAGGAAGATTCGGGCGACCGGACCTTCGCGCTCCACATCCACCATGCTTTCATCTTATAACCGCGAGGCTTTGAAAAAGGCCTCCACTGCGACGTTGACCACCGTGCTTTTCAAGCGCGGACTGCGCAACGTCTTCATCCAGGGGATTTTTCTTTTGAACAGGGACGCCCCGCGCATGGTCGGCGAGGCCTACACCCTGCGCTACATCCCGGCGCGCGAGGACGTCGACCAGCTCGGCGCCTTCGAGGGGCGCGGGCATCCGCAGCGCGAGGCGATCGAGGCGTGCCCGGCGGGCAGCGTGCTGGTAATGGACGCGCGGCGCGATGCGAGCGCGGCCACCGGCGGCGACATCCTGATGACGCGGCTCATGGTGCGCGGCGTGTCGGGCGTGGTGACCGACGGCGGCCTGCGCGACTCGCCGACGATCGAGAAGCTGGCATGGCCGGCGTACTGCGGCGCGCGCTCGGCCCCGTTGAACCTGGTACGGCACCACGCGGTGGAAAGCCAGGTACCGATCGGCTGCGGCGGCGTCGCGGTCTATCCCGGCGACGTGGTGGTCGGCGACGCCGAGGGCGTGGTCGTCATCCCGGCAAGCATGGCCGAAGAGGTGGCGAAGGAAGCCGAGGCGCAGACCGAGTTCGAGGACTGGGTCGAGGCCCGGGTGAAGGAAGGGCGCTCGATCTTCGGGCTGTATCCGCCGAACGCCGAGACGAAGGCGGAGTTCGAAGCCTTCCGGAAGAAAAGATAGCGGGAATTCGGGGACGGAGCCCTAACTCCACGGCTGGCGCAGCTTTCGGAGTTAGGGCTCCGTCCCCGATTCCAGGGTTGTAACCTTCCAGTTACTTTGTCAGTTATCATACAAGCGGGTACCTAGAGGAGGCCTTCCCGTGTCATTTCGAAAGCTGATCGCTGCTCTGCTGTTCGCCGCGCTCGCCCTGCCGGCGGCGGCGCAGGAAACCATCGTGGTGTACTTCCAGAAGGGGTTCTATCCCGCCGAGGACAAGGCGGTCGACGCGCTGGTCGACAAGTTCCAGAAGAAGACCGGCGTGAAGGTGGAGCTGTCGCGCTACGCGCCGCAGGAGATGATCCCGAAGACGGTGGCCGCGCTCGACGCCGGCACGCCGCCCGACATGGTGTACGGCGACGTGTTCGACTTCCAGGTCGCCGGCAAGTGGGCCTTCGAGGGGCGCCTCGAGGACGTGTCCGACATCATCAACCCGATGAAGGGCAAGTTCCTGCCGAACACCATCGAGACCACCTTCATGTACAACGACAAGGAGAAGAAGCGCGCGTACTACGCTTTCCCTGTCAAGCGCCAGACGATGCATATCCAGTACTGGAAGGACATGCTGGCCGAGGCGGGCTTCAAGGAGTCGGACATCCCGAAGACCTGGAAGGCGTACTTCGACTTCTGGTGCACCAAGGTGCAGGAGGGCTACCGCAAGAAGACTGGCAAGCGCGTCTACTCGGTCGGCAGCCCGATGGGTGTCGACTCGTCGGACTCGTTCTACTCGTTCCTCACTTACATGGACGGCTACAACGTCAAGCTGGTGAACGACGACGGCAAGCTCAATCTCGGCAAGGACACGCGCGCCGGCCTGATCAACGCGGTGCGCGACTACACCGAGACCATCGGCAAGGGCTGCACGCCGCCCTCCGCCATCAACTGGAAGGACCCCGACAACAACGTCAACTTCCACAACAAGACCATCATCATGACGCACAACGCGACGATCTCGATCGCCGCGAAGTGGCTCGATGACATGAACAACGACAAGCTCAAGCCCGAAGAGCGCGCGCAGGCGAAGACCAACTACGAGAAGCTGATCGCCACCGCCGGCTTCCCGAGCAAGCCCGACGGCAAGCCGATGCAATACCGCGCCGCCGTGAAAGTGGGCGTGGTGTTCACCGCTGCCAAGAACAAGAAGCGCGGCAAGGAGTTCGCGGCCTTCCTGATGCAGGAAGAGAACCTGAACCCCTATGTCGAGGGCGCGCTCGGCCGCTGGTACCCGGTGACCAAGTCGGGCGCGGCGAGCAAGTTCTGGACGGATGACCCGCACCGCAAGATCGTGCACGACCAGTTCTCGGCCGGCACGGTGACCTTCGAATTCACCAAGAACTGGAAATTCACCATCCTCAACAATGAGAACGTGTGGGCGAAGGCGATGAACCGCGTGGTCACCGACAAGTGGCCGGTCGAGAAGGCGGTCGACGAGATGATCGCCCGCATCAAGGAAGTAGCAGGCTAGGGTTTTTGACGGAATAAGATTGGGCCCTTCAGTGGGCCCAATTTTTTTGTGTCCTCAATAGCCATACCCCACGTGCCCGCCGCGCCGCCGCGGCGCGGCCTGACCACGTGGCAGACGTGGGGCATCATCCTGATCGCGCCGTACGCGATCGTGTTCCTCGCCTTCGTGCTCTACCCGGTGAGCTACGGCCTGTGGCTCGCGCGCCATCCGGAGAGCTACGTCAAGCTGTTCGCCGACCCGATCTTCGCCCGCACCGCGATCAACACGGTTTTCTTCCTGTTGATTGCCGTCAATCTCAAGTTCGTGCTCGCGCTCTATCTCTCGGGCTTCTTCGTGCACGAGCGCACCTGGATCCGCTGGATGTCGGTGATCTTCCTGCTGCCCTGGGCGGTGCCGTCCATCCCGACGATCTTCTCGATCCGCTTCATGTTCAACCCCGAGTGGGGCGTGGTGAACTCGACCATCTTCAGGCTCACCGCGATGGACGGGCCCAACTGGCTCAACGACCCGCACATCGGCCTCGGCCTCGCGATGCTCACGCACATCTGGAAGTCGCTGCCGTTCTGGACGCTGATCCTGATCGCCGGCCGGCTCGCCATCCCGCGCGAGCAGTACGAGGCCGCGGCGGTGGACGGAGCGTCGGCGTGGCAGAAGTTCAAGTACGTGACCTGGCCTTCGCTGCGCACGCTGTATCTTTCCTCGACCATCCTGTCGATGATCTGGTCGCTCGGCGACTTCAACAGCGTGTATCTCCTCACCGGCGGCGGGCCGGCGGACCTCACGCACGTGCTTGCCACGCTCGGCATCCGCTACATCCGCCTCGACCAAGTGGACCTTGCGATGGCGACGATCGTGTGCGCGATGCCGCTCGTCCTTCCTCTCGTGTATTACATGATGAAACACCTGTCCCGCGAATGAGGAAGTTCTCGAAAGAAGCGGCCCTCATCCTGATGGCGATCCCGATCCTGCTGTGGACGCTGATCCCGATCTATCACATTTTCCTGTTCTCGATCTCCTCGAAGGACTCGGCGTTCTCGGGCGCGCTGTGGCCCGACAAGCCGACCTTCCGCAACTTCGAGATGATCGCGCAGCAGCACCACTTCTACCTGCACCACTTCTGGATTCAGATCTGGAACTCGCTGTGGATCGCGGTGGCGGTCGGCGTGGTCACGCTCGCGGTAGCGACCTGCGCGGCGTTCGCCATCAGCCGGCTCAAGGTCCGGGGCGGCCGCGCGGTGATGAACCTCGCGCTCTTCACCTATTTCATCCCGGCGGCGTTCCTCGCCATTCCGATGTACAAGGCGATGGGCATGTACGGCCTGCTGAACAACCGCTGGTCGCTGGTGCTCGCGATGGTGACGCTCGCTTCGCCCTATGCGATCTGGGTGCTGAAGCAGGCCTCGGACAAGCTGCCCGTCGAGCTCGATGAAGCGGCGAAGATCGACGGCGCGACGCCGCTGCAGCTCTTCCGCCTGGTCTACCTGCCGCTGATGACGCCATCGCTGATCGCCATCGGCACCTACGCCCTGCTCCTCGCGTGGAACGAGTACCTCTACGCCTATCTTCTCCTGTCCCACGAAAGGACGATTCCCCTGGCGGTCGCGCTCGGCCACTTCATCGCCGCCGACGATTCGCCCTGGGAGCTCCTCATGGCGACCGGCCTCGTGTACGCGCTGCCTCCGGCGGCGATCTACTACGCGTTCCGGCGCTACATGGTGGCGGGGCTCACCAGCGGCGCGGTAAAGGCCTGATGGCTTCAGTCACTTTTTCCGACATCAAGAAAGACTTTGGCAAGACCAAGGTGTTGCACGGCATCTCGCTCGACATCTTGGACGGCGAGTTCATGGTGCTGGTCGGGCCGTCGGGCTGCGGCAAGTCGACGCTGCTGCGCATGCTCGCCGGGCTCGAGGACATCACCGCAGGCACGATCGCGATCGACGGCCGCGTGGTGAACGACCTCGACTCGAAGGACCGCGACATCGCCATGGTGTTCCAGAGCTACGCGCTCTATCCCCATATGACGGTGCGCGACAACATGGGCTTTTCTTTGAAATTGAGAAAAGACAGACCGGAAAGAATCGCCGAGGGCGTCTCGCGCGCGGCGAAGATCCTCAACCTCGATCCGTTCCTCGACCGCTACCCGCGCGAGCTCTCGGGCGGGCAGCGCCAGCGCGTCGCCATGGGGCGCGCGATCGTACGAGACCCGAAAGTATTTTTATTTGATGAACCATTAAGTAATTTGGACGCCAAGCTGCGCGTGGCGATGCGCTCGGAGATCAAGGCGCTGCACCAGCGGCTGAAGACCACCACGGTGTACGTCACCCACGACCAGGTCGAGGCGATGACCATGGCCGACCGCATCGCAGTGATGAACGAAGGCCGCATCGAGCAGCTCGGCGAGCCGCTCGAGCTCTACGACCGGCCGGCGAACCTGTTCGTGGCGCAGTTCATCGGCTCGCCGGCGATGAACGTCTTCGACGGCGTGTTTCAGGACGGGGCCGTGCAGGGCCTCGGTTCGCGCTGGCCGTGCACCGCGAAAGCCCAGGCGGGGCAAAGGGTCAGGTACGGCATCCGGCCGGAGCACCTGTCTCTGAGCAGTGCCGGCATCGCCGGCGAGATCGAGGTGGTGGAGCCGATGGGCGCCGAGACCGAGATCCTGGTCAAGGTCGGCGGCCAGACCTTCACCGTCATGACCCACGGCCGCGCCACCGTCGGGCCCGGCGAGCGCGTGTTCCTCGCGCCGCAGGCGGCGCAGGCGCACCTCTTCGACGCCGCCAGCGGACGTAGAATCGGGGACGGAGCCCTAACTAATTAGGGCTCCGTCCCCGAACTCGGATATGGCTGAGCAAAAAGACTGGGCATTCCCGGCCGAGATGCGGCCGCGGCCCGAGGACTGGCGCTTCGACCTCGACGACGCGCTCGACGCCGTAGTGCTGCTGCGCGCCGAGATTCCCGAGGACGCCTTCACCGCGTCGATCCTCGGCACCGAGCGCGCCGGCAACGGCGTGGTGATCGGCGAAAACCTGGTGCTCACCATCGGCTACCTGGTCACCGAGGCGAGCGTGATCTGGCTCACGACCAACAAGGGCGCGGTGGCCGGCGGCACGGTGCTCGCCTACGACCAGGCCACCGGCTTCGGGCTGGTGCAGCCGTTCGGCAAGCTCGGCGTGAAGCCGATCGAGCGCGGCAGCGCGGGCGCGATCCGCGTCGGCGAGAACGTGGTGCTGGCCGGCCACGGCGGGCGCGCGCACGCGCTCAAGGCCACGGTGTTCGCGAAGCGCGAGTTCGCGGGCTACTGGGAGTACGTGCTCGACGAGGCGCTGTTCACCGCGCCGGCGCATCCGCAGTGGGGCGGCTCGGCGCTGATCGGCCCGGACGGCCGCCTCGCCGCCATCGGCTCGCTGCTGGTGCAGGAGAAGATCGACGCCGGCACCATCCAGGGCAACATGCTGGTGCCGATCGACCTCCTCGAGCCGATCCTCGACCCGATGCTGAAGGCCGGCCGCTCCGGCCGAGCGTCGCGGCCGTGGCTCGGCATGTACACCACCGACGCCGGCGAGCGGCTGGTGATCGCCGGCCTCGCGCCGGGCGGCCCCGCCGAGCGCGCCGGCGCGAAGGTCGGCGACGCGGTGCTCGAGGTCGCCGGCCAGAAGCCGCGCAGCCTGGCCGATCTCTGGCGCAAGGTCTGGGACCTCGGCCCCCCCGGCGCCGTCGTGTCGCTCAAGGTCTCGCGCAACGGCAAGACCTCGGAAGTCCGCATCACCTCCGCCGACCGCAACGACTTTCTCAAGAAACCCCACCTGCACTAACTTTGAGCGGCATCTGGCGCAACCACTTCTCCACGGTTGCCGGATCGTCGAATAGCGTTTCGAGCTCGGCGCGCGCTTCGTCTTCGGTTTGCAGCACGGATTCCACCACGCCCTGCTGCACTCCGCTGCGATCGGTCGCGAACTCGAGCCGCGTGCCCCAGGGATCGAAGAGGTAGGCCGACCAGAAGCGCCCGCCGAGCGGCACCGGTCCGATGACCTTCACGCCCAGGCCCTTCACCCTCTCGATCAGCGCATCGAAGCGCTCGGGCGGCACGTGGAACGCGACGTGCTGCATGCCGCCGACATGGTCGCGGTTCTGCCGCGGCAGCCCCTTCGGGTACTCGAACACCGCGAACAGCGAATCGTTGCCCATGTTGAAGAAGTAGTGGCGCAGGTTGTCGTAAGGCGGCTGGCCGCGATCCTGCTCGTAGGGCACGCGCCGGACATGCACGAGCTGGAAGCCCAGCACGCGGGTGTAGAAATCCATGGCGGCGGGCATGTCGTCGCTCACGATCGCCAGGTGATCGACGCCACGCGTCGCGACCGGCTGCAGCTCGGGTAGCTTGCTCATGGGTGCCTCCGTCGAGGCTGTTTACCGCGCTTTTCCGATGAAGTCGAGGACCGCCTGGTTGAACGCCTCGGGCTGCTCCCAGAACGCCGAGTGGCCGCACTCGGGAATCACGGCGGATTCACAGTTGGGGAAGCGTGCGGCGAGGAGCCGCAGCACCGAGGGCGGGGTGTAAAGGTCGGCGTCGCCGGTGAGGAGCAGCGTCGGGATGGTGATGGTCTCGAGCGCCGCGAAGGTAATTCGGTTCTTCGTGTTTTGCGGCGCGATGTGCTTCGAAAGCTCTTTCCAGCGCCGCGTGCCCTCGGCGTTCGCGGCCCGGTAGGACGGGCCGAGCTCGCGGATATCCGCGGGGATCGCGTTGAATTCCGGCGCCGGGCGCAGGCGCCGCGTCATTTCGACATAGTCCTCGTCCTGGATGCCGACGATGCTGTTGGCAACGACCAAACTTATCAATCTTTCAGGATGGGTGAGCGCGTAGTCCACCGCGACGATGCCGCCGGCGGCGGTGCCGACGAGGTGGAAGCGATCGAGAACGAGGTGCTCCGCGAGCGCCTCGAGATCGTCGACCGCGCTGCCCACCTCGCGACGGTCGTAGGCGATGAAGCGGTAGCCTACGCCGGTGAACGCCGCGACCTGGTTCTCCCACATCGCGCTCGAGCCCGATCCGGCGTGCAGGAAAACGATCGGGGCGCCTGCCCCGCTGGCGTCGCCGAAGCTGTCCTGGTAGCGCAGGCCGGCGCCGGTAAGCTCCTCGACCTTCAGCGCTTGATCTCGCTCAGGTACTTCAGCACGCCCGGATGGATCATCTCCCGGCGCGGCGCGGCGGCCACGGTGTTCGCCATCGTGGTCTCGCGCGCCTGCTCGAGCCGCGCGGCGAGCGGGCCCTCCGCCCAGTGGACCGCGCGGGCGACGAGGTAGGCCGCTTCTTCCTGCAGGTGGTCCTTGTGCGCAAGCACGTAGCTCCACGAGCCGACCGAGGCGAGCGGCTGATCCTGCCCGGGATAGCTCTTCGCGGGTAGCGTCACCGCCTGGAGCGCAGGCTGCTTTTCGAGAATTCGCTTCACTTCCTCCGGCGTGGGCCCGATGAATCGGCCGCCCTGCTTCGCCAGAGCGGTGAACGCCGGCCAGCCCACGCCCGCGCCCCAGAGCGCGTCCGCGCGCCCGTCCATGAGCATCGCCGGACCGTCCGCCGCTTTCTCGAGGAAGATCGGCTTCACTTCGATGTCCAGGCTTTGCAAAACCGTCCTTCCCAGCGCCGTGACTCCCGAAGCCTGCGTCCCCAGCACGACCGGCTTGCCGCGCAGGTCGGAAATCGAGCGGTGCGGGCTGTCGCCGCGCACGATGAACATCCCGGGCGAGGAATACATCGCCGCGACGATGCGCAGCGGCGTGCCGCGCTCGGCGAGCGCGGCGCTGGCGACCTCGCCCGCGACGAGCGCGAGGTCGAGCTTGCGCGCTCCCAGCAGCGGCACGTTCTCGGTGGAGCCCTTGGTGTTGCGCGGCTCGATGCGGATGCGCGGCTCCTGCGCGTTCACCATCTCCGCGAATGCGTCGCCATAGAGCGGAAATCCGCCGCCCGGCGTCGCGGTTCCCAGAATCTGGACGATCAGGGTCTCTTTCATTGGACGAACGCCGGCGCCTTGGGGACCTTGGCGTTCTGCTCCAGGTCGTGGTTGATCCAGAGCTGCGCGCCAGTCTCTTTCGCGTAGGCCTTCATCGCGTCGATCGTCGCCATGCTTTGCGGCACGTCGAAGTTGAACGACGGTGCGATGCGGTAAGTCCAGCTGTACTGGAGGTGCACCATGTCGCCCGAGAGGATCACGGGACCGGTCTTCGGCAGGCGCACCACCAGCACCTGGTGGCCGGGGGTGTGGCCGGGCGCCGCCTTGATCGTCACCGTGCCGTCGCCGAACACGTCGTAGTCGCCGTCGATGATCATCGCCGGGCTGGCGCGCAGCTTGTCGTAATTGGTCGAGATGAAGCCGAACTTCTGCGACTCGGGACCGAACATCGCGGCGTACTCGGGGCGCTGCACGTAGAGCGTCGCGCCGGTAAAGAGGTTGGCGTTGCCGGAATGGTCGCCGTGCGCGTGCGACAGGGCGAAGTGCTTGATGTCCGCCGGCGCGACGCCGATCTCCTTCAGCGAGTCGACGAGCGGCTTCTTCATGTACGCGGTGATCGCCCCGCCGGCCACGCTCAAGCCGTTGGGCATCGCGGCGAGGCGGTCGGCGTTGCCGGTGTCCCAGAGCATCCAGCCCT
>Ga0137431_1000717_pt1 | contig 11172 bp, 7 predicted proteins | sample EasRivERMZT800_2_FD_104646 | JGI IMG/M metagenome (GOLD analysis project Ga0137431, IMG submission 104646) | Soil microbial communities from meander-bound floodplain in the East River, Colorado, USA - East River MetaG ERMZT800_2 | ecosystem: Environmental > Terrestrial > Soil > Floodplain ... | reverse complement strand
CTGGTGTGTACGTGGCCGCCAGAATTAGCCGCAGCCAGCGGCTTTGAAATTCGTTGGCATTCGGCACGGGGCTCCACATGCGTGACAGCTTGATTTTGACCAGCGTGAGCACGCTTCGCACATTGTTCCGTGCCCAGTCGATCGCGGCGCGGCGCATGCGTGCATCGAGGCGGTCTTCGAATAAGCCCTTCGTATCCGAGCCGGGCTGAGCGTCCGCTGCGCGCTGCTCGGCCACGAACTGTCCGACAAACCGCATATCGCTGGCGCCGCTCGCCATGGGGCTGATGCCGTCGTACAGACTCGCCCCGACCTGCAGCGTCGTCGGCACAAAGCGCCCGGCCACGCGATAGTTGCGCGCCCACCATGGCAAGAGAGTAAGGCACAGACCAATGAGCATGACGAGACACACGACGGCGTGCTTGCGAGTGTCGCGAACGGCGGCAAAGCCGATCAACGCAGCAAATGGCAAGAACAGCAGCCAGCTCGGCCGCATCAATACGGCCAATCCCCCGGCAATACCCGACGCGAAGGACCAGCCCATAGTAGGCATCTCGCTCCGCGAGATGATTTCCTCACGCGGAGCGTGAGGACTACGATATGCCAGCGTCCAGAAAACGAGGTTGAGCATCATCAGCGGCGTAAACGGCGCCTCGCTGAGCACAAATGCCCCGAGCGCGATCGCCTCTGGATAAACCGCGGCGACTGCCGCCGCCACCAGTGCCGTCGCCCGATCGAACAACAGCCAGGCCAGCGCCGCGACCGCCGCCACGGCCAAAGTGCTCAGCACGGCGCTGACGGCCCGCCCCCAAAACACCGGCGGCTCATCGCTCGCCAAAAACAACGGGGCCAGGATCGCCGGATAGCCGGGCGTCCTAAAAATCTTCAGCCGATCCGGCCCATATTCGAACGGCTGCCCGCGAGCAATCGTCCGGCCCAGCTCCCAGTAGCTCTCGCTGTCGCCAAAGCCGAATTTTTTCCCCGCCGGCAAACGCTCCTGCCACCACATCCCGGCTGCCAGGCGCAGCACCAGCGCCAGGGCCAAAATGGCCGTCAAAAACCAGCCGAAATGAAGTCTTGCAAGCATAGTTTGGCGCACGCTACGCCGGTGGGCGCGCAAAATGGCGTCGGATGGTACGAACGGCAGCTAAACCGGACAAGACGAAGGCTGCTAGCAATCGTTCATTTACATTGCTGCTAGCGGCAAGTATATTTCGCTACTCTGCTGCAAGGACCACTTCGCTCCTCCTCTCCCGGAGTCGCCGGCCAATGAAAGATTCTGCGTCCTCATCACCCGTCGCCCCAAATGCCATGTGGCTTTTATGGGCCGGCTTTATGGCCATTCTGGCAGCGGGCGTCGGCTTTGCGATTCGCGGCGGCATTCTCGACAATTGGGGCTCGGAGTTTGGCTTCAACGCTTCGCAGCTGGGCGCAATTAACGGCGCGGGTTTCACGGGATTTTGCTTCGGCATCATCATCGGTGGCGTCGTCGCCGACAAAATCGGCTACGGCAAGCTTGTTTTCACCGCCTTTTTGTTTCACGTGTTGTCGGCGTTTGTCACCTTTGCCGCGACCAGCGGAACGGGAAGCGAGCGAGCCTACATGCTGCTGTTGGGCGGCACGTTCATCTTTGCCATCGCCAATGGAACTCTCGAAGCGGTCGCGAACCCGCTGGTTGCCACCTTGTTTCCGCACAATCGCACTCACTATCTGAACATCTTGCACGCCAGTTGGCCGGCTGGACTGGTGCTTGGCGGCGCTGCTGGTTGGATTCTCGACGACCAGTTTCGGATGGACTGGAAGATTCAGCTTGGCTTGTTTCTCATTCCGACCTTGATTTACGGCGTCATGTTCTTTGGCCAGAAAATGCCCAAATCCGAAGCGTCCGCGCGCGGCCTATCGCTCGGAGATATGTTTAAGGACGTCGGATTGCTGGGTGGGTTAGTGGTCTGCGGTCTATTGGTTCTCTTTTTCACCGGATTTTTGCAGCCGCTACTCGAGCTGTTTGCGGGATTGACACCGGAAAAAGCCGGACAGATGTCGACGTATATTGCTTATGGAATCAGCGGCGCTTTGCTTCTCGTCGTGTTGTTCATCACTAAGTTCTCGATCGGGTCTCTGTTGCTGTTTACGTTATTCATCACACATGCCTTGGTCGGCGCCGTTGAATTGGGAACCGATGGCTGGATTCAAAACATCACCGGCAACATCCTGACCTCTGGAGAGGGAAAAATCCTGTTTGTCTACACGTCCCTCCTGATGTTTTTGCTTCGGTTCTGTGCGGACTTCATCGAAAAGAAAATCGGACTGTCGCCCGTAGGAATTCTGCTCGTTTGCTCGGTGCTGGCTTGCATCGGGCTGTTGTTGACCAGTCGCGTCGAATCGTTCCTAGCTGCCTTGCTTGCCCTCACGGTTTATGGGATCGGCAAGACATTTTTCTGGCCGACGATGCTGGCTGTTGCGTCGGATCGATTTCCACGCACTGGCGCGATTGCCATTTCGATCATGGGCGGCATCGGGATGATGAGCGCGGGGCTTGTGGGCTCGCCAGGTCTGGGCTACTTCAAAGATCGCTACGCCGGCGAAGATCTGCGGGCGGCAGATGCCGACGTGTTTGCCAAATACAAAGCGGAGCGGCCCTCGCGGTTTATGCCGTTGATCTTTCCAGAAGCGGTGGGCCTGGACGGCCGCAGGCTCGGTGACGTGCAAGAGGCAATTCGCAAGAACGAGGCGACTCCAGAGCAGAAAACTGTTCAGCAGGCGAACATTGCGGGTGATAGAAAAACGCTGGTTGCTGACGCGATCATTCCGGCAACCATGGCGGTGATCTATTTAGGGCTGTTGATTTACTTCGCGTCGATTGGCGGGTACAAGCCGGTGCATATCGATGGGCCGCCGCACGATGCGGGTTCCGGAATGGGCCTGAACGCGCCCGTGCCGTGATGGACGTTTAGCCGGGTGGTTTGGTAAGCGTGAGCTGCAGTTGTCCTGAATGTCGTTGAGCATGGACGCGGCCCGGAAGCATCTGGGTTTCGGCAAGGCCGTTGTCTTTGGGGCGCTGAACCAGCTCGACCAGAAGCTCCCACTTGTCAAACGACATGTCCTGCTGCGGCCAGCCTTGCTCCTGCCAAACTTGCATCAACGCTTGCCGGATGACGGCAGGATGCGCATGGGCCATTGGCGCGGTATTCAGCTCGATGCCGCCAGGCACGGGCCGTGCCGCGGATTGAAGCAATCGGTCGGCCTCCTGGCTAAGGAAATCTCCAGCCTGGTCTGCAATCTGAGCAATTCGCAAAATCGCCTGCCGAACGCGGGGGTTGTAGTCGTTTTCCAAGAGGGGCAGAAGCTGCAGCCGAATGCGGTTTCGCGTGTAGTCGCTCCGTTGGTTCGTCGAATCGTCGCGGTAGGATTGGTTCAGCGCCTGTAGATACTCAATCACTTCGGCGCGCGTCACATCGAGGAAGGGTCGAATGAGCGTGGCCGTTTCACTCAGCCGGCGAAACCGCGGAATCCCGGCCAGCCCCGCCAGGCCGGTGCCGCGCAGAATGTTGTGCAAGACGGTTTCGACCTGGTCGTCGGCCGTGTGGGCCGTGGCGATATATCGTGCGCCGCTCTTCGCCGCAGCTTGCGAGAGAAAATCGTAGCGGGCCTGCCGGGCAGCACCTTCGAGTCCTTCGCCGCTTCCGTGCGATCCTAAATCGCCGGCTGCGTCGCCGGCAATCAACTCGATTTCCAGTTTTGAGGCCAGATCGGCGACGAATGCCTGGTCGGCGTCGGATTCCGCGCCGCGCAGGCGATGATTGAAATGGGCCAGAATCAGCCGGCCATCGCCGCCGGCCTTGAGCGACGCCAGCGCCCGCGCTAGGGCCACGCTATCGGCCCCACCCGAAACGGCGACGAGCACGGTGACATCGCGCCACCGCTCGGTCGGCCAGGCCGCCGCCAGTTTGCCAAGTAGCTCCGAGTTGTCCAGCGGCTTCACGCCAAGATTCCGGCCGTTCCCGGACCCCTCGCTTACGCTTCGGGTTTGTGTGCCTAATTGCCCACGGGGCTCGTCCGGTTCTGCCAGGCAAACTCCGACTTGCGTTCGACCAGGCGCTTATCGACGAACGAGGCGATCATTTCTTTCACATCGAGCCCCGTAGCGAGCAGCTTCGTGCCCGAAAGCGGCGTCTCGGGCTGAACCAGGTAAATGGCCTTGTCGTCGTGGTTCTTGGCGTGACCGGCTTGAAACGAGCTATGTAGTTTCTTGACCTCACCGCTCGCTTTGGAGTCGTCGCTGCCGGCCACAAGCAGCACGGAAAGCTGCGACTTCACGGCCGGGTTGGCCATGGCCTTCTGGATCGTAATGCCCTTGAGCGACGACGGCGGCGAGAGTAGCACCAGCGCCTTCACGTCTTTGCCCATCTTGTAAGCCGGCAAATCCTGCTGGCTCCAATCCATGGCCGCCCAGTGGGTCGCCAGGATCGCGCCAAATTCGGCGCCGACCACGCACAGCTGCTCGATATTCAGTTCGGCGGCGTTGTTCTTTTCCAGGAGAAACTTTTTGCAAGCTTCAATGTCCCACACCATATCTTCGAGCGCCGCGCGGGTCATCTTGTCGGGATCGAGCGCAACGGCCCCACCGCCGCCGCGCTGCGTCTTGCTCTGGCCGTGGCCGCGCAGGTCCGGCGCGATCGCCGCGTGGCCCAGGCTCTGCAGGTACAAGGCCAAACCGTGAAAGTCACCGCGCTGCCCTTCAAAGCCATGAACGAGAATGAACGGCACGGCGTCCTTTTTTCCGATGCCGGCGTAGTAGGTGGCTTTGATGTTCAGGCCATCTTTGGTCGTGAGCGAAACATCTTCCGGATCGGGGACCTTCGGACCGGCGGGTTTCGCTTTACCCGCGGCCGGAGCAGTGGTCTTCGTCGTCGGCGCCGCGGGCGTCTTGGGGGGCGCAGCTGGAGTCTTCGGCGGCGAAACTGGCGTTTTCTGGGGCGGCACCGGAGTACGCACCGGCGGCGCGCCGGCCTTCGGCGGCGCGAACGGAGTTTTCTTGCCCGGTGGCGCTGCGGGAGGCGCTTGGCCAAAAACCGGGAATGCTAAGGCAACCACCAAACACCAAACGACCAGTCTTGGATTGCCAAAAATAGTGCCTACACCCATAGATCGAAACTCCCGCCCCCAAATACAAGAACGTCCGCCCCTGCCGAGCAGTACCCACATTTCAGCGCATGCCCGCATATCAGGACCACTATAGGCTATCGTAGGTCGATGGCAGGTGACCGTCAATGAAAGGCCAAATCGCAACTTACCGCGGCGGAATGCGGCAGAATGGCGGAGCAGGAGTACGTTTTCGCCCCCTGTGCGTTCATAGTTTAGGGGTCATCGGCCATGCCAGGCGGATACGCTGCGCTTGATTGGGCTGATGCGGAAAGACACAATAAGCCTCGGCTGGAGCATGGGTTAGGGCGCCCAAGCGGCTGATTATGAAAGAGAGAGCACAGTGACGCTGATGCGCGGTTTTCGGCAGTGGTGGCACAGGCTGACGGGCGACGACGAGACACCGCTCGACGGCGATGCCCCGGCTTTCGCCCTGAGCTTCGTGGCCCACCTGGGCATCATCGTTTCGCTGGGCCTGGTGCCAATGCCGGCCGAGAAGCCGGAGGTAACGTTCGTCGTTTCGTCGCCGCCCCCCGAGGAAAAAACGGAGCTGACGATTCCCGAGGAGTTCGCGTTTAATGAGCAGCCCAGCGATGCCGTCGGGGCCAACAGCGTGCAGGGCGAGTCGGTCGCCCTTTCGATGGCGCCGCTGATCTCCGATTTTTCGTCGATTCCGAGCCACGTGACTTCCGTCCCCGTGCCCAGCGCCCGGATTGAAATCAACGAAATTCTGAGCACGGCGACCGGCCTGCACTATTCCGAGAACCTGGCGGTTAAAGGCGCGGCGGGCGAAGGCGTCACCGGCGCGGTCGGAGCTATCGACCGCCTCACGCACGAGATCTTGCTCTCCCTCGAAGAGCGAAAGACGCTGGTCGTGTGGCTGTTTGACCAGACTGTCAGCATCACTTCGCAGCGCCGAGCAATCCGCGAGCGCTTCACGAAGATTTACGACGAGCTGGGAATTGTCGAATCGACCGGCAACGACGCTTTTGCGAAACACGAAAACAAGCCGCTGCTTTCGACGGTTGTCGGCTTTGGCGGCGGCGTGCAATACATCACCAAAAAGCCCACCGACAGCCTGGCCGAGCTCAAGAAGGCCGTCACCGAAGTGCCGCTCGACAATTCGGGGACGGAAAACGTGTTTGGCGCGATCTTCAATGTCGCCACGCACTATGCCGATTTTCGCCGCACGGCTTCCGAGAGCGCCGAGCCTGACCGCAACGTGATGATCGTTGTGTTCACCGACGAAGCCGGATCGGACACGCAAAAAGCCGAAGAGACGATCAAGGCTTGCCGCCGCCTGGCGATGCCCGTGTATGTGATCGGCGTACCGGCCACCTTCGGCCGCCGCGAAACGCGGATGAAATACGTCGATCCGGATCCTCAATACAGGCAGGTTGACCAATGGGGTATTGTCGAACAGGGTCCGGAATCTTTCCTGCCCGAGCGGATCAAGCTGAGCTTTGCTGGTTCCAGAGAGGAAGATGAGCCGCTCGATTCGGGCTTTGGGCCTTATGCCCTCACCCGGCTGTGCTACGAAACGGGAGGCATCTACTTTGCGGTGCATCCCAACCGGACGGTGAACCGAACAGTGAGCCGGGATGAGACGGCGGCGTTTTCGTCATACGTTGCCCACTTCTTCGATCCCGAAGTCATGCGACGATACCGGCCCGACTATGTTTCCATCGGTGACTATCAGAAGCGCGTCAAGCAGAACAAGGCTCGGTCGGCGTTGATTGAGGCGGCGGCGAACTCGCTTCAGCTCAGCACGTTGTTAGACCCGAAGGACGAGCAGAAAATTGTGCTCCAACGGGACTTCCTTAAACGCGACGAAGCCCAGTTTTCTCGCGCCCTTTCCGAGGCGCAGCAGGAAGCAGCGGCTCTTGCGCCGAAGCTCGACACGCTTTGCCAGATTCTGCAGCAGGGCGAGGCCGACCGTGAAAAGGAAACGATGCCGCGATGGCAGGCCGGGTATGACCTGGCGATGGGGCGGGCGCTGGCTGTCAAGGTCCGCATGGAAACCTACAACGCCATGCTCGCAGCCGCTAAGCGCGGCGTGAAGACGAAGAATCCGAAGAACAACACGTTCAGATTGGAGCCCAGTAAATCAGTCGAGGCGGGGAGCCAATACACGAAGCTGGCCGAGCGAGCGAAGATGTATCTGTCGCGCGTAACCAAAGACCACCCTGGCACGCCATGGGCCGCCGAGGCCGAGCGCGAGCTGAGAATTCCGCTGGGCTGGGAATGGATCGACTCGTACACCGATCTGACGCCCAAAGTCATGCCCAAGGCCAAGGTCAACAACAATAACAACGTCCCCGCCCCGCCCCGAAACGAGCAAAAGATGATGCTCGAAAAGAAGCCGCTTGCGCCGCTGCCGAAGTTGTGATCCATCGTACTCATCTCGCTCCGCGAGATGAGTTCCTCTCGCCGACCAACGCTTGGCGTCGGTGCCCGCGACCCGCCAGCGGGTGCCCCGGAGTACTATTAATTCGCCAGATGCCGGGCGTCGTTGCTGAAACTCTGGGCGAACTCGACGGCGTAAAAATCTCGCGCGATTTTTTCCGATAGCATCCCGATAAAGAACGTGCGGAAGTTGGCTTCGTTCTCGGTGACGTGCCGGGCCCCGTTCTCGGGCCAGCCGAATTCTTTGGGCGCTGCTTCATACACCAGCTCGCCGCCGCGCTTCATGTCGTACACCTTCACGCCGTACTTGGCCCGGCCCTTCAGCAGCGTCTGGCCTTCGTGCAGGTTGAACGTCATCAGGTCGATGCCGACGACCATGTCGGCCTTCACGCCGCGGCCCACGTCGCCATAGTCGGTCACGTCGTCGCCGTGGCTATCGAGCCAGTCGGACACTTCGTTTTGCCGCACGACCCGGATATCGGGCACGTGCTTGCCGAGCAGGATCGAAACCGCCTTGGCGACGGTGTCGGCTTCGCCGCCGGGGCCGCCGAGCGAGTTGCCGTCGAGGCAGACGACCGCCACGCGTTTGTTCTTCAGCCCTTCGAACTCCGCGGGGACCATTTCCGGGCCGTGAATCAGCCAGGCGATCGTCGCGATCGGCCCGCAGCCGGAAACGCCGGCCATCAGGCACATCGCCGCGAGAATCCAAAGGCAACGCCTGATCGTTTGCGATACGTTTTTCATTTGGCAATCCTTGCCGACTTGTAGGGAACGCCCTCTGTGGCGTTCCGAGCTTCCGTCACCAACCGATCGAAACCCTCACCACCCACTGCACGAGCGTCACAATCACAATCGTCAGCCCCAGCGCCACCGTCAGCCATTCCCGCGGCGGACTGCCGAGCCACCGGCCGAGCAATCCCGATCCCAGGAGCCACGGCCCGCAGGCGGCAGCGGTTACGGCCAACAATGCGCCGCCCGCATTGGCCTGCATCGCGCCGAGGAGGTTGCCCCGCAACATGTGCGACCACGAGGTCGTCATGCCGCACGAGGGACAGCGGATCCCCAGCCACGCCACGAACGTGCACGGCGGCAGTCCCAGCTGCTGGTGCGTGCCCATTCCCTGCGGACTAGGACTCAGCCAGGCGGCCGTCGCCAGCAGAGCCAGCAAACTGCCGCCCGCGACAATCAGCACCAACCGCTCGTACCACCACCACCTTCCAGCGGCGACACCGAAGGGCGCGGAAGAGTAACTCACGTCGCTCTGTCTTCCAAGGTCAATAGCTGGCAAAGTTAAACCTCATTCAGGTAGGTCCGATTTGCCGAGCCGGACCTTGAACTCCCGATATATCTTCAACTTACGACCCAAGCCACCCATAGGTCCAGCTTGCCGAGCTGGACCTCACGTCCAGGCGCCGTTTCTACCTCTGGCTGACTCCTGGGAACCCACAAAAAAATCTTCCAAATTCTTCCATTTTGTCCGGAACATGGATAATGTACAGGTGTTTAATAGCGTTGGCGACTGTGCTCGCCCGTCGCCCACCTCGGGCAGCGTCGCTCTTTGACAATTCGATCAACCTGCTGACCTGCTAACGGCTCAAGTCCCCGTCCCAAACACTCAAGTGCCCGTCCCAAGTCCTCAAGTGACGTTCCCAAGTGCTCAAGTCGCGCTCAACTTGAGCCCTCCCCATTTTTGCCAACCCTTACCCAGCAACGACTTACGAACAAAACTCGCGAAAATCTTCATCCAACTTGAGCGCTTACCGTGGCAAGCTGGTCCGCTTCGGCTTCGGTCACGACCAGGCGGCGGATAGACGTGGCCAGGCCCGTCATGGGGTCGGCATCGACGATCGTGCCCGAGAGACGGACGTCGCCGATGGCGACTTCGAACTGGGTGGGCTGGAAGGTGAGGGTGGTTTCGAGGACGCGGTCGATCCTTCGGCCGAGAATACTGGCGTGGGGGCCGGTCATGCCCACATCGCACTGAAAGGCGGTGCCGCCCGGAAAAATCTGTTCGTCAGCGGTGGTGACGTGGGTGTGTGTGCCGAGAACCGCGGTGACGCGGCCGTCGAGGTGGCGGCCCATGAGCTGCTTGTCGCTGGTGGCTTCGGCGTGGAAATCGAGGATGCGGACTTTCACGTCGGCGGGGATTTCGGCCAGGACGCGATCAGCGGCCGTCCAGGGGCAATCGACAGGGCGCATGAAAACGCGACCTAGCAAGCTGAAAACGGCCACCTTCGTACCGTCTGCGGCGGTGACTACGCACCAGGTCTTGCCGGGGGCGGTGGCCGGAAAGTTGGCGGGCTTGACGATGTTTTCGGCGGAGGAAAGCACGCCGGCGATTTCGCTGCGGCGGTAGATATGGTCACCGAGGGTGATGCAATCGACCCCGGCAGCGATCAGGCGGCGATAGATGCTGGGAGAAAGGCCCGAGCCATCGGCGGCGTTTTCGGCGTTAGCGATGACGAGGTCGAGGTTTTCCTTTTTGCGCAACCCGGGAATCGCGCGGGTGACGATCCGTTCGCCCGGTTTGCCGACGATGTCGCCGATGAGGAGGATGCGCATGGGAGGGAATGTCGAAAATCAAATGTCGAAAGAATGTCGAAGTCCGAACGACGAAGATTTCTGGCGATCTAAACTTTGCTTTTTCGACATTTGACTTTCGTCATTCGGTTGCCAATTCAAATCACCTGGCTACATCGGTGAACCTGGACTCCCTGACCACAGTGACTTTGATCTCGCCGGGGTAGGTGAGCTGTTCTTCGAAGGCTTTGGCGATGTCGCGGCAGATTTTGGCGGCTTTCATGTCGTCGGTGTCTTTGGCGCTGGCGATGACGCGAAGCTCGCGGCCGGCCTGGATGGCGAAGGCCTGCTCGACGCCGGGGAAGCCGCAGGCGATCGATTCGAGCTCTTCCATGCGTTTGACATAGCGTTCGAGCGATTCGCGGCGGGCTCCGGGTCGCGAGGCGCTGGCGGCGTCGGCGGTGGCCACGAGCATCGTGTAAGGATATTCGGTGATGATCTCGTCGTGGTGGCCGAGAGCGGCGTGGACGATTTCGGGCTTCTCGTTGTGCCGCTTGAGGATGTCGGCGCCGATCTTGGGGTGGCCCCCTTCGAGCTCGTGGTCGGCGGCTTTGCCAATATCGTGCAACAGGCCGCTGCGGCGGGCAATGTCGCCGTCGAGGCCGATCATCTCAGCCAACATGCCGGAGAGGAAGGCAACCTCGATGCTGTGGCGAAGGACGTTTTGGCTGTAGCTCGTGCGGAAATGGAGGCGGCCGAGCATGTAGAGGACTTTGGGGTGCACGCCGTGGACGCTGACTTCCTGGGCGGCTTCCTCCCCTTTTTTCTGAATGTAGGCTTCGATTTCCCGCGAGGTGTCGTTGAAGACTTCCTCGATCCGCGAGGGGTGGATGCGGCCGTCGGCGATCAGCTTGTTCAGCGACTGGCGAGCGATCTCGCGCCTCACGGGATCGAAGCCGCTGACGATGACGACGCCCGGCGTGTCGTCGATGATGACATCAACGCCGGTGACCTTTTCGAACGTGCGGATGTTGCGTCCTTCGCGGCCAATGATCCGGCCCTTCATCTCGTCGCTGGGAATATCGACGGTGCTGGTGGTGCTTTCGG
>Ga0137431_1000716_pt1 | contig 11174 bp, 14 predicted proteins | sample EasRivERMZT800_2_FD_104646 | JGI IMG/M metagenome (GOLD analysis project Ga0137431, IMG submission 104646) | Soil microbial communities from meander-bound floodplain in the East River, Colorado, USA - East River MetaG ERMZT800_2 | ecosystem: Environmental > Terrestrial > Soil > Floodplain ... | reverse complement strand
GTCTGTGGCCCCTTAAATCGCTTGAAAGGCGGCGCCGTCATACGAGTAGAGTCGAGAGGTGGCGCGGTGGTTTAGGCGTGGCCTATCTGTTACCGGCTCTTTCGTTTGCCGGTGCCTCACTAGCCCAACGTCCGTCGCGCTGATGCCGATGTCGCGCGTGATCAAGTTCTGGTCAACACTGACGATATCAACCGCGCCAATCAATCCATCGACTTCGCCGATTGCCGACGTAATTCGCCCGAGCTGTCCGGGTATGTCGGGATAGCGCAACCGCATCGTGATGCTGTAAGACGGGCTATGGTGTCGCATGTAGCCGGTTCCGCCGGTTAAAGATGCTCAGAATCTCATCCGTGGCAAATTCCGCATGTTGACCCCGGCGTTGAAGTTGAAGTGATCGCTCCGCGTCGATCAGAATTACCTGCTTATTCCTTGCGCGCGATGAACCCAGTGCGCCGCGGCATCAATTCAAAGTCGCCAAACCTCCGCGTCGTCTCAACTCGAAACCCAACCTCTTTGAGCATCGTCGCAATGTCGCAAGGGCGATAGAGCTGCAAACAGTGCTTCTCTACCCGACGACGGTACAGCTTTCCGTGTTTCCTGAACGTGAGAATGTGCCGCAGCAATTGATCTTGTTTTTCGTCGTATTTGTATCGAATGAAGCACATCCAATCCTCGCCTTCGCAAAACCGAGGCGAGCTGCATCGGTCCAATCCTACCTCAGCAATGTCAAAGACAAATAGGCCTCCTGGTTCCAGAGCCGCGAACGCACGCCGAAACACATGAATCAACGGCTGATGAACGTTGTCAGGATCAAACTGATAGCAGAGCACATCGCTAAGCGCCGTAATTGCGGAACAACGCGGAATCGAAAACGTTCGAAATGAGCCAGCACAGAATTCTGCATTTGGTGCCCTGACCCGCGCCAAGTCAACCATCGCCGGCGAAACATCAACCCCCAGCACGCGGTAACCAGCGTGGCAAAGGTGCGCTGCCCAGATACCACTCCCGCAACCTAGATCGACGATCAGGCCCCGTTTCAGCCCGGTTCGGGACAGGATTGCTAGAAGTCCTGGTGCGGCGCCATCGGCGAAGCTGCGAAAGCCCTCATCGTAAATAGACGCCAGATCGCTGCGATAAATTCCGGCAGGTTTTGCCGGCCGCATACGCTGCGCTCGGTCATCTGTTAGGGCCAAATCAATTACCTCCCGGCAGGACGGATCTCAGCGAGATGCTTGAGACCGCTTGGCTCGTTGGACTTCTTTTCTGATTTCCGCTTCGGCCTGGAACCAATCGTTGACGGCCGTACCACAAGGGCAAGCGTGCGACTGCCAAATTGCGTAGGCGCGCTTGGCGACCAATTCATGCAGAAGATTTACGCCTGCCGGCGACATGAGCAAGCGGTAATCGTATTGCGGAGCCGGAATGGTGCTAGTCGTTCGACTTGTCATGGTATAGCATCCTTTCGTCTGGTGGCTCAAACTGTTGTCGGACCAATTGCTGTAGAGAGTCTAGCGCCTCCGTACTGTTGGGACCATGAGCTTCAAATAGAAGTTCACTGCCGCAGACCGCAGCCAAGCAAATCAAGTCGAGAATGCTCTTAGCATCGCCTTGGCGGTCGCCACAGGCAGCGCGAATGACACAAGGAAAACGCTGCGCGTGCTGACTGAGAACCATGGCCGGCCGCAAATGCAGCCCTTGGGGATTCGTTATCGACACACGGCAGGTGACTTTGCTCGCGGGCATATCGTCTGTGCAGTCCGATAGTTGCATCACTAGCGCGGTGCATTACACGTCAAACGATCCAAGTCGCATTCACGTAGTACACGGTTCACGCGTTCGGCGGACCGGCAACCGGCTAATTGAAGCCGAATGGCCTTATTCCGCCCGATGCTGTCGATCCGCGCCAGCACTTCGAAATGTTGCTCACGATTCGTCAAAGGCCCGATGAGCAAAAAGACGACCTGAACCGGGGCATTATCAACGGCATTGAATGAGACGCCGTTGAAATCGATTCCAATTGCCCCAACAAAAGACTCAGTTGCGCTGGAGCGGCAATGCGGGAACGCGACGCCGTTGCCGAGAGCGGTGGACCCCATTTTCTCTCGTGCGACAATCGTATCGATCAGCGATTGTTCTGCTTCTCGGGCGATGCGCCCCGTCTCGACCAAGCGCTGGACGAGTTCCGCGATCACTCCTGCTTTCGCACGATGCTGCAAGCCAATGAGGATGGCCTCTGCTGGAAAAATATCCGCCAAGTCAGTCGTCAGCGGTGGAGAGGTGCTTGCCAGCATTTTACTTAAGTCCTTTGGTGCATTGTTTCGGTTTATGTATCGCGTTGCGGATTTGATTAACTGCGATCTCGACTGGGGCAGGCGACAAGCTGACTAACTGGGCGAGTATTCGCATGGGCTATTTCATTCGCCTGGAGCGACATAGCCTCTTCCGAAGCTGGTCGGGGCTGCTGAGCGCGTTCGGTGCGAGCTGCTGTCCGATGCTTTCGTGTAAGCGTCACGATATTTGCTTTCGCGTTAAACCGTACTGCATCCATGAAATGCCGCATCAGGAGAAGACCACGTCCAACCAGCTTGTCGGCATTCGGCGTATGCGTGGGATCCGGGATGCCATCCGGTTTGAATCCATTTCCCTCATCCTGAATGCGAATATTGAAATCGTTGGCTTCTATCGTGAAGGTGACGTGAACTTCCTTGGCTGGATCGAACTTGTTCCCGTGGATCACCGCATTTAGCAACGCTTCCTCGACCGCTAAGCGAATTGCAAATACTTCTTCGGTCGTGAAGCGAGAGTTTGACAACATCCTAAGCAATCGCTCGATGAAAAGACGAATGCCCTCCCTCGTCGAGGGTACGACGGCGTTTGACAGCACCGCATTTCGGCTTCTTCGCTTGTGACTTTGTGGATGTGAAGGTGACATGATTAGTGAGGCTTCGCAGTATCGGCTGCCAAGCGGCATGCCGAAACCTCTTCGACTGGATGTGGGCCCTTTGGGGAGAGTCTATCGGCAGTGAGCGAATGGAATAGCATCAAGCACACAAAGTAGTAGGTGCTCATGATCTTCTGAAGACTGAGGATCGGCGCTTCCTGTATCTGTGGCGGCATAGTATTGAACGCAACGTTTGTGCCTATGCGGGAATTCCGGCATGTTCGACAGCCAAATGCTCAGGCGCATCAGCAAAACGCCGGTTCTCGGGCCATGCAGTGCGACTGCACACATACGCAGAAGATTTCGAAGAACCTGCAACTATTTGCAGAATGATGCAATTATCTTCAGTTGCTGGCGAAGAGGCCTTTCGAAAAGACTACTGAAGTGCATGTCGGTTCATCTTGTAGTGGAGTGTTCGGACGCTAATTGCCAGAAGCTGCGCTGCGCGCTCACGGTGCTGGTTGCATGCGTCCAGGGCAGCCAAAATCGCTTCCTTTTCAGCCTCCGCAACCGCCGCCTCTAGGGTAAGGGTTCCTTGGCGAGGCGCTCGTTTGAGTTCCAGCGGCAAATCCTCGGCATGAACTGTGGGGCCATCAACCGTCACGACTAACCGCTCCATGCAATTGCGCAACTGACGTACGTTGCCCGGCCACGAATAGTCGCGCAGCACCTGCATCGCGGCGCCGGCGATCTCTTTGGGCTTTTTGTGGTAGCGATCCTGGGCTTTCGCGAGGAAGTGTTGGACTAGCAAAGGAATGTCGTCCCTGCGCTCGCGGAGCGGTGGTACCTGGACCGGGACGACATTAACGCGGTAATACAAATCCTCCCTGAATTTTCCCTCGGCAACCATTGCCTCAATGTCCCGGTTTGTGGCTGTGACGAGGCGAACGTCGAGGGGGATTAATTTTTCACCACCCAGCCGACGCACTTCGTGCTGCTCCAGCACGCGCAGCAGATCCACCTGCGTTTTGGCGGGCATTTCTCCAACTTCGTCCAAAAATAGAGTTCCGCGATGTGCAATCTCGAACCAGCCGGGCTTCTGCCGATTTGCGCCAGTAAACGCGCCTTGTTCGTATCCGAATAATTCACTCTCAATAAGCGTCTCGGGCAGAGCCCCGATATTCGCCGCTATGAAAGCTTCGTGCTTTCTGGCGCTGAGATTGTGAATGGCGCGGGCGACGAGTTCTTTGCCCGTTCCACTTTCGCCCTGAATTAGAATTGTCACATCCGAATCGGCTACTTGTCGAATGCGATCGAAGACTTCACGTATCGAGCTACTCTGGCCGATCATCTCCGGAAACTCGCCGGCAGCCGCCAATCGGCTGCGGAGCTCGCGGTTCTCTTGCACTAGGCGGTGGTGCTGACACGCATTACGCACCAAAAGGCGCAGCATGTTCAGATCGACGGGTTTGCTAATATAGTCATGAGCACCATTGCGCATGGCTTCGACGGCCGTCTCGATGGAACCGTGAGCTGTGATCACGAGCATGAGCGTTTCCGGCGATTCGTGCTTAATCTGCTTCACGAGGTCAAGGCCAGAGATGGGTCCTGGCATCTTCAAATCAGTGATGATCAGGTGGTGATGGTCTTGCCGGAAAAGAGTCAAGGCTTCCGTGCCGTCTTTTGCGGCAGCAACCTGCTCTGCCTCGCCAACAAGGCCCTTCACAAGCCCCGAACGGATGTTTGGCTCGTCGTCAACGATCAATATGCGAAAAGTCGTGTCACTCATGCCGCTTCGTTTCTTTGTTCGATGGGGACCGTGATCTCAAAAGTCGTGCCTTCTGGACCGGTTTGATAATCGATGTGTCCCCCATGCTGATTGATCAGTTTTTCGCTAAGCGCCAGACCTAAACCACTGCCTTTGGTCTTTGTGGAAAAGTAGGGCTGAAAAAGATTCTTTCGGGCTTCCGGTGCGATTCCGGGGCCGCTATCTTTGATCAAAATCCGAAGCTCGCCGCTAACGACAGAGGCTGCGATCGCCAATGTTCCGCCGTGAGGCATGGCCTCTAGCGCGTTGATCAACAGGTTGAGGACGACCTGTGTAATCTTTTCGGCGTCGAGTGAAACCAGCGGCAACTCCATGTCTGGGTGGAGCAACGTGATTTGCACTCTTTGCCCAGTAGCCTGCGGACGAATCAGTCGAATCGCCTCTTCAAGCACGACGAGCGCATCGGTTGGTTGGATTGATAGATTCTGCAGGTTAGCAAAGGTGCGGAAGCTCTCCAGGACACCGTTCAACCGGCTGACCTCGGTCTTTAACACTCCGACCAGTTCGTTCGTCGATTCGCTAGGTGCACGTTCGGAAAGGTTTTCTTCAAGCAACTGAATATGAATGCTAAGCGCAGTCAGTGGGTTCTTGATTTCGTGGTGCAATCCGGACGCGAGCGCGGCAAGACCGAGGAATCGCTCCATGCGCCGCATACGATCTTCCAAAAGAGAACGTTCCGTTACGTCGCGGAGACGAATTACGCAGCCGAGTGTAGTCCCCGCGGTGTCCTTCAGTGCGTGTCCGTCCACGTGCAAACGGAGGACATGCGGCGAGCGATTGATGCTGAAATCACGGTCTCGAACCGCTGAGCCTCCTTGAATTACCTTGCAGTGTACGGCAACCAGGGGAGCTATCGACGGGGAAATCGACTCTAACGGTCGTCCAACACACTCAAAATCCAAGTTCAGCAGTCGAAGGCTGGCGGAGTTAATACTCGTGACGTTGCCATCACAATCCGTGGTTACAACACCATCGTCCATGCTCGCCAAGATATCGTTCGCGAGCATCTTTACGGTCCGTAGCAATCTTTGGCTGAAAACGTAACGGCGTCGCAACCACCAGAGCGCCGTCAGGCAGAACATCAGGATCGAGGACACAACGACGCTTGCCACGAACTGAAGGCGGACTTGCGACTTCAGAATATCAACATCTGTATGCGACACGAAATCGCCGCGTCTCGACCAGCCGCCAAGTCGTCCGTACTCGCCGTAAATCAGATAAACCGAACTAAGACTGGCGGCTAGTGAAAGTACAAGCGTTCCCAGCAGCACTCGCTCAGGAACCGAGGAACCTCGAAGGTCTTCTGATTCCTTGACGCGAAACATGGCTGCCCTTCAGCTTGGAGACAGACGGGGAAGCCGCCAAAAATGGATGGCTTCAGCGTGACGCGTATTCGGATGCCGGAGCCTCAAGTGCAGTTTTACAAGCCTCGGGTGGCTACTGGGCTCAAATCACGCGCCGGATTCAACGAATGCGTTCTCGAAGGCCGATGATGCGATCGTGCAACGCGTACATTTCGTATTCTAACGACGAATCGCTGGCAATCGAATCGCCCAAGGAATCAAGGGTCGTGGCTTCCGTTCGGACTAAATTATGCCGTTCCCAGGTAATAACCGCGTCTTGGGCGTCACTGGAATTACAACGTCGCAACGCCGGTCGGCATTCCGCTGTCTTTTGCTGATCGCTGGACTCACTGAGCGCAGCAATCAATTCATCCCGAGACCAGGGTTCATCGAGGACGGCCAAAGCCGCAGCCGCAATATTTCGGCTATACGCAAACTGCGAGCGTAACGCGCGTTGGAAAAGCGTTCGCGCTTGGGTCGGGGCGTGCTCCAGAGCCACCAATGCAATCTCGCCGAGGTGCTGGCGGCTGGCATTGGTCAATCCTCGATGAGTCTCGTTAGCCCATGCACAAGATCCGACAGCCGAAAAGCATCCTTTTCCGGAAGAACTTCGATGAGGTTTTCTCTGCTCAACTCGTCAATTGCCAGTCGAATCGTCGTCCGCGATGGATGAAGCTCTATCAATCGCAGCTCGACAAGGTCTGGATGGTTCATACTCACAGTGTTTTATTGGTCACCACTAGAGCTGTTTCGCTCGCCGCAGGCGTCTGCCTCGCAGTTGTGCTCATTGCATCCCGAATGAATGCCGTAACATCGGGCAATAGCAGCGGCTTCTCGAAGACAGCATTCGCTCCTAGGGCCAGTAGCTGCTTTTCAAGGCGTTTGTTGAGGTCCTTGCACATGAACACACATGGTAGGGACGGGTTTTCTTTCCGAATTAACGTCAAAGTGCGCGCACCGTCAACGATCGGCATGTAAACGTCCAACAGGGCCGCAGCGATTTTTCCGCGCTGAGCGCGATGCTGTTCGAGTGCCTCGCGACCATTCGCAGTTGCCCACACGTCGAAGCCTTGATCGCGGAACCACGTCTCAAGAAGCTTTCGGTAGCCCCGGTGGCTCGCCGCGATTAAGATACCCGGCTTCCCTTCAATGGATCGCGGTGGCATTTCCGATTGTTCAGTTCGGCTGGATTGCTCACCTGGCTCAATGATTGCCCTAAGCGTTCCCGCGGTCTTACGACGCGTTGTGTCTCTGACGCTGTCCCATAGCGACAGCAAGATTTCTGCAATTGAACAAATCGCATACGCTGCGCCGAGCACACCAATAGGAATTAAGACCAGATACTCCATGTCGGGTGGATAACTGTGGCGCTTTTGAAAAGCCAGGTGTGTGTGAGGTGTTCGGGTGATTTCCGAAAACGCCGGAATCAGGGTTGCCAGGGCGGGAGTCTGTTCCAGCAAGCAAAGCACCGCACGCAAGTCGCATACCTCCCCGAGGACTGTTATTGAAGCCTGCGGCGTTAGTGCTGGTGGGCTATTGACTTGCGCAGTGTGCCACGCGAATAAAAAGCCGAATGCGACGATTAGATGCGTGCGAGTAACTGCAGTTCTTTGCAGCGTGCGCAAACATCTGCATGAAAACGAAAATCGCTGGCGTAATTGATCGGCAGATATCGCGAGAAAAGGCCGCTATTAGCCAGGACACCTGAGTAGAGCTCTCCCCAGCTCGTCTCGATCGATTGCGATGTTGGCAAACCGCGGCTCTCTGAGCGCCTCGGATTGAGGCGGCTGTCTTCAGCTACGTATTCGCGCTTCATTCAGCGCAGGCCATCAAACGAGACTAATCGAAAACTCCAGGCGCGATTTAACAAAGTGGACGGGGGTAGTGGTTCGGCCGGCATTTGATTTGCATTCTGTGATTTGTAGCTTACAGATCGGCGAGCCTCTCACCTGCTGTCCAGTCCAGATATGGATTTTGCTTGCAAAACGGGAAACAACGCGAGTTTCCCACATCTGGGCATCGTCGGCGATCTGCAAATCTCTGCAATTGTCTGCAAGATTTTGCAGCCGCATTCCCGCAATGCGCATTTTTCGGTTGCGCTCTCTCCGCGGGCGCAGGTCCATGCTTCATTACAATGAGTGAGCGATAACGAACCATCCAAGGAAGGATGCATTTAAGGCTCGGGGAACGGCGGCTTCAACGGCGCGTCAGGTGTCCTTGAGTCTGAATGCGGAGGTCTTCCTCGGACAGGAAAGAACACCAATGCAGCTTAGTATTCGCGACCTTACAGATTTGCTCGAAGTGGCCGAATCCACGGTGTCACGCTGGATTAAGCAACGTGGCCTCCCTGCGCAGCGCGTGGGTGGGCAGTACCGCGTAAACCGGGCCGAGCTCCTGGAATGGGCAACGGTAAACGGCGTCCGCGTCTCTTTGGAGTTGTTTGATCACCTCGATGCGGATCCTGAGACGATCCCGTCGTTATCCGCGGCTCTAGAAGCAGGGGGCATCTATTACGATCTCCATGATACGAACAAGGAGGGAGCCCTTGGCGCACTGGTCCAGGTGCTGCCGCTGCCAGATAACCTCGATCGCGATTTACTGCTACGACTATTCCTCGCTCGCGAGGCATCCGCTTCGACGGCCATTGGCGACGGAATCGCGATTCCACATGCAAGAAACCCCATTGTGCTTCACGTAGCGCACCCGACGATAACGCTTGCTTTCTTGTCGCACCCAGTTGATTTTGGGGCGCTCGACGGCCAGCCAGTCCACGTCTTGTTTTCAATTGTGAGTCCGACAAATCGGAGCCACTTGCAACTTCTCTCGCGGTTGTCGTTTGCGCTTCATGACTCGGCATTGCGGGAGACGGTTATGCGCCACGGTTCGCGTAACGAGATCTTGCGGGAAGTCCGCCGCGTCGAAGCGGGTGTCGCCACACCCGCCCTCCAGATGCAAGAGGCGGCCCGATAGCATGGATGTCATCCTAGCGGCACTGGCTATCCAAGTGTTGGCCGGAATCGTGGCGCTCGCTTTCTCGAAATGGCCGCGCGTCGCGACCATCGCGGGCGCCGGCGGGGCGGTTCTGGGTTGCCTCATGGCGCTCCCTCCGGCGATTCGAGTTCTATCCAGCGGCACACCCGAATCCCTGAACCTGCCGTGGGACGCAGCGCACGGCGCCTTTCGCTGCGAAGTAGATCCGTTAAGCGCGTTTTTTCTACTACCGGTACTCGGACTCTCGGCGTTGGCTGCCGTGTACGGAAGCGATTACTTGCTCGCCTATCGTCGCCAGAAGTCTCTCGGAAGTCCGTGGTTCTTTTTTAACGTGTTTGTCGCTGCAATGGCGTTCGTTGTTCTTGCTCGGACGACCTTGCTTTTCTTAATCGCCTGGGAGGTCATGTCCGTCGCTGCCTTCTGTCTCGTCACGTTTGAGCACGAGAAAGCCGAGGTGCGACAAGCCGGTTGGATCTACCTGATCGCAGCTCATCTTGGCGTGGTTTTTCTTTTCCTCGCCTTCGTGCTGCTCAGCCGCAACGCTGGAAGCGTTGAATTTGAGTCGTTCCGTGCGATGTCCTCGTTAAGCGCCACGGCGTCGAGTATTATTTTTGTGCTTGCCCTCGTCGGTTTCGGGGCAAAGGCCGGCTTCGTTCCGTTCCACGTCTGGCTACCGGAAGCGCATCCTGCCGCGCCCTCGCATGTGTCCGCACTAATGTCCGGCGTAATGATCAAGATGGGGATTTACGGTATCTTGCGAGTCTTGACTTTCCTGGGTCAGCCAGCCGCATGGTGGGGGCTCATGCTCGCTGGCTTAGGAATGGCAACTAGCCTTGTAGGCATTGCGCTCGCTTTGCAGCAGCGTGACGTGAAGCGCGTCTTGGCCTACTCCAGCATCGAAAATGTCGGCCTGATCGGTTTAGCCTTAGGCACTTGGCTGTGGGCGTTGGCGAGCGGCCGGCCCACGATAGCTGTTCTCGCAATCACGGCCGCGCTCCTGCACATTTGGAATCATGCTTTGATGAAGGGGCTGATGTTTTTCGCCGCCGGGAGTGTTCTGCATGGAACCGGCACCAAGGATATGGAAAAGCTCGGTGGCCTAATGCAGCGAATGCCTTGGACGGCCAGCGCCATGATTGTCGGAGCAGTTGCAATCGCCGCTTTGCCGCCAATGAACGGCTTCGTCAGCAAATGGCTGTTGTACCTCAGCTTGATGAACAGTGGATTCGAGACCCCGGGCATTTATAGCCTGACGCCGTTGTTTGCAGTCGGCTTTCTTGCGCTCGTCGGCGCCTTGGCCGCAATTGGCTTCGTTCGCCTGACGGGAATCGCCCTTTTAGGCTCGCCCCGAAGCGAATTCGCTGAACACGCGCATGAATCATCGCCGTGGGTGCTTGGACCAATGCTGGTCCTAGTCACGCTGAGCTTAATTGTTGCCGTAATCCCGCAGAGGTCTGTTGCCTTCATGGGAACCGCTGTGCGTCAGCTCAATGGCAAAGACTTAACGTCGGCTGCGCTGAGCATGACAACGCCTGATGCCCCGCTCACAACACTCGGTACGCTTAATGGCTGGACGCTCGCCGCAATCGCCGCAGTTGCGGTGATGTTTTTCGCGTGGGGGAAAACGACTCGTTGCGCGGAGGGTCCTACCTGGGGATGCGGTTATCTCAAGCCGACGGTGCGCATGCAATATACCGGGCTTTCATTCGTAGAAATGATTGCTGAGAATCTTCTTCCGCGTTTTGTGCGGCCGCATACGGCCAAGTCTCTTCCACGGGGGTTGTTTCCGTCCGAGAGCGCTTTCGAATCCGAATGTCTCGATCCGCTGAGCAAGAAACTGTATGAGCCGTTGTTCGACACCCTGGGAAATTGGTTCTCGCGGCTACGGATTCTCCAGCAAGGCAAGGTACATGTTTACCTCGTTTATATCGTGCTTATGGTCGTGCTGACCCTGGCCTGGGTTTCGGTACGCACATGGTGGCTTTGAGTCATGAGCGAGTCGCTGGTACTCCTGGGAATTGCAATCACTGCGTTGAGCGGCGTTCCTGGCCTCTACGTGAGCCGGTCTTCAATGGTGGGGCAATGGGTGACGACCGTGATTGCGGTTTTGGGAGCTGGTCTCGGACTCGTT
>Ga0137431_1000715_pt1 | contig 11180 bp, 7 predicted proteins | sample EasRivERMZT800_2_FD_104646 | JGI IMG/M metagenome (GOLD analysis project Ga0137431, IMG submission 104646) | Soil microbial communities from meander-bound floodplain in the East River, Colorado, USA - East River MetaG ERMZT800_2 | ecosystem: Environmental > Terrestrial > Soil > Floodplain ... | reverse complement strand
GTCGGGGTCACAACTTTTTCAAAGGTGTACTCGGTGCCGGAATAGTCGTGTTCAACCGGGTTCGGCTGCCGCAACATCCCGCAAAGGTCGATGAAGTGCGATTGGCTCACAGCGCGTTCGGACAGCTCTACCGGGGACCATTTCGCAATGAATTGGGCCGGGATGAGCTGCTGCGCCATGGCGGGAAGGATAAGAACGAGGCGAGGCTACGGCAAACGGGCCGGTAGAGGGAACCCAACGCCCTTCAAGCGCCCACGAGGCGCGCAACAGAGACTTTTTCGATGTTGGGTTCGGTACAGCGAACCCAACTACTCTTCCCCCGTGCCGCTCGGGACGACTGTTCGACCGGACCAATCGGGTGCGTCTCGTTCGGCGTTCATCCAAGTCTTCACGGACAGGCCGACACCGTGAACGGGTACGGGAACCCGCCGAAGGCGGCCACATCGTGCGTCACTGATATACACCGAACATCTCGCCAAGCGTCGAACAGGTCGCTGACGACGCTGCTGGGCGCATAACAGGCGGCGTTCGCCCCGTCCTGGACGCAGTGCATCTCTCGGCCGAAGCCGAGATCCACAGTGTTCCCATAAGCTGTGGCGGTCTCGGTAACGGCGGGCTGCGGTACGAAACCTGTACCGGTGCGCTGCGAGCAGGTCTCGCTGGGACGCAGCGGCATGCGTCGCCGGTTCGAATCCGATCGGCCGCTATTGCTTGTGGTCTGACGCCCAGCGGCGACGAGTTTCCGTTCCCGGGGGAAACCGCCGTCGGTGCCGAACGTGTCCGGGAGGTTCGAGAAGATCGAGCTGACTGGCGTTTAGCGAAACGATCTTCGTCACGCCCGCACAACTTGCAGCGGTCGACCTGGCTCCGTTCGATTATGTCCTCGCATGGGCCCGGTGGAATACCGACCCCAGAACCCATCCAATTCGACGCGAGGACGTGGAACGTGCCCATTCGGCTGTCGGAGCAGACATTCCGGGCGCGCTACGCGCGGTGCTCCATCTGCCGGCCAAAGCGGAGTTTCGCAACAACTAAAATCGACAGCGTCAACACGACCAAGCCCCACTCGGAAACCGTAGGAATCGGATTGGCAACTTCGCACATGACCTGGGGATCGTCGCATCGCAGGTCCTTGTACCAGGTAGGTTGCTTCTCGTGCCTGTCCGGATCCAGCGCGGGAATGACGCAATCCTGTGGCAGCACGTCGTCCGTGCAGACGGGTCCAAGACCCTTGTACCAGTTCGTATCGCAGCAAGCACCGGTATGCTCGTTGCAGTCGATCGTCCCGCCGTCCTCGATGCAAGCCTCACCCTTGACCCAGAAGTGCTGCGAATCGACCGGGCACTGGGACTCCAGCACGTCGCTGACACACACGCCGCCTAACTGCGACCTGTCGCAGCAGGCTCCCGTCGGGCCCTCAAGTTGCTGCGTGAGCAAGTAGGTGTCCGCGAAGACGACGTCGCCGGTCACAGTAACGTCGAAGACGCAGTTGGCCCTTTGGACCTCGTCGACGATCGGGGCGCAGACCATCGCCGCGATTTCCGGATCATCGAGCGGTTGCGTTAATATCTCCTTCGGGATTTCGCACGACTCCGGACTCTCCAGGGGCCAGCTGGGGAAGGTGAACGTCGCGGTCGAAGTACCCGGTGCGTAGTCGAAGAGGGTTGTCTCACCGGTCACCCGCCAGGCATCAGCGAACGCCTCGTAAAGGGCGACGTAGCGGTCATGATCGGCGGCCGGCAGCGGCCCCAACGATGTACCGTCGGGGAGTGCCGGCAACCAGCTCCCTGGCGCGATGGCCCCCATGGTCCCCTTCCCGGCCCGTGTGTGGTCGGCGTCCACGTTGATGTACCACCTGCTTTGGGCAGGCCACCAGCCCGCCAGCAGTGTAAGGGTGGTGCCGTCCGGGAAATCGATTTGGATTCCCTCACCGACCGCAAGCTTCTCGATGCGGCCGCCGGACCCAAGGTCGAGTCCGTTCTCGCCGAGCGTCGTCAAGATGCCGTTCACCCGAAGCTGGAGACCGCTGGGATCCGGTACACCGCTGATGTTTGGCTGGTAGGTAACCCGGTCCGGGCCCACGCGAAAAGCGACGGCCGTGTTGATTGTGGCGCAGGTCTCGAGCATGGCGGCGGTATTGGGATTCGCCCACGGAATGGGCGTGGAGATGGGCGTCTGGCGTATCTGGATTTCCAGGCCGTCGCCGCGTAGGGAGCCGTCGCCGAGCAGGGAGACGAACTCGCCGGCGCTTTGGAAGTCGTAGTGGACGCCGTCGACGGTGGTGATGTGCGGATCTTCACGGTTCTTTCCACGTCTACAGGGCAGGGCCAGATCCTTACACAGCATGCCCGAGGTCCATTCCAACGACGGCGCGCAGTCTGCCAGTAACACATCGTCTCTGCACGCTCTGCGGCTGCGGTCGCAACAAGCGCCGGTCGGCGCACAGGGCGGATCAAGGGCGGCGCACATCACCCCCAGGGTCCATTCCAACGGAGGCGCGCAGTCGGCAAGGAGTACGCCATCCATGCACGTGCCATCGCTACGGTCACAGCAAGCACCAGGTGACGGTTCACAGGGCGGATCAAGTGCGGCACACATCACGCCCAAGGTCCACTCCAACGGAGGCGCGCAGTCCGCTAGCAACACACCATCCATGCAGGTGCCGTCGCTGCGGTCGCAACAAGCGCCGGGTCCCGGCGCGCAGGGCGGGCCCAGATCGGCGCACAGCACGCCCAAGGTCCACTCCAACGGAGGCGGGCAGTCCGCTAGCAACACGCCGTCCATGCAGGTGCCGTCGCTGCGGTCACAACAGGCGCCGGGTCCCGGCGCGCAGGGCGGGACCAGATCGGCGCACAGCACGCCCAAGGTCCACTCTAACGGAGGCGCGCAGTCGGCTACCAACACATCGTCCATGCACGTGCCGTCGCTGCGGTCACAACAGGCGCCGGTGCAAGGACTCCAAGAGGTCAATACGTCTTCGGACCAGCAATGCATGCGCCCGAACTGGTGCGGGCTAAACTCCGTCCAACATACCTCCTGCGAGTAGCCCATATAGTTTTGTGGGTCGGTCGGTCCCCAGCCCACCCCGCTGCACGCATCGATTCCGCCCGGCGGCGCGCAGGCGAAGTTCGTCGGAGTGGGCGCGGTGTCGCCGGAAAAGTCGCCCGTGATATCCGCATCTAGACCATCCGCTCGTTCGTAACAAGGACAGTCGCAGGCATTCAAATCCGCGAAGCACGGGTCTATAAATGGAGAGAACTCCGAAACGCCGCGATGCGTGTGCCAAAGGCCGATGCAGTGACCCACTTCGTGGGTCAGGACCTCATGCCCGGCCCCGAAGTAGCTATCGTCGATGATCACGCCCCCGAGAAGGCCGAGCGCTGCCGGGTCCCATGGGAACGTTGCGAGCCCAGCATATCCGCTGGCTTCGTCGATGTTGACCACGTAGACGTTCATGTGCGTGACCGGGCTGTCGGCGTAAGCAATCTTCATCGCGTCATGTTCCGCGTGGGAAAACTCGCGATACGTTGTATCGCTGATGAATTCGGTCGTATAGCAAAACTGGATCTTCGACGGGGCAAAGTCACTATTGAGCTGGACCACTTGCGCATCGACTCCGGCCTGGGTCGCGGCCGGGCTAGACCCGTCGCTGTTGGCGAACACGTTGAAGAGGATGTTCAGGGCACGGACCGGTGTCGAAACACCGGGAATCCAGGAGTCCCGCACAGCGGGCGTGTCGCAAGTCCCCTCCGTCGGACAACCAGCTCCAGCCACTGCGCCAAGCCCTTTGGCCTTCCATGCGACCTGCGTGTGGCACCACTCTCTCTGTTTGCCATCGCCATGCAGCGCGGCTGGCCTGAAGGCAGCCTGCGGCTCTCCCAGGCCCGGATCGATCTCCTCCGCACCAACGGGTCCAGGCGTAACAACGGCAGCCGGATCGCGCTGATCCTGGGCCAACGCCACCGCCTGCCACACAGCCAGGACGCAAGGCGTCACCACAATGAATGCAGCCAAGAGCCGCCGGCTGCCGAATCGCCAACAACGACAACTTTTCTGATCTGATGTCCCGTTCATCTTTCGTCTCCTCTGCAGATTGGGTATTGGGATGGGCCAGCGACCGACTACGTACCTCCGGACGTGATAGAGACCGGAGTTTGACTACAAGGCGATTCGGATGAAGGCCCGTCGAACATTCATCTTGAACACGACGAGCAGCGCCAAAAAACCGACGCTTGGTTCGTGGTTGGGAAGCCGCGGGAAGCCTCCTATCCAAGAGTAACGCGAAGCCAATTGTCTTAAACGAACGAGTTGAGCCGGTGCGCAGAATTCCGCTTGGAAATCGGTCTTGGTCCGGTTGTCACCGTCGAGTTCCGCCTAATCCTCGGTTACAATACCCACGCCACAAGGCGATGCGGCTCGACGGGAATCGGTTAACGCCTGTCGATTCAAAGACTTGCAAGCCTATGCGGTGCGTGCTGGACAGCGCGGCCGCGGTCACGGATTCTGCGCAAGCTGGAAACGAAGGCGTTTACTAAGTACATTGCGATTAGTCTCTCGATACGGTGTCGTCCCTGGTCAGCCCGGTTTGGAGCGCGCCCGACAAGCGGGCAAGAGCCTATCCTACAATACGTTCGAACCGGCTAAATACCGGTACCACACACAGCGGTTGGAAAACGGCGCCAGATTCTTGGGGCTCCTAGAGAAACCAACACCACTCCACGGAGCTCGTGGACTCGGACAATGATCTCCACGCAGAACGACGCGAGATCGATCTTACCGATGCAACCCCAGAAGCCTGGGGAGCATGATGAGCGAACGGCGATCGCGCGTCTGGTGGAAGCGTACTGGGAGCCGGTGATGCGATACTTCTGGAAGCGCACCTCCCGGGAGGATGCCGAGGATATGGCGCAGGAGGTTTTCGTAGCGGCCTGTCGGGCCGTTCGTCACGGGGCCGCACCGAATCCGGCGGACGTGGAAGGATGGCGGCGTTACCTGTATTTCAACGCGAAAAACCGATTGGTCGACTATTGGCGTCGAAAAGGCGTCAGACCTGGGAAATGGATGGTCGACGTCATTGACGGCGAATCTTTCGCGCAGTCGCGAGGCCCGGGCTCGACGAACGAAGGCGTTGCGAAGGAATCGGGAACGTCCCGGGATCAGACGATCGCGATCCGCGATTGCATGAGCGAGTTGGAACCGAGCTCGCGTTTTTCCTGTTGGATGCTGTTTGTCGAAGGCCGATCGCAGCGCGAGATCGCGGGGATGATCGATAAGCCCGAATCCACGTTGCGTACAATACTCGTCCGGGCTGTCGCCGACCTTCGGACATGCCTGGAACGAAAGGGCTTGGCCCCGGCCAGCTAGTTTCGATCGAGATCGGACGCGAAGTGGAACGGTCTTACATTGGACGACATTTTGGAGCCGGTCATTGGATCCGAAGGCTGATCATCTAGACGACCCGAAAATGGTCGAACTCCTGAAAGCTTGGGGGCATACCATCGGTACGGACAGCGAACCCGACTCTGAGGGACGCTCGGCCGTGGAAGCAAAGCTCTTCGAGCCGCCCGCCGGTTTCGTGCAGCGACTGGAAGAACTGCAGGCAGGTGAGACTATTCCGATCGAGAACCGGGAGCGCTTACGTGCATTGTGGCTGCGCCCACCCCGGTCCCGAACGGTACTTGCGATCGCGGCTGTGATTGTCGTGGCCATCGGCGTACGCCTAATGATGCGCGCAGAACCTAGAGAAAATCAAGGTGTGCAAGTAGCGATCGCCGATTTGTATTTATCCGATTCGACAACTCGGTTGCGAAGCACCCCTCAGACCCGGTTTCGCAGCGGCGATGAGGTTTATCTCCACTTCTCCGCGGACAAGGAGGGTACTGCGTTTGTCGCGATGCTGGACAGCCGGATGCGGCTGAGACCCATCCGCGGCGCAGGCCCAATGCCCGTTCGTCGCGGCCACAATATTGTCGAGCGTCCTGTCCGCCTCGACGATGAGACCGGAACTGAATCCTTCGTCATTCTGATGACAACGGAACCGGCGTCATCGGAAGGTTTTGAAGGGGCCGTTGCTGACGCGGCAGCAACGATGGACCTTTCGAGCCATAACGGGGCGCTCCAGTCTGCTCTCATCCACCTCAAATCAAAAGGCCGCTTCTCCGTCGCCTCGGTCACATTCCTGCACGAGCCGCGCTGAAGCACGCCGTCGTTCGGCGAGCTATGATCCGTCACCGATCAGGACAAATGCCGCCCAGTAAAAGGGGTCGGCGTATGGTCGATCCGATGATTCACGTTTCGGAGGTGCCGTAACAAACGAGCCCCCCCGTTCCCGCGGCTCGGCCGCGATACCCTCGGCCAATTCGCGCGCCTTGTCTCCGGGAAGCGTCGCCAGCCAACGCTTGGCCTCGCACAAGGCATCGGCTTTGGACATGGGTTCATGGGCGGAGTACGTTTTTCGCGCCGCTTCACGTGGCTCCGAGAACGCTCCCATAAGGTTTTCGTACAGCCGCACCATCAGCAATGCCGTGGCCGTATCGTCCACTTTCCAAAGGCTCGCGATCACGCTTTCAGCACCGGCGAACAGAAAGCCCCAGGTCAAAGCCACGAATCCTTCTCCTCGTTCCAGCGCTCCGCGCGCAGTGCGGCAGGCGCTGAGCGTCACTAATTCGGTGCCGTCGAGCTTTCCACCCCAGCTCGAAAGCAGGTCAGCCAAGCGAAGGAAGCCCGTGTCCTCGTTTGTCACAGCCTCCGGAGAAGTGAAAGCCAGCGCACTTTCGTACGCTCGCCGCCCGTCATCAATCAGCCCGTGCGTGGCCAGGTGGAAAAAACGGGGGCCGGAAACCACCCGATGGAGGTTGGTGACCGTGGCGTCTTGACCGAGCAGAATCAACACGGCGCCGTTTGATGCGGCCGTACTTTTGCGAATCGTGTCCGCGATCGAGGTAACTTCTGCCGCTGTGCCTGGAAGCGGCTCCAGCCGCCCGAATGCGCTGCCGGTGGCATCCCGAACGCCTGTGGCGATCAACGACTCATACGAGGACGCCAACGCCATCGTACCAGGAGCGGGTTCGGATGAAGGATCCGAGAACGTCGGATCGCCGACGGCGACGAGCACCCGTCGATTGGGCTCTTCTTTGAACTGTTGACGGCGCCATTCGGCGCGCTCTCGTCGATTCACAAGGACGGTGGCCGAGGGGCTGTAAACAATCGCGGGACCTGAGTCGATCCATCGTCGCCCCGACGTCGAATCCGCGACCAGCATTTCGAATGGCAATAAATGGAGTTGACCATCCGCCACCACGACGACTCGCGCTGCTTCGGCTACCTTTTGTCGCCATTGGGAAGGGACCAATGCGGAAAACAGATCGTCATCCACTACTCCGGAATGCGGCGAACCCAGATCTTGCTTATTCGCGCGAGATAGCTCGGCGAGCGCTTCGCCAACGGCGACGCCAAGGGATTCCGTGTTCACCTTGCGTCCATCGGGCCATTCAAGCGTGGAGGCATCGATCCGCCCCTGGGGCTGAACGACGAATACGAGGCAATCGCGCGCACTCGTGTCGTATACCAGCATCAGTTCATCCGTTTGAAGCGCGGCGGAAACTTGGGCGGCGGTTAACGGTTGCAGCCCGCGGCCCTGCAGATCATCACGAGAGAGCTCGAAAAGGTCCCGTGCGGCTTGCCGCTCCGCGTCGCGAAAGCCTTGCTGTCGTTTGTTGAGTTCGGCGATACCCCGCTCGGTTTCCTCCGAGGTCACAGCCGAATCGGCGCGCAGTCGGGCAATCTGCGTGCCGATCTCATGTGCGGTCTTGCGCGCTTCGGTCTCCTGTTTACGTAGAGATTCGGTCTTGGCTCGAAGTTCGTCGTCGTTCAATCGTTGGGCGCGTTCGATCGCAAGGCGATACGCGTCTTGTCCTCCGCGGTCAAGAAGATCGAGCAAGGCCCGGCCGCGCGCTCGCTCAAGATAGCCCAAAGCCCGCGCTGTTCGCTCGCCTCGTATTCCCTCACTCTCGCGATGTGCAGTGTCGGCGAATTCCAACTGCAGACGCGCCATTTCCTTGAACGCCGTGCCCCGGTGAAAGGCGCTGGCGTAGCGGGCCCTGTCAAGTTCGTCGCCCGCGACTTGCGTACGGCGCAGTTCGATATCGTGGAGCAATTCCTCGTAGAGCGCCTCTGCTTCTTGGAGACGATGCCGCCTGCGCCAAAGGAACTGCGCGTATAATCTTTTTGTTTGATACAAGAACTTGTAGTTCTTCGATCCTTCCAAAATGCGCAGAGAGTCTTGCAGCAGGCTCTCGGTCTCATCCATGTGCGCGGGGTCGTCCAGATTGATCAGCACGTGAGCCAAAAGTCCCATTCGGTACGCGGTTGCGGGCTTGTTCTCTCCAAAAGTTCTCCGCGCCTGGTCGAGCGCTTCCCGCGCGAGTGCTTCCGCCTCGGGAAACTTTCCTTCGACACGCAGCATATCCGCCAGCGTCTGAAGCGAATTGGCGGTAATGGGATCGTCATTACCGAGGATTTTTTTCGACAACGAGAGCGCTTCCTGAAGGAGAGGTTCCGCTGTGCCGTATTCCCCTCTCTGGTAAAGGAACAGACCTTTCGTGTACAAATGCCAGGCGCTTGACCAGTGTTCTCGCGGATAAGCCGCCCGTCGAATGGCGGCGGCTTCCTCCAGGGCGCGGTCGGCCGCCGAATCGTCCCCCGCCGCCTGGCGGCACGTCGCGAACTCGGACAGGGTGGCCGCACATTCCACGTCCTGATCCTTTCCGTTCCGACGGTGAATCGCCATCGCTTCACGAAAGAGCGAATCCGCGGCGACGTACTCCCCCTTTTTGCACAGGATGTTCCCCAACCGCGATAGGGCGATGGCTAGGCCGCCGGATTTCTCACTCTTGTTGCGGTACCTTAGCATCAAGTCTAGAGCCTCGCGGCAGCTCTTTTCGGCGTCCGCAAGCTCGTTTCTACTGCTCAACAACAAACCCAGCATGTTTAGCTGCTCCGCGAGGAACAGCTCGGCATCGGTCCCGGTGGCCCTGCGCGCCTTCAAGATGGTTTCGCGCAGAATACCCTCCGCTTCGAATCGCCCTGCATCATAAAGCACGCGTGCCAGCGCGCCTCGAATCCGGTTGACCTCGAAATCCTCGTCGCCGAGCGACCGCTGGGCGACGGCAAGAACCTCACGAAGCAGGCGCTCTGCCTCGGCCCACCGACCGAGCACGCCAAGGGTTGATGCCAAACCTCTTTTGGTATTGATCGCGTCAAAATGTTCGCTGCCCAGTGTGGCCTCGCGGATGTCCAGCGCTTCACGTAAAGCGCTGGCTGCTTCTTCATATCGACTCAGGCTTAGTCGAAGGGCCCCAATGGTATTAAGGGTGTCCGCGATTTCGGTCGGCCGGCTTGCAAGGTATTTACGACGGACTGCGAGTTGTTTTTCGGCCAGCTGCAGCGCGGCGACCCCCCGACCTTCCTCTCTTAACCGGTCAATCTCGCTGCCGAGTCCGTCCGCGCGAGCCAGTTCCTCTTTTGCCTCCGCGGGCATGGCGGTGATTTCCTGGAGGGTTTCGACGAGACGTCTGGCATCGGCGGTCTCGTACCACGCGTCTCCGTGGGTGGTCTGTTGGATGGCAAGACTTTCCTGGGCGAGATAGACGGCCTCCGCGTATCGTCCTTCAGCGCGGCGCGCGCTGATGTCGTCACCCAGCTTCTCAATTCGCGCAGCATCGGCGTCACCTAGCTTCGGCGGCGTGACGCTTTGCCTACCGGGCGGTTCCCTCGACTCAGATCGATGCGACGAGCGGGCCGAGATTTGACCTTGCGAAGTGGGACTACGCCGCGCGATCCACAGGCGTTGGAGCGCGAAGCACACCGCGAGCAGGATGACAACGGTTACCCCGACAACCGTCCGTGTCCGGAGCGGCGGCATGACCTTGACCCTCGGCGTTGCGAAATGGCCCGAGTCCGCGACACATCGCCGGTGACCGGTTCAACCCGCATCCACGACGTTAGTCTGCCAGCGTATCCTCGCGCCCGATCCGCGTAAAGCGGCCGCGTTTTCTTGCGCAAGGACGTACCACGCACGTTGATAGGAGCAGTAGCGCCGAAAGACGAACGGCGCCCAGCAGGGCAACTCTTCGCAGGAGGCGATAGGGGTCGGCGTTCTCGGTGGGCTTTTCGCGGTCACGATCGACTTCGACGCAAACGCGTTCACGGGCAGCGCTCGTTGGCTGGAGGTCGAGGGCGGGTGCTGTCGTATGCGGCGAAGCTTGCTTCGTGAAAAGGTGGTACGGATGGATTGAAACGACCCAGTAACGGAGATGCGAATCACGGAACTCAGTGCCAAGTGGCAGCCCCGGGCTGCCGCCATAAGGGCGCGCGCCCGTGCGAAACACCAACCTATCAGCCTTTGACGCGTCCAACATGGGCGGCCAAGGCGTACTAAACACCATGGGATCAGCGTGTGACTACGCTCCTATCCAGTTTCGTCTGCGGATGGTTTCGATAACGGCTGTCGGTGCGAGGTGGTCGAGGTATCGGGCGGTGGTGGCGATGCTGCTGTGGCCCAGTTGGCGGGAGATGATGCCGATGTCGACCCCTTCGGCGCGGAGTTGAGCGGCGTGCGTGTGGCGGAGGCCGTGGGCGTGGACGCGCTTGTCGATGCCCGCTTTGGCGCCCAGACGTTTGAGCATGACGCGGACATAAGCGTCTGTCATCCGGTGACCATCGAGCCAGCGCTCGATGATGGCAGTGGCCCCGGGGTCCAACCCGACGGTGCGCGATCGCTTACCCTTGCCGTAGAGCACGCGCACGCTCCCGTCGGTGAGTTCGAGGTCCTTGGGATAGAGGCTGAGGGCTTCGTTGATGCGCAGCCCAGCGTGATAGAGCAGGGCGAATAGGGGTACGAAAAACGTTCGGTTGAGAGTCTTTCTTGGTGCGCTCGCTGGAATACTGCCCGTTCCACCGGTTCTACCGAGGCGATCTCTCCTTTTCGACGCCATCCCCTTCCCGAACCGGAGACTGGCGAGGCGCCCGTAACTCTTCCGTATCGCCTTCGGATACATCCCAGATAATGGTGCCGGCTTCGCGACCAGCACCCACCAAGTTCATGCCCGCTGTCGCCCGGTCCGGAGCCGCCCCACCACTGAAGGCGATGAACTTCGTGGCCAGGCCGAGCAGCGGAGTCG
>Ga0137431_1000712_pt1 | contig 11217 bp, 7 predicted proteins | sample EasRivERMZT800_2_FD_104646 | JGI IMG/M metagenome (GOLD analysis project Ga0137431, IMG submission 104646) | Soil microbial communities from meander-bound floodplain in the East River, Colorado, USA - East River MetaG ERMZT800_2 | ecosystem: Environmental > Terrestrial > Soil > Floodplain ... | reverse complement strand
GGCTCACTTCGTCGGCTGCTGCCCCGCCGACGGAAACCATTTGTAGAGGTAGATCAGATACGTCTCCCTCGTCTCGGTCGACTTATACGTTTCCACGCGTTCCGCGGTCAGCCCCGGAATTGCAAATGTGTGCGTCACGATCCGCGACCCCGGCTTCAGTTTGGCAAACTGTGGCTCCAGCTTCTGCAGCACCGCCCCATACAAAAACGCCGTAACCACCGTCGCCTCGCGCAGGTCCGCCTTGTAAAAGTCCTGCTCGTGAATTTCCACCAGCTTCTCGACACCTGCCTCATTCACTTTCTCGCGCGACCGCTCGACAAGCTGACGGTCGATTTCATAGCCAATGGCCTTGGCGCCGCGCGCTTTTGCAGCCGCAATCAGAATTCGACCATCGCCGCTCCCCAGATCGACCACCGTGTCTGACTTGGTAACCTCGGCAACCTCCAGCATTCTGGCGATCACTTCGGGCGGCGTCGGCACAAACAAGGCTCGCGGCGCACGCGGCATCCGCGGCTGTTCGATCGCGTACAGGTGGTTCCGCGTCGCCACGTACAGCGTCCCATTGGCATACACGGGCGAAGCTGCGACGCTCTCCTGCATGTTAATTTCGGCCAAAGGCATGCCATCCGGCATCGCCATCTTCGGATCGGCCGACAGCCGCAGGATGGCTACATCCCCATCTTCTTCGACGCTATAAATGTGCCCATCGACAATCACCGGAGTGCCCCAGCAAGCAGCCAATTGATCATAGGACCAATGCCACTGCCCGGTTTTAGCATCCAGGCAGTGCAACAATCCCGCAAAATCGGCGGTCACCACCAGCCCGTCCGCAATAACGACGCTGCTGACCGAGCGGTGCATTTGCTCCTCGAATTTTGGCTTTGACGTGTCAAACTCCCAAATCAATCCAGAATTGGGATTCGGAATCGCCCGCTCCCCATCCTTCGCAACCACGGCCTGAATGCGGCGCACCGGCAGCGGTAGGCCATCTCGATCGACCGCCAACTCGACGCTGATGTCCCCGTTCTTCGTCGGGTCGATGCAATACAGCCGGCCGGGTCCCTCGCCCTTTTCCGCGTCCTGCCCCGTCGTCACATACACCCGCCCTTCGTGGAACACCGGCGCGGAAAGCGTGTAATTCCTGGTTCCTCGCCCTCCCAATTCATGCAGCGTGTCCTTGCGATTGAGATCGAACTGCCACAAGAGTTTTCCGCTAGTCGGATCGAACGACCGCAGCCAACCATCGCCTTGCGGCACGATCACTTGCGGGCGTCCGGCAATTTCCATCACCAGGGGATTGGCCGCCTCGGTGTACATCACATTGCCGCCTGGAGATTTATCGGTCCACAGCGTCTTGCCGGTATTCTTGTCCAGGCAAACCAGCGCCGGCGCGTCCGGGGCGGGCACTTTGGTGCTCCCCACATCAACGCCGTTGCCCGTTGTAACGAAAATCCGTTCTCCGTACGCAGCAATTGAACAATGTCGCGCTGGCCCCATCAACGGCGAATGGGGAAACACGCCAAATTCTTTCGGCATATCGAGCACCCAGCGTTCGCGCGGCGGCGCGCCACTCGCCAAGAGCGGACCAATATCCAGGCACACCACTTCCCAGCGGTTGGTCGCGTACCACAGCGTCTCATTTTCTATGAGCGGCGATGAACCTATCCCCAGCCAACCCGCATCGTTAACCCGGAGTGGCAAAGGCTGCGAAGTCCGCTCGAACAGCAAGACCCCGTCACTCTCGCGAAAACAACGCAGTGCGCCGCCCGGCTTGTTCTGGTTGGCCTGCGTCAATGACGTTGTGCCGATCCAAACGGTCCCCCGATAAACCACCGGCGCACACTGGCAATTCATGCCCAGCTCCGCGCTCCAGCGAATGTTGGCAGCGGTGATCGCCTCCCTTGCAGGCTGCCTCTTGCTCGCCGGTCTCGCAGGAAGTCCCACACGCCAATCCAGCGGCGGGTTCTTCTCCCGGCTGACCGCATTCCGAGTCGAATCTCGCCCCAGCATCGGCCAATCGTCGGCCTTTAGTTCGCCGGCCAAGAAACAAAGGCCAACAAAGACACACCATTGGCTCTTAAGCATGCGAGTGCCCTTCGAAGCCCGCCTGAAGGTCCAGCAACACACCCGCGATTGTATCCCGCCCCGCACACGTAGGGTGGGCTGTGCCCACCATGGGGCGGCCTACCCCTTCTTCTTCGCCGCCTTTTTCGCCCCGCCTGCTCCCACTTTCGCCTTCTTCCCGCGCCGCCCTCGCGTCGATGGCCCGCGCGCCGCCCGCTCCGCCAAGAGATCCAGCGCCTGCTGAAACGTCAGTTCTTCCGGCGTATAGTCCTTCGGCAGCGTCGCGTTCGTCGTGCCGTCCGTCACGTAGTTCCCATACCGACCCGCCAAGAGCTTCACCGGCTGCTGAGTTACGGGCGAGTTTTCAAAGGTCTTCAACGGCTCCCGCGGCGCCGCCCGTCCGCGCCCGCGCGTCTTCGGCTGCGCCAATAGCTCCACCGCTTGCTCCAGCGTTACATCCGTCGGCGCAATCTCCCGCGGCAGCGAGCGCGTCTCGCTGCCGCATTTAATATAGGGTCCAAACTTGCCGTTGAACGCCACAATCGGCTCGTTGAGCGTCGGATGATCGCCAATCGTCCGCGGCAGCGTAAGCAACTTGATCGCAATTTCCAGCGTCACGTCGCTCGGCTGCATGCCCGGCAACAGCGACGCATTTTTCGGCTTCTCATCCTCGTCGGCCGCCCCCATTTGCACGTAAGGGCCAAACCGCCCTTGCTTCAAATAGATCGGCTTGTGTGTATCGGGGTGAATTCCCATCGGCTCATCGCCCACGCTCGCCTGCTCGAGCATTTCTAGCGCCTTCGCCTGCGTCAGCTCGTCGGGCGGCATGTCCTGCGGAATGCTCGCCTTCCGCTCGCCGTGCTCGATGAACGGGCCAAATTTCCCCACTCGCACAAACACTTCGTCGAGGAACGGTCCGCTCTCCGGCATGCCCAGCGTAAACCGGCTCAAGTCCCTTGGATCGATCTGCTGAATCTTCGAATCGAGCTGCGGCTTCAGCCCCGGATGCGAATTCCCCTTCTGCCCAAAATAGAAATTGTTCAAATACTTGCCCGACTCGTATTCCCCCCGGCTGATCTCGTCGAGCTGGTCTTCCATTTGCGCCGTGAACTGATAATCCACCAGGTTCGGCAGGTGCTGCTCCAAAAGCTTTGAAACCGAGAACGCCGTCCACGTCGGCACCAGCGCGTTCCCCTTCTTGAAGACATAACGCCGCTCAAGAATCGTGTCGATGATCGACGCATACGTGCTCGGCCGCCCAATCCCGCGCTCTTCCAGCGCCGCCGTCAGCGAGGCTTCGCTAAACCGCGCCGGCGGCTGCGTTGTATGGTCCTTCGCGATCAATTCATTGCACTGCACCGCATCGCCCACGCTCACCGCCGGCAAAATTCGCTCCTGATCGGCCAGCTCCGCCTCCGGATCGTCCGATCCCTCGACATACGCCCGCAAGAAACCGGGAAAATCAATCGTCTTCCCGCTCACCTGAAACACGGCTCCGTCCGCCTCGATCGTGATCGTCATCGTCCGGCCGCGGGCATCGACCATCTGGCTGGCGATCGTCCGCTTCCAGATCAGCTCGAACAACCGGAATTGATCCGGCCCCAGCGTTTCTTTCAGTCCCGCGGGCAATTCAAACGGATGCCCCGCCGGCCGGATCGCTTCGTGTGCCTCCTGCGCGTTTTTCACCTTCGACTTATAAACCCGCGGCGTCTCCGGCAAATACTCTCCGCCATATTCCGTCCGCACCAGGTCGCGGGCCGCGTCAATCGCCACCTGGGCCAGGTTCGTCGAATCGGTTCGCATGTACGTGATGTGCCCGTTCTCATACAGCTTCTGGGCCACATCCATCGTCCGCCGCGCGCCAAAACCCAGCTTGCGATTCGCCTCTTGCTGCATGGTGCTCGTCGTAAACGGCTCCGGCGGCTTCCGTGTGTACGGCCGCTCCTCCAGATTGGTCACGCGGAACTGCCCGCGCATCAGCCGCTCTGCCAGCTCGCGGGCCTGCTGCTCGTTCAGGAGCGCTAGCTGCGTATCCTTGATCTTCCCAGTCGCTGGGTCGAAATCCTTGCCCGATGGAATCCGACGGCCGTCAACGCTCACCAGCTCCGCTTCAAAATTCTTGCCGTCGCCCGCGGCAAACCGGCCAATCAAGTCCCACCAGGTCGCCGCCCGAAACGCAATTCGCTGCCGCTCGCGCTCCACGATCATCTTCACGGCGACGCTCTGCACGCGGCCGGCCGACAGTTTCGGCCCGATCTTCCGCCACAACAGCTGCGACACTTCATAGCCATACAGCCGGTCGAGAATCCTCCGCGTCTCTTGCGCCCGCACCAGGCCGTCGTCAATACTTCGCGGGTTCGCCAGCGCTTCGTGAATCGCCTCCGACGTAATCTCGTGAAACACCAACCGGTGCACCGGTACCTTCGGCTTTAGCACTTCACACAAATGCCAACTGATCGCTTCGCCCTCGCGGTCTTCGTCCGTCGCCAGATACAGTTCCGCGCAATCCTTCAGCAACTGCTTGAGCTTCGTGACCTGCTGCTTCTTTTCCGTCGGCACGATATAAACCGGCGTGAAATTGTCGTCCACGTTCACGCCCAAATACGCCCACTTCTCTCCTTTAAATTCTTGCGGCAGTTCCTTTGCCCCTTGCGGCAAATCGCGGATATGGCCAATGCTGGCCTCCACGGTGTATTTGCCACCCAGGAACTTGGCTATCGTCCGTGCTTTCGCTGGCGATTCGACAATCACCAGCGCCTTCCCGCCTGAGGACTTAGTTGACGCACGTTTGGCCATAAAATCGCGTTCTTCGTGGACTTAACCGGTCCGGCAAACTCTGAGGTCTATTTATCTCGCTTCGCTTGAGCGGCCCATGAGTTGTCGCAAGCCCCGCGCCACAACCCACAAGAACCACCCAGTCGGAAAGGGCAGCCTGACTGCTTACAAGCCCCCAAACGAACCTGTCGTCGCCGGCATTGTTGCGTTGAAACCTAACTTAGGCAACGCCATCCCCTCCCGCCGAATCGCCGCACGTGCTGATTGGGATTGAATTTACGTCGCCTGCCCCTACAATCTGCGCGAGGTAGTCAGCGCACCAGCTGGCATCGCCATACGTAGTGGAATGTGAATAGTCTTCGGGGCCGCCATCTGTCAACCGGTGCGCCGCCCCCTCTGAAGGAAGGGTGAAATGTCTAGTCGGTACATGAACTATCTGCGCAAGAACTCTAAATACATCATGGTCGTCATGTGCATCGTCTGCATGATCACCTTTGTAGTTGGCTCGGCTCTGCTCGACCTCGCCAGTCGCGTGCAAAACAGTGCTCAGAACCCCAATCCCGTCGTTGTCACCTGGACCAAGGGCGCCGTTCGCGACACCGAGTTGGGCATGCTGCGCTATCGGCATGAGTACGCCCACCGGTTCCTAGAGCAAGTTGTCGTGACGGCTCTTGAGCGCGGTGCCAGGCCCATCATCAACGGCCGTCCGGCCAGCCTGGAGCAGGGTTTTGACGTCGGAATTCCTAGCGACCGCAGCGAAGAAACGGCCATTCAAACGATGGTCCTGGCCGAAGAAGCCCGCCGCATGGGCGTCACCGTCGATCTAGATGCTGTAAAGGCGTATCTCAAGCAAATCAGCTCACCCGAACTGCGCGAAGGCGATTGGCTCGACATCGCCCAGCGGGTGCTTGGCAACGAGTCCAATATGTCCGTCGGCCAACTCTTCGAGCACTTGGCCTACGAGCTCAAGGCCCAGCACGTCCGCATGCTCGCGATGACAGGTCTATATGCGCAAGGTGCCGGCCCCATTGTCCCCCCAGGCGAAGCATTCTCGCTATACGGCCGCCTCAATCGCCGCTTCGCCATCGAAGCCTTTCCAGTCGAGGTGCAGCCATTCGTCTCCGAAGTGAAAGCCGAACCCACTCCCGCCGAAATCCAAAAGCTCTTCGACGAGGGCAAACACCGTGACCCCAACCCCAATATCGACGAGCCCGGCTTCCACAAGCCTCACAAGCTTGCCTTCAAATCCCTGAAAGTCAGCTTCGCACCATTCCTCGACGAAGCCAAAAAGCAAATCAACGATCAGCAAATCGAAGAGGCCTATTGGAAAGACATCAGCCAAGGCCTGCACAAGGTCCAGGAGCTCCCCCCCGCCAGCGGCGCCCCCGGTGAATCAAAAGACGCCGAAAAGAAGGAGCCCGACGCAAAGGAGCCCGAAAAGAAAGACGGCGAACAACCTCCCGCTGAGAAGCCGACTGACTCAGCCCAACCTGCCGACAAACCGGCCAATGAAAAGAGCGGCTGCGAAACCGAGCAGGAGCCCCCTGCCGCAACCACTCCGCCCCCTGCAGAAAGCAAACCTGCTGACGCAAAAGCCGCCGATGCCAAACCAGCTGACGAAAAACCCGCTGATTCCAAAGACGAAAAACCGACCGAAACGCCTCCCGCCAAAGAGCAAAAATTCAAGCCGCTCTCGGAAGTGCGAGAGGAAATCCGTACCCGCCTGGCCCAGCCCATCGCCGAAGAAGCCCGCAAAAAGGCCGTCGCCGAAGTGACCACCGCCATCGACAAATACGGCAAGGCCTATCGCCGCTATCTCGACGTCAAGAGCATCCGCAAGACGGCCGACATCAAAGAGCCCGAAAAGCTCGACCTCGCGCCGCTGGCCGCCAAATACAACTTTCCCATTGCTGAGACGCCTCTCGTCGATCAATACGAAATCGCCAAGCACGAGATCGGCCAAAAGGTTCAGCAGATCGACATGGCGGCAATCCAGATGCGCCAATTCCGGATGATGAATTTTGCTGAAATTGCCTATGGCCGGGATCAACCCCTCTTTAGCGCTCAAGAAGCCCGCTCCAGCGAGCCCGACGTCAATTACATCTATTTCCGCACCGCCGAAGAAAAAGCGGCCAACGTCACCCTCAAAGAAGCCCGGCCGCAAGTAGTCGAGTTCTGGAAGAAGCAGAAGGCCTACGAATTGGCCCTCGCCCACGCCAAATCACTCGCCGAAAAGGCCAAGTCCGCGGCGTCTCTCGCCGAAGCAGCGCCCGGCGCCACTCCCATCATCACGCCGCCGCCTTTCGCCTGGATGAGCAGCGGCGGTTTTGGCTTCCAGCGCCCCGAGATGAGTGCCGTCGAAGGCATCGAGCTCCCCGGCCACGAATTCATGGAAGCCGTCTTCGCCCTCAAGCCCACCGAGACCGGCGTCGCCCCCGATCAGGCCCACAGCAAGGTCTACGTTGTCCGCGTCATCAACCAACAACCCGAAGACGAGCAACTCCGTACCCAGTTCCTCGAAAGCGGCTACAACAACATGATCCTTATGCTCGCCCAGGGCGAAGCCCTCCAAACCTCCATCGAGTGGTACCGCGGCATCGCCGACCAATACAAAGTCGAGTGGATCCGCCCCCCTCAAGACCAACGAAGCATGTAACGGCTGCTACGGCTCTGTAGGGAACGCCCTCTGTGGCGTTCCGCAATCGTTCAATATTCATTCAATCCCAAAACACTTCACCGGCCTCAACTCCAGCCGACCTGCTGGAACAACTATCCCCACCAACCCCCCTGCCCCATCCAACGCCGCCACTTCCTCGCCGCTCGCCCCAAACCGATTGAGAATCGACTGCCCCTTCCGCAATCGACCCGCTTCGTCGCCGTCCACCACCACCTGCGGTAAATCTCGAATCGCCCAGCTCGCCGAAACCAGTCGCTCGCCGATCACATCGACCGAAAGTTGATCGACCGCAAATCCTTCCTCCGCGTGAAACGACCCCACGGCCAATCGCCTTAGCGCCGACATCACCGCGCCCGTTCCTAACTCCTCCGCGATGTCACGCCCGAGCGAACGCACATAAGTGCCGCTCCCGCACTCGATGAGCAGTTCCAACTCCGGATACTCATATCGGACGATCCGAATGGCGTGTATCTCAACCGGCCGCGCCGCCAGCTCCACCGCATCTCCCCTCCGCGCCATTGCATACGCCCGCTTCCCCGCCACCTTCAGCGCCGAAAACGCCGGCGGCCGCTGTTGAATCGTCCCGATAAACCTTGGAATCACCGTTTCGATCTCAGCCAGCGTTGGCGTCCTCGCACTCGCCAACTCCACCACAGTTCCCGAAGCATCTTCCGTATCGCTCGTCCGTCCAAGCAAGAAAACGCCCCGATACGTCTTCTTCATCCGCTGCACATATTCGACCAGCCGCGTCGCCGGCCCGACCGCAACCACCAGCACGCCCGTAGCCAACGGATCGAGCGTCCCCGCATGCCCTACCTTGTGCGGACGCACCAGCCGCTGCACCCGATTCACCACATCGCGCGAGGTCAAGCCCGCCGGCTTATCGATGTTAAGCAGGCCGAACATGGTCGATCTCGAAGTTGTACAAATCGCGAATCGCCGCCGCCGATTTCCCCTCCAGGTTGCTCATCCGCTCCTTCAGCCCCACCGCATCGCGAACTCCCAATCCCGCCAACCGCGCAAACTTATGCTCCAAAAGCGACGCCAAATTCCCGCTCGCATTCCGCGCATGCCCCTCCGGATACATCACCAACCCACTCGACAGTGTGCCGAGAGTCTTATGCTCAATCTCCACCGACGTCGGAATCCCATCCGGATATTTTGCGTCGTACTCCGCCCCTCCATGCCGAAAATCAATCCGCTCCATCAACCCCCGCGTCACCGGGTGCACCAGCGCCACATCCCCGAAATCCTCCGGCATCAACATCAACCTCTCCCACAGCGACTTCTGACTCCTGACTTCTGATTTCTGACTTCTCTCCTCGGCCGCCTTCCTCACCAACGTCCCCACGATATACACCATCGAATGATCCGCACTTTGCCGCGTCCGCGGATCGCGCTTATGCGGATCGCCAATGATGCTAAATGCCGGCTCATAAATCGTGATGCCAATCCGCTCGATCGCCGACGGATCGGCCACCAATCCCGGTTGCTCATCGATCAGCTTGATCAACCCCTCGATCGCCCCCGCCGACTGGTGCTCATACAGCCCCAGCTTGAAGTGCATCCCCATTACCGCAAAATCATCGCCTCCCGCAGCCAGCTCCAAATCAAACGGGCTCGTCCCCTTCTCATGCGGCGGCTCGAACAAGCAAAACACTCCCTGCGGGTTGCGAAAAATATCCGCCGGCCCCACAAACCCCCACATCGCCCGCCGTATCGAAAGGACCGCCACTTCGGCGCTGATCGCTGCCGAGGCTCCCTTGCTGTCCGAAAGCTGCTCGCCATGCCGAATTGCGCGAAACGGAACATAGTGCGACACCACCAGGCCAATCGCCGATTCGATCTGCTCCGCGCTCGCTCCCAGCATTGCCCCATACACGGCTGCCGAAGCAATCGCGCCGTGCAGCACATGGTCGATCTTGTGATCTTTAAGGCCAAACACCTCCGCCAGTCGCCCGCGGATTTCATCCAGGCACAGCATGCCAAGCAGTGCTGTGCGGCCGTCCGCGTTTCGGATCGATGCTGCGGCGATGACCACCGGATAAAAATCGTTATGTCCAAACTCGCCGCGCGTGTATCCGCTGCGCGGGTTATACCCAAAATTCGTCCCATTGGCGTCGAACTCGCGAACGGCCGAGCAATTAGCCACCACAGCCTTTTCCGGGGCAACGTGTACCACGCTGCCAAAGCAAACGGCCCCACTGGGATCCCGATAACCCAGAGCCTCCTCGCGCAGCACGTACGGAGCGTTAGCATTTACGGCCAGCGCCGCCACAGCGCAAGCGACGCTGTCGAGGTGAAACTGTTCCACCCGCGCCAGCACTGTTTCCGCCGGCTTTCCCAGCCGCCCGTTCAAAAAATCAATCGCATACTGGCCAATCCCACGGGCTTGGTTTTCTCGCTTCGACAGCAGAACGTATTGTGCTGACATTCCCGCCCCTGTTTCGCTGAATTATAACGGACATATGCCCGACTCTCGTTTCCCCACCACCAGACTCCGCCGACTGCGCTACCATCCCGCTATCCGCAGCCTCATCCGCGAGACCCGCCTCGACCCGGCCAGCCTGATTCTGCCCCTCTTTGCCCGCCCAGGAAAGGCCGTCCGCCAGCCGATCGGCTCCATGCCAGGCCACGCCCAGCTTTCCGTCGACCTCATCGCCGAAGAAGCTCGCGAAGCCGCCAAACTCGGCCTCGGCGGCATCATCCTCTTCGGCATCCCCGCCGAGAAGGATCCCGTCGGCCGCGATTCCTACAGCGAAAGCGGCATCGTCCAGCAAGCCATCAAAGCCGCCAAAGACGCCGCGCCGAACCTGCTCGTCATCACCGACGTCTGTTTTTGCGAATACACCGACCACGGTCACTGCGGTGCCATCGATGATCACACCGGCCGCATGGACGTCAACAACGACGCCACTCTCGAACTACTGGGCAAACAAGCCCTGAGCCACGCCCAGGCCGGCGCCGATCTCGTCGCTCCAAGCGGCATGATGGATGGCATGGTCGGCGCGATCCGCAAAGCCCTGGACGGCAGCGGCTTCACCCACCTCCCTATCCTCAGCTACGCTGCCAAGTACGCCAGCAGCTTCTACGGCCCCTTCCGCGAGGCCGCTGAAAGCACGCCCAAATTCGGCGACCGCCGCGCCTATCAAATGGACCCCGCCGCCGCAGCCGAGCAAGCCCTCCGCGAAGTCGAGCTCGACCTGGCCGAAGGGGCCGACCTCATCATGGTCAAGCCCGCCCTCGCCTATCTCGACATCATCCGTCTCGTCCACGATCGTTTCCCCGGCGTCCCCCTCGCCGCTTACAACGTCTCCGGCGAATTCGCCATGGTCAAAGCCGCCGCCCAGCACGGTTGGATCGACGAGCGCGCCGTCGCCCTCGAATCCCTCACCGCCATCACCCGCGCCGGCGCCCGCATCATCCTCACCTACTGGGCCAAAGACGTTGCCCGCTGGCTCGTCTAGTCTTCTTATTTATTCTGCCGTCATACGATTCATGCTGCAGAACATCCGCTGATGGAATAGTCTAAAAATATGTCAATGATCACCCTACCGGCCAATCAAACTGAGGTTTTTGCCCGATCGCTCGGCCGCCGAGAGCCAATCCCAACCGACGTTGCACGGTTTTTCATGGAGCTGGAGTTGGCCGAAAGCGACCGTTCGCGCCTCAACGAGTTGGCCGAGAAAGCTCGTGATGGC
>Ga0137431_1000711_pt1 | contig 11217 bp, 5 predicted proteins | sample EasRivERMZT800_2_FD_104646 | JGI IMG/M metagenome (GOLD analysis project Ga0137431, IMG submission 104646) | Soil microbial communities from meander-bound floodplain in the East River, Colorado, USA - East River MetaG ERMZT800_2 | ecosystem: Environmental > Terrestrial > Soil > Floodplain ... | reverse complement strand
CACATACGCCCCTGGCTCCACCACTTTCCACCGCGCCGCAATCTGCTTCGCCGTCAGCGCCGTCCGATAAATCGCCACCTCATCGATCCCACCGAGGAACGAATTCCCCGCGTTGCCGCCGTTCCCCGACCCAATCCACACCTGGTCGTCATCCACCACCGGCCCTTCATCCGTCTTCCCGCCATAGTCCCACGTTCCCTTGGTCGCCTTTCCATCCACGTACCCGCGAATCGAATCGCCCTTCCCAAACTCATAACTCACCGCGACGTAATGCCATCCACTCCCCGCAGCAAACCCCACGTCGCTCATCCAGTCGTGCCAATCTTCCTGCACGCCGCGCCGATTCTTCGCACCGCGAAACAAGAACGACACCCGGCAACTCCCATCCTTCCCCGTTAGACGCAGCGACCAGTTGTGATTATCCGCCGCAAATCCCTTGTTCCCCGTCCGCCCTTTGCCCACCACATAAATCTTCTGCCCGTTGCCAATCTTCGTCGGATTTACCCACGCCTCGATCGTGATCCGCTCTCCAACCGCAAAATCCACCGGACTATTCGCCCCCGGATCGTCGTACCGCAGCGACCCCGGCTTACTGAAGCTCACCCCTTTGTTCCCCGCCTCGAACAAGCTGAATTTCTTCGCCCCCGGCCCCTCCTGCATCCGCATCACACCGCCACTCATCTCCTTCGCCGGCCATGGCGACCCATTCAACTCCCCCGCCGCCCCGTCATCTTCAAACCGCCAATAAGCCACCGGCCCATCCGCCCTCACCACATCCGAATACACCGCCCCTCTCCGCGGTCCCTCATCCGTATCATTCTGCGCCGCCGCCGTAGGGTGGGCTGTGCCCACCTTCCCCTCGTTCGGCTTCTCACCTTGGCCCAAGGCCACGAGTGCTAGACAAACGACGCCAAAGAACACAGCACGGAAAACAGGCCGAAGATGCATAGCGGCAGCCAGGAAGGAGTTGCGACAAAGCGGGCGGCAGGAAAGACTTAGACTACGGTAAAGTCCACCTAATCACAATATTCGGACCCGCCCTCCACACTTTTCCCGCCCAATCCCCTCGAACTTTTTGCCCTCGACCAACGTGTCGATATAGTGAAATCCTCGTAGGGCAAGCTGCCAGCTTGCCCGGAATGAAGGGTGGGCTGTGCCCGCCACGCGCACCATTCCGAGGCTTCAACCTCTCTGTGTCTCCGCGACTCCGTGTCTCTGTGTTAGATGCCAACACAGTCAACCAACCAATAACGGCCCCACGCAGTAACAACGCCAGCCAATTCCAACCATAACTTCGCGCCCTCCTCCGGCCGCGCCCGCCCTCAAGGACCGCTCCGTGTCACAACTCGCCACCGCCCCGCACCCTCCCGCCCCCGTTGCCGCCAGCAACCGCCCGGCTCCGTCGCAGGGCGGCGCGCCTGTAATCGCCGCCTACGCCATCACCATCTTCACCAGCGCTTTCCTGCTCTTTCAGGTTCAGCCGCTGATCAGCAAATTCATCCTCCCCTGGTTCGGCGGCAGCCCCGCGGTCTGGACAGCCGCGATGCTCTTTTTCCAGGTCGTACTCTTCGGCGGATACTTATACGCCCACCTCACCAGCACCTATCTAATGCCCCGCGGCCAGTTCGCCCTCCACCTCGTCCTCCTCGCCTTCGCCGCCGCGCTCGCGCTCTACACCCAAATCTCCCCCAGCCCCGCGCTCAAGCCCACCGGCAGCGAAAACGAATCACCACTCCTTCAAATTCTCCTCGTCCTCGGCGCCTCCGTCGGCGTCCCTTACTTCGCCCTCTCCTCGACCGGCCCGCTCCTCCAAAAATGGTTCAGCGATGCCTTCGCCGGCGCGTCCCCCTATCGCCTCTTCGCCCTCTCCAACGTCGGCTCCCTCCTCGCCCTCCTCAGCTATCCCTTCTTCTTCGAAGTCCACTGGGATTCGCGCCAGCAAGCCGGTATGTGGTCCCTCGGCTTTGTCGCGTTCGCCCTCTGCTGCTCCTTCTGCGCCTGGTGGACGTTCCGCGCCCGTCAAGCACACGCTGAGCACACCGCTCACTCCGCGGCGCGCCACACCGCCGCCACTTCCGCCGACCAGGCCCCCAACTGGTGGCTCCGCACCGCCTGGATCGGCCTCCCCGCCCTCGCTTCCGTCATGTTCCTGGCCGTGACAAACGAAGTCTGTCAGAACGTCGCCACGGTCCCACTCCTTTGGATCGTCCCCCTCAGCTTCTATCTCATCTCATTCATCGTCGCCTTCGACCATCCCCGCTGGTACAGCCGCCCTCTCTGCGCCGCGGGTGCGATGCTCCTCTTGGTTTACGTCTCCAACTACCACCCCATCACCAACTGGTTCAGCGAAATGGCCACTCGCCTGCTCGGTCGCACGGAGGCCAGCGAGATCGATTTCGACACCGTCTTGCTGCAGTTCTCCGCCTATTTCCTCGCCTTGCTCCTCGTCTGCCTGGTCTGCCACTGCGAGCTCGCCGCCATCAAACCCGGTCCCAAACACCTCACCTTCTATTTCCTCAGCATGTCCTTTGGCGGCGCTCTCGGCGGCATCTTCGTCAATCTGATCGCTCCCGAAATCTTCAACACCTTCTTCGAGATGCCCCTCGCTTTCCTCGCCTCCACGGCGATCGCAGGTTGGCTCCTCTACACTTGGGCCGCCAAATATCGCCCCTCAGCAATCGCAGCCGTTGCCGCCGTCTCCGCGCTGGCATTCGCAGCCATCACCTACGGTCAGATCATCAAGCCCGAGCTCGTTAGCTCCAACGCCAACACCCTCACCATCTACCGCGATCGCTCGTTCTTCGGCCTCGTCAGCGTCCAGCACCGCTCCCGCAACGAACCCGAGTTCACCAACTTCGCCTTCAAGAGCGGCAGTGTCCCGCACGGCAAGGAATTCGCCGACCCGGAGCGCCGCCACGACACGCGCCTCGCCTACTGGGGCCCCGATACCGGCTGCCGCGTCACCCTCGAGTACAAAATCGCCAAGGAACCTAACTGCCACATCGGCGTCGTCGGCCTCGGCATCGGCACCATTGCCGCCTTCGCCAAAGAAACCGATCGGCTCCGCTTCTACGAGATCAATCCCCAAGTCACCCACATCGCCAAGAAGTACTTCCACTTCCTTTCCGACTGCAAGACGCAAAACGTCGAAATCATCCACGGCGATGCCCGTCTCAAGCTCGAAGAAGAACTCGCCGCCACCGGCGGCCATCAATTCGACGTCCTCTGCCTCGACGCCTTCAGCGGCGACGCCGTCCCCAGCCACCTCCTCACTACCGAAGCCTTCGCCACCTACAAAAAACACCTCAAGCCCGACGGTATCATCGTCTGCAACATCACCAACTCCTATCTCGACCTCTGGCCGGTCATCAAAGACATGGGCGACGAGCACGGCTACAAAACGGCACGCATCTACCGCCCCCGCGTCCCAAATTCCCTCATCGAGCGCACCTACTTCGCCATGCTCACCAACGACGAAGGCTTCCTCGGCCCCACCATGACTGCCGTCCGCGAGCGCCTCAAAGCCGAGCTCCCCGACGCCGACGCCCCCGGCCCCATCCCCCAAGTCCTCATCGGCATGCCCGCCAACTTCCAGAAAATCCGCGACATCCCCCTCTGGACCGACCGCTACCACAACCTCTTCCAAGTCCTCAGGTAGCCCGATCGTCCCGATCAGCCATTCACGCTCTCAACCCTCATTTCTTTTCCAGCCGAAACACGCCGTCCCAATCCTCGGGAGGTTGCTGCCCATTCGGATGTTTGCGTAAAAAACTGTCCATCTGGTCGATCAGGAATTGTGCTGCTCCGTCCCCCTCGCGAAGCGGCTCCAAAAGTTTCCGCGCACTTCGCCAATCTCGTTTTTCGAATACCGCGTCCCGACCTCTCTCGAATTGCTTCAATTCTGTTTGCAGCAGCGTGCGTTGAGCTTCCGGCGGCATCAGCTCGTACACCTTGACCGGTTTGCTCATGCCGGCGGGCGCTACTTTGGCTAGGTAACGCGTTTGCCGCCGCAGATCGTGACCGACCTCAGTCAGCAAACTCGCAGCCGTTTCGTCAATGAGTATCGAAACCTTAAATTGTTTCGTCATCGTCTCCAGGCGAGCAGCCAGATTGACGACGGGACCAAACACTCCAATCTTCCGTTGATCCTTGGTTCCCAGCATACCCGCCCAAGCCGGACCGGCGGCCACGCCAATCCGGCAAGTCATCCCCTGAAAACCAGGATCATCCTGCTCCTTCTGAAAGCGCTCCCGCAGCGCATCCGCCGCATTGCAGGCATCCACCACCGATAGCCCCAGGTTCCGCGCTTTGCCATCCGCCGTGGGCCAGCCCCAAAAACCCATCGCCGCATCGCCCTGAAAGTCGCCAATCGCTCCTCGATGCTCGGAAATGGCCCCCGTCATTTCTTTGAGCGCCCGCTGAATCTTGGCCCAAGATTCCTTCAGTTTCTCGGCGCCAAGCTCGGCAATTTGGCAGGAACCACACACATCGCTGAACAGCACCGCCACTTCCGCCTGTTCCGATCGAAAAACGTCCTTGGCGCCCTTGTGATAAATCAGGTTCCGGATCGGCTTGGGAAGAAAAACTTCCATCGAGCGGTGATAATGCCGCAAGTCGCCGATCACCCGCGCTCCGCTCAAGATCCGCGCTACCAGTCGCAAAAACACCTGCTGGTCGTCGGAGACCGCCCACTTCTCGGCGCCCTTCGCGCCTCGAAACACTTGCTTGCCGCACAGGTACAGTGCCAGATTCCCCTCGTGGTCCCCCTTGTTGGAAACAACCGGCATGCAGGCCGCCCATTTCATCCCTTCATATTCCTGATTTTCCCCTTTCCAGCAGCGGGCCTTGAAGTCATGCGACAAGTCACCCTCGCAGGCTTCGTGCACCAGCTCCTCGCATACGTAGCCAGGCGCGCTCCCCGCATCACCAAACCGCGTCACCCGTTTCGTTGCTCTTTGATCCGCATCTTGGTTCACAACCTCCAGCACGACGACCTCGTGGGCCGACGGAATCACGTCGCGAATAATTCGCTCCACTTTTTGCGCAAAGCCGCCCAGCTTCTCTTTGTCCACTTTTTCATATTCGTCCAACAGGTCGCGAATGTGCTTCACCTGGTTTTCCGTCGGATGGAACTCCAGGGTCTGGGTGTTCTGCGGCGGTGAAATTCCGCGGTTGCCCGACTGGCCTTCTCCTTTCGTCGATTCTTGCGCCAGCATTGCCAACCGAAACGCCGTATTCCCGATCACAAACCCTTCCCCGGGAATCAACTGAAACGAATTCTCTTCCCGGCCGCGGTAATAAATCGGCTGGCCGGTCGTTCCTTCTGGCAATCGTTCCACCTGCAGCCGCTTGCCGTCCCACCGCACCACCGCGTGCCGCGCCGCGACCTCCAGGTCCCAATCGACGAACAAGTCGTGTTTCTGCACCGCCGAACCTAGCCTGCGGTCCTCGCTTTCATCCAGCGGCCATTTCCGCTTGACCGCATCCCGATCGTTCAATTCGCTGGCGATCAGTTTAGGCGTCATCGTGGCTCGCCTCGCGGCTAAGGGTTAGATACAAGAACCGGTTTCCGACAATTGCCCCCACCGCCACCAACGACGGAATCAGAAACACTAGTAAGGAGTACAACCTCGCGTTCTGAAACCCCAACAGCGCCGCCCCTTCGTCCTCCATTACGAAAACCGCCAGCTTCTGCCCGTTTTTCAATTCTCCCAGTGCTGAACCAACCAGGTATTCGGTGCTGTCCTCGTGCGCGAACCATGGATCCTTATAAGTCTTGAACTCTTGTGAAAAGTCATGCCTCGCAGATGGATCCGCAAATGCATTCTCGAAAAATGGCTCATCGTCGAGCTTGATCGTCGGTATCTCAAACTCCTTCTTGTCGTCTACGTTTTGTGCAATCCGGGGGTGGTACATCGTCTGACCCAGTTCATTCGCCACGATGACCTTGCGGTGATTCGACGCCCGTTCAAATTCCCCTATCCATCCGTTGAACTTCTCCCAGTCCACTTGACCACTCACGACACCCACGGGCTCGCCTTCTCGCACCATCACGCTCGACAAGCTAAGTGCCCACCGCTGCTTATCCTTGTCCTTGGTTTTCCGGAAATAAGGAGGAGCCAGGTACTGGATCAGCTTGCTTTTCGCCCGCTCCCGAAGCAGGTCGCGAGCCTCCCGAGCCGCGCGCTGGCTTGGATGCCCTGACTGCTTCGCATCCTCCCGGTCCCGGCCCGCGTTGAAATAGCCTCGCCAGCTGAAATCACCTCCAAATGTCGTCGGGTCCACCTCGACTTCTTGGCTGTCGAAATGACCGCAATTACCCAGTGATGCTCCATTCGCCGCCGTAAACGACCACCGCTCGAAGTCCCCCCCTTCCTTCAGCGTTCTCCGCAACAGTCCCCAAAACTCGTCGATCGATTGTCGGGCCGCCTCGTCCATCGGCCTCACTGCGTTATCTCCGCCATCGCCCGACTTCTTCCAGAGCGCTTCCGTCGCATTCGTGTCTTCAATCTTCGCCATGGCCTCGATCCAATCCATCCTCCTGCCATCCCGGCTAATGGCATCAATCCGCTCGTCAAATCGCTCCTTCATCGCCAGCGAGATCGCCGTCGCAATTGACTTATTATCCGCGACAACTTCTTTCTCCCAATTTGACTTGACGCTCCGCAACGCCATGATTCCGGCCGCCAACATCCCCAAAACGCTCAACGCAATAGCCGCGGGCAAGACGATGCCACAAACGATTAATAGCGGGCGTCGCCGCTGCTTGCTCGTTCGCTCCCTGATCATTTCCCGCACGGCCGCCGCGTCCTTGGGACGCGCGTCCAAATCAATCGCCAGGCAGCGCTCGATCGTCTTGGCCGCATCGCTATCGACTTCCCGCACCTGGCGGTGCGCCACCGGATCAGGCGCCGACTCCAAGTGTCGTGCATACTTGTTCAACCGGTCCTTCATTTCCTGCGTCGATTGCGACCGGGTGTTTAGCTCTGCCGCCAGGTCCGCGTCAAACCTGGGCCGCTCCCCCGTGACCATCTCGTAAAGCAGCGCGCCCAGCGCATAAATATCGCTCTGCGGATCGGGAGTCTCATACCGCGCCTGCTCGGGCGGCATGTAGAACAACGTCCCCAGCGATCGGCCGTGTTGGCTCCGCGCCTGGCCGAAGTCGCTTAGCCGCGCCCGCCCGAGGCTATCCAGCAATATGTTCTCGGGCTTCACGTCGCAATGCACTGCCCCGTTGGCGTGCACGTAGGCCAACGCCTCGGTCAACTGTTGAAAGATCGACCACGCTTTCGCAAACGGCAGCTTCCCCCCTTGGCTTTCCATGAGTTGCCGCAGCGTCCCGCCCCGCATGTACTCCATCACATAACAGTACGGCTCGCACTTCAGATGCGCGTCCTTGATCTTCACGATGCCGCGGGCGTCATCCAGCGCCCTCAGCATTTCTACTTCGTCGCAAGACTGCTTGCACAGCGCGCGCCGGAAGCGCTTGATCGCCACCCTCGTTTTCGACTTGTCACGCGCCTCCCAAACATCTCCGTACGTGCCCTCTCCCATGTACGCGATAATCTCGTAGCCATCCAGCTCCGGCGCGGCGAGCGCGCGACTCGCTCGGAGCCTTCGCTCTGTTTTTTCTTCGACGGTTCCCGACGCCCATTCTTCAGACATAGAAACGAAAGCAGCCCGAAAGCTGGCAGCAGATGATAAAGATACGCCCACGCCCGGTTAACCGAATCTAGCAACCCCTCCCGCAGCGTCAATCAAAATCTGGCCCTTTTTCAACTATCCTCGCACTGCAGTTTCAGCAGCCCTACGTTTCCCCGTCTGGCCCCCATTGCGCAATCGCTTGCCCGCCACTTGCTTCTTCCGTTAGTAAGTATACAATAGTACCGTTCGACGCTGCCAGGCGTTCTGCCAACGCTGAAATCGGGGGTGCCACGCCCACGCTGCCTGGGCGTGCAAGCAGGCACAAACTTCAGCCAACCCCAAATCCAAGGACTGACGCAGCACAAGTCAGCCACCATGCCTCGGCCTATATGAACCTCCGATATGCACGCCAATGCATAAACGCAACACCAATACCTTGACGCAAACCAAATCAAGATAAGCACTTAAGAAAAATCTGCACGCTGAAAAAACGCCGCATGCATGCATACAAATACGGTCCAAAACCCCCTGAAAGACAGAGCAGCCGCTCGTTTGGCCAGCGCCAAACTGCAATTGACCCCCACTGGTCCCCTAAGTAGCGTCCGTTGCCTATGCCTCACCCCGAAATCGCCGTCCTCGTCTCCTCGTTCGAGCGACCCGCGCACATCCGCCGCGTCCTCGCTTCGATCGCGGCGCAGCGCGGCGTCATTGGCGCTTTCGAAGTCATCGTCACCGACGACGGCTCGCGCGACGAAACTCCGCGCCTTGTCCGACACTTCGCCTCCTCCGCAAACTTTCCCGTCCGCTTCATCACACATCCCCACGACGGCTTCCACATCGCCCGCTGCCGCAACGAAGGCGTCCAAGCCAGCGCGGCTCCCTACCTGCTGTTCCTCGACGGCGATTGCATGATCCCGCCCGATCACCTCCGGGCCCACCTCGATTGCCGCCGCGAAGGCTACGCGCTCGCCGGTTACCCCATCTACCTGAACCAATCGATCTCCGACCTGATCACACCCCAACAGGCCAAAAGCGGCGATTACCTCCGTCACGTCTCCACGCTCGACAAACTCGAAATGCGCTGGCGCCACCTCCGCGCCCAGCTCTACACGCTCGCCAACAGCCCCACCAGACCCAAGCTCCTCGGCGGCAACCTCGGCATCGCCCGCGCCGACTACCAGCGAATCAACGGCTACGACGAGAATTTCCGCGGCTGGGGCTGCGAAGACGACGACCTCCGCATGCGACTCGTCGCCAGCGGAATTCGCGTCGCCTCCATCGCCTGGTGGACGCACACTTACCACCTCTGGCATCCCAAAACGCCCTCCGCGCCGCAAACGTGGCGCGACGGCGCCAACGTTGAATACCTGCATCGCCCCTTGCGCCTCGCCCGCTGCCTCGCCGGCCTCACCAAGCGTCGCCTGCAAGATCTCCGCATCCATCTCGCCGGCCGAAGCCCCAAACCCGAATTCCTGAACCACACGCTGCCCCTCTGGTGCCGCGTCGCCCTCGCTTCAAGACGCCACAACAACGAAGCGCCCGACCTCGAGCTCGCCTTCGCCGACCACGCCGACTCTTTCTCGGGCCGCTGCGACTGCCGCCTCCTCATCGTCCCCCGCGGCACAAATCCCACTCGTCAGCTCCTCCGCTCCGCCAGCCTCGTCTTCTCCGACCACACGCTGCCCGCCGCACCATCCAACCGCACCTACAATCTCAACTCTCTCGACTCCACGCTCCAATCCCACCTCGGCTTCCCCTCTCAATCATCGCGCCACGCCACAACCTCTCTCTCCCTCCGCGCCGCCTAAGCCGCACTCTTCGCGCTCTCCCCCCCTCGCCTTACTTTCTTTTTCAGGCGAACATCCAATCTGGCCACCGGCTACTGGCAACTGGCCCCTGGTCCCTGCCTGCCGCCTGAACCCTGAACCCCGAACCCTCAACCCTCCGCCCATGTCCGACCCCTACTTCCAATCCCTCTTCGCCCAACGCATCGGCGGCGCCAACTACGGCAAGGGCACCGAAATCTACAAGTTCGAGAAAATCAAACGCGCCAAACGCAAAGCCCTCGCCGACTATCCCAGCCGCCCGCTCATCGACTTCGGCATCGGCGAAAACGATTCCATGGCCCCCAAGTCCGTCCGCCAAAAATTGGCCGACGAGATCAACCAGCCCGAAAATCGCGGCTACATGGACAACGGCAACGCCCGCTTCAAACAAGCCGCTGCCGACTTCATGCAGCGCACCTTCGGCGTCACGCTCGACCCGCAAACACAGGTGAACCACGCCATCGGCAGCAAGCCGGCCCTCGCCATGCTCCCGGCCTGTTTCATCGACCCCGGCGACATTACGCTCATGACCGTCCCCGGCTATCCCGTCGCCGGCACGCACGCCCGCTACTACGGCGGCAGCGTCTTCCGCCTCCCCCTCACAGCCCAAAACAATTTCTTCCCCGACTTCTCCGCCTTATCCCCGGAAGTCTGGCTGCAGACGAAACTCCTCGTCCTCAACTACCCCAACAGCCCCACCGGCAAAACGGCGACCCGCGAGTTCTACGAGCAAGTCATCGCCCTCGCCAAGCAGCACGAATTCATTGTCGTTCAAGACGCCGCCCACGCCCTCCTCTCCTACGATCAGCCCCCGTTCAGCTTCCTCTCCGTCCCCGGCGCGATGGATGTCGGCGTAGAAGTCTATTCCCTCAGCAAGGGCTACGACATGATCGGCTGGCGCATCGGTTGGGTCTGCGGCCATGAGCGCATCGTCCGCGCCTTCGCCGACGTAAAAGACAACAGCGACAGCGGCCAATTCGGCGCCATCCAAAACGCCGCCGCCGCCGCACTCGACGACGACGAAATCCCCCGCCGCACCCGCGCCAAATACCAGCGCCGCCTCGAAAAGCTCGTCGCCATCCTCAAGGCAGCCGGCTTCAAAGCCCAAATGCCCGGCGGCACCTACTTCCTCTATGTCCCCACCCCCACCGGCCTGGCCGACGGCACCAAATTCGAAACCGCCGAAGCCGCCAGCCAGTTCCTCATCACTCAGCAATCCATCGTCACCGTCCCCTGGGACGACGCCGGAGCGTTCCTCCGCTTCAGCGTCACCTACGAAGCCGACACAGAAGCCGCCGAAGATTCCCTCATGGCCGCCACCGCCCAGCGCCTCGCCCAATCCCGCCTGGTGTTTTGAATCAGGGCGAGAGGGTCGACTCACCGCCAGATCTCTCTGAACATCAAATAAAATCCCGCCCACCACACGCCGACGACGAGCAAAATCGTGATGATGATTCCGATGGCAAACGTCGTCCGCCTGTGATTGTCCCAGCGAGATTCCTCCGCTGCCGCCCGACTGAGTCGCCACAGCCCAACCACACCCAGCAGCGCACAGATTCCGCCAAACACCACGTACAGCACGTGAGCTACGAGTTCGTTGTCGCTGTATTGCTTAGTGTGAGGCCATGGAAACTCAGGATGATACAGGACTCTGCCTGATGATCCGATTTTCCAGTCGTCGAACTCGCTAAACGCAACAAACTCGTTTGTGAAGTTGACGACTCGCTCCCCGTCGCGGACTTCCAAT
>Ga0137431_1000706_pt1 | contig 11291 bp, 6 predicted proteins | sample EasRivERMZT800_2_FD_104646 | JGI IMG/M metagenome (GOLD analysis project Ga0137431, IMG submission 104646) | Soil microbial communities from meander-bound floodplain in the East River, Colorado, USA - East River MetaG ERMZT800_2 | ecosystem: Environmental > Terrestrial > Soil > Floodplain ... | reverse complement strand
TCGTAGTCAACGGCCGTCGTGGAAGCGGGTGATGGGATTCGAACCCACGACATTCACGTTGGCAACGTGAGTGCGACGCGTTGTAACTCCCTAAATATCAAAGAGTTACGGGACTGGCCAAGTCACCTTGCACTGCTGCTTCCAGATGACGGCGATACGCCGATCTGCAACGCTCAGCCTCCCGACCAACGCGGAACTGAAAAGAGTCGCCCCACACCCGATCCTCACGTTCCGAACGCACCGGCTTGTCTTACGGGCAAGCTGGTACGGTGAACGGATACGGGAAACCGCTGAAGGCGGACACGTCGTTGGAGATGTCCGCGAAGTTGGCCACCTGATTGGGGATGCTCGGTTGTCCAGGGTTACCCGTGCCGACGAGATCGGCACGGGGCATGGACGGGGCCGAGGCCAGGTTGCTGAACTTCTGGACGATCGCGTTCACGTCGCCGAAGTTCGGTTGCGAACCGCCGCCGAAGCCGCGGATCACGTCCCCCCATTTGCCGGTGGCCACTAGCAGCGGAGCCGAACAGTTGCCGCCGCCTGCATCGCACATCCGCACCTCGTAGCCGGCGTTCGGAACAATCGGCGTCCCGTATAAGTATAAGGTCCCGGCATTCCAGACTTGGGCACAAGCATGACCAACGGCGCAGTCGAAGTCGGTAGAGCATTGCACTTGAGCTCCACGAAGCGGCCCGCCGGGGGGGTCACTGACATTACCCTCATCGCCGGCCCACCACGTCTCCCCCACCCGCGCCGGAAACTGCGGCATCGAGGCGATCGTGACTTGAATTGTGCTGGCCGTATTGCCTGCTGTCGCGGCATTGGTTGGCGTGATGGCCAGGTAGCGGCTCTTGAGCCCGCACACCGCCGGCGGCGTACAATCGGCGTCGGTATTGCACGGAACGCCCGTGTCCGCGCCCGCCGTCTGACAGGTGTCGTCACCGACGGTCGCCGGACTGAGGGCCGGGGTCCAGAATCCGCCGGTTAATTCGTATGTTCCGTCGATGTCAGTCAACGGCCCACTCGCGTCGGATTGGCCAACAGTCCCGCCGAGGCGGTATCCGTTGACCTGACCATCGGTGAGGTTGGCCGCCCCGCCGCCATCGATGGTGCTTTTGGTGATCGTGTACGGGCCGCCGGATTGGGCATATAGTGTGGGCATCGCCCACCAACCAATCAGTACCGCGACAGTTATGGAGCGGATGACATCACGACCCATTGTCGATTGACGATTGTCGATTGTCGATTGAATGTTCATTGGTCACCTCTGTTCTGCTGGGCCGCGAGCTCACCGATAGCGGCCTCGAGCGCCGCCAGACGCGATTGCAACTCGATGTTTCGAACCCTTAGTTCTTCGATCTCGCGGTGTTTCTGCTCACGCAATTCCTCGATTTCGCATTCTTTTTCCTTGACGACCCCGTACAGCCCCTGAATGGCCGCCAGGGCCACGCCGTCGGCGTCGATCGTGGTGATGCGCGTTTCTTCCTCGCCGACGCCGAAGACTGCGTAGAAATCCTGCCCCATGGGCCCGATGTGACGTATGGAATCGTCTTGGCTTTTGTAATTCCAAGTAGTGATAGGGATCGCAGCCAGTCCTTCCAGCAGCGCTACGGTGTCGACGTCGGCAAAGTTCTCTTTGAGGTTTCTGTCGCTGACTGCGCCCCACGCGCTTCCGCCCGCGGCCAGCGTTACACCTGCGGTCAACGCGGCATTGGAATAGATCGTAGTTCCGCTGGAGGCGCGGACCAAGAACTGATTCGGACCTCCAGAAGTGAAGTCGGCATCAGTCGCGTCAGCCCACATGAAGACGCCCTCGTCGCCGTTGGCGTCGAGAGTGGCCGCCGCGTCGCGCACAATCGCCCGGCGCCCGGCGGCGATGCTATACTGCCCGCCAGCCCGGTTATCTTCCCCTCCACCCACCGTGGCGGCATATGCGTTAGCCGTGTTGCGACCACCGCCGCATACGGTCGCACGTTCGGCGTTGGCCGAGTTCTGTCCTCCACCGCCAACGGTCGAGGCCGCGCCAGAAGCTTGGTTGGTCGTTCCACCGGCGACTGTTGCCTGCCCCCCCGTGGCGCTGTTAATCAACCCGCCTCCAACCGTCGATCCGATACTCCCCGCCTGATTGCCGAACCCTCCACCCACCGTACACGCTTGCGCCGAAGAGTTGAATTCGCCGCCGCCCACGGTGGCTTGAATGGCCGTAGCACTGTTGCTGCCCCCGCCACCAACCGTCGTGATCTCGGCACTGGCAACATTTTGCCGCCCGCCGCTAACCGTGGCGTGGAGGCCGCTGACCGAATTCATCCACCCACCGCCAACCGTTGACGCGCCACCCGAGGCGGAGTTGGTCGTGCCACCCGCGATCGTGTCTTGGGCCCCGCTGGCAAAGTTCTGAAGGCCTCCGCCGACCGTCGTGCCGATATTCGACGCATGGTTGTTGTAGCCCCCAGCAACCGTGCAGGCCTGCGCGGCTGAATTGAACTCGCCGCCGCCCACGGTGGCTTGAATGGCCGTAGTACTGTTGCTGCGTCCTCCGCCAATTGTCGCAATCTCCCCGCTGGCCGTATTGAACTGCCCGCCACCAACGGCGGACCACCGACCCGAAAAGGGATTGTCGTCATCACTTCCCGCGGTGTTGAGTTCACCGCCCCCGACTGTACCGAAATCGTCCAAGACCCTGTTGCCTCCTCCGCCAGCCACAGTGGAACTCTGGCTCCGAGCGGTATTCTCCTGGCCGCCACCAACAGTAGCCCACCATCCTGTCGTGACTCCGCCGTCATCGCCCCCCACGGTGTTTTTTTGCCCTCCACTGATCGTGCCGTAATTGTCCGCCACCCGATGGGTGAATCCCATGTGCCCTCCCCCGCCGATAGCGGCGCCCACCACGCCGGGATCGACGCCATTGCCACTGAACCCGGCCACGATATTCGGGCTGGTCCCGTTCTGCTGCGTATACAAACCCGGCAGCGCCAGTGCATGCGGAGCGGGGGTTAATTCTACACGCGGTGTCAGAAGCGAGAATCCTCCGACACCCGTCGGGCAGCGGACCTCGATTTCGAGCCAGCGGGCCGTGCCGTTGATTGCCGCCGCACCGAAGTCGATCGGCGTAGTGAACACACCATCAGCGACGGTGACTCCGGGAACGGTTTGCGGAGAGTTCCCCTCCTGATTCCCTCCCGCGGCGGCGTCCCACAGGCTGAACCGAAAATCGCAGGTATCCGTGACGGCCGCGCCCGCCGGCTTTTCCAGGTGGCCCTGATAGGTAAACGCCGTACCGATGTCGGCGGCACCCGCAAACTCAACCGTCAACAAGCACAAACCGAAAACGCCCAATTCCACTCGCCGAATCATGGTACTATTCCTTTCTCGGTGAAACGGCCATCAACGCTTCCAGCCGCTCGAGACGTGCTTCCAACTCCGCATTCTTTGATCCCAACTGCATATTCTGATCTGCCAGTTCACTGATGACACGGTCATTCTGGGCTTTCATATCCTCGAATTCGCACTCCTTCTCCTTCACGACCTCATATAAACCCTGAATGGCCACCAAGGCCACGCCGTCGGCGTCGATGGTGCCGATATAGCGCTGATCCTCGCCAGTACCGAAGGCCGCGTAGAAATCCTGGGCTACAGGGCCGACATGACGAACGTTCTCCGGCTCACTTTTGTATTGCCATCGCGTGACGGGCAGCTCGGCCACGCGATCGAGAATCTCTTGCTTGTCCAATTCCTCGAAGTTCCGTTTCGAATTCCGGTCACTGCCGTTGGTCCACACCCCGCCGGCAGTTACGTGCGCGCCATTGCCATTCGTGGCGTCGATGCCAACCTGTAAAGGATAAGCTGGGTCGGTGGTTCCGATGCCGACTTCGCCGCCGGTGTAGGCGATCCCTCCCACGATTCTCTGCCACTGGCTGAGGCCAACGTCGTCGCTGACGAAGATCTTGGTGACGGTGTCGTCGTCGGTATTCGTGACCCAAATGTTGGCCCCGTCGAACGCGAGATAGCCGGGGAAGTCGCCGACGGCGAACGTCCCCAGGTTGGCCCCGTCCGAGGCTCGGAGCTTCGTGACGCTGTCGCTCAGTGCATTCGTGATCCAGATGTTGGTTCCGTCAAAGGCCAGTTGGCCAGGGCTGATCCCAACGGCGAACGTGCCCAGATTGGCTCCGTCCGAGGCCCGGAGCTTGGTGACGTTGTTGCTATAGACGTTCGGGATCCAGATGTTGGCCCCATCGAAAGCCATGCGATTGGGTCCGTCCCCAACGGCGAACGTGCCCAGGTTGCCCCCATCCGAGGCCCGAAGTTTGGTGACATTGTCGTTGTAAAAGTTCGAAACCCAAATGTTGGCCCCATCGAACGCCGCGCCGTTAGGTCCGCTCCCAACGGCGAAGTTGCCCAGGTTGGCCCCGTCCGAGGCCCGGAGCTTGGTGACGTTGTTGCTATTAATATTCGCAACCCAGATGTTGGCCCCGTCGAAGGCCACGGCATTTGGGCCTGAATTGGGGCCGCCGCCTGTCGCGAACGTCCCCAGATTGGCCCCGTCCGAGGCCCGCAGCTTGGTGACATTCCCGCTAACGAGGTTCGCCACCCAAATGTTGGCTCCGTCGAAGGCAACACCACCCCCAGGGTTGATGCCAACGGCGAACGTGCCCAGGTTGGCTCCGTCCGAGGCTCGGAGTTTGGTGACGTTGCCGTCGTCGGCATTCGCCACCCAGATGTTGGCCCCGTCAAAGGCCATGGCCCCAGGCCGGTTTCCGACCGCGAACGTGCCGACGACAAAGTCGGCTTGTTGCGAGTCCCAGCGCAACGTGGCAATCTGCGCCAGAGATAGCAGCGGGGAAATACCTGCCGCCGAACTGAGCAACGTCCCGTCGGGAAACTCAAATCCCCCCGTCGATGACCGGACGATGCCGGTCACGTCCAGTTTTCGCGCGGGGCTGGTCGTCCCGATTCCGACGTTGCCGGTAGCGGTATCGGGAAACACGCCGGGCAGCGCCAGAGCGTGAGGCGCCGCCGTTAACTCGACACGGGGGGCCAGAAGCGAGAATCCTCCGACGGCGGTGGGGCAGCGCACCTCAACCTCAATCCACCGCGCGTTGCCGTTGATCGCCCCAGCACCGAAGTCGATCGGCGTCGTAAACACTCCATCGGTGACGGGGACCACGTTCACCGTCTGCGGGGAATTACCCTGCTGATTGCCCCCCGCGGCGGCGTCCCACAACCCGAAACGAAAGTCGCAGGTGTCCGTGACGGCTACGCCATTTTTGATCAGGTTGCCCTGATACGTAAACGCCGTGCCGAGGTCGGCGGCAGGCACAAACGCATTTGTCAAGAAGAGACAAGCGAAAACACGCAATGCCACTCGCTGAATCATGGTACAATTCCTTTCTCGGTGAAACGGCGATCAACGCTTCCAGCAGTCCAAGGAATCGCAAGGAGGAGAAAACCTCGGAGCGCTTCTTTAGGACACTCGACGCAGGCAGGCCAGGGTCGTGTCTAATCCGCATCTTGCCTCGCGGTCACCCGACCAGCCCGGAGTGTTATCCGAGCAAGGGAAGCGTTCTTTCGGGGTCAGGAGCTTTTTTCCTGGATTGAGCGGAAGGCGGGTTTCCGTTTTGATAGCCTTCGCATGACCGACGCCACTCAATCCAACCAAGCTGCTTGGCGAGCCCAGCGGCGGCCGCAGGATTCGATCCAGCCGCTGGTTTTGGCGGCAATGGACCATGACTCCACGGCATCCGATGAGGTGTTTCGGCGGCTACAAGAACCGTTCACGAAGTATTTTCAAAGACGGACCGGCAACGCGGCTGATGCCGACGAATTGGCCAGCCAAACGCTTGCGGAGGGTCTGCAAAGGCTACGGAACGGAGCCTACGATCCGAACAAGGCGACTTTCCTGACGTTCGTCTACCGCATTGCACAGAACCGGCTGGTTGACTGGCAGCGCCGACAGGTCCGCAATCGCGTGCAGGTGACCGCAGACGGCGCAGTCCCGGACATTCTGACCACGGACCCTACCGATATGGCCATGATGCAGCTTGAAGAGATCGAAGCCATGCGAGTTTGCTTGGGCGCTGAAGATTCGCCGCATGGCCTGACACCCGCAGAGCGGCTGGTCGTAGTGGGCCGAGCCAACGCCGAGACTCTCGAATCGCTGGCCCGACAGATCGGGCGGAGCGTTACCGTGACCCACGGTCGCTATCGGGCGGCGATTGAGAAACTCCGTCAATGTATGAAATCCAAGGGACATTTATAGAAATGGGCCGAAAGAAACGCCGGGTAGCTCGGAATATGAGTAGAGGCCGGCCGTTTGACTGGTCGGATGCAGAGGATGGACGAACAACGAATTCTGCGACTCGTTAAGGCGGCGGCGGAGCTCCAGGATTTGGAGTCCGCGGTCGACGGTCGAAGCCCGCGCACGGACTTGTCGCCGTACCCTGCCAGCCGACCATTCCGTCGTTGGCGCACCTACGTTCTGCCGCCGATCGCGGTGGCCGCCGCCGCCTGCCTCTTCTTGCTGGTGCGGACTGAGAGCCCTGGGGTCGAGATTACCCGATTTGCGTTGACCGGATCCCGTGGCCAGACGGATCAATTTTATGTTGACGTGGAAGCAGACCGACCCTGCTGGGTACGGCTATTCGCCCGAACCGAGTCGGGAGCGCTGTTCGTTGAGAACTTGAGCCTCTCGGGCCAGGGCTCCTCGGAAAAAGTGACGCAACCTACGCAGTTTGGTCCGTTTCAATCCGTCATCCAGCTACCCGGTCGTGCACCGTTGCGCATTTCTCATTTGCTCTTGGTTGCATCTCGCGCGCCGATCACGGACCTGGACGCGAACGCCGCTATTCCGGACGTGCTGGCCGTCGGAGGGAATTCAAGTGAGATCCAGGCCGCCTTTGAAGACCTAGCTCGTTCGCTAGAGCGGAGATTCGGGTGGGCGGTGCGGCAGGTGTCCCTTGCCGGAGATTAGGCGACTGATGCTTTCTACTGGTCATTTCCGATGAGCACGAACGCCGCCCAATAGTAGGGTGCTGAGTAGTCGAATGCCGCCTTCGGGTCAGCTGCGGCGGCCAACCCAATTGTCTGAACACGGACGTCCGCACTCTCCTCTAGATTCATTTGACGAATCACCCGCCGGTTTTCTTCGGGCGATTGTCGCCGGAGCCATTGTTTGGCCTCGCCCAAAGCCGCGGCCTTCGCCATCGGTAACCCGGGCGGATACGACCTCCCGACGAATTGACGCTCATCGTGAAACTGGCCCAGCAAGTTCGCGTAAAACCGCGTCATCAACAAGGCCGTCGCAGTGTCATCCACATTCCAGAGGCTCAACACCAGACTTTCGGCACCGGCCACAAGGAATGCCTGCGCAAAGCCAAGGTAACCCTCGCCGCCGGCTTGGGCCCCTAACGCTGTCTCGCAAGCGCTAAGGGTCACGAGTTCGGCATTGAGCTTCCAGGTCCGACAGACTTGTTCGGCGGTAAGCCGGCCATCGAAGACCTCCTCACCCGCGCGAAGAGCATCGAGGGGATCACGAAGGGCGTCCGGAGCCAATATTAGAGCGGAAAACATGGCTACCTCATCATTCATGTCTCCATGCGTGGCAAAGTGAAGATAGCGAAAGTCGTGCAGACGGCCCGTCGCCGCAAGTTGGTTTAGACGCTGTTCGCTGGCCTCGGAACCGAACAATAATCGCGGCTCAGGCGCCCCGGAAGCTCGAAATAGGCCACCGATACTCTCGACCTCAGCGCGTGTGTTGGGAAGCGGCCGCAGCACCGGACTGGACTGATTTGGTCCGGGGAATTTTGGGTCCCCCAACGCGAGCAATGTGGCCCTGCGTCGGTCGGACGTTTGGCGCGCTTCGCGACGTGCCTGCTCCAGTAGCCAAGCGTACATTGTTGCAGAAGGTGCATAGCTGACGACAAATCGGTCCGTGAGGGCTTCGATGGGTATGCCCGCTAGTGAGCGGGCTGGAAGAACGATCAGCCGTGTGATGCCGTTCAGATAGGGTTCGAGGGGGCCGAGCCGCTGGCGGTAGACGGCCGCAACGCCCAGCTTCAATTCAGTGGTGTCGTTGCGAGACGCGGCCAGGATAGATCGCAGCTTTTCCGGGACGAGGTCATCGTCATTGGTCCACGTGTCGTTGGCGCCAAGGCCCGGAAGCTTCACCCAAATAGGGCTTCCTACGTCCCTGACGATGCAGCCCCAATGCTCTCCCTGCGAGGGAAGCAACGTGGCTACAGGTTGAACATCCAACCATCCGACTATGGCAGCGTCCGCAGACAGGCGAGCCTGAATGTCGGCTAACGAGTAAGGCGTCCCCAACGACGGGCCGTATCGATCTTCGAGAGTCTTCTGAAAAGACAGGAACTCCGCTTGCACGGCTTGGCGTTCGCGCTGCAAGTCGTCAAGTGGCGTGCGGTCGTCGGCCCCCATGTCCCATTCCGCGTGCAAGCTGGCGATATGCTCCTGGCTCCGGTTCAACTGCCAAGACAGATCTTGTTGCCGATTGCGCTCCTGCGGTGTCAACCGCCACGTTCTTTCCATCGCAAGCGAGTCCAACAACCCGCGGGCCAGATCGCGCTCATACGCCTTCCAAGCTTCGCGGTGCTTTCCGATTCGCGCGCGACAGACAGCCAGCGACATCCACGGCGACAGTCGGGCCGCCGCCGATGCGCGTTCCAACCCGACGTAGCTGAGTTGGACGCGCCGCCGCTCATAGAGCCCGGCTGCAATCGACCAGACCTCCTCGGCTTCCTGAAATCGTTCTACGGTTTGCAAGAAGCGGGCCCAGGCGACCGCAGCACGAAATCCCACAAGATCGTCGTTGCCGTGCTCTCGCTGCGTGATCACGAACACGTGCCGGTAGAGGCTCTCGGCCTCCGCAACGGCCCCTTGGGAATGGCGCAGGGCACCAAGCCCTAGCATCGTCGTGAGGGTGCCCACATGTTCATTGCCCAGAAGCCGTTGTTGCTTTTGAAGTGTCGTGACGTAAAGCGGTTCGGCTTCTGAAAACTTATGCTGGTCGTACAGTGCGGAGGCCAGGTTACCCGCAAGGCCGAGCGACAGAGGATGGTCCTCCCCCAGTTCTGACACGCTGCGCGCCAATGTGTTTCGGTAGAGAAGTTCGGACTCGGCGAGCTTACCCCGCCCTTGGAGCACGGTGGCTAGTTCGGAAGCCGCATGAATCAGATATCTTGCGTTCCGATTCCCCCTACCGTCTGCGCGAGACTGCACCACCGCCCGATACAATTCTTCGGCCTCGGCATACTTACCCTGGCTTTGCAGGATGCCGGCCAAAGACCTCTGAAATCGCAAATCGTAGTCTGCCACGTAAGGACCGGTTCGGAGGCACTCCTCCACATTCTTGCGACAAAGGGTCTCGGCAAATGAAAGCCGCCCCTGGCCAGCCAGAACATTAGCAAGATGATCCCGGCTCAGTAGGACACCCCGGTGTTGGTCACCGTGAATACGGCGCGTGCCCCAAAGGCTTTTTCGGCAGGTGGTTTCGGCTAGGGAGATTCGGCCCATCTCGTACAGGAGCTGGCTGTAATTAAGCAAGGTATGCACGGTACGGTCGTCCTCGAACCCCGTCGCCCTTAGCTGGATGACCAGCACGTGGCGGTAGACCCGATCCGCATCGCAGTAGCGGCCCTTGGCCTGAAGCATGTCCGCCAAATCAGCCAGTGACTTCAGCGTTTCTTCGTGCGTCCGTCCTAACCATCGGATTCGCACATGGACCTGGTGTTGTATCGCCCCAAATGCGAGGTCCATCTTACCGTCATCGTATAGTGGTTGTATCGTCGGATCGTCCGCATCCACGACGGCCAACTCATTCTTGGCTTCATCAGGCAACGAAGTGATGTACTGCAGCGTTTCGACGAGGTCTTTTGATCGGCGCGCTTCCCAGTGATCCGGACCTTGGTGGTGCGTGCGGAGAGCCACGGCTTCTTCAGCCGCGGCCAAGGCCTCGCGGTACCGGGCCTCACGGCGCAGTTTGGGAATGCTTGCCTCAAGCGTTGTGCAGCGCTCACCATCTTGGCCGAATAGATCACGCCTCCATGGCGCCGCGGGGTCATCGGGCAGAACGTCGAGCACCTGCTGCAATGTTGGAATTGGGGCGAAGCTGTGGACGACTTGTTCGGCCGGGGGTGGGTCGAGCTGGGCGATGAAGCCGTTCACGTCCAAAAGACCGGAGGCGATCGGTGGCCCTTCGGCCGTTTCGCCGTGAATGTCAATGATGAACATCGCCGGACTTATGACGGCGAATAGGACGCAGGGCCGGGACCTAAATAGGCGCTGTCTAAGAGCCTGGCCACCCTTGCGGCATCGAAAACGGGACATGAAGGCGCTGCGACTGCGCATGACATTCGACCCTCGAGCGCAGCGTGGCACAACATCGCGCCGAAGTCAACCCGCAAGATTGCCGACCCTGCCGTCCACGGTAGTCACTTCCTGACAGCTGGATCGGCAAGAACTTGATCCACAACACCAAATTGCGATTGCTCACTGCTCGACGTGGTGTATACGTTTGGCAAGTGCGAGGTGTCATACGGGCTCAACGGTCGCTGTGCGGCGATCCGTGCAGCGTGGAATCACGAGATACGTCACAGACATTAGTGCCAAAAGTGACCAAGACTCTTTCGACGGAACAGATCATGCATCGCACGTCCTCTTCCGGCGCTCGATCAGGTTCCTTCGGAAAGTCGGTGGGACGCAAACGGAGCGAACGTGGGCGATCGAACGCCGCCGCGGCGTACCGGCCTACGGCTCCGTCGCCACGTTGGCACGGTGCGGCCTTTCTGCGCGTTTGGGGCCAACCCGAGGGCCGAGCACGACCCGCGTTGGTCGTGACGAAGACGTAGGTCTAAGGGCCAGTAATGTCGAGCGAGAGATAACCAATGGGTCGTCGAGGGCCACCACCAAAACCAACCGTGCTGAAGATTCTGGCGGGCAATCCGGGCCGGAGGCCACTCAATGAACGGGAACCCAAGCCGCGGCAGGGCCTTCCGCGCTGCCCGAGCTGGCTGGACGACGAGGCGAAGCGCTGCTGGAACCGAACCGTCTCGGAACTGAGAGGCATGGGTGTTTTGACCATCGTCGACGGAGACGCATTGGCCGCCTACTGCGATACGTGGTCACGCTGGAAAAGGGCGATCTTGTTCTTGCAAAAAAACGGCGACGTGTTCACGACGCGGGACGAGTTCGGGAAGGTGAAATTCATCCAGTCGTGGCCGCAGGTCGGCATCGCCCGCACGCTGCTAACTGCATTGAATCGATATCAAGCTGAGTTCGGC
>Ga0137431_1000704_pt1 | contig 11315 bp, 24 predicted proteins | sample EasRivERMZT800_2_FD_104646 | JGI IMG/M metagenome (GOLD analysis project Ga0137431, IMG submission 104646) | Soil microbial communities from meander-bound floodplain in the East River, Colorado, USA - East River MetaG ERMZT800_2 | ecosystem: Environmental > Terrestrial > Soil > Floodplain ... | reverse complement strand
CTGCGATCATCTGCCTGCTGCTAGCGGCCTGCGCACACGATCAGGAACTGAGTGTCAGGTACGAAAGCAAGATCACATCGGATCGCGATGCGTTTGTCTGCCGGTATTATGAACGCAAACTGATCGAACTGTATGCTGCCATCGCGCGTGTTGAAACCGAAGCCGAGAAAAAAACCCTCGACGCCGAACTGACGGCAATCGAGGGCATCTTCGAACAGCGGTGTATCAAGCCGGCTAATTAGGTTCGGTCACTACCATCGTTATATAGACAATCAAGGTTGTAATCAAAGCCGTCTTTGACCGTTGACGCCGGCACGGGTAGATAACTCGGCGTCTGTCCCGGGATATAGCTCCGCTCTAGGGTATCGCCGTTATAGAGCATGGTATACAGATGCCAGCGTTCGATAGCGACGCGCCTGATCCGCGGCGTCGGGCAATACGCGACCGCATTCTCGGTGTAATGTTCGAGCCGGAACACGGTAATAATGCTGGTATTCGCCGCCTGTCCTAGTCGATTGATATTGCGCAAACGAAACGTGCTGGTCGCCGTGTTCGATGCTGTAAGGCTGCCAAAATATTTGTCATAGGCGGCTTTGCAGTCTCCTTTGCGAATACAGTTCCAGGTTTCGTTGTTCCAATCAATGGTAAAGCGGATTAGCTCGCGACAGGTCCAGCAGATATTCGGATTGGGCAAGGCAAATCCGGGGCTTGATGGGAACGTGTCTTTCAGGTCGATCGGGCAGACCTCCGTCGCATAGGCGGAAACCGGGAACAGCAACAGCAAGGCCAGGCGGCTCATGTCTGCGACTCCCACGGCCAGCCGACAATTGCGATCCGCTCCCGACTGAGGCGCTCGAAGCGCTCTGCCGCCCGTGCGCGGATCGGCGCGAGCGCTACATGCTCGGCCTCGAGCAAGGTTTCGTAATAGGCGACCGCATCGCGGGTCGTGTTCGGGGCATATGGGAAGCGCGCCTGCACGAGCGCTACCTCGTAACCAAGTGCCGCCTTGTCGACATTCAGCACGCCGCTGTAATGTTCGATCCCTCCCTGATCCCGAGCGTACATCCACTCGACTAAGGGTCCGGGCTTCCCGGACAGGACGACTGCGCGTTCGTACATCTGCTCGGCCTCGGTATCGCTTTCGAGTCGCCGGGCGAATGCAACCGCAGCCTCGGCCGAACTGGTCGCGAGCGAACGCAACTCCTCGCCGGTATAGCGGCCGTACTCCGGTCCGGGTTCGACCTGGCTGGCCGTCAAATCCTCGGCCGGTGCCTTGAGCGCGTACACGCGCGGCGGTTCCATGCGATGCCCGGCCGACGCGATCTCGACCAGTTTCCTGGCGGGCTTCACCGTCTCCGACAATCCGCTCGCCGGTTCAGCCTCCTGCTCTATCGCCTCCCGTGCATCCCGCCACAGGTAAAAGGCAATCCCGGCAATCACGAGCGCCACAATCCACCATCCCTGTTTTTTCATATCCATTCCTCGCCGTTAGTTGTTCGCTCATTCCTTGTATCGTTCTGGATCAATGGCGTTTCCGCAAATTTCGCAATAGACCAATGATCCAATTTCAAATTTCATTTTCGGCTTTTCGCATATGCAGATTTCTACTGTGTCCGGTTCATCCGTTGCCGCCGCTTTCATGCGCTCGCCGCAATGGTGGCAAAACTTCATGCCGCACTCGTCTGGCGTACTCGCTTCGTTGATAATAAATTCATGGCCGCAATCAGTAATCCATAAGTCACTACCCTCGTCCTCGCGCCGCCATCCGCACGACTCCGACTCAGTCGCCGCCGCCGCCTTCATGCGCTCGGCTTGGAAGTGTTCCCACGCGAGTTCAACGGGGCTTACTGGCGAGTCATAGTTTTCACCGGCGGCGCACCAGTCAGCCCCGGCATCGAATCCGGCCTCGAACGCATCGCGCGGATTGATCGAAGCAAGTGCTGCTCGTATCGGTCCACCACCACCGCCGTGCGGTCCCGGAATATCAAACTGAATACTGCCGCCGCCGCCGTGGCCGACAACGACAGGCACCGATTCATCCGTGTATTTCAGCACAACGATTTCATCGCGCCGCTCGAATGGCGGTCGCTCGTCGGCGAGTACCGTCCTGAAGGCATCCTTGATCGCGTTCAGCGCATCCCGGAGCAGGGCGTTTTCTTTTTGCAGGCGGTCTAGATCGCCGGTCATAGCAGGCCAGAACCGGTGAATAGAAAAGAGAATAGAAATTGAATAGAAAAAGTGGTGCCCCGACCATGATTCGAACATGGGACCCCCAGATTAGGAATTACCCCGACATCGACGGCGGGCTGCCGTTTTTTGCTGTCGGCGAATAGAAGACTTTCGCGTTTCCGGCTCATTTCACCGCCTGTAATTTGCGCGCGCGGGTGTAGCGGCGCATCAGTCCGAGGCCCTGTTTGTGATCCGACTCCGCCTTCGCCCGCAAGTCGTGAAAATGCCAGTCGGCCCCGGTCTTCGCCTTCAGGCGTTGCATGGCGTTGCCAATCGCGTCCTTCGTCCAGGGGCGGCCGTAGGCATTGGTGAAGACGCGATCGCACTGTGAGCGCACCAGGGCGCGCCTTACGACCTTGCGTAGACTGTCGGTCCACAGGCGCAACTCGTGCTTGCCGTCCTTCGACTGGCGCACCCGAATCCCGGCCGGCAATAGGTCGTCCTTCGTCAGTCGGCGCATGTCGCCCTGGCGAAAGCCGGTGAGATAGGTCGCCCATAACAGGTAACGCAAGGCCGGTGGGGCGAGCCTCAATGCCAGGCGCAACTCCTCGTCGGTCACGTAGCGGGTCCGCCCGTGCTCCTCGTTGCGGCGTACACCGTAAGTCGGATTGAAGTGGCAGGCGCCGATGCGCATGCCGTGATTGAAGACGCTCGAAAGGACGGCCATTTCACGATTGCCGCCCGGCCCGCTACCCTCCTGCTCGCGATGCTCGAGGTACATCGCGATGTCTTGCTGCGAGACATCGTCCGGTCGCATCTGGCCGAAGTCCGGCATGAGCCGGGCACGGATCACGCGCTCGTACTCCGCCTGCGTGGAAAAGGCACGCTTCGGCAGCCGGTTCTGAATGTAGTGCTCCATGATGCCGGCGAGCCGATACAGGCCCCGGTTCTGCAGGCGCCACAAGGCGCCGTTCAATTCCTCCGGCGTCATATCCGCCGGCCCGAGCCGGTGCCACTTATACCGCGGCTTGCCCTGGTGGCGGCCGAGGTACTCGACGAAATACAGCGACTTACCCTTGCGGCAAATGTTTTTCATTGTTGTACCCGCAGGAAATTGGGTCTGGTCCTTCTACCCCTTTGCAGGGCTTCGTTCAAGGCGATCTCGGTCGTACACGGCCTGCCGTCGGCGTCCAGGAAGTACAGGATGCCCTTCGATTCCAGCCACTTCTGCACCTGCGTCGGACGCTTGCGGTGGCAGAAGGCGGCCAATTGTTCGAAGGGCACAGTCATTACGCGACGTCCGTACCGTCCTCGAGCAGTCCGAGTTCGCAATTCAGATCGGCCGCGGCGTCCTTGTCCGGGGTCACGTCGATGATCCGACCGTCGCGAATCCGCTCGGCCTCGTCGGGCTCGTAGATGCCGACGAACCCGAAGGCGAGCCGCGCCGCCTGGATCATGGCCTTGTGCCTGAGCATCCGTTTCGGGTGCGACTGCCAGGCCGGCGTGTTGCGTTTGCACTCGGCCAGGTACTCGGTGACCTTCGTCGCGTGACTACGGTCCTTTCGGTAAATGATCGCCGTGCACTTCTCGTCGTCCTGCACGAACTCGATGCCGTCGAACTGTGGATGCTCGTTGACAATCCGACACCAGCCATCGACGCCGACCACAGGCACGATTCCGCCCTTGTCCGGGAAGGCGTACAGCTCCTTCGTGAAAGGGTTCAGTTTGTACTGATCGGCGACGACCAGTAGCGCCATCATCTGCTCGTTCGTGACCTCGCCGTCCTTCACTTTGAAGGCCGTCGACTTCAGGGTCGAGAGCATCTTCTGCGGTTCAACTTCGTACCGGTCGGCAATCTTCTCGACCAGGCTCGTGCGTTTTTCGATTGTGGCGACTTCGCCCATTTTATTCTCCGTTGAGCGCCCAGCGGGGCAGCTCGATGGTGTGGATGACTTCCTCGTACCCGGGCCAGGTGCCAGTGACACGGCATTCGGCGTACGTCTGCAGGTTGCGGTCCCTGGCTCGCTTGCCGCGGGCGCGGATGATCTCGTCGGCCGCGTACACGGCGCAGGCGTAGGGCGGTTCCTTTTCGACGGCAATGAACACGAACCGGTCCAGGTCGAACCCTTCCGAGTAGTGGCTCGTTTGCACGTCGTAACGGTAGTTCGCGATGGACTTCGCGAACGCCGCCGGCCGGGCATCCTGCGTGGTCTTCACATCGACGATCACGTTCTCCCTGAGCCAGTCGGCCCGCGCCTTGCAGAGCTCGCCGGTTTCGAGGTTTTTCCAGACTACCGTCTGCTCAGGATCGCCGGTCGTAAGTAATGCTTTCGCCGCGCGATTCTGTTGCACCGAGTCGCGGATCGCGAGCGCCTGGATCCACTGGTCTATGCTCACCAGGGTGCGGCCGGCGACCGATTCCTGCCACTCGGCATATTCGGCCCTGCCGGCATTCGTGCGGCGATTGATGCCTTCCGGTGGTCGCACGAAAAGGTCGGCAAGGAGATCCGGCTCGAGCACGGCGACATGGACCAGGCGGCCGAGCAACATCGCCGGCGTATCAGGACGGTATCCGTCGAGGTACGCCTTCAGGTGCGCCGGGCTCCGGTCGATTCGATCGAGCCAGGACTTCGACACGGCCGAGCGGTCGGCGTGATATTCCTCAGCGTTAAGGGTAAGGCGTCCGGGTTCAAGCACAGGCCGTCTCCAATCGCCGCAAGGCAGTGAGCATGTACGGCGCCAACTGGCGGCCCTTGCAGGTCAGCGAATAGATGATCGGCGTCCGGCCGAAACGGTGCGTCCGGAGATCGGTCCGGCTTTCAACGAGGCCGCGAACCTCGAGCACGTTGAGCCCTCGGCGCACCGTATGCCCGCCGATCCCTGAGTCCTGGTGGATCACCTCGAAGGTCGCCGGCTCGCATTCGACGAGCGCCGCCAGGAGGCGCATCAGCATGTAGTTGCTCACTTGATCCACCATTCGACGAGCATTCCCGCCCAAAAGAAAAAGCCGCAGAGCAGTGCCAGCACCAGCAGCAAGCCGAATACCTGTTCGATCATCGGAGCTCGCTCCTGGCGTCACTCAACAGGCACAGCAACAAGTTCTGGTCGACGTCCTGGCCGTGCGCAATGTCCAGCATCATTCGCGTGATGCGCTTGCGCAGGTCGTCGCGAAACGCCAGTCGCGATAACCTGATCGGGACGACTTTCGGCGCTGCGTCGGCCTCGCGCTGGCGGATGCTCTCGCCGTCGTCGAAGTCGATGCCGGGCAATTCGTTTTCAAACGGCTGCGTCACCGTCATGTGATTCTCCCGGTCGTCCCAGCGCTCGATCGTCATAGCCGGACCTGTGCGGCGATATGGCGCTCGATCGCGCCAATGGCCGAGCGCAACGAGGCGCAAACCGTGGTCCATACTTTCGCCGAACCGTAGCCAGCCTCGGGCAGATAAACGTAGAACATACCGTCGAGCGCGTAGTGCTCAAGGTAGTAACCGCCGAACCTAAAAGTCTTTCCTTCGATGTGTTTCAAGGCGCTCATTGCGACAGCTCCTGAAGGGCGGCCAGCAACTTCGCGGCCAGGTGCGGGTCGTGCTTCATTGCGATTTCGAGTAGGGCGGCCATGTTCAGTCCATCCAGTTACGATGGCTGAACGTTAGCAAGACGCTAAGTATCAGTCAATAGCAACTTGCTAATTGCACGACAAATAAAAGCGCCCGTCGTCCAAAATGTGACGGATATCACAAAAAACGGGCTATTCGGTGGTCAGCTTGCCGAGGCGGTATTCGGGCGGCTTCTTGGGCACAGTCTCATGGACGGCATATTCGGGCTTGTCGTATCGGCCGACGATGTCATCGAGCACCTTACGCATGTGCGCCGGGTCCATCTCTTCCGGCAGCCATTGGTCCATCCAGCCATCGGGCTTGCGCATGGCCGCTTCCAGGCGAACGCAGAATTTGCGCGCGATCCCTTGACGCGAAGTCTTTAGCTGGCTGATGTAGTTCGGGTCTGTTTTGACGATGGAGGCCAGCTCGGGCTGCCCGCCGGCCTCTTCGATCAGCATCTGCAACCGCGCCCGGTGTCGTGCTGTCCTGTTCATACGTGAATGATCCCATCCGTTAGCACCTTGCTAAATGCGCAACTTGCTGTTGACGACGGCTTAGCGTCTTGCTAATTTCCGTCCTCTATGGATATTCGATCGTTCACTCACGAACTGAACCCAGAACAACGCGCCGCCTTCGTCGAAAAAAGCGGCACCAGCACGGCATACCTGTCGCAGTTGGTTGGCGGGCACCGCAAGGCGAGCGCGAATCTCGCCCGAAAAATGGTTGCTGCCAGCCGTGATCTGTTTCCGCGTGAGACATCTCGTTGGCTCACGCTGCACGGCATTCGTCCGGATATCTGGACACCGGACGAAGCCGCATGATTTTCAAATCCCTCGAGGCCGTTTTTATTTGTACGTTTCGTACCTGTCCTAGCGTGTCCTGACGATATGGACAGAGGCGAAATGCACCAGGAAACACTCTTCATCGAGTCCCGCGAAGACGCCGTGAAGGCCCTCGCACAACGACTCGGCGGCCTGAAACGCCTGGCGTCCTACGCCTGGCCAACCGAAGACATCGACAAGTCACACAACCGCCTGATGGCGAAACTCGATCCGAGTCGCCGCGAAATTCTCTCCGCCGATGACTGGGACTTGCTGGTTCGCATCGGCGCAGAACACGACTGCCACCTCCTGAAATGGTGGGCAGACGACACCCAGGGCTACCAGCGCAGCCAGCCGTCCGATCCGAAAGACCCGGACGACGAGCTCGCGACGCGCATCGAGCAGGCTACCGCCGTGCTCGCGAAGTCCCTGGACATCTACAGCCGACGCCAGTCGGCGCGAACACTGAAAACTGTGAAGTCACTCAAGTAAAGGTGCTTTTGCCAGTTCGACCCGAACTCGAACCCGGAAGCGCGGCTCGCTTGTAAAAAATCAGCCCGGTAGTCGGCTCGTGCCGGCGGAAATCTGCGATAGGACCGACGGCTGTCCGAAAGCGCAGTCCCTCAAAGGGGCTTGTCGAGAGGAAGGGGACCCGAACCCGACGACGCATGTCGCTTCATGTGACCTGCCGAGGGGAAGGGCCGTTGACTTGACTGGCGGGGAACGGGAGAAAGGGAAGGGGAATGGAACGAAAAGACGCGGAAGAATTTACCCAGGGACTGGGACAGGTAGTCGGCGGAAGCTACAAGATCATTTCGGCCGCGCAACGGATGGGCGTACCGAAGGCGCTCAACCTCACCACCGATCAATGGGTCAACGAACGGCTCGGCGGCTACGTCAGAATGACCATCGACGATCGCCGGGAAGCCGTGAAGGAACTGGCGGCGGAAGGCGCGAGCACTCGAGAAATTGCCGCCGCGATTGGTGTGAATCAATCAACAGTTGTCCGGGACATTGGTGATGCAAATGCATCACTGATCGATGATGGCGCTGTTGACGACGCGGACACTGTGGTTATAGATGATGCAAATGCATCACCGAACCCGACCGCGACCAAGCGCAAGGCCGGCGAAGACGCGCGCAAGGCAATTCTCGAGGAACCGGCCGACCCGGAAATTCTGCCAGGAATCTATGTCGAGGACTTCTATGTGGGGGCCGACCGGATCGCCGACGACTCGGTCGATCTGATTTTTACCGATCCGCCGTATGACCGCGAGCCGGTGGATCTGTACCGAAAGGCCGCCAAGATTGCCGCGCGCATCCTGAAGCCTGGCGGCAGTTTCGTCGCCTACAGCGGCCAGAAGTACCTCCCAGAAGTGTACGGACTGATCAATCATCCGGCGCTCCGGTACTGGTGGACCTTTGCCGGCGTCCATGCCGGTGCAAACCAAATGCTCCAGAAGCTTGGCATCCGGTGCGGATGGAAGCCGATCGTCTGGTACGTCAAAGGAACCCGCGGCGACGTGTCCGCAGTTCTGGCCGATGTCGTGAGTGGTGCCAGGGAAAAGTCTCACCACGACTGGCAACAGGCCGAGGAAGAGGCGCTGCATTTTATTGAGAAACTGACATTCGCCGATGGCCTGGTCGTCGACTTTTTCCTCGGTGGCGGAACCACGAAGGTTGCCGCCGATAAGCTAGGCCGCCGGTTTATCGGCTTTGAAATTGACAGTGCGACGGCAGCGCGCGCGAAAGAACGAATCGAGCAGGCGGCGTGACTCGACAACACAACCAACAATTTCACTGTCCGAACTGCCAGACATTTCACTCGGCGGAAACTCTGTTCGGCCGATGGATACGTAGAAACTCGCAATTATCCAGTGGCCTCGGATTCTGTGTGATCGATCAGGACTTTTGGATTCACAGATTCAAGACGTATCGAAACAGAGAATTGCAGTTGCTGATGCTCGTCGAAATAAAAACGAACGGAGCACCACTGACAGAAGCGCAACGGGATACGTTGTACGTCGTCAATCAGTTCATGAGAAACCGCAAAGCTACGCCGACCAAAGAATTACGACACCAGCCTCTCGGCTATGTCCCTGTGCATTCAACAATCAATGGACGTCGCATTTCCGTCCGCGGATATGGGATGCACGTTCTGACCTTTTCTGGTTTGGGACCCGATGACAGCGATTGGATCGCGTGGGACCAGCGTCAGATTGACGTGGAGATGCTGACCAGAATCCTATGTTTTGACTTGGACCCGGATACGTTGGGAGAGTTAGACCTTCGGAAGCATCACAGAACCGCAGAAACCCAGGTGTTGCCGTTATTTGGCGAAACCGATAGATGAAACGCGCCTACTTCGTGCCGGATTCCTTTCGCCTGTCCGACGGCCTGAAGTCCTGGGCAACGGCGAAATACCGGATCGATGACGCCGAGGCCGAGCGCCAGTTCGAACTGATGCGGGACCACGAATTTCGGCGGCAATACTCGGACTGGTCGCGCGTCTACCGGAACTGGATTCGCAAGGCCGACGAGCTCGGGACGCTGAAACGCGAGCGGAAACTGCGCAAGCCTGCCGAACTCACCGCCGAGCAGAAGCAAGAAGACCTGGCGAAATGGGAAGCGGACATGCTGCGACTCGGCGCGAAGCCAATCAAGGTGCGTAAGTCATGAGCGCCATCCACATGCAGAAATTGCCGAACGGGACCTTGGCGCCGAATGACAACGAGGCGCAGGACTACCTTCGGAAACTGAAGACCGGGCAGGACGTTCAGGTCAAGGTGACGCGCCAGCGAAACTACCTGTTTCACCGCAAATGGTACGCCCTGCTTCAGTACGCCTTCGATCTGTGGCAGCCCGTCGAATCCCAGACCCGGCACGGCATCGTGCCCGAGAAGTCCTTCGACCGGTTTCGAAAGGACGTCACGATTCTGGCGGGCTTTTACACCGCGACCTACCGATTGAACGGCGGCGTCAGGATCGAGGCGCGGTCGATTTCGTTCGCGTCGATGTCGGCCGATGAGTTCGAGGATCTGTATTCAAAGTCGATTAACGTGATCCTGCGCCTGGTGCTGAAGGACGTCACCGAGGACGAGCTGCGCCGGGATGTCGAGGACATGGTGTTGTCGTTTGCCTAGGAGAGTGTCATGAGTCTTTCAGTCCTGTTTCTAATAGTCGCCGTCATCCTGTTCATTGTTGCCGCGCTCGGCGTGAATGTGCCGAGGGTGAATCTCGGCTGGCTCGGGCTCGCGTTCTTCGCGGGTTCGTTCCTGGTCTCGAGCGTCAACTTTACCGGATGAAAAAAGTGCGTGAGTGGAGGATCGACCGTCGCGCCAGGATGGGCGATGCGATCCCGAAAGCCCTCACTCCGGAGTGGACGAAAAACTATTACCAGCGCAAGGCCCTGAGGTCACGTTGTGCGCTATACGGAATTGGCACCACTGGCACCGCAGTGCTTCGGCTGTAAGAAGGCGGCCGACGGAACGCTGGTCCTGTGCCATCGGAACCTGAATGGCTGGGGACTGTTGTCGGGGACCGGCATCAAGTCCCTGTCGATCTGCGGCGCGATCCTTTGCTATGACTGCCACCTGCTTGCAGACGGCAGAGGTCGGCGGGATTCTCACTGGTGGGAAATGGCCGTGCAACGGACGATGACCTGGGCCTGGTCGCGGGGCTTCATTACCTTTCACAAAGCCGGCGGCCCGGCGGATGAGGCTTTGCGGTGATCGACTCCCTGCACCTGATGCTCGAGGAGCTGGCCGGCGAGCTCCGCGTCCGCTGGGAGTCCTGGCCTGAAAAGAGCGTCGAATACACCATCATGATGCAGGATCTGTCCCGGCGTCCGCCAGGCTCCACGCCCTTGCTACCGCCCGAGACCCGCATCGGGAGCGCGGACTTAAAACGCCTGTACGATGTCCTGTGCAATGCGAGGGCGGAGTACCAGGTGTCGTTCCTGGTGCTGTATTCGAGGATGAACCGGCACGCCAAGATCCGGATCCTCAAATTGCCGAACAAGGCTGCCTTGTACCAGGTGCGCGACGGCCTGCACGCCTACCTGCAGGGCGCCTTGGATAACAAGGGCTTAAAAATTGTCCGGACTATTGACGCCTGATGATATTATATGGAACTATCTTCGCGCCGAAGTCGGCACTATGCCTCGCCTAGACGTATTCGGATCAGACGGACGGCTCGTAGGCAGTTACCTCTATCTGTTGCTTTGTTCTGAAGACGAAGGACCGATCTACGTTAAGGTCGGAATTTCCAAAGATCCGATCAGTCGGCTTCGCCATCTGAAAACACACTGCCCGCTGCCAGCACAGTACCTATTTGTGTCTCGCGTTCGTAGTCGCGATGTCGCGAGACGCATCGAGAAACGTGTGCTGAAAGGTGCCGGTAAGTGGCGCGCCGAGGGTGAATGGCTGAAACTGAGCCTCGCCGACAAGCCTGACTTTAACGAGTTGCTGCGGAGCGTCGTCAGTATCTACACAACACCGGATTGGCCGCTCCGGTGGGATCGGATTTCTGTCACTGAATTGTGTCGCCACGACAAGGCGCGACAGCTCGGTGCTATGTATCGTGTAAAACGTCTTGGCCAGTCGTATTCCGATTTTATGAAACACGGCGGTTTACTTACCGACTCGTGAGATTGCAATAGCTGTCACCGAAAGCCGCCCTCGAGGCGGCTTTTTTGTGCCCGAAATCCGACCCGCCTCGTGCGGGT
>Ga0137431_1000699_pt1 | contig 11353 bp, 8 predicted proteins | sample EasRivERMZT800_2_FD_104646 | JGI IMG/M metagenome (GOLD analysis project Ga0137431, IMG submission 104646) | Soil microbial communities from meander-bound floodplain in the East River, Colorado, USA - East River MetaG ERMZT800_2 | ecosystem: Environmental > Terrestrial > Soil > Floodplain ... | reverse complement strand
CTGGAATCCCTGTTCAAGGGTTACGGCTATACGCCGTACTTTGTCGAAGGGTCCGATCCGGAAAGTATGCATCAGGCCATGGCGGCCACACTGGAGGAGTGCGTTCAGAAAATCCGGGTCGTCCAGGAAGAGGCCCGAGCCACCGGCGTAGCTCGGCGCCCGCGCTGGCCCATGATCGTCCTCCGCACGCCGAAGGGTTGGACTGCTCCCGGCGAAATCGATGGGCACAAGGTCGAGGGATTCTGGCGATCGCACCAGGTTCCCATGGCCGATGTGCACAAAAATGCTAAGCACCTGAAAGTGTTGGAGGAGTGGTTGCGGAGCTACAAACCCGAAGAGCTGTTCGATAAGGCCGGGCGCCTGCTCCCGGAGTTACGGGAGCTCGCGCCCAGTGGCGATCGGCGGATTGGCTCCAATCCCCACGGCAACGGCGGGCGGCTCAAAAAGGCGCTGCGAATGCCGGACTTCCGCGACTACGGCATCAAGGTCGAAAAACCCGGCCACGTCGAGGCCGAGAATACGCGTCCGCTTGGTGTGTTCCTCCGCGACGTGATGAAGCAGAACATGACCAAATTCCGGGTTTTTGGCCCGGACGAAAACACCTCGAACAAGCTCAACGCCGTGTACGAGGTAAGCAAGAAACTGTGGCTGGCCGAGTACTTCCCCGAGGATGCCGACGGCGGCGAACTGGCCCCGGACGGGCGAGTCGTCGAAATGCTCAGCGAGCACACCATGGAAGGAATGTTGGAGGGCTACTTGCTGACCGGCCGGCACGGATTCTTTAGCACTTACGAATCGTTCGTCCACGTCATCGACTCGATGTTCAACCAGCACGCCAAGTGGCTGGCCATCTGTAACCACCTTCACTGGCGGGAACACATCGCTTCGCTGAACCTGCTCATCACCTCGACGGTCTGGCGTCAGGACCACAACGGATTCACCCACCAGGATCCCGGTTTTCTCGACTTGGTCTGCAACAAGAGCCCCGACGTCACTCGCATTTACTTGCCGCCGGATGTGAACAGCTTGCTGTCGGTGGCCGACCATTGCCTGCGGAGCACCAACTACATCAACGTGATCGTCTGCGACAAGCAGATGCACCATCAGTACCTGTCGATAGACGCTGCCATCGCCCACTGCACCAAGGGCCTGGGCATCTGGGACAAGGCCAGCAACGATCAGGGGTCCGAACCGGACGTCGTGATGGCCTGCGCCGGCGATATCCCAACCAAGGAGGCCTTGGCTGCCACCGCCATGCTGCGGCAGGAGTTTCCGGACCTGAAGATCCGGTTCATCAACGTCGTGGACCTGTTCAAGCTGCAGCCCGCGACCGAACACCCGCACGGGATGAACGACCGCGACTTCGACAGCCTGTTCACCGTGGACAAGCCGGTCATCTTCAACTTCCATGGCTACCCTTGGCTGATCCACCGGCTGACTTACCGCCGGACGAACCACGACAACTTGCACGTCAGGGGATACAAGGAAAAGGGAAACATCAACACGCCCCTGGAGTTGGCGATTCAAAACCAGATCGACCGCTTCAGTCTGGCGATCGACGTGGTAGACCGTGTGCCCCGCCTGAAAGTAGCCGGGGCTCACGCCAAGGAAAAATTCCACAACCTGCAGATTGAGTGCCTGAACTACGCGTATGAGCACGGCACAGACAAGCCGGAAGTGGCCAGCTGGAAGTGGCCGTATTGAGACGATGATAAAAGTACCAACATCATTTCGCCGCGGTGCTTGCACCGCGCTCGGTTGAGTCATGCCACGCGAGCCCGATTCCGTTGCTGTCCTCAACGCCGGCTCATCCAGCCTGAAATTCTCCTTCTTCCAAGCAACGACATCTGTTTGCAAAGGCATCATCGATCGCCTTGGGACCGCACCCTCCGTCGAATCGCGCGCAGCCATTCGAGATGCCCAAAGCGCCTGCCTGTTCGAAGGCAGTATTCCAGCTCACAATCACGAGCAGGCCCTCCAGTGGCTGCTTGACTGGCTAGCCCAATACCGGCCATCGCTCCGCCCCGCCGCCGTTGGACACCGAGTCGTACATGGCGGCGATGAATTCACAGCGCCGGCCCGCGTCACGGCCGACGTTTTGGACCGACTCGAAACGCTCGTCCCTCTGGCGCCCCTGCATCAGCCGCATAACCTGGCCCCCATCCGCTTCCTGGCCAGACAATTCCCAGAGCTGCCGCAAGTGGCCTGCTTCGACACGGCCTTCCATGCGTCACAGGCGCGCCTCGAGCGGATGTACGCGCTGCCTCGTCCCTGGTTCGATCGTGGAATCAAGCGATATGGATTTCACGGCCTGTCTTATGAATACATCGCCACGCAACTCCCTCAGATCGACCGCCGCGCCGCTTCCGGTCGGACGATAGTCTGCCACTTGGGTAACGGCGCCAGCCTTTGCGCGCTGCGCGCCGGTCAGAGCGTGGCGACTACCATGGGCTTCACCGCCTTGGAAGGGCTCCCCATGGGAACACGCTGCGGAGCGATCGACCCCGGTGTTCTGCTGCACCTATTGGACCACGAGAAAGTGACGCTGGACGAGCTGACGGACCTGCTCTATCACCGCTCCGGGCTGCTGGGCGTCTCAGGTGTCAGCGCCGACATGCGCGATCTGTTAAAAAGCACAGCAGCCAGCGCAGTCGAAGCCGTCGAATACTTCTGCTACCGTATCGCGCGCGAATTAGGATCGCTTGCCGCCGCGCTTGGCGGATTGGACGCCGTCGTTTTCACTGGCGGCATTGGCGAACATGCCGCGCCCGTCCGGGCCAAGGTCGCTGAGCTGGCTCACTGGCTCGGAATCCGCCTTGACCCAGACGCCAACGCCGGCAACCGCAGCGAGCTCCACCGAGCTGACAGCGCCGTGAGCGTCCTTGTCATCCCCACGAACGAAGAGCTGATGATTGCCCAACACACGCGGCGCGCACTCGCGGAAATCCCCGCTTGAGCAAGACAAGGTCGTGTTGGCTCACAGGCAATGTCCCAACAGGAGAAATGCGAATGAGTGACAAGGCATCCGCCAGCCATCGAAGCGACGCCATCACCCTTGCTGACGAAGAACAAGTGAAGCAAGTGTTGGTAAATTCGATTCTCGGCCTATGGGATGTCGTGAACAACCTCACGCGGCTGCGGCCGTCGCGCCGCGAGCGCTACCGGGTAACGATTTTCGGCTCAGCCCGGGCCAGGCCCGGAACCATGCCTTATGAAGAAACCAAACGAGTCGCTGCGGCGCTCGCGGAAATGGGCTGCGACATTATCACAGGCGGCGGTCCCGGCCTTATGCAGGCCGCGAACGAGGGAGCGGCGGCCGCGCCGGAGCGCGCACGGTCGATCGGCATCCGCGTCGATCTGCCCTTCGAGCAAGACGTCAACGCCTTCGTCGGACAGGCATTTGAGCACCGCAATTTTTTCACACGATTGCATCAATTCGTGCTCGCCTCCGATGCCTATATCGTCGCACCCGGAGGCATCGGCACGGTGCTGGAAACAGCGATGATCTGGCAACTGCTCCAGGTAAACCACCTGCCACGCGATACGCCGCTGCTCCTCGTGGGTTCCATGTGGACTGGGTTGGTCGAATGGGCGCGCGACTTCATGCTTTCGTTCGATCCGCCGCTCGCCAGCCCAGAAGACGTAGCCATTCCCGTCTGTGTGGCCAGCGCCGATGAGGCGATTACCCTGATTCGCGAGCATCATGCCCGCTGGTTAGTTAAGTCCAAAGCGTGACGTAGAGGTTCCGTTTCAACAGTCCGCAAATGGAGAGGTTCCCATGACGACAGCATCGGCTCCGAAAAAGCTCAAGCAGTACGAGTGCGGACCCTCCAAATTCCACGTCGGGCAAGACTCCTACGACCGCCACCTGATGTTCGATCACGCAGTTTCGCTGGAAAATGCCAGCCAGCGCGAGCGATTTGAAGCGGTCGCCCGCTCCCTGCGAGATCTGCTCACGCAGCGCTGGCTTTTGACGCAGGAAACCCACGAAAAGGAGAATCCAAAGCGCGTCTACTATCTCTCGATGGAGTTCCTGATTGGCCGCACGCTCGTCAACAACATCATCAACCTGGGAGTCGAGAAGTTCGTCCGCGACGACCTCCAGTCCGACCCACGCCAGGATTGGACGGAGGTTATCGAAACGGAGCCCGATGCCGGCCTGGGAAACGGCGGTTTGGGGCGGCTCGCCGCCTGCTTTATCGAGTCCCTGGCCACGCTCCAAATCCCCGCCATGGGCTACGGCCTGCGCTATGAGTACGGCATTTTCCGCCAGACAATCGACAACGGCGCACAGGTCGAGCAACCGGACCACTGGCTCGCCCAACCCGATCCCTGGGAAGTTGTCCGGCCGCGGGAAACGGTGGAAGTGCCGGTCGGCTGCTCGTTCCAGCTCGATGGCGCACTGCGCGCCGTTCCCGGCCGCCCCACTCGCGTGCTCGGCGTCCCTTACGACCGGCCCGTGGTGGGCTACGGCGGGCGGACGATCAATACCCTTCGCCTCTGGGGCGCCGCTTCGCCCGATTATTTCGACTTTGGCGAATTCAGCTCGGGCGACTTTGTCGGTGCCATCGTCGATAGGGTTGTCGCCGACACTGTCACGCGCGTCCTTTACCCCGACGATTCCACGCAGGCCGGACAGGCGCTCCGTTTCTGCCAGGAGTACTTTCTGGTTTGCTGCTCGCTCGCCGACATCGTTGCCCGCTTTCGCCGCACCAACAACGACTGGCGACTCTTGCCTGAAAAAGTTGCGATTCAGCTCAACGACACGCATCCAGCAATGGCCGTGGCCGAGCTGATGCGCATTCTCCTCGATCAAGCGAAGCTCGGTTGGGACGAGGCGTGGGAGCTGACCGTCCAGACGCTGGCCTACACGAATCACACCCTGCTGCCCGAGGCGCTCGAGAAGTGGCCCGTCCGCATCTTCGAGCTGGTCTGCCCCCGGCTGCTGGAGATCATCTACGAGATCAACCGCCGCTTTCTGGGCGAAGTGCAGCAGCGCTACCCAGGCGATGACGACCGCGCGCAGCGCGTAAGCGTTATCGCGGAGACTTCCACGCCGCCAGAGGTGCGCATGGCAAACCTGGCCATCCTCGGAGCCCACAGCACCAACGGTGTCGCGCAAATCCACTCCGATCTGTTGCGCACTCGCGTTGTCTCGGACTTCGCCGAGATGTTTCCAGATCGCTTCAACAACAAGACGAACGGAGTAACGCCGCGGCGCTGGCTCCTGCTGGCGAATCCTGAGCTTTCCGGCCTCATCACCGGCGCCATCGGCGACGCTTGGGTGACCGACCTGAGCCAATTGCGAAAACTTCTGCCGCTTGCCGACGATGCGAGCTTTCGCGCCCGTTTCCGCAAGGCAAAACACACCGCCAAGGAGCGCTTCGCGGCCTGGCTCAAGGCCGCGATGGGCCAAACGGTCAATCCGAGCACTATCTTCGACAGTCAAATCAAGCGCATCCACGAATACAAGCGGCAACTACTCAATGCACTGCACGTGATCGTGCTCTATAACAAGCTTCGAGCCAATCCCAATTTGAAAGAACCGCCGCGCACCTTCTTCTTTGCCGGCAAGGCGGCGCCGGCCTATGCCCTGGCCAAGCTGATCATCAAGCTAATCAACAACGTTAGCCGCGTGATCGACGCCGATCCCGCCACTCGCGACCGTATCAAGGTCGTGTTTCTCCCCAACTACAACGTGTCGCTGGCGGAGCGACTGATCCCGGCCAGCGATGTTTCCGAACAGATCTCGACCGCCGGCTACGAAGCCAGCGGCACCGGCAATATGAAATTCATGATGAACGGCGCGCTGACCATCGGCACGCGCGACGGCGCCACGATCGAGATGGCCGAAGAGGCCGGCGAAGAAAACTTCTTTCTGTTCGGCTTGACGGCTGAGCAAGTTCAAAGCAGCCGCGGCTGGTACAGCCCCCATTGGCACTACGAGAACGAACCCGAAACGCGAGCCGCGCTCGACCTCGTATTCCAAGAGCACTTCAGTCGCGATGAGCCGGGGATTTTTGCGCCGCTCCGCGAGACGTTGCTGGATCGAGGCGACTATTTCATGCACCTCGCCGATTTGACGTCATACACCCAGGCTCAGCAGCGGCTCGGCGAGTTGTACGCCGATCAGGACTTGTGGGCGCGGAAAGCCATCATCAATATCGCCAGCTCCGGAAAGTTTTCCAGCGATCGCACCATCGCCGAATATGCCGCGGATATCTGGAATGTGACGCCGTGCCCGGTGGATTGAAGCTTTCAGTTTCGCGGACAGTTCTTATGTATCAACTGCGGTCAACTTCTCGAAAAGCTGCGACAGTGCGATGCGAACCGACTCAAGGGTGTAAGCATCGTCCGGGTGGGGCGGACATCCCTCTTTCTCAAAGAATGGACGTTCGCCAAATGTCCTTCCCCACTCGACGTCGGCCTCGCGAACGAGCTCCTTTAGTCGGTAGTCGGAGTCGAGAACTTGTTGGACGTAGCTCGCCAGCACGACGAGCGGTTGATCAAGGTTGTTGAGTAGCAGCTCGCTTTCCTTGACATGACGAAACAAAACGCCTGGCAAAATCCCTGCAGCACATGTCAGGTGGCGATTTAGGTAAGCTTCAATCTCCGCTTCCGCCTGCTGCTTGCTCGAGACGGGCGATACACCTTTCATCATTCCGGGACCCGCCAACCGCCCAATTGCTTCAGCCAAAGAAAACTTGCGCTGATCGCGAATCTCACGTTCGAGGTCGGCATCCGACACCAAAGGCCGCTTGGGTTGGTCGTCGCTCATGTGCTTCACGCCCCCGCACATTGCAGAGCAAAGTCGCTATTCTGCAATTGTACAGCGCCGCCCGGTTCAGCAACCCCATTGAGCATCCCGAAGCCGGAGGGGGTGGCTCTCCACACCCCTCCTAATCTCGGATAGGGAGTTCGGGAAAGTGACGGCGGGCTAGAACAACAAAATGGCATCGACGCCCAGCAATAGCTGATAGTCCTCGGTGCCGTCGTTGTACGGCAGCCGCGCCTGGTCGCCGCCAAACCAGTCGGCTCGGATCTCAGGTCGCATCATGAAGTTGCTCGTGGGAATCCAATTGAGGCCAGCCGAAACCGAGTAGAAGTTGCCGACGAAGGGCACCTTGTTGGGATTGCTGGGGCGGTTGAGTCCGACGCGCGTTCCGTCCTCATCGCGGAACCATTCGAACCGCATGCCCGCTTTCCAGCAGTCGTTGATGTTGTAGTAAAGGTACTGATCGATCCCGTACCAATACGCCGTGCCTCCGTCGAGCGCACCCTGGTCCTGCGAACCCAGCCACTGATGGAAGACGTATTGCGCGTTGCAGCCCACGGGGAGCGAAAATATCCAGCTATAGCGGGTGCGATTCGTGAAGGCATTCGTGATCGGGAGGCCGCCCGGATTGTTGATGTCGTCACCCGTCACGATCCCGAATGAAGTCCACCAACCCGAGTCGCCCGAGTATTTGGCGTAGGCCAGCATGTTCAGATTGTCCTGACCCTCTCGGTCGAGCGTATCCCAGCCGTTGGCCAGGCCGAATTGAGTTTCCCAATAGTTGCTCGGCTTCCAGGTTGCGACCGCACCCCAGTGCGTGAAGGGCCCGGCAAACTGATAGCTGTAGGACTTGGTGTAGAAGAAGTTGCCGGCGGCGCGCGGGGTTCTCGCCTGCGTGTAGGCCGGCAGCCCTTCGTAGCCAACCATGGAGTAGAAATGTCCGACCTTAAGCGATAGGTCCGTGCGTCCCATCTCGACGTAGGCTTGCGGGATAGCCCAGCCGTAGTATTCCGAGTTCCAGTGCGGCGAACCGTTATCATGGTTCTCGAACCCGACGGATTGCGCGAGAAAATAATCTTCGCCGTAGATCACGTCCACGCGGCCGCCGATTCCGCAGCAGCAATCGCAGGGAAGTGCCTTTTCTCCGATGAAGTACATCTGGTTGAGCATCAATTCGTTGGCCCGATCGATGGCGTTGTAGGGGCCGTTGAACTTGCTGTCCGGGCTGGACGTGTTGCCGACAAAGCCGGCGTTCATCCAACCCCAGAAGTTCAGCCCGCCGTCGCATTGGGGACACAGATGCCACGGCTCGCAGCTATCGCAGATCGACGGGCAGCCACCGCACAAAGGCTCATAGGCCGGGCCGGCGGCGATGTATTGACCAAAACCGCCGCCCGCGAGTGCGTCGGAAGCGTTCGCGGGGGGAGGCGCTTGATAGTAGTCAGCCTGCTGGGCAGGCAGCGCCGCACAGAACAGAGTGAGCGACAAGAAAATGCTAGCAGTCGTTCGGGCTTCCATACCCCACCTTTGTCGTCCATGCGTCTGAATCCGCGAATGCCGCGTCAAGGCGACGGCAACTCAATGGCCGCCGCTTCCGAACGGGTGCCGCAGGATTCATGACATCACGCTGGGTATCGAGTGAACGGAAGCGTGGGAATGACGATTCGGTTTGCCAACCGCAATTTCGTCATAACCGGAATGTCGTGCATGGCCCAAAATCCAATCATTCAGACCGCATCGCGCGGTGAAAAATTACGGCCGAGGGAGACGTCGTAGCGCGCCTTGCAGGAGCGCGCCCTCCGCTCGCAGTATGTCGCGGACGCGGCTCGGCTCCCACGATTTTTAGAAGAGGATCGCATAAGCCGCCAATCATGCGTCGGCAATCAGTTCATTTACTCGCGCGGCTGCCTGATGGAAGCGGTTAATCAGCAGGCGTACACTGAACTGCCTCCCCGTCGCCGCTTGACCACTCATTTCTTCCGGGAGGTTTGCCTATGAGACGCGCACTACTATGTCTGCTGTTCTATGGAGCGTTGCTTACGAGCACGTCGTGGTGTCAGGAGGCAGCCGATTTGACTGCCAGCGAGGCCGCGATTCGCAAGGCGGCCGCCTCGTACGCGGAAGCGTTCAACAAGCACGATGCCCAGGCCTTGGCCGAGCACTGGTCGCCGGACGCCGTGTATCTCAATCGGACCACGGGCGAAGAAGTTGTGGGACGGGCGGCGATTGCCGAACAATTTGCGGCGCTGTTCAAAGAGCGGCCCCAGATCAAGGTGGAGGTGAACGTCGCGTCGGTTCAGTTCGTCTCGCCGAATGTGGCCATCGAGCGCGGTACAGCCAAGTTGCTGGCTCCGAACGAAGAGCCGGAGGAGATTGAATACTCGGCCGTCGATGTGAAGCGCGACGGAAAATGGCTTCTCGACCGCGTTACGGACAAAACCAACGAGGTCGCCCGTTCGCATTACGAGCAGCTCAAGGTACTGGAGTGGATGGTCGGCAGTTGGACTGCCGACGCCGCCGACGCGGAGGTCGAGCTCGACTGCAATTGGACGAAGAACAAGAACTTTTTGACGCGGGCGTTCAAGATTTCGATCGGCGACGACAGTTTTTCCGGGATGCAGATCATTGGCTGGGATCCGGCCGCGAAGACGATTCGTTCGTGGACGTTTGACGCCAATGGCACGTTTACCGAGGCGACGTGGCAGCAGCGGGGCGGCCGCTGGTTCATCCGCAATCGCGGCACGCTGCCTGATGGCCGCACGGCCACCATGATCAACGTGATGAAGCCGGTGGACGAGCACTCGTTTACATGGCAAACGATCGAACGGACGGCGGGAAGCGAACTGCTTCCCAACATCGATGAAATCTTGATTGTCCGCCAGTAAACGTCGAAACATCTCAAATCAATAACAAACATTACAGCTCAGGTGCGATCATGAAGCGCTTAACACCCTTTCTGTTGATAGTCGGGACAATTGTTCTTGCCATGCAACTCGATATCTACGCTCGCGGAGGAGGTGGAGGAGGTGGACGTGGGGGCGGAGGAGGAGGCGGTGGTGGAGCACGAGCGGGTGGAGGGTTCTCTCCCTCCGCCGCCCCCGCCCGACCAGCTCCGTCTCGCCCGGCCGGTCCCAGCGCGGCGGCTCGGCCAGCCGGTCCCAGCGGTGGCGCTCGTCCATCCGCTCCCACCGCAGGCGCTCGACCAAGTCCTGGCGGTCCTGCGGCTGCTCCTCGGCCTGCAGGTGGTGCTACAGCCGGTGCCCGGCCCGCCGGTGGCGCTCCGGCCGGAAAGGTTGCGCAAGGCGGCGCTCGACCAGGCGGCGCTGCGCCGGGGCAAGGTGCTGCGGCTGCGCAGCGTCCCGGCGGAGCAGGCGCAAACGTCGCAGGCGGCCGTCCAACGGCTGGCCAGGTAAATAACTTTCTCGATGTTTCCGGTCCCGCGACCGGTGCAGCACGTCCCGGCAACGCTGCCGCCGATTTTCTGCAAACTGGTGCTGCAACCCAGCGCCCGGCGGCAACCGCCGCTAATCGGCCAGTTGCTGCGAGTGCGGCGGCTGCGGCTGCGGTCCCTGGCCGGCCCGGTGTGGCGGCGGCCGCGGTTCCTGGCCGCCCCGGCGTTGCGGCGGCCGCTGCGGTCCCCGGCCGGACCGGTGTGGTAGACGCTGGCCGCCCCGGTACTGGCCGCGAGAACCTCGCCCAAAACCGGCCTGAGCGAACCGAGAACCGGCAGCAGGCGCAGCAGAACCGTGAACAACGGCGTGATGAAGTCCGCAACCAATACGAGCAAAACAACCCGGGCAATTTCTGGCAAGAAAATCCCGGCTGGACGGCCTATGCCATCACCCGTCCATTCGCCGCGGCCACTTGGGGCTCGGTAGGGAGCTGGTGCGGCTACAGCGGGGAGCCGACGTCGTACGGCTACGGCGAAAACGTGTATTACTCTGAAGGCCAGGTCTATTACGGCGACCAGCCGATTGCCACGACGGAAGAGTACGCCCAGCAGGCGGCGGAAATTGCTACCACGGAGCCGGCCGCAGCGCCAGATAAAGCCGAATGGCTGCCGCTGGGCGTGTTTGCCATCACGCAAGACGGCCAAGCGTCGGGTGCGGAGCCGTCACTGTACATGCAGCTGGCGATCAGCAAGCAAGGCGTCATTGCCGGTACACTGAAGAACTCGCTCACGGGCAAGGCTGAATCGCTCGAAGGAATGGCCGACCAGAAGAGCCAGCGAGTGGCCTGGGTCATATCCGGGCAAGACCGGCCCATCGCGGAAACCGGGCTCTCCAATCTGACGCAAGACGCAGCTCCGGCATTGATTCACTTTGCCGACGGCCAGACGCAGCAGTGGCTCTTGGTTCGGATACCAGAACCGAAACAATGAAAGCACAGCCTCTGGACGACAACTGTCTCAATTTCGACTAGTCTAAGTTGACCAGGTGGTCACCGACCTCCTCGTAAATCGGTCGCAAGCTCATGGACAAGGTAGCGCCGCATGAAACGCGTATTGATCATTTCACTGATCGTCGGAATTCTTACGTTGCTCGTTCAACTTGAGATTCTCGCTCGTGGTGGCGGCGG
>Ga0137431_1000698_pt1 | contig 11357 bp, 4 predicted proteins | sample EasRivERMZT800_2_FD_104646 | JGI IMG/M metagenome (GOLD analysis project Ga0137431, IMG submission 104646) | Soil microbial communities from meander-bound floodplain in the East River, Colorado, USA - East River MetaG ERMZT800_2 | ecosystem: Environmental > Terrestrial > Soil > Floodplain ... | reverse complement strand
TGGTAAGATCACCTTATACCAGGTAGATACTATAGTGGTAGTTGGTATCTTGTTTCTATTACTCATTATTGCCTATGTTTCAGGGTCTAAGCTCAGAAAATTTTCAGAAAGAAAGGGAATGATTCATCAGGATACCGACCTCGGCACCATAGAAGGAGCTTTATTGGGGTTGTTTGCTTTTTTCCTGGCCTTTACGTTCAGCATGTCGGGCTCCCGGTTTGATAACAGGCGTGAGACAATCGTTAATGAAGCTACCAAAATCGGAAGTGCAATAAGTCTTGCAGATCTTTACCCTGATAGCACCCGCAATGTGTTAAGAAATCATTTCAAAAAATACGTTGATTACCGCATTGCCTACTTTGACGCAGGCATTGATAATGACAAACTCGACGAGGCAATGAAAGAATCCGATTTGCAGGCTGACTCGATCTGGGCCATTGTTTCCCGCCTGGGGAAAGATGAGAAGTATTCAGTGGCGACAAGAGTCATGGCGCCCGTTTTGAATGAAATGGGCGACATAGCAGTTATCCGGGATGCAGCAAAAAACGCAACGGTTCCCGGGTCCATTCTATGGGTTTTAATTATACTCAGTATTTGTTCAAGTTTAATGGTGGGATACGGCGCAAAAGGGAAAAATAAAAACTCTATTGCCGGTCTTATTCTTGCCGCTATGATCTCCATATCCATATATTTGATAATAGATTTGGACAAGCCCCGCCGCGGTTTAATAACTACAGAAGGTGCAAATCAGAAAATCGTTGACTTAAAATATTTGTTCGATTGACAGGGATAAACAGAAAGCCAGGTGGGATGATGTGCTTAATCAAACATCCGCGTAATGCCATTTAAAAAAATCCTGAAACGGGAAATAGAAGTTGCACTGTCAAAGCATTCTCAACCAGCCTGGTTCAGGATATTGAAATATGTTTTGCTCGGTTTTATCCTCTACTTCTTTTGGGGAAGCAAATACTTATGGGGCATTTTGTTAATCCTCTTTGTTCTTGCGATGTTTTTGCACTTTTGGTACCGGTACAAAACCCATGGCTGGACGAAAAGTTATGGTATGTGGAAGTACGATAAAAGCCAACCCAATCAAAAGAACGAATAATCTTTGTTTGGCAAAATTGGTTGAACTATACCTTTGATCATACAATGTGGTATTTTCATACTGACATGGAACGGCTTATAAATTACATTACCCTCTTATTCCGCTTCATTAGAAACCTCCCTGGCAAACAATTCTAACTTTGTTTTCAAAATATTTTTTATTCGATGTCCCATTTCGCCGGTCACGGTCATTATTGTGATGTAATTCAACCCTGCCTCGGGAGGCAGGCATTCAATAATGATTAAATCAAAAAAAATGGAACAAAGAATCAATTTGCAGGAAAAAGGTAAAAGATTGACGGGCTTAATTGAAAAATTCCTAAAAAATTCATTTATCGTAACCAGGAAAAAACAATTTTTATTCTATTCTTGGCATTTCACTATCAGCTCCATTCATGTTTAATTTTATCTTAGTTGCCTTTCCGTTTTCGCCTTTTACAAAAGAAAGTTTCGCATTAATTTCTTTTATTACGAAATCAGTTTCCGAAAGCGGAGCCATTTCAAGTTTGGGCTGGTCAGTTGGATGGGCAATAAGTTTATTGTTCTCTTTATAGATAGTAACCACGACATTCTCATTTAGCCTGTATTTGCCCGTATAATTGTCCAATATTGCCGGATCGATTTCCACTATTTTCTCTTCCGGTAATTTTGAGGCTTTTAATTCTTGCCCGTTTTGGAATAAAATGGCCTGGCTTATTGCGCCTTTTTCATCTTTTACAAATTTCAACCTAGCATCCACCACTTTCCAGAAAAACTCGTACTCTGAGGAAGGAAATATTTCAAACTTAGGCTGACCACTCAATTGTGCAAATAATTTGTCATCTGTTGTTGTAACGGTTAACACACCGACGTTTAAAAGCTCGTACCTGCCGGCAAATTGTTCCAGGTTTGCCGGTTTTACCTTTGATTGTGCAAATGACGCTTGCGTATCCAGTTTGTTCCATAAGAATGCTTCCGCAATTTTATTAGGATCAAAATTTATTTCTGGCTCAGAGGTATTGGTAAACATTACCACGCTCATTTTTTCTTTGGGATAATACGAAAGCTGCGTTAAAAACCCGTGAAGCCCCCCGCTATGACCTACGATATCCGTACCTCTGAAACTGCTCAGTCCAAGTCCATATCCATATTTCCCAGGCGGCTGTGCGTCGCCATTCAGAACAACAGGCGTGAGGGCGGCCTTCAGGCTTTTTTCGCTGATCACCTTGCCGCCATATAAAGCCTGGTTCCATTTAAGCAGATCATCCACTGTTGAATATAATGCGCCGGCAGCTCCCGCCCACGACATATCCCAATTAAGCGATTCTTCATACGTGTCGCCCTTTTTAGTATATCCCTTTGCTTCATGCTCCAGTTTTATCCCCGCATAATGAACACCGGTATTTTTCATGCCAAGCGGATCAAAAAAAGTTTCTTTAAGATAGGCATCGTATGTTTTGCCCGACACTTTGCTTATGATATATCCCAGCAGGAAATAGCCGGAATTGTTATAAAGAAAGCGATCACCGGGATTAAAATCATAGGGATCGTTTTTAAAATAAAGTATCAGGGAATCAGGTGATATTGTTTTTGTAACCCTGGTGAGAAAATCGGCCTTGCCGGTATAGCTATGTATTCCAGATGTATGCGTCAATAGCTGGTGAATAGTTACCTCATCACCTCTCGGAAAATCAGGAATAAATTTCGAAAGTTTATCATTCACACTTAACAAATTGTTCTCCTGCAGCTTTAAAATAGCGGCACCGGTAAATTGTTTGGTAACAGAACCTATCCGGAATTTAGTATCGGGAGTGACAGGTACTTTATCGTTTAGGTTGGCATAGCCAAATCCTTTTTTATATAATACCTTTCCATCTTTGGCCACCAGCAAGGCAATACCGGGGTATTTTTTTTCTTTTAAAGAATTATAAAAATCATCAGTCAATTTTTCTGATGAGATGACGGGCTGATCTTTGGCACCCTTGGTAAGTAACAATTTCACCACATCGTTTCTGCCACCTATCTTAGCTGCCATGATTGGCGTCAGTCCATTCTTTGCTGCGGCATTTATATCGGCGCCGCCCTCTTCAAGTAATTTGATCTTATCAAGATCACCATTCGCCGCTGCCTTATTTAATTGTTCCGTTAATCCTTCCTTGTCAAGTAGTCTTGCGGCAAAGGCCCAGCCGCCTTCCATATCCTGTATCTTTAGCAAAATCTGGTTGCTGCCCTTTATCAATTTTAAAGGAACCAGGTCATCATCTTTTGCCACCGGTCTTGGCACCCAGTTGTTATGCACCAGCTTGCCATTATGCCACACTTTTATTCCATCATCACTGCCCACGGCAAGCATTACATTGGCAGGAGCTGGTGCTTTTATTTCAGCTAAAGCATAGGCATACACAAAATCCTTCCCATGGTAAAAATCATCCAGGTTTACAATATCTGCTGCAGGCGAAACAATCTGCCATTTGAAATCCTTTTGGTTTACCGACAAAGGCGGCAATGGTTTTCCGGGAATTATAGTTAACTGGGTAATAATATCTGACTTAAAAGCTTTTTCCTGTTCCGGATTATCGGGTTTGGCAGAATCAACTGCAATAGACACGGGACCTGCCACCAGCCAGGTATGCATATATTTTCCCGATTGAGAAACATTATAGGAAGCCCTATCATAACCTTTTATTTCAGCATATTGCCCCTGTGCCAGGATGGAATTTTGACCGGCAACAATAACAAAAAACGTCAACGAACAGGTTTGCAGGCATTTTTTATAAAAAGATTTGATATACATGCTTGGTAGGTTTTACTAAATTTAAGGATTTGTTTACTTCAAACGGATTAAATAATTTATAAAAAATCATCAACTCAACCCTTCTCATCCGTCATAAAATCCAGTCCGGATTAAAACTTCAGGGTTCCATTGTTAGCAACGATTATAGCTTGATTTTGCAAAAGATTTTTTGGAGTTGTAGTAAGATGGTCCAAACAACTTTTCCGTAAGGCAAGCTCACGTACAAAGATCATATAAAAAAATCACGGATAAATTGTTGAACCGTGATCTTCAAATTAAGTAATACCACTATCTTTATTCCGCACAACTAACAGCACCAGCCAATATTTATGAGAAAAAAATTTTCGCTTGCCTGCATTTTTGCATTACTTACTACCATCCTTTATTCCCAAACTCCCGTAGTAAACGCAAAGAAAAGAACAACAACGATTAACATCAACGGTAATCCCAATGAAAGTGCCTGGCAATTTAACAACAGTGTTACCAAACCTATCATAGGTACACCCAACAATACTGTCACCTATGCGGTGTTATGGGACAGTCTTTATTTGTATGTAGCCGTGAAAGTAACTGATGCTAATAAATTCAACGACTCTGCCAATCCCTGGGATGATGATGCAGTGGAAATCTATATTGATGCAGACAATAACGGCGGCACCTCTTATGGTACCAACGACAGGCAGTTCATGAAAGAATGGAACAGCTCAGCGGTATGGGAAAAGAACAATAGAACCACAGGCCTTACACATCGCTGGTCGAATATAACGGGAGGGTATGCAATAGAAATGAGGATTGCATGGAGTAATATGGCCATCGTTAACCCCGCCGCGGGTTTTACCATTGGTTTCGATATAGCCGGCGATGACGATGATAATGGCAGTGGCCGCGAGAGCCAAGTAATGTGGGCAGGCGATGCAAATAATTGGCAATACCCCCAAAATTTTGGCGATCTTGTTTTAATAAACACAGCTGATACTCAAGCACCGTCGGCACCGACCAATCTTGCTGCTTCGTCCGTCACACAATCATCGCTGACCCTGAACTGGACTGCTTCTACGGACAATGTTGGTGTAACGGGTTATGATGTATTCAGGAACGGAACCAAGATCAATACCTCACTTGTAACAGCAACAACTTATAATGTTACAGGATTGACTGCTGCCACTGCTTACCAGTTTTTTGTGCAGGCAAAAGACGCCGCCGGCAATACATCAGCAAACAGCAATGCAATAAATATTACAACCCCTGACTCACAGGCTCCCAGTCCCCCAACAAACCTTGCCGCATCAGCTATTACCCAAACATCTTTAACATTGAACTGGACAGCCTCGACGGACAATGTGGGGGTAACTGGTTATGATGTGTACCGCGACGGAATAACGATCAATGGGTCTCTTGTAACAGCAACTACCTTTAATGTAACAGGTTTAACACCCTCAACGGCATACCAGTTTTATGTGCAGGCAAGAGACGCAGCGGGTAATAGCACCAATAGCAGCACATTAAACGTTACCACAGCAGCGCCACCGGATTTGGAGGCACCGTCAGCTCCGGCCAACCTGGTTGCATCCAACATCACGCAAAGCACGGCCACGCTCAACTGGAACCCTGCAACTGACAATGTTGGCGTGACAGGCTATGATGTGTACCGCGATGGAATAAAGATTAATTCCACCATTGTTACGACTACTTCTTATAATGTAACGGGCATGCTGGCACTGATCAACTACAGCTTTTATGTAGTGGCAAAGGATGCCGCAGGAAATACTTCTGCCCATAGCAACACGATAAATATAACGACGCCCGATACCGAGGCGCCGGCTATTCCAATTAATCTTACCGCTTCAGCCATAACAGAAACATCGCTCACATTAAACTGGGTCGCATCAACTGACAATATCGGCGTAACAGGTTATGATGTTTACCAGGATAATATTAAGATCAACACGGATTTAATAACCACCACCACTTATGATGTCGCCGGGCTTACCAGTAATACCATTTATGCCTTCTACATAAAAGCAAATGATGCCGCAGGAAACAGCAGCAATAGCAGTGCATCAAATTTTTCCACTTTGGCACCGCCGGATGTTGAAGCACCTTCTGCACCATCTGACCTTGCCGCATCGGCAATTACGCAATCAACTCTCACGCTGAGCTGGACTGCGTCAACAGATAATGTGGCAGTAACGGGATATGATGTCTATCAGAACGGTGTTAAGGTCAATGCGGCAACCGTGATAAGCACACTGTATCATGTAAATGGTTTGATTGCATTGACCAGCTATGACTTTTACATCGTGGCCAAAGATGCGGCAGCAAATTTTTCCGCCCCGGGCAATACCATAAATGTAACAACCCCGGATGAGCAGGCACCAACTGCTCCCACCGGCCTGGCATCGTCAAATCTTACCGCCACATCGCTCACGTTGAACTGGAATTCTTCTACGGATAATGTGGCTGTAACCGGATACGATATTTTCCAAAACGGAATAAAGATCAACGCATCATTAATTACAGCTACCACTTACGATGTAACCGGTTTATCGCAGGCAAGCTCCTATAGCTTTTTTGTAAGGGCTGCAGATGGAGCAGGTAATATATCAGCTAATAGCAACACTATTAATGTAACAACGCCTGATGTACAGGCGCCATCTGCTCCTTCGGGGCTTGTGTCATCCAATCTAACATCAACATCATTGACATTGACATGGGCAGCATCAACAGATAATGTTGGAGTTACCGGTTACGACGTTTACAGGAATGGAATAAAGATCAACAGCTCAGCTGTAACCACTACATCATATAACATAACCGGATTGACAGCCTCCACGGCATATAGTTTTTATGTAAGGGCGTTTGACGCGGCGGGCAATTTTTCTGAGAACAGCAATACGATCAACGTGACTACTCCGGCAGCAACCGGTTGCACCGGCACCGGCTCAATTAATTACCAACGTTGGAACAGCATAACCGGAACTACTATAGCCAGTCTTACTTCGAATGCCAATTATCCAAATAATCCTTCTTTGACCGGTACCTTCAACAGTTTCGAAATAATCACCAGCAGCGGCGATAATTATGGGATGAAAGTCTATGGATATATTTGCCCGCCCACAACCGGTAATTATACTTTCTGGATCGCCAGTGACGACAATGGTGAACTTTGGCTCAGTACAACCAGCAGCCCGACCAATAAGACAAGAATAGCTTACCATACACAATGGACCAATTCAAGGGAATGGAATAAGTATGCCACACAAAAATCGGTAGCAATCAGTCTTACTGCCGGGCAATTATATTACGTTGAGGCCTTGATGAAAGAAGGTACGGGCGGAGATAACATGGCAGTTGGATGGGCTAAACCAGGACAGGCAACCACCACACCCAGTGAAGTGATACCCGGCTCACAATTACTCAGAACAATACCCGATTCACAGGCGCCGACGGCGCCCACCAACCTGGCTGCCTTGAATATGGGACAAACATCCTTCCTGCTCACCTGGGCAGCGTCAACAGATAATATCGGCGTGACAGGATATGATATTTACAAGGACGGCATTAAAATCACCGCATCACCGATAGGCGGAACAAGCTATAATGTCACCGGGCTGACCGCAAGCACACTCTATTCGTTTGCTGTAGTTGCAAAAGATGCAGCGGGAAATTCAAGTGTACCAAGCACGGCGTTGGCTGTAACCACATCAATCGAAGCATCGGGTTCAGAAATATTTACTCAAAGAACCATCATTGGTAACCAACGAATGCCCCATGACCTTGTATATGGTCCAGACAACAATATTTGGTACACGGAACGTTTTGCCGGAAGGGTGAGTTTTGTTAATACTACAACAGGCGCAAAAACGGTTCTTTTGACATTGGGGTCGAAAATGGTAAGAACAGGCGGACAGGATGGATTGATGGGCCTGGCACTTCATCCTCAGCTTCTCCAGGGCAAACCTTATGTTTATATTTCTTATTCGTATGAATCAACCAGCTCCACTGTACGCAAATTGAGAATTGAAAGATATACCTATGATATCAACACTCAAACACTCGGGCAGCCGGTAACTATTTTGGAAAATATTCCCGGTAGTAATGATCATAATTCGGCAAGGCTCGCTATTGGTCCCGATCTCAAGTTGTATTTTACGATTGGTGACATGGGAGCCGGGCAGTTTGACAACGCAGCCCGTATAAACAATGCACAAAACATTAATGTGTACGAAGGAAAAATATTGCGGCTGAATACCGAAACAATGGGTGGTTCATGGATTCCAGTAGATAATCCTTTTGGAAATGCCATCTTTACTTTAGGACATCGCAATGCCCAGGGATTGGTTTGGGGAAATGTAAACGGAACGGATTTATTGTATAGCAGTGAGCACGGACCTTATAGTGATGATGAAATTAACATTATCCAATCCGGCAGGAATTATGGGTGGCCACAGGTTTCAGGCTTTTGTGACGGGAACTATAATGGAAGAACGATAGGCGGTTTTGCTATCGTGAGTGAACAAACCAATTGCACAACGCTCAATGCAAAAGAACCGCTCCGTTCCTTATTCCCTGCAACAAACCCGCCATCGGGTGGCGATAATATGACATGGCCGTCTACAGGCCCATCGGGTACCGATTTTTATGGGAGCACTGCAATACCCGGGTGGCAGAATTCATTGTTGGTTGCCCAGTTGAAAAACGGAACTGTTACCAGGTTCAAGCTAAGCAATGATGGCACAAGTATCATTTCAGACACCATTCATTATTTCCGTGGAAAAGGAAGATTCAGAGATGTGGTCGTATCCCCGGATGGACTTAAAATATATGTAGCCTGCGATTCGAGTGGTTCTACTTCAGGACCCACCGGCGGCGTGACAACTACCCCAGCCAACCCGGGAAGTATTTTGGAATTTACTTACCAGCCACAGCAGGGTGCAAGGATGATGAACGACCTAATAGTTCAAAATAAAATACAGGAGAACATTAATAATAAGAGCATCGATGTCTATCCCAACCCGGCAAGTACATTTATAGTGGTGTATAATTACGAAAATGTACAGAGCCGAAGTGCAGAATTGTTTGATTTGGGAGGAAGATCGGTAAAAAAACAAGCTCTTCTGAGCCTGGCAACCCGTTTAAATATAAACAATATTCCGAACGGATTATACATACTGAAAATAACTGACACAGGAGGAAAGACAATAAGAACCGAGAAGATCATGATACAGAAATAACCTTAAAGAGTAACTTCTCAAAGAAAGAGGCCGACTCAAACCCGCTAATAAAGGCTGCGAGGGAAGGATAACTGTAAGCAGACCAGGAGCAAACGATCATGTCAGTCAGTCACTGTTTCCATTTCCGCTACGACCAGATTTGAGTCGGCCTCCTTCGATTTTTATAGACGTTTATTTACCTATTCTTTATCCTTTACCCTATTCTGCATGTTCCACATGATCCAATGGCATTCCGCAGTGAGGACAGGTATGATGCTTTCCTTTTTTCATTTTTCTTATTTCTTCCAGGAAGCCAGCGGTGATAATGCCGGCAGGCAATGCAAATACCGCTAACCCGGACAGAGAGATGAGACTGCTTAATGTCTTACCCAACACGGTAATGGGTACCATATCGCCATATCCAACGGAAGTAGCCGATACAACCGCATACCACATCGTTGCCGGAATGCTGGAGAAGACCTTGGGTTGTGCCAGGTGTTCGGCAAAATATATCAGGCAGGATGCAATCATTATAAGGAATAGGATCAGCACGAAGCAAAGCTTTAATTCATTGGCTCGTGATTTAAAAACATTTTTTACCATTTGTGCAGAACGCATATATGCCGTAAGCCGGAACAATCGTAAAAAACGCAGTAAACGAAAAATCCTGAGTATGCGCAGATCAAACCCTACAAAGACGTGCACGTAGAAAGGAAGTATGGCCAGCAGATCGATGAGCGCATCAAGAGAGAAAATATAGCGCAACCGGCCGTGTATGCGATGACTGTAACGCGGATCATGATTGCAGCTCCACACGCGCAACAGGTATTCTATCGTGAAAATAACTACCGAAACAACATCGAATATCCTGAAAAACTTAGCATGAGGATCATGAATGGAAGGCACCGTTTCCAGCATGACGGCGGTTACATTCAAAATGATCAGGACAATGATAAAGCTGTTTATGAACCTGTCCCATTTTGTGTTGCCCAGCTCCGGGTGCAGGAGTATGTGAACCTTTTTTTTGGTTGCATGATACATTACATTAGGGAGTTTTGATTGTCTTAAAGTTAGCAATAATAAAACCTATTTTACCAAAAGACGGTTATGCCGGTGTTGTCTCGCAAAAAACGTAGTCCCGATGATATTAACTCAATGGTCATTGTTCAATAACCTTAAGGAAACATGGGCCTTTTAGGTTTGCTCATCATATGGCAAGCATGGTTAGTGGCCCGCTGTTTCTACAGTGGGTTTTTTGTTTTCTAAATTGTTTTTGAAAAATTCATTGCCTATTTACTTACTGATAACATTACGTCATTACCTTTGCGGTAATAATCTTTCTCCCTGCCGGTCCGGTGAAATGAAATATCTAAAAAGAATTCTCTGCCTGTGAATGAACTATTAGAAGATACTCCAATATTAATTGTTAGTACCAATCGGGAAAGGGCGCTGCCGCTTGAAAATAAAAAGCAATTTCTGGCAACTGACACTTCACAAAAAAAAGTACTCATCAAAAAAGATAAATCTGAAGAAGAGATCACCCGCCCTGCCAATTGGATTATGCCACCTCAGCCCGAGGCCTACCTAAAATACCCCCGATATGATTTTCTATAACAACTAACATTCTTCACAACGACCCGGAATATCCATACCTGCGTATTCTTTATATTCGTTCTCCGAAACCGGTGATAATGAAAATCAAAGTAATTGCCTTCGACGCAGATGATACGCTTTGGGTGAACGAACCCTATTTTTATGAAACGGAACGAAAGTTTTGTGCCTTGCTGGAAGACTACCTGCCGCAGCATTCGGTATCGCAGGAGCTTTTTAAGACCGAAATGCAAAACCTCTCACTTTACGGTTATGGTATAAAAGCCTTTATGCTCAGCATGGTGGAGACGGCATTACGAATTTCGAATAAAACCCTGAGTGTTGACATTATTGAACAAGCCCTGCAATTTGGCAAAGAGCTTTTGGAAAAACCAATTGAATTGCTGGATGGGGTCGAAGAAGTAATGAAATCACTTAAAGGGAAATACAGGCTGGTAGTAGCAACCAAGGGCGACCTGCTGGACCAGGAACGTAAATTAAAAAAATCGGGGATCGAACATTACTTTCATCATATCGAGATCATGAGCGATAAGCAGGAAGCTGATTATAAGAAACTAATCAAACACCTGGATATAAAGCCTGAAGAATTCTTAATGATCGGAAATTCGATCAAGTCGGACATACTCCCGGTGCTCGCAATCGGCGGTCATGGT
>Ga0137431_1000697_pt1 | contig 11367 bp, 8 predicted proteins | sample EasRivERMZT800_2_FD_104646 | JGI IMG/M metagenome (GOLD analysis project Ga0137431, IMG submission 104646) | Soil microbial communities from meander-bound floodplain in the East River, Colorado, USA - East River MetaG ERMZT800_2 | ecosystem: Environmental > Terrestrial > Soil > Floodplain ... | reverse complement strand
GGTTGCCAGTTTACCAACTTCAACTGTATCATCAATCTTCTTATCCAGATATTTTTCAAAGAGCCTATATGAAAAAGTAGCGAGGTTTTTCTCCTTTACTTCTTCAATTTTTGCAAATAGCTGTTTTGCCTTTAGCTTAAGCATCGATTCGTAATGATCCGCTTTCGACTTTTCTGGCTGCAACAAGGAGAAATCAAATTCAAACGAGGGATTATCATTCATATCGGCAAAAGGAATGTCGTGCAGGTAAAAATCTTCAAAGGAATTGATTCGGTTTTTCAATTCAAAATCAGGTTTGCCAAAGAAGTTTAACTTATAAATAAAGTTATACGCCGTTTCTGTTCTGTTGACTAAGTGCACTTTTAATTCTTCGACTACCGTGTCGCCAAATTCATCCATGTCCATCACGGGTAAAAAAGTAAGCCACACACCATCGGCTTCCTGCTTTACACCAGCTGGCTTTTCCTTTTTTACATCATCAATATATTTTTTCTGCCTGGGAAATTTCCCGGTTTTCTTCTCAGTAAACCGTTTGAAATAAGGGAAGTCAATCTGATCCATGTAAACTGGAAATCTTACACCTTTCACGTCAACCATTGCCATTTTATCATTGATAAAATCCACGATCTGTCCTTCTTCGTTAGAGTGCAGGATCAAAACGGTATCACCGAGCTGGTATTTCATAATGCAAAGATAGTGAGTGGTGAGTCGCAAGTGGGTAGTGGTGAGTCGTGAGTGGGGGTACCTAACTATTACCTGCTAATTAAAATCAAGTTATAAATTAAAATCAAGCTGCCTTAACAGCCAGTTTGCTGTTTCTATATCCGTAGATAAAATAAATTACAAGGCCCAATAACAGCCAGCCAAGGAACCAGGCCCAGTTGCTTTTTGTCATGCCCGTTAGCAGGTACAAACATGTGGTAACACCCATTAAGGGTATCAGCGAATATTTCTTAAGCACAGTGAGCACGCTGAGAATGATGCACACTGTCCAAAATACTACGATGGAAATTTTGGGAGTAGCAAGATCCATAAATGAAGATGTACCGGTTTTGTAGTCTTCGCTACCGGAAAAATTAAAATTGAAAGCATCCCTAAAATAACCGCCTCCATAGATTATCAAAAGAATGATCGCCACAGCAATAATAAACGGGTATATGACTTGACCATTAATGTAAGGAATAGTGAATCGCCCCGGTATTTTTTCCTTTCTTGGGATCAGGAGCACACCACCGCAAACCAACACAAAAGCAAACAACGTGGCAATGCTTGTGAAATCCAACACAAAGGTTTTATCAGTAAAAAGTATTGGAATACCTACGATCAATCCTGTAACGATGGTCGCAAAGGAAGGCGTTTTAAATTTTTCGTGCACTTTTTGAAATACAGGCGGCAACAGGCCGTCCCGGCTCATGCTCATCCAGATGCGGGGTTGGCCCATTTGAAAAACTAATAAAACGCTGGTCATGGCAACAACAGCGCATACAGATACAATAAGCTGCATCCAGCCAAGGTTTAAGTTCTGTTCCTCAAAGATGAACGCAAGTGGATCGCCAACTCCTTCAAAATTTTTATAATGCACCAATCCTGTAAGGACCAGCGTAAGTAAAATATAAACAATGGTACAGATGACAAGAGAGTATATCATTCCCCGTGGCAAATCCCGTTGAGGATTCTTGCTTTCTTCCGCCAGCACACTTACCGCATCAAATCCAATATAGGCAAAAAACACTCCGCTAACTGCCGCCATCACGCCGGAAAAACCATTTGGCATAAATGATTTTACTCCTTCGTCATTAGCGGGGCTCCAGTTATACGCAAGTTCATTTGAAAAAATAAGGCTTCCGCCCACAATGATAACGAGCAATACGATTGCAAGTTTTAATATCACCATCACGTTACTGAAATTCCTGCTTTCCTTTATTCCTTTATAGACCAGGTATGTTATGAGTAGATTGATAACAAATGCCGGCAAATCAAATATGATTCTTAATCCTCCCGCCATTGGAGCCGTATTCCAGGCATTAATTGATTCCGTGTTTGATGATCCCGTGTTCACCGCTTTTTGCGCTTCTTTATAGCTGGTTGCGAGATAATCAGGAATATGGATATTTATTCTCTCGAGAAAAGATGTGAAATAATCGCTCCAGCTGAAAGCCACATAAATATTACCGATAGAATATTCCATGATCAGCGCCCAGCCAATGATCCATGCAAATAATTCACCGAAACTTGCGTAGGAGTAGGTATAAGCACTGCCCGCAACGGGAATGCGGCTCGCAAATTCAGAATAACAGAAGGCAGTGAATCCGCAGGCAATACCGGTGATAACAAAAAGTAACACAACGCCCGGGCCTCCTTTAAAAACTGCTTCGCCAAGGCTGCTGAAGCTGCCCGCCCCGATAATTGCAGCAATACCAAAAAAAGTAAGATCTCTTACCGAAAGAACTCTTTTAAGACCTGCACCATGTGTTTCATCACCACCTTCAGCCAATATTGATTCTATCCTTTTTGTTCTGAATAATGAATTAAACATCGGTGGGTCGATTTTTTGAATCCTTTAAAATAGGCAAAATATTGCTCCCATAAAAAATCAATCAATGCTCCCGCTGAACAAGGAATTGCGCCAGGTCTTTTAATGGTTGCTTGCGAACCGACACGACTGCTATGTCTTCCAGGTGTGTAAACGCTTCATCCAAAAAATTATTCTTTAGCTTAATTGCCCAATCATCTACTTTACAATCCCGAAAAAGTTGCAAAACTTTTTCAACTTTGTCCGAATGGTTTCCTTTAATTATTCTATTCAATTCCTTCTTTTGTGCCGATGAAGCTGTTTCCAGGGCATGGATCAAAAGAAATGTTTTTTTATTGGATATGATATCTCCACCTACCTGCTTTCCAAATTTATCCGGGTCACCGAAAGCATCTAAATAATCATCCTGCACCTGGAATGCCAATCCGAGCTTACGGCCAAATTCATAAGTCAGCTTTTGGTTCCTTTCTCCAGCACCTCCCAGTATTGCCCCCATTTTTAAACTTGCCGCAAGCAACACCGAAGTTTTCAATTCTATCATTTTCAGATATTCTTCATGACCGACAGTTTCCTGCTTTTCGAAATCCATATCCATTTGCTGCCCTTCACAAACTTCCTTTGCCGTGTTATTGAATAATGCTAATACCTGGTGAATAAAAGTGATTTGAATTCTATTGATATGTTCATAGGCAGCCACCTGCATCACATCTCCGGCAAGAATCGCAGTACTTTCTCCATATTTTTTATGCACTGTTTCCACTCCTCTTCTTAAGGGCGCCTTGTCCATTATATCATCATGGATCAATGTAAAATTGTGAAACAATTCAATGGCCGTAGCCACTTCCCATGCATCGGGTTTGATATCATCAAACAATTCATTGCCCATCAGGCAAAGAACCGGTCTTACTCTTTTGCCGCCGACGTTTAAGAAATATTCATTGGCGTCGTATAACGATGCGGGTTGAAGCGGGAAATGACGATGTTTGAAATGTTTTGAGAATTGCTCTGATAATTGTTCAAATGAGTGCATGAGCGAAGATAATGTAAGATTTTTTTCTCCACAGAGAATGCAAAGTGGAAAGAGATCGCGATTTTTTAACGATAAGTATGGCCTATCTTTCGGATGCATTCAATCGTCCAAAGCCTGGTAAACTGCAACCTTGTACTTATCAGCCCAGGTCCATGAAAATGGGATTTGTTGCATGAAAAGCAGGCAAACTAATTTTTCTTTTGGATCAACCCAATAAAAAGTATTCATAATCCCTGCCCATTCGTATGAACCTTCAGTTTGACCTATTCGTGCCTGCCCCGCTTTCGTTGTGATAGCAAACCCAAGACCAACTCTGTCTAAATAGAACTGTGGGTCGTTCCATTGCACGTTGCCAATTTGGTTGGAGATCATCATTGCAACCGTATGTTTTGATAATATCCGTTGTCCATTATATTGACCGCCGTTCAATAGCATTTGTAAAAAGATGGCATAGTCCTTTATTGTTGAACTTAGCCCGATGCCACCCGAGAAGTATGTTCCCTTTGCTTTGGGATAGTCAATGTCAAGATAAGGCCAGTCTTTCTCTTCCCACTTCCTTAACCTGTTTTTATCATCGGCTATATAAACAGCTACCAATCTTGAGTATTTGGAAGAAGGTAAATAAAAGTAGGTGTCCACCATCCCCAAAGGTTTAAAAAGACGTTCCTTCAGAAACTGTTCTAAGCTCATTTTAGAAACTACTTCAACCAAATAACCCAGTACATCACAATTTAATCCATATGTAAACCGATCTCCGGGTTGGTGCGCTAGTGGCAGTTTTCCCAACCTGTTCATCGCGTCCGACAAAAGCAGCGGGTCGCTTACCTGTCCTATCGGGATATCAGCTTTTGCATAGATTGCCCTAAGAGTATCCGTTCCGATCAGTGGATAATCAATACCTGATGTATGCGTCAACAGGTCACGAATGGTAATGGGCCGCCTCGCAGGTTTGGTAGTATAACTCGAGTCCTTAATGTCGAATCGGTCAATTACCTGCTGATCCTTAAATGCAGGAAGATATTTTGAAACAGGGTCATCAAGAAGAAACTTACCTTCTTCAAACAGCATCATAACGGCGACACTGGTAATGGCTTTGGTTTGAGAAGCTATCCTGAAAATTGCATCTTTTTTCATAGGAGTCTTCTTATCGGCGTCGTCCACTCCAAAGGCTTTATAATAAATAATCTTCCCGTCCTTTGCTATAAAAGCAACAGCACCCTTTATCAAGCCGCTATCAATTTGTCCCTGAAGTAACTTATCAATCCTTTTTAAACGTTCGGGTGATACTTTAACGGAGGAAGCAGTGCCGGGTTGAAGCGTATTTACCTGGGCAAGAACATTAAGGGAGATCATACAGCCTAATAAGACCGTAATTATATCTTTCATGAACTATAATAATTTAAAAGAAGTAGTCAAATAGAAATAGACAGAGAAGACAGTGAACATAGTAATCTCTTTACTCCTTGCGTGAATGCTCCTTCTTTTTTCCTTTATGCCTTGGTTTTTGTTCCACGCCATCAGTGGTTGGCTCACTCACAGCCACCCATTCATAATCCAGTTGCCGTTTAACAAGATTAGCAGCCACCACTTTTATCCGCACTTTATCTCCCATTCTGAATTTTCTTCCGCTGCGCATGCCCACCAGGCAATAATCTGATTCAACATGCCGGAATTCATCGTATTCCAGCAAACTATTTACGCTCACAAGACCCTCACATTTGTGTTCAACTGTTTCTACCCAGTAACCAAAACTGGCTACACCGCTGATCACACCATCAAACTCATCTCCGACGAAATTGCGCATATACTGCACCTGCTTATATTTGTTTGCAGTTCTCTCCGAATCCATTGCTGCTCTTTCCCGCTCGCTGCAATGTTTGCATTTTTCATCCAGCTTTTTATCAATGCTAACCCTATCCTCCAGCACATCCTGCAATATGCGGTGAACCATAACATCAGGATAACGGCGAATAGGTGAAGTGAAATGGCAATAATGTTCAAAACCCAATCCATAATGTCCCACATTTTCTATGGTATACTTCGCTTTTGCCATCGTTCGGATGCCTAATTGCTCGAGCACATGCTGCTCCGGCCTGCCATGTGCATCCTGAAGCAATTGATTAAAAGAGGCAGCGATAGCGTCGGGAGATGATACATCGAATTTGTGACCAAACTTTTTGGCAAAGGCTACAAACGGCAATAACTTCTCTTCATCCGGTGTATCGTGTATGCGATAGGGAAAAGGAAGTGGTTTTCCCTTCAATTTTATTTTGGAAACATGTTCGGCAACATAACGATTTGCCAGCAGCATAAATTCCTCAATGAGCTGATGCGCTTCTTTACTTTCCTTAATCATAATGCCGACGGGATCGCCTTTTTCATCAAGTTTGAACTTGACTTCCTGCGATGAAAAGTTAATGGCCCCTTTATTAAATCTTTTCTTACGCATTTTTTGCGCCAGTTCATTCAGCAATAAAATTTCTTCCGCATGATCTCCCGTTTTTGACTCGATAATCTCTTGCGCTTCCTCGTAAGTGAATCGTCGATTGGAATGAATAATGGTTTTACCCAACCAATAATGTTTCACTTCTGCTTTTGGATTGATTTCGAAAATGACCGAAAATGTGAGTTTGTCTTCGTTGGGGCGCAGCGAACAAAGCACATTTGAAATATGTTCCGGCAACATGGGGTTGACCCTGTCCGGCAGGTAAACTGAAGTTGCTTTTTGATATGCCGCCTTATCCAGCGGATTATCGGTTTCCACGTAATGAGTTACATCGGCAATATGAACGCCCAACTCGTAGAGGTCATCCCTTATTTTGCGAAATGAGATGGCATCATCAAAATCTTTCGCATCAACGGGATCAATAGTAAATGTGAGAATATCGCGAACATCCTTTCGGTTTTTTATTTCCTGCTGACCGATTGCATCTGGTATTCTTGCCGCTACTTCAAGTGCCTCCTCAGGAAACTCAAGCGGAAAGCCATTCTCCAGCAATATCTCTTTCATTGCTGCATCATTCGTGTTTTCCAGGTCTAATACGGTGACTACCTCTCCAACAGGCCGCTTATCACCTTTTTCCCAGCGTACCAGGCGGGCCACCACCCGGTCTTTGTCTTTTGCACCATTAATGCTATTTAAAGGAATAAACAGATCCGGCATAGGTTTATCCGTATCAGTAACGAAGAATGCGAAATCTTTGCTCATCTCTATATGACCAATAAACTCTGATCTCTTTCTTTCGGTTACTTCCACTACTTCTCCCTGCATACGCCGGCCAAAGCCGCTTTTTATTCTCACTCTTACTATGTCGCCGTGGAGGGCTGTATTAAAATCGGAGGGACGGATCAGTACGTCTGTTTCCTGTTCTGGTACAATGACAAATCCCACTCCCGAACGGGTGATATCCAGTTTTCCCTTTAATGTTTTTATGGCTGCCGCTGCACGATGTTTTTTCTTCGATTCATTTCGTTTTCCCATAATGTGTCTTTTTCCTACTGCCCGAAATTGCGGATAAAATTTATAACCAGCTGGTTGAACCTGTCGCCTTCTCCATACAAAAAATGATGCCGGACAGGAACCACATATAAAGGCCAATCAGCTATTTCGGCATTGAATTTTACTAAACGTACTGCATCTTTCTCAGTTGTAAGAATAATTTTATTAACGGCGTCTATTGCTTTAAATCTCTTCCTTACTTCCTTGAGATCATCAATGGTAAATATGCGGTGATCGGAATATTGTATCATATAATATGTTTTACTGTGTTTTTCCAACAGGTTCTTTAACGGCCGTGGATTGGCGATGCCGGATACAAGCAATACTTCGGTATTTTCTGTCAGTGAAAAACCGGAGTGATTTAAAATATGATAAGGCTGACCATATTCGATCGCCGAAAAAAAAATTGTTTGCCCATTTTGAAGGCCAATCTCCTTAATTATTTTTTCCTTTTCATTGATCGCAAGGTCAGGTTTGCATTTAGTGACTACGATAAGTTCTGCTCTTTTATATTCCGATTTCAGGTCACGCAGATCACCGGCAGGCAGGTAAAAATCTCGTGTAAATAAATTACTGTAATCAGTTAATAGAATGTTCAGTCCTGCTTTGATAGCCCTGTGCTGAAAGCCATCATCCAAAATAATAGTTTGCGTACCTGGCCTGTCGTGCAGCAACTGGGGTATGGCCTCCAGTCTTTGTTCACCCACCGCTACCGAAATATCAGGAAACTTTATATGAAATTGCATAGGCTCATCTCCTATCTCCAGCGCAGTCGACCCATGATCGGCCAGTGCATAACCTTTTGTTCGTCGTTTATAGCCCCGGCTGAGAGTCGCTACTTTGAACTGATCTTTTAATAAACGAACGAGATACTCAACCATAGGGGACTTTCCCGTACCACCCACCGCTAAATTGCCCACACAGATAATGGGCAATCCAAAAGAAGTCGAGTGGATTATCTTTTTATTGTACAACCAGTTCCTAATGGCAATGGCCAGCCAGTATAAGAGGGAGAAAGGCAACAAAAGTATACGAAATGATTTGAGAAAAGAGTTAGAAAACATATACGTTGTGCGGAGTAATGGAAATATCTAAAGGTACATCAAATTCATTCCGGTCATCGATTGATTCAATTGGTTCAAAATAACTGAAACCAATCTTAATGCAATCAGGCCGGCATTCGGCCAGCCATTTGTCGTAAAAACCTTTGCCATAGCCAAGCCTGAACCCTTTTTTATCAAATACAAGCAACGGAACAAAAACCATATCTATTTCACCCGGTGTCATTATATCATTGCTTTGAGGTTCTAATATATTCAACACCGTTTTCGAAAAAGGGGTGTCAATATCAGTTATGACTGCCTGCATATAACCACCGGCAAAATTGGATTTAGGATAGCATACCTTCATCTCTGGATTTCTGAACCGCATAAACTCAGTAAATAAATGGGTATTGGGCTCATTGCTCTCCTCAATAGGCCAGTAAGTAAGCAGGGATTCTATAAAAGGGAGTTCCGCGGTTTGAAATTGAATTAGCAAAAGATCGTCAAGCTTAACTCTTTCTCTCTCAGAAAGCGTCATTCTTTTTTCTTTAAATACTATCCGGGCTTCTTTCTTGAGCATAATTACTCATTCACGAAAATGGAGAAAATTGTTGTGCCGTAATTCTTTTCTGTTTTATAATTTGGGAAGGTTTTGTATTCATTTCGTGGAGTGTGTTCCAGCACAAACCATCCTCCTTTATGTAATAGCTGTTTCCCAAAAATCCGTCCAGGCAATTCATCAATGTTTGTTAGCGCATAGGGAGGGCCCGCAAAAATGAAATCAAATTTTTCCTCGCATTGATCCAAAAATTTGAAAACATCCATTTTCACAGGCCTGATATTTTCTATTCGAAGATCATTGATTGTTTTTTTAATAAACTCATACATCGTGCTATCCTTTTCCACAATGACAAGATCATTGGCTCCTCTTGATGCCAGCTCATAGCTGATGCTGCCGGTGCCCCCGAAAAGGTCTAACGTTTTCAATTCTTCAATGTTCAGCTTATGCTGCAATACATTAAACAAACCCTCCTTTGCAATATCGGTAGTGGGTCTTGTATACGGCATTTTCGAAGGCGGATTGATTTTTCTGCCGCCATATTCGCCACTTATAATGCGCATCTGGCTAAATCGTTGAGAGAAGTAAAAAAATGTTCAGGGTATTCTGGCTTTTCCGATGCGTGTATCCGCCATTCGGGTTTTCGAAACCTGATATGCAAAAAATACTGGTACAATTCCTTATATAATGCTGAATCTTTGGCTATCAGCCCGGCTAGCGATAAACGAACTGTCTCCTGCTGAAAGGAAAACTGCCTGCAGGTATCCAATAAATAATACACCACATCTGCCGGGGTGGAATAAGGAAAAGTCTGGGTCAGCAACACCTTTACGCCGCGTGTAACAACCAGCGAAAAATCATCGGTACGAAAATCTGCAGCCAAAGAACCTTCAAAATCGGTAACAACGGAATTCCTGATGCCGATACTGTAGGTGTGCCAGTAATTGCTGGAAGGAAAATGCTGGTAGGCCCAATCATAAACCTCTTTCGGCACCGCATATATATTATGCATTTGCCAGCCGGGAACCGGCTCAGTAACCACAGCATCTTTCCTGCTTATACCAAACATCGACTGAAGCAAAAGTTTAGCATCGTCCTGCTTGTAATGATTTAATGGAACCAAAACGCTTTGTGGATGGTCATAGCAAATGAAAATATGCCGGTAAGCTTGCTGAAGTTCCGGGTGTTTATCATAAAACTCTTTTAATGCTGCTTCATCTATTTCGGTGCCTGTATACCAGGTGAGCTTAAACAATTCTCCGGCATCGCCGGAAGTAGAGGCAAAACCGAAATGCCGTTCACCAATACGGACGGATAAAATTTGCTGGGATGATTCAATGCTCTTTTCCGATTCTATATGATAAACTTGTTTCACTATTTCCTTTTAATTGTGGTAATGATAGACAAAAATAACTATTGTAGGTTTGTCCACCCAAACGTTATGGCAAACCCTATTCCAAATAACAGCCTGCAGGTTGAAATATCCAACAAACAGATATTGAGGATTGCATTACCCATCTCACTGGCAATGCTGGTTCCACAAATAAACTTTGTCGCAAACACTGTTTTTTTAAGCGGGCTTGGCGAAACAGAATTGGGAGTAGCGGGAATTACCGGTGTCTATTACCTGGTTTTTGCATTAGTGGGAAATGGCCTCAATAGCGGTTTGCAGGCACTGCTGGCAAGACGGGCAGGCGAAAACAGACCCGAAGAAATCGGCAGGCTGTTTTCACAATCTGCATGGATCGCCTTTCTGTTCGCCCTGGGAGGAATACTGATTACTTATTTGCTTGCTCCTTTTTTTCTTTCTGCTGTTCTTAATAGCGCAACCGTGCAAAACCAGGCAACAGATTTTATTAAAATCAGGATATGGGGTTTGCCGTTCCTTTATCTTTTCCAGATGGGCAATGCCCTGCTGGTAGGAACGAATAACAGCAGGTTTATGAAGTACGGCTTTTTTATAGAGGCTGTGTTAAACATTTTCCTTGATTATTCACTGATCTATGGACATTTTGGATTACCCCGGCTCGGCTTTAATGGCGCTGCCATTGCCTCGGTAATCGCTGAAGCGGCCGGTTTAGCTGTTGTTTACTGCATAATTTTCATTAAAAAATTTCATCGGCGATTTTCCTTATTTTCTTACCTGAGGTTTAACGGAAAAGTGTCCGGATTGATCTTTCGCCAATCTTCTCCACTGGTAATGCAATTTGTGTTAAGCGTCAGCGCATGGCTGCTGTTTTATATTTTGATAGAACATCATGGTGAACGTAAGCTTGCTATCAGCAATACCATGCGGAATATCTTTGCCGTTTTCGGCATTTTCATATGGGCTTTTGCAAGCACCAGCAATGCAATGGTAAGCAATATCATCGGCCAGGGGAAGAAAGACCAGGTGATTTTCCTGATAAAAAAAATAGCCCGACTGAGTTTCGGATTCACCGCATTGCTTTGCTTGCTTATGAATCTATTCCCGTCAGTATTTCTTGCTTTATATGGACGTGATGGAGGCTTTATTAGTGATGCAATTCCAGTCATGCGAACCGTCACCATTGGAGTCTTGTTTATGTCAGTTGCAACCGTATGGTTGAATGGGGTGACGGGAACGGGTAATACAAAGATCAACCTGGCCATTGAGATTATAACCATCGTTCTATATACCATCTACATTTATCTTGTATTGAAAGTCTGGAATCTGTCCCTTGT
>Ga0137431_1000693_pt1 | contig 11413 bp, 7 predicted proteins | sample EasRivERMZT800_2_FD_104646 | JGI IMG/M metagenome (GOLD analysis project Ga0137431, IMG submission 104646) | Soil microbial communities from meander-bound floodplain in the East River, Colorado, USA - East River MetaG ERMZT800_2 | ecosystem: Environmental > Terrestrial > Soil > Floodplain ... | reverse complement strand
TCATAACTTAATTCAAAACGTACATATAAAAAGATAAGAAAACACGCTGTCATTCCCACAGCTAATCCCATGATATTGACAAACGAAAATACCTTGTGTCTCCACAAGTTTCGAAAGGCAATTTTGAGATAGTTCTTAATCATGGCTTTTCTTTTGATTGTGTTCTCAAACTTCTTGACTTCACTCTGTTCTCAGCGACTTTTGTTTCACTCCGTTCGCAATGACTGAACCGGGTTAGCAACAGCCGCTTTGATTGCCTGGAAACTAACAGTGAGAAAAGCGATGAGGGCTGCCACTACACCGGCAACAACAAATACCCACCATTTAATGTCGGTTCTATAGGCAAAATCTTTTAACCAATTATTCATCGCATACCAGGCCACAGGGAATGCCATCAATGCGGCAATGCCCACCAATCGTAAAAAGTCTTTCGATAATAAACCCACAATACCGCTCACATTAGCGCCAAGCACTTTACGAACTCCTATTTCCTTTATGCGTTGTGAAATGGCAAACGCTGATAAACCGAATAAACCCAGGCAGGCGATAAAAATGGCGACGCAGGCAAATACGGTGAATAGCGTAGCTTGTTTTTGCTCTGATTCGTACAGCTTGTCAAAATTCTCATCCAAAAAAGTATAATCAGCAGGTGTTTCCGGAAAATACTTCTTCCACACTGTTTCCAACTGTCTCAATGCTGAAGCCATATTACCTCCGCTTATCTTAATGGAAAGGTTGTTATAATAGCTTCGGGAAGGTGGCAACATAAGGAACACCATCGGAACGATAGCCTGGTGCATGGATTCAAAATGAAAGTCGTTAAGCACTCCTATGATATGTCCCTTCTGACCACCGTATTGAAAATCTCTGCCAACTGCTTCATTTGCATTTTTCCAACCCAGTGATTTCACAGTTGCTTCATTAATTACGAAACTGGCCGTATCTGTTCCATAGTCACGTGAAAAATATCTTCCTGCCAGCATCGGTATCGCAAACGTGGAAACAAAATCATAATCAGAAGAAACAAATTTGATGTCGGTTGTTACCGGCCGCATGGAATCCCCAACCAACGTAGAGGCCCCCATATTATCCAAGAGCCTTCCGGTTGGAATGCGGGAAGAGCGGGTCATGTCTTTAAATGCGGTATTCTGTAAAAGCTCGGTTCTAAACGCATCAAACTGTCTGCCTACTTCGTTGGTATAGGACATTGTTATGACACGATCTTTTTCGAAGCCCAGGGTTTTCTTTTGTATGTAACGCAATTGCTGGAAAACAATGACCGTAGTAATGATCAATATAATACTGATGGCAAATTGCGCTACCACCAAAACTTTGCGGAAAGAAATACTGTTGCCACCAACTTTAAACAAACCTTTCAATGTTTTTACAGGCTGGAATGATGACATGAACAAGGCTGGATATAGTCCGGAAAGAATTCCCACCACCACTGGCGTAATAATAAGCGGAAACAGGATCCTGGCCTGCAGCAGCGTACTAAATGATAATTCCTGGCCGGAAATTTTATTTAGCCAGGGCAAGGTCAGGTAGGTTATCATACATGCAAGCAATATTGCTGCACAGCAAATAAGTATAGACTCCCCGAGAAATTGCCAGATCAGCTCTTTTTTCCTGGCGCCCACTACTTTCCGAATACCTATTTCTTTTGCACGCAATGCAGAGCGGGCCGTGGAAAGATTCATATAATTGATACAGGCTATGAGCAGGATGAATAAGGCAATCGCCGAAAAAATATAGACCCTGCTGATGTCGCCATTTGGCTCTGCTTCATAATCAGTATGCGAATGAAGGTGAATGTCTGTCAGCTTTTGCAATCCCAATTTTGTAAATTTTGACGCTTGTTGACCGATATATTCCTGGCCACTCATCCTCTTGTCGACAAATGCGGGAAACTGAGCGATCATTTTCTGAGGCGAAAAATTTTCCGGCATTAATAAATAGGTAAAAAAAGAATTGTTGCCCCAGTTGGTCCTCAAATTTTCCTCGCCATATACTGTAGAATCTTTTAACGTGTTGAATGAGATCAACATGCCGGGATGCATGTGTGCATTAGCCGGAAATGCTTCATAAATGCCTGTTACCTTCATGTCAAACTGGCTGCTGAACCGGATGGTTTTATTCATTGGGTCTTCGTTGCCAAAATATTTGCTGGCTGCTTCTTTCGTCAGCATGACGGAGAAAGGATCAGATAATGCCTTCTTGGGATTTCCCTTCAACACCTTTATTGTAAAGACGTCAAACAGGTTTTCATCAGCAAAAAAAATATTTTTCTCATTAAACATCTTGTCGTTATACTTCAAAGGCGTAGGTCCATAGTCCAGCAGCCTTGTCATTTTTTTTATTTCGGGAAAATCAGTCGGAAAATAATACCCAAAGGGAGGAGCTACGGTACTAAGCGTAAGTGAAACAACACCATCCTGGTTATTAAAACTTCTTGTTACACGATAAATATTGTCTGCATTTTTGTTGTACCTGTCATAACTAAGCTCATTCAGAATATATACCGTGATGAGCAGGCAGCAGGTTAAACCCACTGTCAGACCAAAGAGATTAATGAAAGAAATGAACCTGTACTTAAGCAGGTTTCGAATTGCAATTTTAAGATAGTTGCGAATCATGACAATACCCCCGGGGCCCCGCAAGCCGCGGGGATTTTTAGTGCACACCGACTAACCGTGCGTTTACGAAAAGATGATTAGCAGATCTGCAGTTGATCCCGGATCATGTCCGGGACGTGAAACAAACAATGCGCTCCAATTGGATCCTTCGGACAATCAGGAAACCTGCCTACCGTCACGAAGATTCGGGAGGCAGGTTGAAGCCGTTCAGATCAATTATCAACTGTTACTTAAAGAACTTTCCGACTTTTTATAGTAAAGCTTTGACCCGGTGGCTCCGCAAGCGGGAAGAAGACAAGGGGTCAAACCATAATATTCTCCAGCACAGTTTGTCCATCCAACATGCGGATGATACGATGACTATACCGCGCATCATGCTCAGAGTGAGTTACCATAATAATGGTTGTACCCTGCTCATTGAGATCGGTGAGCAACTGCATTACTTCATTACCATTGGATGAGTCGAGGTTACCGGTAGGTTCATCGGCAAGAATCAACTTAGGTTTATTTACCACTGCCCTTGCAACGGCCACACGCTGCTGCTGACCACCCGAAAGTTGCTGGGGGTAGTGATTGCGGCGATGCATAATCTGCATTTTATCCAACACTTCTTCTACCCTTTTTTTACGTTCACCCGCTTTAACCCCCGTGTAAATGAGCGGCAATTCCACGTTTTCAAATACAGTGAGCTCATCAATGAGGTTAAAACTCTGGAATACAAAACCAATATTGCGCTTACGCAGATCGGCCCTTTTCCTTTCATTGAATTTGGCCACTTCTATACCATTGAAGAGGAAGCTGCCTGAATCGGGATCATCCAATAACCCGACAATATTGAGCAGCGTGGACTTACCACAGCCGGAGGGTCCCATCACTGCTACAAATTCTCCTTCTTTTATTTCAAAAGAAAGTTTGTTCAAAGCAACGGTTTCTACTTCTTCTGTGCGATAGATTTTTTCCAGGTTAGAAATCTTAATCATGGCAGTTTGTTTAAAATAAATGTTTGGAGTTTATATATTTAATAAATAAAAATGAAACGGACGGAGATCGGCTGAAGCGATTTTTTTTACTTTAGCCGGGGCCGTTTTTTTCGGCTTGCCGGGTTTGTCTTCACATTTTTTAATACAGTCAATGCCAACTTGTTTGGCCGATGATAGTAAACTCAGGCAGCAAATAAATGCCAGCATGTAAATAATTTTCCTTTTCATGGCAATCTGGTTTAAGGTTCAGGTCGTAAGGTTTATGGTTTAATGTTTTTCGTTTCTGGTTAAAAGCCCCCATTATAAAGTATTTAATTTAATCGTTTAGTTGCAGCGGCTGGTTAACAATAATCATCTCCGAAGGAGTCCTTTGGACAAACCTAAAACTCTAACCCTTGCTATTTCTTCAATACCAGTTCCTGCATGTTTCCATAGTTTTCATAGCTTGAAGTAACTACCTTATCGCCGGGCTTAAGCCCTTCCAATACTTCATAGTAATCGGGATTCTGGCGGCCCAACTGAATATCTACCTTATATGCTATCTTTCCATTATCAGCCACTTTAAATATCCAGTTACCACCGGTTTGCTGGTAAAAACCGCCTTTAGCAACCTGCACAGCCTGCACTTCATCACTAAATGCGAGCCTTATCTGGAGTGTTTGTCCGCGCCGTATTCCCTGTGGCACTTCCCCGTCAAACTCCATATCCACCTGGAAACGACCATTGGTAACCTGCGTGTAAACTTTTTTAACAATCAGCTTATAATCTTTATTGGCAAAAGTGAAACCGCCATTTAAGCCGGTAATAATTCGTGAGATATAATGTTCATCAATATCAACTCTTACTTTAAACCCGCTTAACACATCAATTTGGCCTAATCTTTCACCCTTATTTTTGGATTGTCCAATTTCAGCATCTAAAGAAGTAAGCTGTCCATCTACTGGTGCCCTTACTATGAGATCGCCGACTTTTTTGCGCATTACTCCCAATGCATTTTGCGTACGCTCATAAGATTGTCTTGCCTGGTTCAATTCCTGTTTTACGGAAATTGAGTCCTGTTTTAATATTTGTTCCGACAACCTTTTCTTTTCCAACTGATAGTTATAATTGTTTTCGGATTGCTTGTATTCCTGCAGCCCGATCACTTTTTGTTCATACAGCTGCTTGTTGAGTTTGTATATCCTTTCAGCCTCTTTCAACTGGCTTTCTACATCGGTGCCCTGGTTTAGTTTGCCAATTGTATTCTGCCGTGCAGCATTTTGAGATATTTGCATTTGAGTAAGCAGGTTATAAACCGAGGTTTCCTGGTTTACCAGGCTAAGCTCCAGATCAGTATTAGACAACCGAAGGATCGGTTCCCCTTTTTTCATAATAGCCCCGTCATCAACAAATTTTTCTTCTACCCGTCCCCCTTCTACCGCATCAAGATAGATAGAGGTAATCGGAAGCACGATACCATTGACGGGAATCGTTTCCTGGAAGGGTCCTGATTTTACTTCGCTGATCGTTATCCGCTCGGTATCTACATTCAACCGGCTCTTGCCAGACGTGAAATAATAGCTGGCAGCGGCTAAGCTTACGATACCAAAAATTGCCGCAATAGTCAGGATCCTTTTTTTACCCCATTTCTTTTTTGCGATAACTCTATCCACTTGAAAAATTTTTTACGACTGAACTTAATTTATACGACCGGAATCAATTGAAGGTTACAGTCGTGAAATAATATAATTATTGCTATTGGTACTAAGGGAGAAATATGCCAGTTCCAGAAACTTTTGATTAAGAACATTTTAAGCGTTACTCAAAGTACGAAGGCGTTCGTTTATGATACACCCGGTGTCCGGTTTTGATACAGTGTTTTGCACGTGTATTTTTTAAAAAATTAGTTGTCAGCACTTTGTAATTATGGTATACTTGCAGCAGAGCAGTAAGCAATAGACAGTTTTTGTAATAGTTGCCCGAAAATGTCTTTATGATGTGACCTTTGTCTATTACTAAATTGTTAATTATAAAATATTAGTATAGAAAAATGAATCTGAAAAACGCCTCCATATTAATAATAGATGATGACCCCGACGTATTGACTGCCGTCAGGTTATTATTAAAAACTGAAGTGAAAGATGTCGTGACCGAAAAAACTCCTGAAAACATCCGCTGGCATTTATCAAGGGACGATTTTGATATCATATTACTTGATATGAATTTCACCAGTTCTATCAATACCGGTAACGAAGGTCTGTTCTGGCTAAAGGAGATCAGGAAAATGCGACCTGATGCATCGGTGATCATGATCACCGCTTATGGAGATATTGATTTAGCCGTTCGTTCTTTAAAAGAAGGCGCTGCCGATTTTGTAGTAAAGCCCTGGCACAATGAAAAACTGATGTCGACCATAAAGGAGATACTGAAAAGAAAAGGCACTAAAACCGGAGGGCTTCCGCTTTTGAACACTGATTCGATGGTAGGAAAAGAACTGTTGGGTGAATCTGAAGTCATGCAGCAGATTTTTTACAAGATTGAAAAGATAGCGCCCACCGATGCCAATATCCTGATACTGGGAGAAAATGGGACAGGAAAGGATCTTATTGCCAAGGCAATTCACCAGCAATCATTAAGGGCGGACAAACCCTTTATTAAAGTAGACGTGGGTGCGTTGACAGAGACTCTTTTTGAAAGTGAATTGTTTGGTCATAAGAAAGGAGCCTTTACAGATGCGAGGGAAGATCGTATTGGCAGGTTTGAAGCAGCCAATTACGGTACGCTTTTTTTGGATGAAATAGGAAATATACCGCTGCACCTGCAGGCCAAACTATTAAGTGTTTTACAAAACCGCCAGGTGATCAGGCTTGGCAGCAATGAGCCAATACCCATTGATATAAGGCTGATCTGTGCTACCAACGTTCCATTAACTGAACTGGCCAATGAAACCCGTTTTCGGAAGGATCTTATTTACCGGATCAATACCGTGGAGATAACCGTTCCACCTCTCCGGCGGAGAGGTAATGATATTATTTTGCTGGCTAGATATTTCAGCCGGTTATACAGCAATAAATACATGAAGCCAACTCTGGAACCAGATACAAAAGCGATGGAAAAGTTATTAAACCATCACTACCCCGGCAATGTCAGGGAATTACAATATATTATCGAAAGGGCAGTCATCATGTCTGATGGTAACGTTTTACAGGCAAACGATTTACTTTTCTCCCCGATTGAAACCAGCCTTGTTGAAGAAACAGAATCATCCGAAATGAAACTAAGTGATGTGGAGAAAAACACCATTCTGAAAGTGATAGAAAAACATAATGGAAATATTACCCGTGCTGCCAAAGAACTGGGACTTACGCGTACTGCCTTATACAGAAGGCTGAGTAAATATGATATTTGAAAGAACTGTGCTAATGTGCTAATTTGCTGATGCACACATCCTCATTGACCATTGACTATTCACCGTGGACCATTGACTATTCAGCATCATGATGTTTAAAAATATAGAGTGGCGCATACTGATAAGGGTGCTTATATTGTTTGCATCTTTAACTGCAGCATCCTTTTTGCTGATCAGAGGACAATATGTTTACCTGCTGCTGGTGGTGCCTGTAGTCATCTATGAACTGGTGGAGTTTTACCGTTTTCATTACAAAGCACACAAGGAGCTGGACCAGTTTGTAGAGTCTGTTCATTACCGTGATTTTTCCCGGTATTTTGATGTAAAGCATGCACCGGCGGATATTCAACCACTTCGCAAAGGTTTTAATGAGATCAACACTACCTTTAAAGTGATCAGTAAAGAAAAGGAAACACAGTATCAATATCTGCAAAAGATACTGGAACTTGTGGATACGGGCATTCTTTCTTATGAAGAGAAAACTGGCGAAGTAGTTTGGATGAATGAATCTCTTAAACAAATGCTGCAACTGCCTTACCTGAAAACCATACATTCGCTCAGTAAAAGGGATTATGAATTATGCAGGGATATCCTGGCTGTAAAACCCGGGGAGAGTTTGATCGCCACCGCCCACCCGGAAAGAACTTCTTTTAAAATATTGTTATCGGCCACCGCCTTTCAAACGGATGGCAAGATATATAAGCTGATCGCTTTTCAAAATGTAAATGAAGCATTGGATGAAACCGAATCTAAGGCCTGGCAAAAACTGCTTAGTGTGCTAACACATGAGATCATGAATTCAGTGGCGCCTATTTCCTCACTCGCAGAAACATTAAAGAACAGGTTGCAGCGATCAGGATCCGTACTAAATGATGACTCGGGTACTGCGGATGACCTGGAAATAGGAATAGAAACCATTAAAAGAAGAAGCGAGGGGCTTTTAAAATTTGCCGAAACTTACCGGAACCTCAACAAGATCACCACGCTCAATCTTAGGAAGGTTTATGTAAGGGATTTATTTGAAAATCTGTTACAGTTGATGCAGCCCACCCTTGAGCAAAAAAACATTGAAGTTGAAACCATTTTAAAAGATACCGATCTTATTATTGAAGCGGATACCAACCTGCTGGAACAAGTATTGATCAACCTGGTCGTGAATGCGATTGAAGCCGTTAAAGACAAACCAGATCCCAGGATTGTGCTAACAGCTTTTGTAGCAAATAATCGCAGAACCATAATCAAGGTAGCCGATAACGGGCATGGCATGGCAGAGGAATTGCTGGATAAGATCTTTATTCCATTCTTTAGTACCAAAAAAAGCGGAAGCGGCATTGGCCTGAGTCTCTGCAAACAGATCATGATGCTGCATAAGGGAAATATTCATGTTCATTCCAGGGAAGGAGAAGGCACGGCGTTTCAATTGTTATTCTGATCACCACTAAACGACGAAAGTTTATGGGCAATATTAAAATCTCAACTGCGCAATTTGAACACAAAAACGGCGATAAGAGATATAACCTTTCCGTAATCGAAAACCTTTCGGAAAAAGCGTCTTTGGAAGGAGCTCACATGATCGCATTTCACGAGTGTTCCATCACCGGTTATACGTTTGCCAGGCATCTTTCAAAAGATCAATTACTGGATATTGCAGAGTTGATTCCTTCCGGTGAGTGCATCTTAAAACTTTCAGCCATTGCAAGAAAATATGATATTTCCATATTAGCTGGCTTGTTTGAAAAAGATGAATACGATAATTTATTCAAAGCTTATGTATGCGTTGATAAAAATGGCCTGCTGGCAAAGCACAGAAAAATACATCCATTTATCAATCCATATCTGATCCCCGGAGACAGTTACTGTGTTTTTGAAATAAATGGATGGAAATGTGGCATCTTAATTTGTTATGATAATAATGTTATTGAAAACGTGAGAGCAACTGCATTGTTGGGCGCCGATGTTATTTTTATGCCTCACGTTACTATGTGTACGCCATCTACCCGTCCCGGTGCCGGCTTTGTTGATCCCAAACTTTGGGAAAATCGTGAAACAGATCCAACTTCTTTGCGTCTTGAATTTGATGGTATGAAAGGACGTCAGTGGCTGATGAAATGGTTACCTGCAAGAGCTTACGACAACGCCATTTATGCAATTTTTTCAAATGCAATTGGAATGGATGATGATCAGCTTAAAAATGGTTGCTCTATGATCATTGATCCTTTTGGGGATATTATTGCGGAATGCCGGTCATTCGATGATAGTTTTGTTACTGCAATAATTACTCCTGAAAAACTTACACAGGCTGGAGGATACCGTTACAGGAAGGCCAGGCGGCCTGATCTATACAGGGACATTATAGGGCAAGAGCATACACCGGAACAAAAAGTGATCTGGCTTGAAGCAGAGAAAATAACGGAAAGCTGATTCATAATCTGAAGGCTTCTGTTAAAACTCCAAAGAGCTTTTGCTCCGGTGTCAAAAAACTCCGCTTCCCTACTTCCATTTGTGAAATTCCGTCTCATTATACGGAATGGTTGATTGATATAAAATTTTAAGAAGACCTCGTGACAGCGAATACAACTAAAGTTTAGTAGGCTTCCTATTTTTTCAAAGGAACAAAAAGTACTGCATCGGCAACAATTGCTCCGTCTGCTCCCTTATTTGTTACTGCCGCGAATGACTGGCTTCCTTGTGGCAACACATAGGTGCCCAATGAAACCCACTCACCTGAAGTTTGTCCCTCCACCTGCACGGCGGAATTGTCAATGACCACTTCTTTTGATACCCTCCCGTCAAAAACAATGAAATAGGTGCTGGTAGCACTTTGAGGAATTTTTGGAAAGTATGCATAAAGCATATATGTTCCCTGCGTTTTGATTGCAGGAATAAATTTTACCGTTTGCTTTTCTGAAGACTTCCCGGCAACCAGCATACTAGGACCATAATTCCCGGTATAACCCTGTTTCTCTTCACTGGTCTGTCTCTGCCAATTGCCTTCAATTTGTACGCTTTGTTTATCGTCATCATCCACCAGCACGTCAGGGATGCTTCCATCTAAAAGAGGATTATCTTTCAGGACCTGCTGCAGCTTACTGACATCTACCTGCTGAACCGTTTGTTTATTGTCAATCGCCATACATGCAGCAACAGCTGCTGATTGAGCCAACACCATAAACACGGGTTCCATACGTATAGAACCATAAGCAATATGACTTGCAGATAAACATACGGGCACATAGACATTGTTACATTCCTCCGGCTTTGGAATAATACTGCGGTAGGAAATAGGATAAGGGCCAAAGCCGCCAATTTCTACATTGCCTTCATTCTTTATCATTCCATTGATGACGATACGCTGACAATTGTGTGAGTCCATCGTGTAAGCAGCCAAACCGATACCATCACTTACCACGTCCCGCCCCTGGCAATTGGCCTGGGTCATTACATAATTCCCAATCATTCTGCGGCTTTCCCTGATATAAAGTTGCGGGGACCAATGTTCATTATCGATGTATTCATCTTTTGGATAACCCCATTGCTTCATTTCATTTCGTAACTTTTCAGGCACCCTCGGATCGTGACCATAGAAATAAAGCAGGCCTTTTGTATACCCTTCATGTTTTTTTATGATCTCCGCTCTCTCTTTATAATCAGCTTCAGGATAGCGGTGATTCATTCCAATCATATCCGAAGAAAAACCCCCGCGATTATTAATGTCTGTTTTGTGCTTAGGCATTTTACTAATAATGAAATAATCGTTAAGAGTTTTCTTATCAGGCTGGGCAAGAAACAGGCGGATGAGTACTTCATACTTTGTGGAATCATAATCCCCGGGGCGGCTAATAGGTATTTTATTTTCAGGATCATTAGTAAGACAAATCCTGTAGTTGTATGCCTGAACTTTTTTGTCGCCTGTTCCATTTGGCAGTACCTTATCATCAGCAACACCCCATAACAAACCGCTCGCAGGATTACCCGGCACTTTATATGGGTCTATGCCATCAGGAAATTGATGTCCTTCCATCAATTGAACTCCATTATATGTTTCGTTGTACACACTGTTGGCTTCTCTGCCAACGGTGTAAGAAATGCCTGACTTTGCCATGAGATCACCTTCATAACTGCAATCAATAAACATTTTTGAGCTGACCGTCGTGGTGGCAGGCTGAGAGGCGTTTCCAGTGCTTTCCAATACTACTTCTTTTATAAATCCATTTTCTTTTACAGCATTTTTGATTCTGTATCTATATAATACATTTACACCTGCGTTTTTTATATAGCTATTGAACAAATCTTCTGCTACATGAGGTTCAAATATCCATTGTTCGAATTTTCCATAATGCCTGCCTATTCTTCGATAGAATTCACGGGAAATTCCGGTGATTGCATATTTATTACCAATGTCGGTATAC
>Ga0137431_1000692_pt1 | contig 11413 bp, 4 predicted proteins | sample EasRivERMZT800_2_FD_104646 | JGI IMG/M metagenome (GOLD analysis project Ga0137431, IMG submission 104646) | Soil microbial communities from meander-bound floodplain in the East River, Colorado, USA - East River MetaG ERMZT800_2 | ecosystem: Environmental > Terrestrial > Soil > Floodplain ... | reverse complement strand
GCCGCTATCTAAGTTGGCGCCAAGAAACTCGGTACTGTCCGTATAGCCTGGCAGCATTGTCCCAAAATCCTGGTTGTATTGAATGCCTACTCGTTTAACCGCAGTAACAATCCCACCAACAACCCTGGCAGCACCACCGACTTCGGGAATGGTATTCTTTCTTTGTTCTTTCAATTTTCGCTTTTCCTCTTTTGCTTTTCTTCGTTCCTCCCTTTTGAACTTCCTCTTTTCTTTTGCCGACATAGACTTCCAGACAGAATCGGTAATTGTTCGGGTTGTTTTTACTTTTGGTTTATTCTCGGTTTTCTTCTTTTGCACCGAATCAGCTGCATTTTTCTTATTGTCGTTTACAGGAGCAGTATTTACAGCTCTCAAAAATCTTGACTTTGCATATAGCTGATCAAAATTCAATTCGGCATTCACTGTCCTTGTTTGGGTATTGGAAATAGTATTACCAAGACTTCTTGCCAACTGTGAATTGGATGCAGTGAGCCAATTGTATTGAGTTCCGTAAGAGGCCCGCAACGTGGTCCAGTCTAACAACGGTATTTTTTGCATGGGCACAGTGTACGACACGGTAGCCTGGTGCGCATATTGCGTGGTCCGACCTCCATTGAGCAGGTTGTTGCGAACCGAATCTTTTTTCTCTTCAGTATCGATGCGGCCAGCCGGTTCATCTACCCGGGCATTGTTGGCTGCCGAAAAATCAAGTGCTATGGATTTTGTCAGATTCCATTGCAGGATAAAGAATCGATCGAAGGTGTAATATTTATCATAGGTTTCCGGAATCTTATACGGCCCTCCCCCTACATTGCGGGGCCTGGTAGCGCCAAATTGCCGGAAAATATCGGCTTTGAAAGATAATTGTGAAGGAACATAATTAAGATTAAAGTCTTTGACCAAGGCGAGCCATTTTGATTTTGATTTAATCAATCCTTTAAATGGTTCTACAAATTTTGGTTGCGGCGAATAATTATAGCCAAGCCCGGCCCGGGTACGACGCATCTCATAATTATCAATTAACGGGTTGTGCTGTTCCGTCTGAATAAAAGAATAATTGAAATCTAAATTGGTTATACTCCAAAACTTAGGTTGCTTACCATCAGTTTTTATTTTTCTGACATTGGTAAAATTCAAGGTCTTGATAGTGGTTATATCCTGTGCATTTGTCCTGATGGAGTCTTTATCTTCTTTTGTTGGGGTATAGGCCAGCTTATCCTTTAAACGGATATCAAGGTCATAGGGATCATATTCTGGCGTACTGATGATTCGGCTGAGACCGGTATACACCGGTATTTGAATCCCGAAGTTTTTGGGAAACAATTTGCCGGCATCAATATTTGCCAATAGATCAAACGTATAAAGGTCTTCGCGGCTTCTTTGATTCACTCTTTGTTCCAATGTACCAAAACCCTGTGTCCGGAGTGTTCCAGCCAGGCTGATATTGCCGAGATCAGCCAGTTTGATATCTACCCGACCCAAAGCAGCAAACCCACCTTTTTCATCAAGATTGGTGAACCGCAATTCATTGAACCAAACTTCTGCACAGGCATCTGTCGGACTATTGTTCTCAACGGCCAGCATCATGCCTTTTACTTCACCCAAATTTGGATTTCCCAGCACCGCATACACCCGCCCATCTGCTAACACTTCACTATAGTAAACAGACGGCGGCGAGTTTTGAAGGTTTCGCCTTGATTTTAAACGGGTCAATTCAGTGAGATCAAAATCGAGATTATTTGCCTCTGGCCAGATTCTTAAACTATCGGTTTCTCCCCAGTTTGTTTTTTTCAACGGTATCCGCACTTCATAGTAGTTGCCCTGGAAATCATTGCCGATCCTTACTACTGCCGTCAACGAATTGTCAGATATCGCATCATTACTTCCCCGTCCTTCTGCGTGAATGAACATTCTCATCTTTCCATACTGGCGCATATCCATGTTCATCGTTTTAAATACGGCACGGGATTGCTCCTGCGGTAGATTACAAAGCTGAACGCTTAATGCCTGCTCGTTCAAATATAATTGCACGTTGTTATTGCTGAGCTGCTGCTGCCGTTCAATACCCGGCGGACTCACATATCCTATAGGCTGCCGTTGGTCGTTTTCTTCAAGGTTGACGGCTAGAGTATTGAGTTCAACAGGATCATTGGCCGGGAGGTTTGCATAATTCCCGGTTGTATCTGTTACAAACTGGAATTTGCGCCATTGGTTTCTTATAAGTTCAATCTTACCGAACCGCATAGTCACTGAATCATCTTCAAAGCCTGTTAAGAACATCCGGATAAAACGAATAGATTTGAAGTCAGGTATATTTCCCACCTTGCTTTCAAAAGCCGAAACAGGAATCCGAAACAGGTACCAATTCTCATTCCTGGTATTTCCATCTGCCAGCTTTACATTTACATTTCTGACGTCAGTAATAAAATTGCTCCCGGCGGTCATAAAGGGAACGATATCCACTTTATACTGGAAGTACTCTTCCACCTCGTTGAGAGTATTGTCCCGGTTAAGCTCTTCTGCGTCGGGATATTGAGTAAATGCGTTTACATAGTCGCTGTTGTTATTGGCTATTGGTGAATTACCATGAGGATTATTAATATCCTTGTATCTTCTTAATATTCCGGCGCCCGAAGCATCATATGATGCATCACGGTAGGGTTTAAAATTATCGGCGGACGGGTCAGACAGAGCCTGCGGGTAAGCTCCGGGTGCTGTTGCCTGCAGGTTGTTTAAATAAGTGCCGAACTTTGTTCGCTCTTCTTCATCCACCAACCCATCAAAGCCTACATCCTGGTACTCCCTGTCGCTGGGTTCATTACTGAACGCATTGGTGATTTGCATAGGAATGGAAGGCACTCTGCCCCAAACAGAATTGTCGTCCACCTGGGCGTTATTAGTTGGTGTTGGTAAACCGTTTTCGTACTGCCGCTTTCCATCTTTCAACACGTCTTCCGAAATGTTACCGAGGTTAATGTACATTTTTCCGCCAGTACTGTTGGGCCTTATCACAAAAGGATCCTGCAACCAGAATTCGACGTACTCAATATTGCTGGTCTCAAAATCAATCTGGTCAATATTGCGCATGATCCCTCCCCATGATTCCTTCGGATTCACAAGTCGTCCATTAGCATCTATCCTGCCAGGTCGATATTCAAAATTATAAGGACCCCTTTGTTTTGGATAAAATGTAATATCAAACGTAGTTAGCAATCCCTGGCCAAAGTCGGTAGTGCGCTGCGGGAAAATTTCCTGTTGTAATACCTGCCTCGTTTCGGGCTTCGACAATTCAGCCACGTCATCACCGAGAGGGTTATCGGGATTATTTTTTTCCTGCAACACAGGCTCAATATTATACCATGATGTTTTTGCCCTATTGTAACCAGTTGCCAGGTCATTGTTAAGCGATGATTCAGGGAATAATCCATTTCCCTGTGGTATCGATGCAAGGTTCCAGCTGATCAATGGAAACCGGAGGTCAATGCCGGCCCGTGTACCTTCAAAATCATCAATAAATATCTGCCCCTCATTTCCTTTGCCAATTTGAGGTGCATGTCCGGGTTGCAACATGGCTCCTTCAGCATAAGCGGTGATAGTGGACATTTCCCTGGTACTATAAAAAGGAAGTTTATCGAGGAATTTGGTTAGGCGCGGCCAATCGTTTTGATAGTCGATGTCGAGGCCATACATGGTATTACGAATCGGATCATCACCATACGCCTGTTTTACAAAAAACGGCCGCTCCCCCAGTCTTGTAATTGTACCGCCTATGGTCAAATGCTTACTTGCTAAATAATCCGCACGAAACCCTATGAAGTTTCGCTGCTGAATACCAAACGCTGCCTGGTTCTCATATTGAATGTTCACCGGCACGCCGGAATTTATAATAGATTGATTAATGACCCTAAGGGTTCCCAGGTCATAGTTTATTTCATAGTCGATGTTTTCCTGTAGTACCTGGCCGCCTGCTGTGACCGTAACTGAACCACGGGGAATATTAAATCCCAGCTGGTAATCACCACTGCCGGCTGACGACCTCGAACGACCTTTTATTTTGTAGCGGTTAAGGTTTGCATAGGTCTGCGCAATGGCTTTGATGGTATCGTACAAGGGATAATACAAATATTTATCGCGCTGTACCTGCGTTCCATAAACGTAGTCGAGATCATGGCCAAAAGGTTCCAGTACAGGGAAGATGACGCGGCTCATGGACGAAATAATGGTAAACCCTTCGATAAAGTCAAACACGCCATCCGGCTGCGGATCGTTTTGATTATTCAGACGATCAAGGTTAACCAACGAAATAATTGGCTGGCCTTCGAATTGTGGTAATACATCCGCCGGTGGAAGGTATCTTTTTTCGCCCAGGCTTGGCTCTTCATACAAAAGATCAAGTTTAAAATCTGCTCTTTCCAGCTGCCCAAAACCAACAGAATACACATTTTTCATCATCAGCTCCCAAATCGGAAGATTTGTGCGTTGTGATGTTGCTTTGAGAAGTTTTAGAAAAAGAATTCTTTGTGTACTACCTGTCGAATCGGGTGGAACATCCTGTGAAAATTCTCCTATTTGATAAACTTTTCCGTTGTAGGTGTATTGGAAAGCGACCCCCAACACCTCGTCCGGCTGCAGGGGCTGATTCAGCGAAATAAATCCAATCTGTGGATTGAAATAATAATCTGACGGCAGCAGCTTGCGTGCAAATGTTTTTTCAAAATCCTGGACACCAACCAATCCCAAACCGGTCAATATGTTTTGTACCACCGATGAGTTTCGGCTGCTGGGATTAGAAAGTATCGTTGAATAAAGCGAATTCGTGCCGTTATCCGGTAAGGAGTTAGGGTTACCGGTGCCGCCCCATGGACCATAAGGAGTGCTTTCACCCAAATCCATAAGAGCTACTATATCTCTTGTGTCAGTAGTTGCACCGTTCCGGTTTGTTACCCACACTTCCATCTTTAATATTTGCACGGCAGAATTAACGACGGGTAATTCACTCATCGCTTTATTGAACCTGTTCCGAAAATATTGCGCCATTAAGAAGTGACGATTCTCCTCGTACTCATCTGCTTTCAGCGAAAATTCCTGGGTAGCTGTTCCGCCCTCCATAGCCAAAGACTGGCGTTGTGCCCTTTGATTTGCCAGTACCCCGGTGAGGAATAATTTTCCAAACTGCAACTGGGTTTTTATTCCAAACAGGGATTGTGCTCCGGGAATCAGGGTGCTTTTGGAAGTAAAATTGGTGTTGCCCATCTGGAACTGCTTGATGATCTCATCATCCTTACCGAGATAGTTTAGGTTAAGCTGGTTTTCAAATTCAAAATTTGCAAGCGTGTTATAGTTGATGGGAAGTTTCAATTTATCGCCTATGTTGGCATCCACCTGCAACTGGGCATTCATGTTGAAATCGAGCCCCCCATTTTTCCGGGCCCTTTCCGGCAGCGTTGGGTTTTTAATATTCTGTCCCTGGTACCCTGCAAGAAGATCAACATAGCCGGAAGGCTTAATATCGATCTTTCCAACGCCTACTATGCGGTTGAACCAACTTTTTGAAGTATTGAATTTGGGTTTAAATAGCCTTCGGTTCATGTCGGCAAGCATGTCGGCCCGTCGCCTGAAATAAGTGTTCTCATCTTTTTGTCCCTGGAGGCGCAAAAACTCGTCCCGGCTAAAAGTCATCGGAATGCGATAGTTTCTATCCCCGATTTTTTCGATTATATAATACTGCCCGGTGAGGGGATCATACTCGATGTTCCGCTTTACAAAACCGGTATCGCGCAGGTCAAAACTATTTCGGTTTGGATTACTGTAGGGGTCGCCGTATCTGTCCTTCAACGGATAACGAAGCGTATCCGTTTTGCCTGGTTGCTGCTGATCCAGATGGAAATCGTTAGTAAAGCCCGCTCTTGGCTGGCTGGTAAAGGCCAACAAGATGGCAGCAGTTAGCACCAACGTACGGAAAATATGGGCTGAATAAATGTACAAGGCTATTCTCAGAATATAGTTAGTCCAGAAATTTTGTTTGATCAGAGGATACGCAGCGCCTTTTTAATCAGCTCCTCCACAGGCTGGTTTGGCTGATCCGCCAACACTTTTTTTACTGCCTGTTCTGCTGCTGACCGGTTGATACCTAAAGCTGTAAGAGCATTAAACGCATCTTGATGCAAAGTATTGCTGTTCAGGGGGGAAATATTTGATTCTGAGGGATGCTTTGACAATTTGTCTTTTAGTTCTACAACAATTCTTTCAGCGGTTTTTTTGCCGATGCCTTTTATGCTTTCCAGGGTGCGGATATCGGCCAGGATAATGGCCTTTGCCAACTCATCAGGTTTCATGTAGGAAAGCATGACTCTGGCTGTTGATGCCCCGACTCCGGACACACTGATCAATTGCTGAAACATTTCTTTTTCAGCCACTTCAAAAAATCCATAGAGAATATGGGCATCTTCGCGGACAATAAATACAATATGCAATAAACCCTTATCTAATTGGTGAATCCGGGAATACGTATTAAGGGTTATTTGTACTTCATAGCCAACTCCATTAACGTCAACGTTCACCGACGCCGGCGTTTTGTGTACAAAATCTCCTTTCAGGTAAGCTATCATGGCTGCGAAAATAGGAAAACAAATGTGCTGATGTTCAAATATGCAAATGTGCTAATATGCAGATGAGCAAATGGGCAGGTTTCCAGTATCCAGCACCCGGCATCGTACATCGTACTTTACATTACCTTTGGTCACTTTTATTTGAAATATTTTCAATATGATAAGCAAAAAAACAACTGCTGCTATTACTGCTGTTGGGGGGTATGTGCCGGAAGATAAGCTGACCAATTTTGACCTGGAAAAAATGGTGGATACAAATGACGAGTGGATACGCACCAGGACGGGTATTATCGAAAGAAGAATATTGAAAGGTGAGGGTAAAGCAACGTCTGATATGGTTGTGCCCGCTGTTAAGCAGCTCCTGGAGAAAAGAGGTATTGGCCCTCTCGACATAGAATGCCTGATCGTAGCCACGGTTACACCAGATATGGTTTTTCCGGCAACTGCCAACATTGCCACCGACAAGCTGGGTGCCAAAAATGCATGGGGTTTTGATATATCGGCTGCGTGTTCGGGTTTTTTATATGCCCTAACACTGGGTGCAACGTTAATTGAAAGTGGCCGCTATAAAAAAGTAGTAGTGGCAGGCGCGGACAAAATGAGTGCCATCGTTGATTATACCGATCGCAATACTTGTGTTTTGTTTGGCGACGGCGCCGGTGCGGTATTGCTTGAGCCAAACCATGACGGCTATGGCATACTTGACAGCTTATTAAGAAGTGACGGTTCAGGTGTTGAATTTTTACATATGAAGGCAGGCGGATCTTTAAAACCAGCCAGCATAGAAACGGTGAAGAACAAAGAGCATTTTGCGTTCCAGGATGGTCAGCCTGTTTTTAAAGCTGCGGTTAAGGGCATGGCTGACATAAGCGCCGAACTTTTGGAAAGAAACAACCTTACAGGTGATGATATTGCATGGCTGGTACCACACCAGGCAAATCTGCGGATCATTGATGCCACTGCCAACCGGATAGGATTGCCCAAAGAAAAAGTAATGATCAACATACAGAAATATGGCAACACTACTGCTGCCACTATTCCTTTATGTTTATGGGAATGGAAACATGAAATAAACAAAGGAGATAATATTGTTTTGGCTGCATTTGGTGGCGGATTTACATGGGGCGCTACATTGGTGAAGTGGGAGTATTAGGTGTTTGACGCCTTAGGGACGTCTGACACCTCTATTAGCATCTGACACCTATAACATGTAGTTATCATGACCATCCATGAGCCAGGCATATATCATATCTACAATAGGGGGAATAATCAGCAAACAATTTTCTTTTCGCAGGAAAATTATTATTACTTCCTGCGCAAATGTCATAAATATTTAATGCCGGCCAGCGATATCCTTGCATGGTGCTTAATGCCCAATCATTTTCATTTTCTTATGAATATCAGTGAAAAAAGCCTTACACCTGTAAAATCTGGCGGCATAATTATGCCAGCAATAACAAACGGGTTCAGGTTACTCCAAAGTTCTTATGCAAAAGGAATCAATAGACGGCAAAACAAAAGCGGCAATTTATTTCAGCAAAAAACAAAAGCAAAATTGACAGGTTTCAAAGAAAACTACTCGGTTACTGCTTTTCATTACATACACCAAAATCCATTTGTAGTCGGGTTGGTTAAAAATCCTGAAGATTGGGCTTATTCGTCTCTGCCGGATTTTGCAGGATTAAGAAATGGCTTATTATGCAACAGGGATAAGGCCTACGAATTGCTTGATTTGGCAGGAATAGATTTTAAAATAAAAACCCTTGAAAAAATTGATGATGAAATAGTTAAAAAAATTCTTTAGAAAAATTCTCTAATGAGGAAAAGTGTCAGACGCTCTGCAAGACGTCAGACACTTTCAAAACTACAAACGCTTACCTTATAAGCAGCACCGTTCCTTTCATAGATATTTTATTTGCACTACCAGCTTTTTTGAGCTCACAATACCATACAAAAACACCTGTATTCTGCAATTGCCCTTTCAACTTTCCAGCCCAGCCTTTCGTATAATCATTTGTTTCAAATACTTTTTGCCCCCAGCGATTATACACTGAAAGATGATATTCTGTTAAATTAGATGCCCCGAGAACTTTGAACAAATCATTTCTCCCGTCATCGTTTGGAGTAAAGGCTGAGGGAAACCTGACATCACAAATACCTTCGTTTATCAGCACTTCGTCGCTTCCAACTCCGCAGTTATTTGTTACGGATACTGAATAGAAACCCGGCTGCTTTACTGTTAAAACGTTTTGCCTGGAGCCATCCTGCCAAAGGTAGCTGTTGAACGGACCGGGATTTAAAACAAGTGAATCCCCTACACATAGATTTTTGTCTGCTCCTAAATCCGGAACCGGCTGAGATAAAACGGTTAATTGTAATGTTCGTATGCTATCACAGCCATTTGCTGTTACCAAAGTATCAACGTAAGTACCGCTTGAGGAGTATCCCTCGTAGTTCTGCCCCGGGCAGATAGATCGGTCAATTGAGGAATATAAACCGGGTTGCATCGTGAGTTGGAGTGTTACAATACTGTCGCAGCCGTTGGCAGCAATTAATGTGTCGGTATAAACGCCACTTGCAGTAAAGATTTGTCCGTTCCAAACATAGTTGTTACATGCTGACACAGTAAAAGGACTCATTTTATGTACAAAGGCATCACTTCCTACAAATGCATGGAGATTATAAATATTATCCCCGGGATCAAAATCTGCGATGCCATAAAAAATCCCCGTCGTGTAAACATTTCCGAAAACATCTAAAGCTATTGAAACGGAGTAGTCATATCCATCGCCACCCATCTTTTTTGCCCAAATAAAATTGCCGTCTATATCCAGCTTGGATACATAAATATCAAATTCACCGGCAGACGTAAGATTAAAGACACACGTACCGGGATCAAAATCTGCGGTCGTATAAATACCCCCTGTAGTATAAAAACCCCCTGTAGTATATACATTTTGAAAAAGATCTAAAACTATATCGCCTCCACCAGCAACCAACGATCCCTCTCCCAATTGCTTTGCCCAAACAAAATTACCAGTTGCGTCTAATTTGGAGACAAAAGCAACTTGTGAAGTACCCGAACTTAGAATGAAAACACCAGATCCTGTATCAAAATCGGCCGGACCTACAAAAGCGCCTGTAGTATAAACGTTACCAGATGGATCTGCGGTTATTGAGTAAGCTACATCCCCATCAGACCCGCCCATTTGTTTTGCCCATATGAAATTGCCAGCCCCATTTAACTTGCAAATGAATATATCAGCATTTCCAAAAGAATTGAGGTTGAAAACGCCTGCACCCGGGTCAAAATCGGCTGTGCCGGAAAAAAAACCTGTCGTATAAATGTTTCCGGTAACATCTACAGCTATTGAATAACTCAGGTCAACACCGATTCCACCAATCCGCTTTGCCCAAACAAAATTGCCTGCCGCATCTAATTTGGAAACAAAAATATCATGCTCACCAACAGAACTAAGATTAAACACACCAGGTCCCGGATCAAATTCAGCCGTACCCGAAAAACGGCTCGTTGTATAAACATTTCCTGAGGCATCTATAATTGTTGAAGCACCTCCGGGTTCTGCAACATTATTTCCGCCCATTTGTTTTACCCAAATAAAATTGCCGTTCCTATCTAATTTCAAGATAAAAACACCCTGCACATTAGCAGAACTTAGGTTGAAAACACCTGCTCCCGGGTCAAAATCAACAATCCCGGAAAAAAAGCCCGTGGTATAAACATTGCCTGAAGCATCATTGGCAATTGAATAGCAATAATCATTTTCTGCACCACCTATTTGCTTTGTCCAAACATGATTGCCGTTTGCATCTAGTTTGGAAATAAATACATCTGAAAAACCATTAGAATTTAGAAAGAAAGTATTTATTCCCGGGTCGAAATCTGCAGAGCCATTAAATTGACCCGAAGTATAAACATTTCCAGATGGGTCAACGCTCATTGAATAACTGGCTTCCCAATCTAGTCCTCCTATTTGCTTTGCCCAATTAAAACTTACATTTTGGGCATACAGTAAATTTTTTGTAATAATGATAAGAAGTATGAGAAATACTTTTTTCACTTGTCTCTTAAGCTTAAATTAAGGCATCCCGGCTTGCATTCAAAATTACTGCAACGTGAGTAATCTATTATTTTGTTGTAACAGTAAGATTTGTCAAAACACCAGCCCATCTCGTTAATACATCGGCCTCATACCCTTACTTTTCCAAAAATCAATAATTGGCCAATAGGGCCCGAATTTGTGCTGCGCAACCGAAAACGTATCACTGAATGGCCCATTAGCATAATCAATCGCTTTTTCTTCCGGATTTAGGAAGTCGAAATTCTTTACATAGGGCCGTTTATGAATATCATCGTCATTAACAAAAGCAGCAATATCCAGTGCTTCTTCATCAGATAAAAAAGGTTTGTCCCATGTGGCTTTTCCATAAGGCATATTTGCCTTTATCCATTGGGCCAGTTTAATAATGCGGTGCATGCTGGATCCGGGCTGGTATGCATTTTCTCCCCATAACGGAGGATAGGCATAAGATTTATTGTCAGCCTTCATTTGTCCTTCACCATTTGCGCCATGGCAACTCTGACAATGCAATACAAATAGGTTGCTGCCACGCTCAGAACTGGCAGCTCTTGGCGGAAAATTTATTCCCAGGTTTTTTGCACCGCCGAAGTTTTCATCTTTAGGCACAAACCCATTTATCCATTTCAAATATGACAGGAAAGCAGTCATTTCCCTGCTGTCGAGTGGCAGAGGTTTTCCATTGTGTGGTCTTTCGATGCAATT
>Ga0137431_1000691_pt1 | contig 11423 bp, 1 predicted proteins | sample EasRivERMZT800_2_FD_104646 | JGI IMG/M metagenome (GOLD analysis project Ga0137431, IMG submission 104646) | Soil microbial communities from meander-bound floodplain in the East River, Colorado, USA - East River MetaG ERMZT800_2 | ecosystem: Environmental > Terrestrial > Soil > Floodplain ... | reverse complement strand
GGAATGGCCCGCCGTCCGCGTGGCCCAACATCTGGGAATGACGCCCAACGCCGTATTCGGGGCCAAAAGGCGGGTCCTGGCTCGTCTGAAAGAGCTCTTGCCGCAGATGGAAGAACTCTGGTAGAATAACACCACAAGCACGTACGCGTCGTCGGCCTGAATGGTTTTTGCGAAAGAGGAGCGCTGCGCGCACGCGGTTGGGTCGTTCCGCCTTTCTCAGTTTCTCGTGAAAAATCAACGTCTCGCGGCAGATTTGTCTCCGTGGGCGCAAACTACAGATAGAAGGGTCCTTGCGGTGAAGCGTTGGCGGCAGCCCTCGCCGGGAATGGCCGGGGTCGGCAGTGGGCGTTCGTACGGGAGATCAAACATGTGCGCAACTACGTTTCGACAGGGTGCATTAACCGGTCCCGTGGTCGTTCTCGCGTCGCTCTGCGGCGCCCTGCCCGCCCATGCCGGCAGCGTGGCCACGACGTGGACCTGCACGACCAACAATTGGGGCCAGACGGCGTGCTGGAGCACGCTCAACGGCGGGGATGCGTACCCTGACAACGGCGCAGCGACCTATGCCGTGACCTTGCCGGATGGAGGCAGTAACTACCTTTTGACCATGGCCCCAGCAGGCGACCCGGCCGTGACCATCGATTCGCTGGACATGCAGAATACGCCCGGTACGGGTAAGGCCACATTGAGCATATCATCTGGTAAAACCCTCACCATCCTGGATTCCTTGACCCTTCGCGGGCAGATCACCTCGTCGGGAACGTTCACGGTTGCCCCCACGGCGGCCATCAATATTGACCAGGGCGAGCTCCTGGTGCAGGGCGGCGGGTCGGCCACCGTTCCTGTGACCTCCTATACCTCGGCCAGCGGCTGCGGAGGGCACTCCTTGCGCGCCACCGGCGCGGGAAGTTTTCTCGACCTTTCCTCCCTAACCAACGTGATTCAGCCGGGTTGCTCCGCCCTGACGATCCGAGCCGATGCAGGGGCCGAGGTCGATGTCTCCTCGCTTGCCATCGGAGCGCTCAATTCTTCCTTCCAAGCGGATGGCGCCGGAAGCATCCTCCACCTTGACAGCATGACGACGCTGATTGACGAGATCCGTGTCTTGAACGGAGGCACCTTGATCGCCGGGCCGATCGACACGCTGGACGGCGCTGTGCTCTTGGTCAGCGGCCCCACCAGCGTTTTCGACGAGTCGCAAATCTCTTCCGCAACCGCCTCCAACATCCACGCGCTGGCCGGCGCGACCCTCGCCCTGCCGCTCCTCACCGCGTACAGCGGCAGCGACCTCAATGGACTCCAAGCGCGAGGTGCCAGCAGCCTCCTCGACCTTCCCAACCTGGCTTCCGTCGAGAGCACCCACCTTAGCATCATTCTAGAGGCGGACATCGGAGGAACGGTCAACTTGCCGGCGCTGACTTCCACCATCGGGGCTATACAATTTCGGTGCTCTGGGGCCGGCAGCGTCCTGAACATTCCGTTGATCGATACCCTGACCCCAGGCGTGCTGCTTGACGTCCGCGACGGCGGGCAAGTCAACGCCGCGCCCATAACCTCCGCCGCCGGAGCGACTATTCTGGTCATCAACGCCACGAGCGTCCTCGATCTGTCGCAGGTCACCAACGCCGATCAATCGGTGATCCGGGCAGAGGGCGGCGCCAACGTGGAACTTCCCCTGCTCGCTTCGTACACCGGTTTGGGAGGCACCTTCCTTCGTGCCCAAGACGCAGGCTCTGTGCTGTCCTTTCCCGCGATGACCACCCTAAGCGGGGGCCCGAGCTCTGGCGTCCTCCTGCACGCCAGTTTCGGCGGCACCGTCTTACTGCCTGCTTTGGACTCCATGACCGACGTTGTGCACGTGCAGACCTCGAACTCCGCCAACAGCCTGATCGTCTTGGGCATGGCCAACTTCGAAGCGGGTTCGTTGGGCATCACCGGGGGCGGCACGGTCCGCGTTTTGGGCGATTTCTCCTTCGAGCTGACCAACGAGTCCAACTGGATATGGAGCGGCGGTTCCACGCTCGAAATGACCGGCCAGTGCAGCGGCAGTTCTCCGGTCAGCATGGAAATCGGCGGCAGCGACCTGGGCGTGAACGAAGCCGGGTATACGGCCAATTTCCACTTGGACCGCTTGCGCATCGGTTCCGGCGCACTGGTGCAACTGGTCGACGCGAAGGATAACGGCAACCGCAACGGAGTCGGCGGGGCGGCCGAGGCGCTCTACGTCGACACGATCCAATTCGCCGACGCGGCCGGGGTGCTTTACACCAACGGACTGCAGCTTTACTACCACACGCTCATCGGCGATCCCGCACAGATCATCCTCGGATCGGCTCCGACGGGCGTGTGCGACGATGGCAACGCCTGCACGAGCGACTCCTGCGTGGGCGGCGCCTGCACGCATGTCGATGAGTGCGCCGCAGCCGCGGCCCTCTACGAGCCGGGGTCCTGGTCCTGCCCGCCGGCGGCGCCGGGGGGCTGTGGAGTCCTGCCTGCCGGTGAAAGCGAGTGCTTGCTGAGGGGAGTATATCTGCATTCCGGGGAGTTCACCGAGGCCGCCGTCGACTTGTACATCCCCGGTCGAGCCGGCTCGTTCGTGACCGACATCTCCTCCGGCCTCTTGCGGCCGAGCGGGCGCGGGAACTCGTTCGTGGACGAGATCATGCAGGGCCTCTTGCGGGACACCGGGCGCGGGAACTCATTCACACAGGGCATCTTGAGCGGCATGGACTTGCGGCCGAGCGGCGGGAACTCGTTCACAGAAGACATCATGTCCGGCATGCTGCGGGACGCCGGGCGCGGGAACTCATTCACAACGGACATCATGAGCGACCTCTTGCGTCCCAGCGGGCGCGGGAACTCGTTCGTGGAAGACATCATGGGCGACATCTTGAGGCCGAGACCGGTGCCGTCCGTCGCATCGAATGCGAAGGTGCTCAACCTGGCGATGCTCGCCACTTTGCCATTCTTGAGGGACACCGGGCGCGGGAACTCGTTTGTGGAAGACATCATGAGCGGCCTCCTGCGGGACACCGGGCCCGGGAACCAGTTTATTGCGGACGGACCCGACTCGATCTTCGCCCGCAAGTACCGCTCGCGGGTGGGGCCGACGACGGCCATGGGGAACGGCTGGGATTTTTCCTACAACATCTACATCGAGGCCGCGGGCGCGGACCGCGTCGTCCACGACGGCTGGACCCGGGCGGATGTGTATGAGGAAGAAGCCACGCAGGCACGGAGGCACGAAGGCACGGAGTCACGAAGCCACGAAGGAGAAACGTCGAAAACTCGAAACGTCGAAACGTCGAAACAAGATGGCCACGGAGGAGCAATCAGCACCGCGACTTCTCAGCCCGAAGGGCTGAACGAAAGTAGCCGGGGGCAAGCGCAGCACCGCCCCCGGAACTCGACGCATCATGATGATTTCGACCCTGAAGGGGTCGCATATTCCGACGCGAGGATCGATCCGTCCGGATGGACGACCCTTACAGGGTCGAATGGGGACGATGCTGACGCAACCGGGGGCGTTGCCCCCGGCTACTCTCGTGTAGCCTTTCAGGCTGCTGACGGTGAGCCCGCGGCTCGCGGCGGCAATCCCACCTGGACCAAGCGCGAGTTCTTCCGCAAGCTCGAGCAGAACCCCGACGGCACGTACACGCTCTACTTCGCCGGCCGGGGGAAATGGAACTTCCACCCGCTGGACAGCGGCCCCTCCGAAGTTCGGGGCAAAATCAGCTCCATCGTCGACCGCACCGGCAACAGCATGACGTTCACCTACGACGGATCCGGCCGCTTGACGACGATCACCGATGCCTTGGGTCGGGACGTTACGATCACCTATCACGCCGGCCCGCTCAGCGACTACATCGAATCGATCTTCGACTTCACCGGCCGCAGCGTGACCTACGCCCACTACGACGGCGTGGAGGCGGGCGGAAACTTCGGCGACCTGAAATCCGTCACCTCCCCGGCCATGACCGGCACGCCGACGGGCAACGACTTCCCCTCGGGCAAGACCGTCACTTACAAGTACACGACCGGCAACGCCGACGAGAACCTCAACCACAACCTCACCGAGATCATCGACGCCAAGGGGCAGACGATCGTGTACAACGGCCACGCGGGCACGACCAACCCCGCCGATCCGGACTACGACCACGTCGTCTCGCAGCAATGGGGCAGCGCGGGGCAGACCTCGCAGGTGACCTACGCTGCGCAGACGCCGTCGGCGGGCAACGGCTTCGCCACGGTCAAGGCCATTGTCAACGACCGGGTGGGCAACGTGTCGGAGCATTTTTACGACGCGGGCAACCGCCTGGTGCGGCTGCACGAATACACCGGCCGGGCGACGCCGGGCATGCCCACCACGGACGTGGCCAATCGGCCGGCTAGTCCGTTACGGCCGGGTGAACCGGCGTACTTCGAAACGCAATTCGAATGGAATGTCGATTCGCTGCCGACGCGGACCGTGTATCCCAACGACAACGAGGTGACCCGGGCGTTCGATACCAACCACGTCGATCCGCTGCACCGCGGCGATATGACCCAGCGCTGCGCGCTGGCGGGTCCCTTGGGCGGCGATCAGGCGCAGATCTGCGAGAGCTTCGAATACAACACGGCCTTTGGTGGGGCATACTACAACATTTGCGAAGCCTACATTGACGTAAAACTGCTATTCGGAGCCAACGGGGGAGCGGGCTTCTACGGCCGAACTATTGAGCTTATCGCTCCGCGCGGACCGCGGTTTGTGACCAAATACACCGATCCGCGCGGGCACGATACGCTCATGGCCTACGGCGCCGAGGGCAATCTGACGCAGATCACGCATGCCATCCCAACGATCGTCGAGGAGTTCCGCTACAACCCGTTCGGCCAGCTCACGCGGCACATTCACCCCGACAACGGCAGCGGCCACCGGCGGGTGGACAAGTTCGTCTACTACGGCCCGGGCGACGGCATTCAGAACGGCTATCTGAAGAACGTCGTCATCGACGCCCTGCACGACGATCAGAACGACCCGCCAGGCACGGGCAGCGAGTTCCAGCTGACGACCACCTTTGAATACAACGCGGCGGGCATGGCCACGAAGGTGACCGATCCCAAGGGCGGCGACATTCAGCTCGTGCGCAATTCGCTCAACCAAGTGGTGCGGGCGCTTTCACGGGAAGTGACCCTGGGCGGCGGTGTGCGCTACGAGCGCGACTTCTACTACGACGCGAATAACAACGTGGTGCGCGTCGACGTGCAGAACAAGAACGAGGCCGGCGTCCTCCAGGCCAATACGCATTTCACGACGGTGATCGAGCGAGAGATTCTCAACCGGCCGACCAAGGTCTGCCGCGAATCCGGCTCTTACACCGGGGCCATTCCGGGGACGGTCAATCTCCCCGTGTGCACGGGACTACCCGACGCGGAGTTTGCCCCATTCGAGTATGGATACGACGCCAACCGCAACGTGACGCTGATGCGATCGGGCGAGGCCGCCGAAGGCCGCCAGCCCAACAACACCGTGGGCCTTTCCTACGATGAGCGCGATCTTGTGTTCCTCGTAGTTCGCGCGCCCGGCGACACGGCGCAATCCACCGCGCAGCTTGACTACGACGGCAACGGCAATACCAAGCGGGTGAAGGGCGGGCTGGAGGACGCGCCGGGCGTGCGGACCAGCGACTTCACTTACGACGGTTTCAACCGGCTGATGTCGGCCACGGACCCCATGGGCAACGTCAGCGAGTACCACTACGACCCCAACGGGAATCCCGGTGGCTTCGCCAACGCGGCGGAAACGACAGCCAATCCCTTTGCGGTGCGCGTTTCTGGCCAGTTGATCGATGTCGATGGGTCGGCCGGCAACGCTCGCCTGGCCCAGGTCATGTGGGAATGGGACGAAGAGAACCGGCCGACGCGGCGGGAGGTCGCCTTCTTTAACCCGGCGAACCAAACCGACATCGGCGACGGCGAGTCTGTCACCACCTTCGTGTGGAGCGACAGTTCGCAGATCGAAAGCGTGACCGACGACAACTTGAATGTCACGGCCTACAGCTATGACACGGCCCAGCGACTGAAAGTGGTCACGGACGCCAAGACCAACACCATGACGTACGGCTACGACGCCAACAGCAACGTGACCAGCGTCACATCGTTGGAGAAGTCGGACCTCGGGCAACCGCCGGCCGGTCAGTCTTTCACCACTACCTACGCGTACGACGCGCTCGATCGGCGTATCACCAGCGCGGACAACGTCGGCAACACCCATCAATACGCTTACGACTCGCGCGGCAACTTGATCTCGATCCTGTTGCCGTCGTTGCGCGAAACGCGGCACGAGTATGACGGGCTCAATCGGCGTACCCAAACCTGTCGAGATATGGGCGGCAATGGCGCGAATTGCATCATTGATGTCGACGACATCGTGAATTTCCAATCCTGGGACGATTCCTCGCGGCGGATCAGCCGGACCGACGACAACGGCAACGCGACGCGCTACGCCTACGACGCCCTGAACCGCCGCATCGTCACCCAGATGGCTGACGGAACGATCGACCAGGTGGGAACTGGGGCGACGTGGGTTCTGGGCAATGACGCCCCGAACCTGGGCGGGTTTGTCAGTGGCTACGACGTGCATGACAACGCCGGGGCCCAAACGGACGCCAACGGCACGGTCATCGAATCGCAGTTCGACCGCAACGATCGCCTCACCGATCGGGCGATTACACCCGGCGCGGGCGTCTCCAATGACACTCTGTCCGAGACCTATGAATACGACGGCGCGGGGCGAATCGTCTCCGCCATAGACGACGACGCGACGGTGACCGTCGGCTACGACTCGATGTCCAACGTCATCCAGGACGGGCAAAACGGCGAATCGGTGATCAGCAACTGGGACGGATGGAATAACTATCTCACAGTCACTTATCCCGGCGGGCGAGTCATCACCCACACCTACGATGCACTGAACCGCATCAGTACCGTCGCCGACGCCGGCGGAACCATTGCGACTTACGACTACATCGGACCGGACCGTGTCGAGCGGCGAACGTACAACGCCAATGACACGGCCGTGGACTACAGCTACGACGGCATCAGCAATCTGCCCGGCGACTTCGGCGTCAAGCGGATTGTCCGCACGAAGCATTTCAAGCTCACCGGCGGCGCGATCGTCGACGAGCGCACTTACACCTGGGACAGGGTATACAACAAGACTCAGCGGAAGGACGTGCGCGCCGGCGGACCGGGGCTGACCCACGACTACGAGTATGACGACGCCCTCCGTCTGATTGACACGACGGTGACCGACGCCGCGCTCGTAGTTGAACGCCAGACCACGTATGCGCTGGACGGCGTAGGCAACCGGTTGAACATGAGCGGAGCGCCCGATCCGGGCAACTACGTCATGGACACCACGCTGCCTGAGCCCGCTGACTTCCAGACCAACCAATACACGAGTACCCCCTTTGACGATCGGGAATATGATGACAACGGCAACCTGACCCTGATCCAGCCGGGAGCGGGTACCCTCATCGCCCCCCTCACCGGCGACAACACGTGCCAGACCAGCAACGCCGATTTAGGCACTCCGTGCAATGTCCCCGGTGATTGCACGGTGGCGGGCTCGACTTGCGGGCTCAAGAATCGGTACATCTCGATTACGCCGGCCAACGGCGGAACGGCGACCTCGATTAAGGTTCGCGTGATCACGTCACCGCAGTTCCCGGCCGCCGTCGGCACCGAGTACTACGCGGGTCCGGAACAGAGCATTCCGAACTCGCCGAACCCGGCGCTGCGAGGTGCTCCGCTGCAATGCACAGCGACGCCGCACTCACAGGTCTGGACCACCGGCGTTCTGCACCTCTTTGGACCGGGAATCGTTCCGTCCACGTTGAACCCGACCACATACGGCGTCTCCCATTGCGACTCAACGGGTAGGAATTGCAGTGCGGAGCTCGTCGTCCAGATGGCCAAATGGGCCGATGTGGTCCGTCCGTTCGGCGGCGGTGCCCAGCCCAACTTTGGGGACATCAACGCCATCGTCCAGAAGTTCAGCAACCAGGCCACGGCTCCGTCGATGCCGCGTGCCGACCTGGTCGGTCCGCAGGCCCCGGGTACGCCGAATACGCCGAACCAGATAGCGAACTTCTCCGACGTATCGAACGCCGTGAGCGCCTTCGGTGGGTTCCCGTACCCGTATGCCGGACCGCCATCTTGCGCTGGCATCGACCCGCTCGGACCGTCGCTCATCATCTATGACTACTGCAACCAGATGGTCCGCTATGTTGATCCCTTGGGCATCGAGACGCAGTACCGCTATGACGCTCTGGGTCGGCGAATGATGAAGACCGTCGATGCATTGGGAACTCCGGAAACAACGCGGTTCTTCTACAACGACTGGCGGGTCGTCGAAGAGCAAGATGGCATGGGCGCCATTCAAACCACGTACGTCTACGGCAACGGCATTGACGAAGTGCTGAACATGCGGCGAATGGGCGTGGACTATTATTATCACGCTGACGACTTGGGCAACCTCATGGCCGTGACCAACGCGGCGGGCAGCATCGCCGAGCGGTATGATTATTACGACTTCGGCGGCCCGGTTTTCCTGGATGCGAGCGGCAATCCCACAGGGGGCACGGAATCGACGATCGGCAATCCCTATCTCTTCACCGGCCGAGAGTACGACGCCGAGACGGGCCTCTATTACTACAGGACTCGCTATCTTGACCCCGCAGCCGGGCGATTCGCGACGCGGGACCGGATTGGAATATGGGGAGATGCGAGCAACCTCGGCAACGGCCTGACCTACGTGGCGAACAATCCGTTCACGTTGATCGACCCGTTGGGGCTCGATCCGCTGGGGCTCGATGCAACGATCATCCTCGAAGAGCAAGACGTCGAGGGCCAGTCGAACGAGAACGAAGGAGGGGTAACTCGAATGACTAGTCCTCCAAGGCTCGCTCCGTTTTGGTTACCACGAGAGGGTGATTCTGCGCTGGACCGACGGCTCAAGCGGTTAGCCAAGGATATGTACGACCCCGAAGGCGATCCCACCGAGGACCATACGCCTCGCTTTAGTTTCGGCGGCGAAGGCGGGATCTGTAATTGAAGCCGGGATCGGAAATGCAAGGGGTCCGTGCGAGCGGGGCATCACCCAAGACGCTTTCAATCGGGCGGAGGAGAAGATTGAACATCGGCGACGTCCTGCTTCGCTTTGGCGGCTAGCGTGCGCGCGTTAGCCAGGACCGATTCCCGGCGGCGAACATCGGGGTGATCAGCGCCCAGTCTGTCTTTCTCAATTTCGTAGGCCTGCTCGAGGAGTTCGATCGCCCGATCATGATCCCCGCGCAATTGGTTCAGCGTGGCCAGGTGGCTTCGAGGCGCAGCGGCATCCACGGGGGGGCTCTCGAACAACGCCTCATACATGCCCATCGCTTCGTTCAAGAGGTTTTCCGCCTCGGGATACTCCTTCATCTCCATGAGCACCATTCCGAGCGTACTTAGGCTGGATGCCAAGCTGTGGTGCCCGTCGGGATAGATCCGGCGCTTGACGGCGACCGACTCTCGAAGTTCCCGTGCCGCTCCTTGGTGGTCGCCGCTCGTATCCTTCAGCGCCCCGATGTTGGCCAAAACCGTGGCCACCTCGGGATGTATGTCGCCGTATTTGGCGCGCAAAATCGCCAGAGCCCGGCGGTAGAGTTCATCCGCCTCCCGATAGCGACCGGCGTTTATGAGGCACACAGCGAGATCGTTCAGAGATTCAGCGAGCGAGGCTTGCGCGGCGCCGTCTCTCCCGCGAATGGCCAAAGCCTCACGCAAAAAGATCTCCGCCTGTGCGTATTGGCCTTGCCTCATCATGACCAAGCCAAGATCATTGAGGCTTGCTGCCAAATCCGCACGCGCCTCCGGGAAGGCACGCCGGATGTTCAGTGCCTTCCGGTGGAATGATTCAGCCTTTTCGTATTCGCTCTGATTGTAGTGCAGATTGGCGAGCCGCCAGTAGCTCTCTGCAACGGGCAAGGAATCATCCGGGAGGTGGGCTTTTCGAAGCTCCAGCGCCTTTCGCAGATGCTTCTCAGCATGCACGTATGCCGCCAGCGCTCCGTACGTCTCGCCCAACGTCGACTGCAGCGTAGCCTCCACCAGTGGCTCGTTGGGAAAACCGCCCTCAATGTCCACGGCCGCCTTGTCCACCATCTCGCGAACCGTAATCTCGCGGCCGCGGGCTTCGGCCGGTTTAATGGACGACAACGTGTTCGCAAGGAATTCGGTCACCGATTTCGCCTCCGCTTGGCCTTGCTCGGCCAGGACGCGGGCGCGCTCGGCGCGCCCGTACAACATCGAGGTGACGATCAGGGCCGCCAAGAGGACCAGGAACACGCACGCCGTCGCCCCGACCAGCGTCCGATGCCGGCGTGCAAAGACGCGAAGCTGGTAGGCCAGGCTCGGCGGCCGGGCGGTGATGCCTTCGCCTTGCAGATAGCGGTGAATATCATCACCGAGCTCCGCGGCCGATCGGTACCGTCGCTCGCGGTCCTTCTCCAGGGCCTTGAGGACGATGGTCTCCAGGTCGCCGCGGAAGGTCCGGTCGAGCGTGCTTAGCGGGCTGGGTTCCTGTTCCCGGATCACGCGTGTGGCCTCGTACAGCGGAACGCGGCTCACGTCATACGGCGACTTCCCGGAAAGCAGTTCGTATAAGACAACGCCCAGCGCGTAGACATCGCTTCTGACGTCAATGTCGTGCGGGTCGGCATGGCACTGTTCGGGCGACATGTATTGCAGCGTGCCGACCAGTTGCCCTACCTCGGTCTGCAAGGTCGTGACCGCGAGGTCCGAATCGGTTGAGCGGGCTACGCCGAAATCAATGATTTTGAGCTGTCCGTCGTTGTCGACGAGGATGTTGCTGGGCTTCAAATCGCGGTGGATCACGCCCTTCTGATGGCCATGATGCGCTCCGTCGCACACCTGTGCGAACAGCGCCAGCCGCTCGCGCGTGCCGAGCTTCTTCCCCGAGGCAAAATCCGTAAGCGAGCGGGCGCCGGGGATGTACTCCATGGCGAAAAACGGCACTTCGCCGTCTGGCCCCGTGTGAATCCCGGCCTCGAACACCTGGGCGATCGCGGGATGTCGCAATCGAGCGAGGATCTGCGACTCGTGCACGAACCGCCGCATGGCCGATCGCGATGGGATTCCGTTCCTAATCACTTTGACGGCTACCGTGCGTCGCGGGGATTGCTGCACGGCCTCGTAGACGGTTCCCATGCCGCCCGAGGCAATGACGCGCGTCAAATGGTACTGCCCGACGATGAGCGAAAACGCCGTGGGGGATTCGACGGACTTCGTCTCCAGGCCGTCGACCCCCACCGTAACGTCCATCGCCCGTTTCGCGGCTCGTGCTAACGACTCATCAACGTCAAGCTCCCTCAACCGGCATT
>Ga0137431_1000686_pt1 | contig 11441 bp, 14 predicted proteins | sample EasRivERMZT800_2_FD_104646 | JGI IMG/M metagenome (GOLD analysis project Ga0137431, IMG submission 104646) | Soil microbial communities from meander-bound floodplain in the East River, Colorado, USA - East River MetaG ERMZT800_2 | ecosystem: Environmental > Terrestrial > Soil > Floodplain ... | reverse complement strand
ATGCAGATCACCAACCAGGTGTATAAGAAAATATAAAGCAACTCTTCTTTGTTCTGCAGGAAGTGAACTGTTTTTCAATTCGGCCATCATTGTCTTTATTTGCGTATAAAGATTTTTGCCGGGCAGCTTCTTTAATTCTTCAATGAATTTTTGCTTTTCCATATGGCCCGGCAGATCCACGTAGTGCCAGGGCGATGCATGGTTCCAAGTAGAATCTGATTTAATAAAGTCGGGCCAGTTTGACCACCAGGCCAGTGTTTCTTTTCCGGTCAGCTTTTGTAATTCTTTACGTGCTCTTTTAGTTAAGTGTTGCTGCGCTATTTCCGCAATCGTGCGATGACCGGTGACACCCCAACTAAAAACGGGAACAACAATAAGCAACGCAATTGCAAGAAAAATTGTTTGTAAAAAAATACGGGACAACAATTTGACCATTACAGATTATTTGAGAGGCAAATGTCAATGAAATGATCCATTTGAAAAAATTGTAAAAAAGGAGTACGGGCATCGATACTCCTTTTTGAAAGGTTAAGTTTGCGTCATGAAGACCTGGTTTGGATCTTACATTTCCGCATTTCATATGGGGCTGGTGGAAGCTACCGTCCTTGCAGTAGAAGATCATATTACAATCGGGTACCGGCGGGAGGATGGCACCACGCAAACAGTCAGGTGGATCTAATAGATATCACTGCAGTTTTTGATAAAAGCCAGCAGGCTACAATAATTACTTCCGACGGAGAAAAGGATTGCAGTCTTCTCATCAATGGAAAGGATGCGACCGATTTTATTTTACAAATGCAGGCTGAACAACAAAAACCCTGGCATAAAAAAGATAAAACAAAGGAATGGTTGCGCAATCTTTTAATTTTTTTAGCCGTCGCTGGTATTTTAATGGCAACCTATTTTTTACTGGTACCCTGGCTTTCGGGAAAACTGGCTTCCAATGTTTCAATAAAAACTGAGGAAGAATTTGGTAATGCAGTATTTGATGCATTAGACCTTTCACAACAACAGGACGGGGAGGCAACGGTGGTGCTGAATGATTTTTTTAAAGAAATGGAGATCCCGACAGGCTATAATGTGCGCATAACAGTAGTCAACGGCGATGTGGTCAATGCATTTGCATTGCCGGGAGGAAATATCGTAGTGTACAGCGCCTTGCTGAAGGAATTGAAAACCTATCCTGAATTGGCTGCCTTATTAAGTCATGAATTTACCCACATAAACAACCGGCATACCACCAGATCAGTATTCCGGCAGTTGGGATCAAGGATTTTTCTAAGCCTTTTGTTTGGAAGATTTGGCAGCGTTACGGCGATCCTGGCGGACCAGGCTGATCGATTTAAATCCCTGAAGTATTCAAGAAAATTAGAAAAAGAGGCAGACATCGGCGGTCTTTCATTACTGCAAGAACGAAAAATAGATCACGAAGGTTTTGTCGGGTTGTTTCACCATTTGAAAGCATCCGTTCCGGGGTCCGCGATGCCGGAGTTTTTCGAAAGTCATCCTGATATTAACAGCAGAATAGATTACATCCGGGAGGCGTCAAAAAACAGCCTGGCGGAAGATAATCCGCAGTTAAGAGCTATTTTTGAAAAAATAAAAAAATAATAAAAATGATCATTACAACCACGGCAATTGTAGAAGGCAGACCGGTACGGGAGTACCTGGGTGTTATCAATGCGCAAAGTATCATCGGCGCGAATATTTTTAAAGATTTCCTGGGCGGTTTGAGAGACGTATTTGGAGGCCGCAGTAAAACCTACGAAAAAGTAATTGAACAGGCAAAGGACGATGCATTGAGAGAACTGGCGGAAAAAGCCCAATCTTTGGGAGCTAACGCAATTGTTGGTGTGGATCTTGATTTTGAAACGGTTGGTGGAAGTGGCAGTATGCTGATGGTGATAGCTTCCGGCACCGCGGTAAAATTATAACCATACACAGTCCATCACCTTTTATATGCTAGGGACATTGAATATGAAGCCGGCAGTTAACTGCTGGCTTTTTAGTCCTGGTGATTGAATGCTGATAAGCGCTTCTGTGACTTTCAAACTCTTTATGCGTCTTTAGAGGCTGAGCATAAAAAAAACCCCTCCATCCGGAGGGGCCTTTGAACGTTACTGTTATGAAAGAAAAAATTTATAGGAGGAGTATGGCTTAAATTAAAATAGGAAAAGGTTCATGGTTTATGGTTTTCGATCCCCAGGCTTTCGCAAGGGAACGGATCAAAAAAACGGAAATCAATGAACTGGTAAAGGGAAAGTTGATTGGGGGAGTTTGTTCTGGTTTTTCAAAGGATTGGGAATAACTTTCTGGACGGTCTGGACATTGGATGAGGAGGATAAAACAAATCATCCTTCACAATCAACTTTCTGAAACAAAAATATGTTCACACCAGTATGTTAACAAGAGCACAACTGCCCGATTTATTTTATTCGGCAATTACTGCCGGGCACCGTAAATTATCTTTTTTGAAATGCGTATCTTTTCTCACTTGATTGCGGACATGACGATACTGTACTTTCCGCAAATCTGAAATCAAGTACTTGTACTATGGTATATATTAAGGGAATTTTCCATCTTGCAGGCGTAGATATTAACCGAACCCTAAAATTTTACTAATACTAATGCCCATGAAAAACCACGAAGCTAACTCCTTGATTAAAGTAGCAATAGCAGATGATCACGCTCTTTTCCGTACCGGAGTAAAAACCTCCCTTTCAAGCCGCAAAGACATACAGATGGTGGCGGAGGCAGAAAACGGTATGCAATTGCTGAATCTTTTGCGCCACATCCAGCCCGATGTTGTATTGCTCGACATTCAGATGCCCATCATGGATGGGTTGACGGCACTTCCTGAAATCAAAAAGCTCTACCCGACAGTAAAAGTCATCATGCTTTCCATGCATAACGACCATTCTGTTATTTCCCGAATGATGGAAATAGGAGCAAACTCATACCTGACAAAAGAATCGGGATCTGAAATGATCTATGAAGCGATCAGGGCAGTGTATGAGCAAGATTTCTTTTTCAATGATCTTACCAATAAGGCATTACTAAGTGGTTTGCGCACTAAGCGCACTGCCGAATCATCTGCACCACAAGATGTGCAACTGACCGACAAAGAAATTACCATCCTGAAATTGATGTGCGATGAAAAAAGCACCAAGGAAATTGCTGATATAGTTGACTTGAGTCCGCGCACGGTAGAAGCCATTCGTGATAAACTTAAGACTAAAACGGGAACAAAATCCATGGCCGGCCTTGTGATGTACGCCGTTAAAGCCGGTCTTGTAGAGCAAGCGTAACCTTGCAGCTAATTGCTTATAAAGGCTATCTGCCAACCGGCGGATGGCCTTTTCATTTTATTTTCATTGGTATTTGTTTTGTCGCTTTTTAGCCAGGTGGTCCCCACAAGTCGGGATTCATCGCGGTTGGTATAAATTTGCTCGTCCCCCAAATGCGGGATCATAACTCATTTTATTAAATGAATAGCGTTTGTTTCAATGGCAGATTTTTGCCCGCTGATGCACCGGTGTTGCCTGCCAATAATAAAAGTTACCGGTATGGTGATGGATTGTTTGAATCAATGAAAGTGGTGGGGGAACAGATTTCACTTGCAGCCTTGCACTTTGATCGGCTTTTTTCAGGCCTGGAAATATTGGGCTATAAAGTTCCATTAATGATAGTACCGGAAAAGTTACAACAGGAGATACAGCTTCTTTGTAAAAAAAATAAATGCGAAAGGCTTGCCCGCGTTCGTTTGTCCGTATCAAGGGGAAATGGACGCGTATACGATGAGACAGATGAATTGCAATACCTGATTGAATGCTGGCCGATCAGCGAGTCCTGTAACCGGTTAAACGAAAATGGGTATTTAATTGATATATTCCCTGACGCCCGAAAAAGCTGTGATGTTTTTTCCAGTATTAAATCGGCAAATTATCTTCCTTATATCATGGCGGCACGGTATGCTAAAGAAAATAATTTAGACGATTGCCTGGTGATGAATGTTCATGAACGTATCGCAGAAGCATCGATAGCCAATATCTTTTTGGTCAAAAATGGCAAATTAACCACGCCATCCACCGGCGAAGGCTGTATCAATGGAGTGATGAGAAGGCATTTACTGGAAGAGTATAAAGCAAAGGAAACCCCGGTAACTATTGAAGACGTTCTCGCTGCCGATGAAATATTTTTAACCAATGCAGTTAACGGCGTTCGCTGGGTAAGAGAATTTCGCAACATGAAATACGATCACCATATGGCTTCAGAAATTCAGGACCGGTTGTCCAAAACAATTTGGTGTTAAGCTTGTTCTTTTTGTATGAGGCCTGTTGTCAATCTTTTTTGGTTCAGAAGGGATTTGCGCCTGCATGATAATGCCGGATTGTATTTTGCATTAAAAGAAACGAATCCCTTAGTCCCTGTATTCCTATTTGACCGGAACATATTGGATGAACTTATCGTAGACTCCCGTGGAGTAAATAAAACCGACCGGAGGGTGGAATTTATTCACCACGCGTTGGAAGAAATGCAGGCCGAATTGAACAAAATAGGAGTTACAATGGATGTTCGTTATGGTTTTCCTGCCAACATCTTTAATGACCTGCTGAAGGAATATCAAGTCGAAAAGGTTTTTACGAATCATGACTATGAACCTTACGCTTTAGAAAGAGACAGCACTATAAAAAATCTGTTAGCGCATTCAGGTGTTAGCCTGCATACTTATAAGGACCAGGTGATATTTGAAAAAAATGAAGTGATAAAAGATGATTGGAATCCCTACACCGTTTTCACGCCTTATGGGAAAAAATGGAGGTCCATTGCCAATGATTTCTATCTGAAGAGTTATCCAACCAAAAAATATTTCTATAATTTTTATAAACAGGCTAAAAAAGAAATTCCATCCCTCCAGCTTATGGGTTTTACATGTGCCGAAAAGTCTTTTCCCGCCAAGGCGTGTGAAGACGAAATTATCCGGAATTATAGTGAACATAGAGACATTCCGTCAATAAAAGGTACTTCCCGCTTAAGTGTGCATCTCCGCTTTGGCACCATCAGCATCCGTGAGCTGGCAAGAAAGGCAAGCACTCTGAATGCAACTTTTTTAAATGAATTGATCTGGCGTGATTTTTTCCAGGCAATTCTATGGCATTTCCCAAAGGTGGTAACCCGGTCATTCAGGCGGGAGTATGACAACATCAAATGGCGTAATAATGAAAATGAGTTTGCCGCGTGGTGTGCCGGGAAAACAGGCTATCCCATTGTCGATGCCGGCATGAGGGAACTGAATGAAACAGGCTACATGCATAACCGTCTTAGAATGATCACTGCATCTTTCCTTACTAAGCATCTATTAATTGACTGGCGCTGGGGTGAGGCTTATTTTGCCAGGAAATTATTAGACTTTGATCTTGCTGCCAATAATGGAGGCTGGCAATGGGCCTCCGGCAGCGGATGCGATGCAGTCCCTTATTTCAGAATATTTAATCCCTCCCTGCAAACAAAGAAGTTTGATCCCGAATTAAAATACACCCGAAAATGGGTTCCTGAGTTCGAAGAATTGATATACCCCACGCCAATAATAGAACATGAAGCTGCAAGAAAAAGATGCCTTACTGTTTATTCAGCAGCATTAAAGAAATAAGGATTTTTCCACCTGATCATTTTTGTTATTTACCTTATTATACCAATCATATAATATTTTTATCGCTGATCTGCCTTCTTCACCCAGGGCGAGTGAATAACTATTTACATACAGGTCTATATGTTGGCGCATCACTTCTTCACTCAATGACTGTGAATGTTGCTTTACATACGCTGAAATAGCAGGATAATTTTGGAAAGCGTATTCGAGGCTTGCCCGGATCAGTACATTTATCTTTAATGCGATTGGTTTAGATATAGCTCGGGATATTGCAATGCCTCCCAGCGGAATGGGTGTTTTCATTTTTGATTCCCAATAGTCGCCCAGGTCCATTAATTTGTGCAAACCCCTCTGCTGATAGGTAAATCGGTTTTCATGAATGATCACACCCAGGTCAGCCTCATTATTCAATACAGAATCCTCAATTGCGGAAAAGATCATGAATTTTTTTTGTCGGGCTTCCGGATATGCAAAAGAAAAGAGAAGATTGGCCGTTGTGTTGATTCCCGGCAAGGCAATGGTCTTTTCATTCAACAGTGGCTTTTCATTTTTCCCCTGCGCAGTGTCTGCAGGAAATTTTGACCTTGATATCAGTAAAGGTCCAACGCCCTTGCCTAATGCACTTCCGGCGTCGAGTAAAACGTATTTATCAAGCGATTGAAAAAATGCCGGGAAACTTAGTTTGGTAATATCCAATTTTCCTTCTAATGCCCATTGGTTCAACGTTTCCACATCCTCCAGTACTGTCTCAAACTGAAATCCTTCCGACCTGGTCTTTTTATTGATCAGTGCGTCAAAAATAAAAGTATCATTGGGACAGGGACTAAACCCTAAAGTAAGCTTCATCGTATTGTGACAACTTGTTAAGCAATGAAATTAATTGTTCGTTTAAATTATTTATCGCTCCCGCTAAGTTCCATTTCGTCTTATCCCTTTCTCCTATATAATTGGAAATTGACCGCAGTTGCAGAAAAGGAATCTTTTTTTGCAGGCATACGTAATGAAATGCGGCACCTTCCATGCTTTCAACAACGGGTGACAGGTTTTGTTGATACCATGCTATACGCCCCGGGGCGGTAGTGATCTCATTAACTGTTACAGCATTTACCTGCCCCAACCCCGTAATAGATAACAGTTTCCGGCATGGATTTATTAATAGGCGATTGGTAAAAGGTGGCTGGTTTTCTTCCACGAGTTTCAGATCAAAAATATCTTTGAATTGTTCATTTTCCCATACCCCCAAATCGGCAAAGCAATCCTGGCTAATTACAACTGTTTCGCCGGTGACGCGTTGTTGAAAGCTTCCCGCGATACCACCCTGAATGATTATACCGGGTTTTGCATTGCCCAGGTAGTTTGTCAGAAAATAAGTGGTGGCCACCGCGCCCACTCCAGTGATCAGTATATCTGCCTGCGGAAATGGGCCTGGATTATTTTTTTTTGTCAGCCAGTCAATGGCAGGCTGAATTTCAGCAGCGGTAGCGGCTGTTAAAACCAAATGCATGGCGCAAATATCTGGAATCGTTGTCATTCCTTTCGTAAATATTAACTTTGCCTCCCCAAACGGGTAAGCAAAAATTTAATAAGAAAAAAATGGTGTACCTGACAAGAGCTGAACATTTTAATGCGGCACATAAACTGGTAAATCGTGCCTGGGATTATAAAAAAAATGAAGAGGTTTTTGGCAAATGTGCCAATGAAAACTGGCACGGACATAATTATGAATTATTTGTTACTGTAAAAGGCGATCCGCATCCGGACACTGGATTTGTTTTTGATGTAAAACAGCTGAGTGTACTGATCAAAGAACATATAATCGAAAAACTGGATCATCGCAATCTTAACCTGGATGTGGATTTTATGAAAGGTAAATTATGCAGCACCGAAAACCTGGCCATAGCCATCTGGAACCAGCTTATTCCGCATTTGCCCGGGGCTGTGGAATTGCATTGCATCAAACTCTATGAAACACCCCGCATATATGTGGAGTATTTTGGCAAATAAGCAAAAACTTTTGAATGATAAGGATGTTATAAAGAGACAGAGCATAAAAATTTAACGAAATGAGCAAACGAGTAGCCGTTTTTCGCAGGGAACATTTTAATGCAGCCCACAGGTTGTATAGGGCGGATTGGGATGATGCCACCAATACGGATATTTTTGGTAAATGTGCGTTGCCTAATTATCATGGCCATAACTATGAACTTGAGGTAAAAGTAGTAGGAGAGCCCGATCCCCAAACCGGGTTTGTGATAGATTTGAAAAAGCTTTCTGATCTCATAAAGCGGGAAGTACTTGAGCGATTTGATCATAAAAACCTTAATCTTGATACTAATGAGTTTAAAAATTTGAATCCGACGGCCGAAAATATCGCAATAGTCATCTTTAATTTGCTGCGACCGCACATCGATTCAAAAATGGGCGTGCAGGTGCGGTTATATGAAACCCCGAGAAATTTTGTGGAGTACCCGGTATAATGTGCTAATTTGTTGCGAAGGAATCCCATCGATAAAAATACGTTGCTACCGAATGAAAATTGTGAAACAGCGATTTTCAAATTTTCAAATTGAGAAATTCTCAAATTAATAATATGGCTTATAAGAAAACAGAGCATTATGACGAAGTAACTACGGCTGGCCTGATGGAGAGTTACAAGAAGGTGTTGGGATTGCTGGGCGAAGATCCGAAGCGGGAGGGTTTGCACAAGACCCCGGAACGGCTTGCCAAAGCAATGCAATACATGACACAGGGTTATCAATCCGATGCACATGCTATTCTGAACTCTGCTAAATTTCATGAATCGATAAGCGAAATGATTGTAGTGAAGGATATTGAGATTTACAGTATGTGCGAGCATCACATGCTGCCGTTTTTTGGCAGAGCGCATGTAGCATATATTCCCAATGGATGGATAACCGGACTGAGTAAAGTAGCCAGGGTTGTTGATGTGTATGCACGCCGGCTGCAGGTACAGGAACGGCTTACCGTTGAGATAATGAATGCAATCAAAGAAACGCTAAATCCCATCGGGGTTGCTGTTGTTATTGAAGCGCAGCATTTATGCATGATGATGCGGGGGGTGCAAAAGCAAAACTCAGTTACGACCACCTCAGCATTTGATGGAGAGTTTCAGAAAAATTCAACCCGTACCGAGTTTCTGAAACTCATATCCTCGGATCTCAGCCGCCGATAAGTATTTTTCTTATACAACCATAAAGATTTTTTTACTCAAAACCTTTGTGGCACTTTTGTTTGCACAACAGCCATCGCCATGAAGCACGCATTTATATTTCCCGGTCAGGGTTCCCAGTTTCCCGGAATGGGAAAAGAGCATTATAATAACGCGTTCTCAAAAAAATTATTTGAGCAGGCTAACGAGGTATTGGGTTTTCGTATTTCAGATATCATGTTCAATGGTTCAGAGGATGATTTGAAGCAAACCAATGTGACACAGCCCGCAGTTTTTCTACATTCCATTATGGCGTTTAAAAGCATTGATGGCGCAAAGCCTGATATGGTAGCCGGGCATTCACTGGGAGAGTTCTCTGCGCTCGTCGCTAACGGCACGCTTAGTTTCAACAATGCTTTGCAATTGGTGGCTATACGTGCCAAAGCTATGCAGAAAGCCTGCGAATTAAATCCGTCCACTATGGCTGCAGTATTAGGATTAGCTGATGATAAAGTGGAAGCACTATGTGCAGAAGTGCAGCAGGAAACAGGTGAGGTGGTGGTAGCAGCCAATTATAACTGTCCCGGTCAATTGGTAATAAGCGGATCACTAAAAGGAATAGAGATTGCGTGCGAAAAAATGAAATCGGCAGGAGCCAAAAGAGCATTAGTATTACCGGTGGGCGGCGCTTTTCATTCATCATTGATGGCGCCAGCGAAAGTAGAGTTGAAAGCAGCGATAGAGGCAACCGATTTCCATACGCCAACCTGTTCCGTTTATCAGAATGTGGTGGCCAAAGCCGTTTATGAAAAAGAAAAGATCAAACAAAACCTGATAGATCAGCTCACGGGCCCGGTACGCTGGGCTCAAAGTGTAAAGGCAATGATTGGCGATGGTGCGTCAAAATTTACTGAAGCTGGCCCGGGAAAGGTATTGCAGGGGTTAGTTTTGAAAATTGATAAAACAGTGGAGGTGGGTGGGGTGAGTTAAATGCAAGAGATGGTGAATGGTGAATAGTGAATAGGAATTTTTTAAAGATATAGATTAATTGATTTTTTGATTTTACATTTCCCGCATAGTTTGGAAATTAATGCTGCAATTCACCCATTCCGAATCAAAATTGACTTTGTATTTCTTATAGAAATTGATCGCCGGTTCATTCCATTCCAGGACCTGCCACATCATGCCACTGAATTTTTTTTCTTTTGCTTCTTCGAGTAACCGGTCCATTAGTAATTTTCCAATTCCTTTTCCTCTTGCTTCTTCGGTAACGATAATATCTTCGAGGTACATTCGTTGTCCCTTCCAGGTGGAATAACGAATATAATACAAGGCAAAGCCTTGGATAACTCCATTTTCTTCTGCAACAAAAGCCCACCACACCGGCCTTTCTCCAAAACCACTTTCTTCAAAATGCGCTAATGTAACAGTTACCTCATTCGGTGCTTTTTCAAATACCGCCAATTCATGCACAAGCTCCAATAATCTCGGGCAATCGGCCCTCACTGCTCTCCTTAATGTAATTGACATTTTTATTATGTTTTAATCCGCAGTTAGTTTCTTTGTTACTTTAGGGTTCTATTTCTTTCTCGGCGCTTTAAATGTGCCATTTGGCTGTATGAAACTAACTCCTGTCACTTCATTTTTTTCCGATACATCAAATTTCAAGCTATATCCATCCATGCTTTTCAGTTTAAATGAATGATCACCGATTGCAATGGTTTCATATTCCGGCTGACCAGGAACCAATACAAATAAGGTTGTTCCTTTCAAATATACTTTGGCTGTAGTGCCGGGTAATTCATATTCTCCCACATATTTTTCAAGTTCATCTTTACCTATTGGCTTAGCTTTTGGTTTATATGAAAATTCTAATGGCTTTAAGGCAGGCTCAAATTGTAAATGAAAGCTTTCAATCTTTCCGGCTTCACTCGATTCGAAATTTATTTTTGGGCCCCCTGCCAAAGTATCTATTCCTGTCTTTTTATCAATGGTTTTTATTTCAAATACCTCGTAATGATAATGACGCAACCAAAACGTGTCCTTGGTTGTGTGGCCGAAGAGGCTATCATTTTTTAGAAATAGTTCGACATCTCCATAACCGGGGTGACCGAAGACACCTTCATACTGCGCCAGCGGATGAGAAGGTTTCGTTCCTGCGATTCGATTTGACACAGCCGATTTTTCTGCTTCTTTTTGTTGTGCCTTTGCTTTGTCGTTTGCTTTTTTTCTGTCATTGCTCCAATTTACGTATTTCAGTTGTAGCATGCGGTCAGCAACAATATTCCGGGCAACAGAAGGAACCGCTGAACCATTTTGATTGGTTAAAACAATAATGCCGATGCTGTCCGAAGGGAAAAAACAGGTGCTGGCCGAAAAGCCATCTATATTTCCTCCATGCTCTACCCTGTAATGACCCCGGTATGAGGCAAGAAACCAACCAAGCCCATAGTTGGAAAAATGAATATCGGGATTTTCTTTATCTGGCACTCCACCACTGATCACCATCTGGGAGCCTATCGCTTGCTGAATATAAGTTGCTGGCAAAACTTGTTTGCCATTGTATTTTCCTTCGTTTATCCAGGCAATTACCCAGTTAGCCATTTCCGTTACACTGCTGTT
>Ga0137431_1000683_pt1 | contig 11466 bp, 4 predicted proteins | sample EasRivERMZT800_2_FD_104646 | JGI IMG/M metagenome (GOLD analysis project Ga0137431, IMG submission 104646) | Soil microbial communities from meander-bound floodplain in the East River, Colorado, USA - East River MetaG ERMZT800_2 | ecosystem: Environmental > Terrestrial > Soil > Floodplain ... | reverse complement strand
CGATGTCCGGCCCTCGCGCGTCACGGGGCTGGCGTCGTTGGTCACGGCGCGGGGCGGCGGACCGATGATCGTGCAACGCGCCGCGGGGCGGCTCCCCGTCGATCCGATGGATTTCTGGGCCGAGCACGGCGGGCTGTTCGGCGTTGCCGATCCAGGCAGACAGTTGCGTTTGACCAAGTCCGAGGGTGACGCAATCGGACACTCGCATTTCACGTACGAGCAGGTGCATGACGGCATCGTCGTGTTCAGCGGCGTTTTGAAAGCACATCGCGACGCCGCGGGGAAGATCGTCGCGGCGAATGGCGACTACTACCCCATCGCGGCCGGATTCAAAACGAAGCCGGCAATCGATTCAACCGCGGCCGGGGGGATTGCCTTGAAATTGTTCGACGGAGTTGGGGGAGCAATCGTGCAACAGGTCGACCTGGTCATCGTCGATCCGGGGTGGTACGGCGACCCGCCGGCGGGCGTGCATCTGGCCTGGTACATCGTGGTCACCGACGCACAGGCCGGCGTGCGAGAGGCCCTGTTCGTCGACGCCCATACGGGCGAGGTTCTCGATCGCTGGTCATTGATTCACAACGCCACGGTCCGAGAGATTCACGACGCGGCGGGTTCGCCGAGCCTGCCGGGACCGCTCGCGCGTACCGAAGGTCAGCCACCGGTCGGCGATTTCGAGGTGGACGCCGCGTACGACTACTCCGGCGACATGTACGCCTACTTTTTCCGCGCGTTCGGCCGCGACGACCAGGGGTTGACGATGATCGCGACCGTCGATTCGACGCGTTATGGCTGCCCGAACGCTTTCTGGAATGGCGTTCAGGCGGGCTTCTGCGCCGGATTGGTGACGGACGACGTGGTCGGTCACGAATTGACCCACGGAATAACGGATTACACCGCCCAATTGATCTACCAGAACCAGTCCGGCCAGCTTAACGAGTCGTTTTCCGATGTGTTCGGCGAGTTGATCGACCTGTTCAACGGCAACGCCGCCTTCGCCGGCCCGCCGGGCGGCACGCCCTGGCCGTCGCCTCCGCCGACGGGACCGGGGACCGACACGCCCAACGGTTTTCGCACGAACTCGTGCAGCAACGAACCCGGCCATCCCGACGGCGTCCGATGGTTGATCGGCGAGGACATCAATTCGGGATCGTTGCTTCGCGACATGTGGAATCCAACGTGCTCCGGCCAGCCGGACTACGCCAACAGCCCGTATCAGACCTGTAATCCGGCGGACAACGGCGGCATTCACAGCGGCAGCGGCGTGCCCAACCACGCATTCGCCATGCTCGTCGACGGAAAGACCTTCAACAGCCGCACCATCAGTCCCATTGGTCCCATCAAGGCCGGGGCGGTTTGGTATCGCGCATTATCCTTCTACCTCACGCCCGCATCGGACTTCAACGACGCCTACCCGTTGTTCAATCAAGCGGCCGCCGATTTGGTGGGGACCTTTCCCAACGATCCGCGGACGGGAGCGCCGTCGGGCAGCATGTTCACCGCGGCCGACGCGGGGGAAGTTGATGATGCCCTGCTGGCCGTCGAGATGAACACCTTCGGCGCGTGCGGCGGCAACGATCTGGACGGCGATCCGCCCACCTATTGCTCGACGCGCACGACGATCTACAGCGACGACTTCGAAGGCGGCGCCAACGGCTGGACGGTCGCCCATTCAAGCCCGCCCACGCCCTACAACTGGGTGCTGGCGTCCGGCCTCCCGCACGACCGACCCGGAACCGCCTGGTTCTGCGATGATCCGTCGATCGGCAATTGCAGCGGCCCCTACAGTGAAGCAGGCCGTCATACGCTGTTCAGTCCCGTGATCGTCCTGCCCTCGCCGCTCTTCAATCCCGGATTGGCGTTCACACACTTTATGGACGTCGAAAGCGGCTGGGACGGCGGCAATGTGAGCGTTCGAATCAACGGCGGCGGCTGGCTGCTGGTCCCGAGTACGCGCTTTGACTACAACGCGTACAACGCAACGCTTTTTGGGGGGAACAACGCCAACCCGCTGGCCGGTCAGCCCGCGTGGAGCCACGACACGGACCAGTGGGGCACATCGGTCATCGACCTGAGTGGATACAGCGTCACCGGCGGCGAGTCGCTCCAGGTTCGCTTCGACTTCGGCAAGAACCGCTGCGCGGGAGTCGACGGCTGGTACGTGGACGATTTCGAGGTATTCCATTGCCCGCCTCCCTGCCCCGAAGAACAGAAGCTGACCGCCTCGGACGCGGCGGCGGATGATGCATTCGGGGCTTCCGTGTCGATGAGCGGGGACACGACCGTGGTCGGCGCGCTGTATGACGACGACGCGGGGACACTCTCCGGCTCGGCGTACGTCTTCGTCCGTTCCGGTGGCGTGTGGACCCAGCAGCAGAAGCTGACCGCCTCTGACGCAGCGGCGGCTGATTTGTTCGGACTCTCTGTCTCGGTGAGCGGAGACACGGCCGTGGTCGGGGCGGGCCACGACGACGGCGTGGGCGCCGACTCCGGCTCGGCGTACGTATTCGTCCGTTCCGGGTCGGTATGGACCCAGCAGCAGAAGCTGACGGCCTCGGACGCCGCGGTGGATGCCCTTTTCGGGGCTTCCGTCTCAGTCAGCGGGGACACGGCCGTGGTCGGGGCGGACCGCAACGACGACGCGGGCCCCGACTCCGGCTCGGCGTACGTCTTCGTCCGCTCCGGGTCGGTATGGACCCAGCAGCAGAAGCTCACCGCATTAGACGCGGCGGTAGGCGACCAGTTCGGGTATTCCGTCTCAGTGAGTGGAGATACGGTCGTGGTCGGGGCGCCCGAGGACGACGATGCGGGGACACGCTCCGGCTCGGCGTACGTCTTCGTCCGCGGCGGGGGGGTGTGGACCCAGCAGCAGAAACTGACCGTCTCGGACCCGGCGGCGTTCAAGAATTTCGGGATTTCCGTCTCCGTGAGCGGGGACACCGCCGTGGTTGGGGCGTACGGCGACAGGAACCCAAACATCGACTCCGGCGCGGCGTACGTCTTCGTTCGCGCCGGCGGCGTGTGGACACAGCAGCAGAAGCTGATCGCCTCGGACGCGGCCGCGAGTGACTTTTTCGGGATTTCCGTCTCCGTTAGCGGGGACACCGCCGTGGCTGGGGCGTACTTCGATGACGATGCTGGTTCCTTCTCCGGCTCAGCGTACGTGTTCGTCCGATCCGGCGGGTTGTGGACCGAGCACGAGAAGCTGACCGCATCGGACGCGGCCGCGAATGACTTTTTCGGGTATTCCGTCTCGGTGAGCGGGGACGCGGTCGCGGTCGGGGCGCACGGTAACGACGACGCGGGCTCCCTCTCCGGCTCGGCGTACGTGTTCTCATGCTCGCCACCGGCATCGCTGGTGAGGATCAACGAAGTTGATTACGACCAGCCGGGAACGGATTTCGACGAGTTCATTGAGCTTCATGGCCCCGGTGGGATGGATCTGAGCGGGTGGACGGTCGAGTTGGTGGATGGGGCAAACGGCGTTGTCTATACCACCATCCCGCTGGCGTCCATACCAGCGAATGGTTACCTGGTGATTGACGGCGGAACATTCGCGGCCGCCGGTGATTTGTTTGCGGCGGGGTCCGACAACATTCAGAACGGCCCACCCGACGGGATCGCGTTGTGCGACAATGGGGTGTTGGCGGACATGATTTCGTATGAAGGCGTCACGATGGCGACGTCCGGGTGCGCGAGCGGCATGGCCATGCCCGACGTGGGGGTGGACGACGGAGCCAACGCGGGTGAGTCCATGGCACGGTCCGACAACGGATCGTTCGTGCTGCAACCATCGACGCCTGGGGCCGACAACGGCGTGCCGATCTGCTCACCGCCCGATTGCAACGGCCACGGAACGTGCGACGACGAGACGTGTATCTGCGACACCGGGTACGTCGGCACGGGGTGCAATCAGTGCGGACCGGACTACTATCATTATCCGATCTGCACGTTCTGTCTGGCGGCCACCACCTGCTCGGACCTCGGCACATGCGACGAACTCGGCGCGTGTGACTGCAACACGGGTTTCGCCGGGACGGCGTGCGATCAGTGCGCTCCGGGCTATGGCAACTACCCGACATGCACGGAGCTACCCGACCCGCCCCAAATCGGCGACGACACCTGTCAGACGGCGGGCGCGCACACGGGTATCCCATGCTCGACGGATGCCGACTGCGCTGAGCCGGCGGAATGCGGCCTCAAGAGCCGCTATATTTCGATCACTCCGGCGAATCCGGGCGAAGCGACCTCGATCCGCGTTCGCGTGCTGACGGCCCCGCAATTCCCGGGTATCGTCGGGCACGTCTTCTACGCGGGTCCGGAAGTGGCGGTCGCGAACTCGCCGAACCCGGCGTTGCGAGGCGCTCCGTTGCAGTGCATCGGTGCGGGAACGCCGCATTCGCAGATCTGGACCACGGGTGTGCTTCACATGTGGGGAGCGTCGGCCGTGCCGACCACGAACGCCAGCGGCATCACGACGTACGGCGTCGCCCACTGCGATGTCAACGGCGACAATTGCAGCACCGAGCTGAACGTCGAGATGGCCAAGTGGGGCGACGTGGTCCGTCCGTTCACTGGCGCCTCGCAGCCGAACTTCGGCGACGTTTCCTCGATCGTGGCCAAGTTCGGTAACGTGGCTTCGGCTCCGAACACGGCGCGTACCGACATCGTCGGTCCTCAGCCTCCGGGTACGCCGAATACACCGAACCAGGGGACGAACTTCGCCGACGTGTCGAACGACGTGAGCGCCTTCAGCGGATTCCCGTACCCGTACACTGTGCCGGCGTGTCCGTGAGCTGCTTTTGAGGTCGAGCGAGCACTGAAGTTACGTTTACCTTTGGTGCGAAAACGTTCTGCGACGGGCTCAGTGCCACGAGTTGCATCTTAGGCCAATCATCAGCGCTGGAGACGGCCAAAGCGTAGATTTCGTCCATTAACCGATTGCGCCCACTGCCTGCAAGTTCCTCGCTTGCTGGTTGGGGAGCTGGCGGATTCTCGCTACGCTCGGAACGAAGAGTTCTCCGAGGCCTTGCGTCCTCGGGGGCGGGTGTTCTTCACGGGTAGCTGGCGAAGAATGATCTGGTCTACGAGCCGGCGGGCGGTCCCGATCGTGGCCGCTTCGCCGGTGAGCGCGCGTGTGATATACGCTCCCTCGATCACCATGCTCAGCTCCTGTGCCAGCCCGCCCGGGTCGGCAGCTCCGGCGCGCTCACCGAGCTCGTAGAAGAAATCCTCCAAACCTCGCTTGTGCCGCAAAGCAGCCTCGTGCGCGGGATCGTGCCGCAGCGGAAACTCGATGGCCGCATTCACGAAAATGCATCCGTGAAAGTCTTCGGCCTCCATGATCTGCTTTACCACGTCGAGCACGACGCGCAGCTGTCCCTCGGCCGAACGCCCACCGCGTTCGCGAACCATCTGGCGGAACTGTTTCTGCAGGAACCCATCTACATCGTCCAGCACCGCGATCATCAGGTCGTCCTTGCTCTCGAAAATCTTGTAGAACGCGGCCTTGCTGATGCCGACGTCGGTCAGAACGGCGTCGATGCCCACGTTCCGGAAGCCGTCGTGGTAGAAGCGCCGCTTCGCGGCGTCGATGAGTCGCTGACGCGTTCGGACGGCCATTCCGGTGCCTCCCTCACCATGTGGTGGTTGACCACGAGTCAACCAGAAGTGTACTGGAAGGAGACTGGCGCGGGGAGAGAGCGCGGCCATACTGTATCACGGACAGCGAGCACGAAAGGAGGCTCTTATGCGACGCCTAGCATTCTTCGTTTACGGTATGGCCTGCCACGCACTCTTCCTGGTGGTGTACGCCTGGATGGCCTTGTTCGTTGGAAACTTCGGCTTCGGAGTGATCGGGACGATCGACGGACCGGCAACCGGATCGCTTGCAGGCGCGTTGATCATCGACGCGCTGTTGATCGCCGCGTTCGCCGTGCCGCACTCTGTCATGGCGAGGCCGGCGTTCAAAACCTGGTGGACGCGCTTCGTGCCGCAGCCGATCGAGCGCAGCACCTACGTGCTGGTCTCGTGCCTGCTCATGGCGCTTCTGCTGCTGCAATGGCGGCCCATTGGCGGAGTCGTGTGGGACGTGAAGAGTCCGGCCGCGCAGTGGACGCTGTGGGCACTGTTCGCCGTGGGTTGGCTGATGGTCCCGTCAGTCAGCCTGCTTATCAACCACTTCGATCTGTTCGGCACGCGGCAGGTGTGGCTGCACCTTCAAGGGCGCGCGTATTCGAATCTTCCGTTTCGCACGCCGCTGGCGTATCGCTTCATTCGACACCCGCTGTATGTAGGCTGGATGCTGGCGTTCTGGGCCACGCCTACGATGACCGTGGCACACCTGCTCTTCGCCGCGCTCTTGTCTGCATATATGCTGATCGCGATTCCGTTCGAGGAGCGAGATCTCATCGCGCACTTCGGTCAGAACTACGTGGAGTACCGGCGGCGCGTCGGCGCGCTGATCCCACGGATTGGTGGCTACGCGGGGCGGCCTGGGGTCGAGGTGAGCGCTGTGTGAGGCCGCTCGCAGTCGAAAGCCGTTCCGCTGGATGAGCCGTAGGATGCTTTGAACCGCGCTTTCGGTCACTTTTCAGCGCCTTTCCGAAAGGGATGCGGGTGATTCTCCCGATCAGAGGCTTGCGGAATCTGCATGGCGGTTGATTGTCTTGTGAACGTACCTCCCGGTACAATAGTACCGCGCGCCCATCTTGGCGCGTTTGGCGTTGGGGTCAAGACGAAAGATCTTCACTTGAACAACAGGAGACGGCCATGAGAAACCTGTCCGGGAAGTCCGCTTGGGCGGCCTGCATCGTGATGGCGTTGACTTCCGCAATTCCAAGTCGAGCCGCCGACCTTCTGGTGGGCGACGCGCGGAGAATAAACTTCCACGCACGAATTAAGCAGGGAAACCCGCCACTCATCGGCAATCACACATTGACCTTTCAAATCTACGACGACCCGGTCAATCCTGTGGCCCTTCCGGGAGGTGGGCCGTATGTCGTCAACGTCAATGTCCCGAGCCAAGATAACAGCACCGTCAATCTGGTCGTTCCAACAAGCGGGTCCGGATTGCCCTCCTCATTATTTACCGGCGGTGCGCGGTACTTGGGCGTGTCCATTGACGACAACGCGGAGTTGACCCCGCGTTTTCAGCTCGCCATGGCGGCATACTCGATGCGCACCAACTTCGTGGGCAACGAAGAACTTATCGACGATGTCGACCTCGGAAATGCGACGACCACAGGCTCCCTTCGTGTATTCCGGTCCGGAAGCGCCATGCCCGTGATGACGCTCATTGGCAACAGCGCCCAGATGCATACATCAAGCCCTTCGGGCGTTGAAACCATGAATGCCGGCAGCGGCGTCAATGGCGGCGGCTTTGTCATTCTTCGGCAGGACAACGGAAGCCTTGGCCTGCAGCTCGATGGGTTCGTGCCCGGCCAAGGCGGCGTCATTGTCGGGCGCACACCTTCACCTTTGTCCAGCCGCTCCTACGAGCTTCTGGGCAGCGACGGCGACGGTGCAGGTCGATTCACCTTGTACAACGGCGCCGCTGACCCTGGCCAGGAACGCGTGCGGATCGACGCCGACGGAATCGGTGGCGGAGCCGGAATCAATCTATGGAACGACGCTAATGTCGAAACCGTTCGTATCGATTCCGACGCCACGCAGAGCGCCGGTTTGATCGCGGTACGCAACAGTGTCGGCACGGCTACCGTCGGCATCCAAGGCAGCGGTGGTGACAACGCCGGGTTCATTCGAGTTCGCAACGCTGCAAACCAAGATGCGATCATCCTCGATGCATCCGACGAGGGGGGCAAAGGTCGCGTCATCGCCGACATCGTGGAGATCAAAGGGGGCGCCGACCTTTCGGAGCGATTCGAGATTCGCGGTCCCGATCATTTGTTACCGCAGTCCGGAATGGTCGTTTCCATTGATCCGACGCAGCCCGGACAGCTCGTCGTCAGTCACGAGCCCCACGACCGCAAAGTCGCCGGCATCATCAGCGGCGCGGGCGGCGTTCGTCCAGGCCTGCTCATCGGCCAAGACGGTTCGATCGCCGACGGCCGACACCCGGTGGCCTTGAGCGGGCGCGTCTACTGCATGGTGGATGCTGATCGCGGCGCGGTGCAACCCGGCGACCTGCTGACCACGTCGGCCACCGCGGGGCACGCCATGAAGGTGTTGGATCATACAGCAGCGCAAGGGGCCATCCTCGGCAAAGCCATGACGGGCCTTTCCGCCGGTCAAGGGCTGGTGCTGGTATTGGTCACGCTCCAATAGGCGCGGATGACTTGCAATAGGAGATACTGCCATGAAACAACACCGACAAACGTGGTTCACAATCGCCCTGGCGGGCTTTCTTTTCGTTACGATGTCGCGCAACATCCAGGCCCAGCTCTGGCTTGAGTTTGCTCACCCCTCTGAGCCGCACCAAGCTGGAAGCTTCATTCCGCCAATCGTCTTTGAAGAACTGTTCGATGACTTGAACGCGACTATTCAGATCCCCATGGTCGTTGTGCTGCTGGAATTCAGCGACCTAGCGCATGTCGACGCGACCCATGACGCCCAGTTCTACGCCGATTTGTTCTTCGGGACGAACATTGGCACACCGACCGTGACGGAATACTACGACCAAACGACGAATGGCCGGATTCAACTCGTCCCCGCAGCAGAAAGCCACGGAACCGTCAACGACGGCATCATCGGCTGGGTCGAAGCTGAAAACGATGATTCATCGCAAGACTTGTTTGTGAAGCGTGCGGAAGCGATTCGTCGCGCCGATGATTTCATGACCTTCGCGTCATTCGACACTAACGGCGACGAGTTGATCACGGCTCATGAGTTGATCCTCGTTCTCATCAATCCGGCTGCTAATGCCAGCAGCGGCGGACAGACCCAACCCAGCGACCCGGACACCGTCGTTGTCGATGGCGGCGACGTGGAGGTTATGATCCCCATCGGCGCGTTGGGGGAGTATCACAACGGCAGTCCCCACGCTCACGAAAGCAGCCACCCATATTTTGGTCATAGCGATCTGTATGCCAAGTGCAGTGCCGACGGCGTGATCAACTGGACGATCGGAGACGGTACGATTTGCAATATCCTGTCCGACGATTGCAGTGCTCCGGGAAACGACAACTGCGGCTGCCCGGATGCGATGAACCCGGCCCCGAATGCCATCAAGGGTGGTAGCACCGTTGGATACCCGGCAGGCATGGGCCCGGCATGTGGAACGGCGGACGCGCCGGGCAACGAGACGGCTTGGTTTGAGGTCTATGGCACAGGCAACACGTTCACGGCTTCCACTTGCGTTGGCGGGACGGATTTTGATTCACAACTCAGCGTGTTTTGTGACGGTTGCGATGATCTGCGGTGCGTCGCCGGCAACGACAACGCCGCAGGCTGCGGGTCAACCTCGAGCGTGTCCTGGTGTACCGAGCCGAACGTAAGATACTTGATCGCCGTCCATGGCAGCGGCGGTGATGCCGGGAATTTCCAACTGGCCGCGGCGGATTCCGGGGCTGCGTGCGTTACCGCGATTTCGTGCGGGCTGGCCGCGGCGCACAGTCGGCATTGGTATCCCGCGGTACCGGCGTTCATGAGCATGATGGCGTCCGGTTTCAACAGCGATTCCACGGTGATGGCACTCGACCCCTGGAGCAAGATTCATCTTGGATTGACCAAGCCGAAGGTGATCTTGAACGATGGCACCTATACGGTCTTTGCTGAAGAGCCGCAGCGAAGCTTCTCGCAACAGGATGACGAGCCCGAAGCCTACATCATCTATGATGTGCAGAAAGCGGCTCCTGAGGCTTACCAAGAATACTTCATCGTCGAGGCCCGAAACGACCCGCTATTGCCCGATCAGGGGCTGGGAATCTGGTTGATCAACGAAAACTGGACCGAGCCCTATCCGGGTCTTACTCCCAACCTGCGCCGGGTTACTCGATTGATTCATCGAGGGGGACAAAACCCGTCGACCAGTGCGTTCCTCTGGGATGGCAATGATGGACTCTACTACGATTGGACAGCCGACTCGACGCCCAGGAACTCGGCCTGGTCCGACGGCAAGCCGAGTTTCGTCGAGATTGTGGACGTCTCCGGCGCCGGCGAGTCGATGACTTTTACCGTCCGGATTCCACCGATTTTTGTCGACGATTCCAATATCGCAGGACCGCACACCGGTTCGCAGGACACGCCTTTTCGGTTTCTCGAAGATGGCGTCGATGCAATCACGGCTCCGCCGCGCTCCATTCGGATCGCCGGCGGCAACTACTCAGAGTCGTTAATGATCGATACGCCATGCACGATTCAACATTGGAAAGGCGGAAGCGCAAACATCGGGCAATAGAGTCTTGACATAGGACGTGCGGTCGGGGCCCAGTCGAGTTCGCCCACGCATATCCCAAACGACGAAAGGATCACGCGAAACGCGGAGTTCTGCGACCCCCGATTCCGGGTCACGGTGGCTGAGCTTGAGCAGATGACCGGTCTCGATTTCCTTTCCGCGTTGCCCGACTGGTCCGAAGAACCGCTTGAAAGTGCGCTACTCCCTTGTTGGCCGAGTGAAGACCCTTGATGTTTCGACGGTCTAAAGTGATTTCGCTCCTGCTCAAAGTCGTATTGATCCTCACGCCGCTGCTATTGGTTACGGGGGGCTGGCTAGTTCTTCAGAACAAACCCTGGGAGTCAGCAACCGATCGCGCCCAACGTCTCTGCAGCGGGTGCGGTCTATTCTGCACCGAGTCCGGCGTTCCGAACTCACTGAATGGGGCGTTGGCGACCGTGCACGGCAGAGAGCCGATTCTCAAGACCCATTCGCTCAATCTGGAACCCCCGGTTTCCTGCGATGTGGCGATCATAGTAGTTCAGGTCCCAAAGACCGATGGAAGTATCTCGACTGCCCGACGCGAGCCGTCGGCCATCGGGATGGAACGATAGGGATAAGACCATCTCGTCATGTCCCTGGAGTGTAGCCAGCAATGGGTCAAATGGGGACAAAACGTCCCACAGCCGGATATCCGTTCCCCTTCCCGCCGAAGCGAGAATACGGCCATTGGGATGGAAGACCAGTGTGAAGACGTCGTAGGTGTGGCCTTCCCATTCCGCAAGCAGCGAGCCGGTGGCCACGTCCCAGACTTTGATGGTTCGGTCGTCTCCACCCGAAGCCAATCGCCGGCCATCGGGACTAAAGCATGCGGTCCGAACTCCACGGCCGTACGAAAGAACCCGAGTTTGGGAGGATTCCAAATCCCGCATACGAACTAGACCATCATGCCAATTACACGACGTCAACGTTTTTCCATCTGGACTAAAGCAAACGTGAGGAATGCGACCCCTAGTATGACAGCGCTATGAGGTGTCCGTTCGTTTGACCTTTCGTCTTCGGCATGCATAGGACGTCTCGTTACGCTCCTGATAATACTCGCAGCGGCGAATCAGCTCCTTCCACGAATCGGG
>Ga0137431_1000682_pt1 | contig 11476 bp, 10 predicted proteins | sample EasRivERMZT800_2_FD_104646 | JGI IMG/M metagenome (GOLD analysis project Ga0137431, IMG submission 104646) | Soil microbial communities from meander-bound floodplain in the East River, Colorado, USA - East River MetaG ERMZT800_2 | ecosystem: Environmental > Terrestrial > Soil > Floodplain ... | reverse complement strand
GTTGTTCGGATTGAGAAAGAGGATATGTACACCGGAATGGGGATTGTTCGGGCCGTACCCGGCCCGGTTTTTTCCATTGCCTCATTTACCGGTGGTATGGCGTTAAAAGATATGGGGAGCTCTATGCAATTAATTGGATGCATTATCGGGATGATAGGCATCTTTCTCCCGAGTGCATTGTTAGTACTGTTCTTTTTTCCTATCTGGAACAATTTGAAAAAGTATGCAGCTGTTTATCGCTCGCTGGAAGGGATCAATGGGGCTGTGATAGGAATTATGATTGCCTCCACTTTTTTTATAATGAAAGATATTTCTTTGATCGAGGCGAAAACCATCAGTGCAATCAATATTGGAGTCATACTTTTCACTTTTGTATTGCTATGTTATACTAGATTACCTTCTCCCGTTATCGTGGCTGCCTGTCTTTTACTGGGGTACTTTTTTTGATCAGTACATTATTTGTAATAATTGTACTTTTCTATCTCTTCCCTTACTTTTTCAGGCACTACGTACCGGATAGACTTGCCGGTTCTAACCAACTCCCGTATTTGCGTAGCAGAAATTTGCAATAAAGGAGCATCAACCGTTTTGAGTATAGCCTTGATATGATTGTCAATTTCGAAACCCATTCGGCGATAAACATAGATCGGATAATTGTTCACTATGAATTCATAGTTATGCCATTTATGAAGGTTTTGAAAGCTGTCGCTCCCCATAATGATAGAGAAATGATAGTCAGGATATTTTTCCTGCAGGTGTGCTAAAGTGGTGCTTGTGTAGGATGGACGGGGAAGATTAAATTCGATATCAGAGGTTTTAATCCGTGGATCATCTTCGGTTGCCAGCTTTAGGAGGTGCAGTCTATTGTATTCATTCAACAAGGATGAACCTCGCTTGAACGGATTTTGCGGAGAAACAATGAACCAGATCTTTTCCAGATCCGATTCGTTCAATATGTGATTTACAATAATGAGATGGCCGCAATGAACAGGATTGAATGATCCAAAGTATAACCCAACTTTCATTTAAAATGTTGAAAATCAATTAATTAATTCAACTATAATATGCTCTGCCTCGTCTAAACGGAGACTTAGCATATAGCCGGCAACGTATACTGATACCGGGTCGCCCAATGGCGCCACTTGTTCTATGGAGATTGATTCGCCGGGAAGACAACCCATTTCCATCAGCTTAAGATGTATCTCATGGTTGCCAAACCGCCTGATCACGGCCCGTTGTCCTGGCTTTAGTTCTGATAGTTTTTTGTTCATTTTCCCAGATTCCAACAAAACTAACATAGTATTGTATGCGTTGTTTACGAATTTTGAAATTATGACAGTCGCAAGAAAATCAAAGATTTATTTCTTTTTTGAAAAACCAATAACGCTTACCAACCGCTCAAAACTAAAAAAATTTATAGAAGGCATTTTTAAGAAGGAGAAGCAAGAGCTTTATCGACTCAATTATATTTTTTGCACGGACAAACAACTACTTGCGATTAACAGGCAATATCTAAAACATGACTATTATTCCGATATTATCACTTTCGAATTATCACAGGACGGCATGCCAATAGAGGGTGAAGTCTACGTCAGTGTTGATAGAATAAAGGCGAATGCCTTAGAATTTGGAGAGCCGATGAACAAGGAACTTCATCGGATAATTCTTCACGGGGCTTTGCATCTTTGTGGGTACCGTGACAAGCTGCCGGGAGAGAAGAGGACAATGAGAGCAAGAGAAGACTTTTATTTGCGGTTGTATTTTTGAAATGTTCCACGTGACACCTTTTTCGCCGGAAACACTTTGCCTCATATTATTTGTTCCACGTGGAAGTATCCAATTCTCTCGTCGCCAACAGAGAAGCCAGTTCATTACCTTTGTAAGCTTATGTTTCCGAAGTATGACATAATAGTAGTGGGCGCCGGTCATGCCGGCTGTGAGGCTGCAGCATCCGCCGCAAATTTGGGGTCGAAAGTGCTCCTGATTACTATGAATTTGCAGACCATTGCTCAAATGAGTTGTAATCCGGCGATGGGGGGTATTGCTAAGGGTCAAATTGTTAGGGAAATAGATGCAATGGGAGGCTATTCGGGAGTTGTGACTGATATTTCTATGATACAGTTCCGAATGCTGAACCGATCAAAAGGGCCTGCCATGTGGAGTCCCAGGGCGCAGAGTGACAGGATGTTATTTGCTGCCACCTGGAGAGAAATGCTGGAAAAAACAGCTAATGTTGATTTTTACCAGGATATGGTTAAGGGATTGGTCATTAAAGAGGGAAAGGCATGTGGGGTTATTACTGGGTTGGGCCATGAAATAATGGCTAAGGCAGTGGTTCTAACTAATGGCACTTTTTTAAACGGCATTATCCATATTGGTGAGAAAAATTTTGGTGGGGGCAGGGCTGCTGAAAAAGCAGCAACTGGTATCACAGAGCAATTGATTTCCATCGGTTTTGAGAGTGACCGACTTAAAACGGGTACACCGCCCCGGGTGGATGGGCGGAGTCTTGACTATTCAAAGATGGAAGAACAACCAGGCGATGAGGAAATTACAGGATTTTCCTACCTCGATATTCCAAAGCCTACGCGGCAAAAATGCTGCTGGATTACTTACACCAATCAAACCGTACATGAAATACTAAAAACCGGGTTTGATCGCAGTCCTATGTTTACCGGGCGAATAGACGGGGTGGGACCCCGGTATTGCCCGAGTATTGAAGATAAAATCAACCGGTTTGCCGAAAGAGAACGGCATCAACTCTTCATAGAACCGGAAGGATGGAACACCATTGAAATATATGTAAATGGTTTCTCCACTTCGCTACCAGAGCAAGTTCAATACGAGGCGCTTCGTATAGTGCCTGGTTTTGAGAATGCAAGAATTTTCAGGCCTGGTTATGCTATTGAGTACGACTACTTTCCTCCAACACAACTGAACCACACATTAGAGACAAAGCATATGTCTAATCTATTCTTTGCCGGGCAGATAAATGGAACAACCGGCTATGAGGAGGCAGCATGCCAGGGGTTAATGGCCGGGATTAATGCCCACCAAAAAATACGCAGCCTCGAGCCCGTTATCCTTAAGAGAAGTGAAGCCTATATTGGCGTTCTGATCGACGACCTTATCAGCAAAGGGACGGAGGAGCCATATCGAATGTTTACCTCACGTGCAGAATTCAGAACATTACTTCGCCAGGATAATGCGGACCTGCGATTGACGGAACTCAGTTACCGGCTTGGATTGGCCTCGCAGGAGAGAATGGGTAAAGTGATAAAGAAAAAACAAGACGTCGAAACAATTAAATCGATTCTAAAAGAAACGAGTATTGAGCCTGAAGAAGCCAATAACTTTTTTGAAACTTTAGACACTGCTAAGATTACAGAAAAGCAGAAGGCAGAAAAAATTCTTCTGCGGCCCGGGATTGATCTGAACAAAATGACCACAGCGTTGCCAACAATGCAAAAACAGTTAAATGGCTTTTCCCGGGAAAATATCGAGCAGACATCTATACAGGTAAAGTATGATGTATACATTGAGAAAGAGAAAGAGTTGGTGAATCGCATGAGTCGACTGGAACATCTCGAAATTCCTGCGTCATTTGAGTATAAAAAAATTCTTTCATTGGGCAACGAGGCAAGAGAAAAACTTAGTCGTATTCAACCCAGAACATTGGGACAAGCCAGTCGTATTTCCGGGATTAATCCCAGCGATATACAAATTCTGATGGTGTACATGGGACGTTAATCCCAAAAACTTTTTGCATACTTCGCAATGATGTTGATGCATTGTCGCAATAATTCCATACGATTGCAAGAAAATAAAGTTTTGTGGAATTGTAATTAGCCGAATATCTCATGGTTATTAAAACGGTTAACCATGGATACCAGCAAAATTCTAAACGCAGATCTTCTGGATATTGTTTTTGATAACAGGAACAAAGATTATGGAGCTTATGAGCTTCGTAAGAATTATCAGGGCAGAATTACAAAAGCGCTTGTATTTACCTGCATATTTGTTCTGCTCACCTTTGCCGGGGTTGTAATGTCTAACAAATTAATACCAAAGGAAAAATCGTCGTTCTTAATACGTGAGCTTACTCTTGAAAGCATCAAATCTGACGAAAAAAAACCGGAGCCGATACCTGAGCCACCAAGGAGAGTAAAGCTGCCACAAATTCAAGCAATCCAGCATACACAGTATGTAATAGTCGATGACAACAAGGTTATTGAACCACCACCTCGACAGGAAGATTTTGTTAATTCAATTATTGATACCAAATCAATTGAAGGCGATGATTATGATGGGACTATTCCGTTTAAAAAAATTGACGAAGAAAAAGGAATTATAGAAGATAAAACCACAATTGAACCACAAGGACCGCTTGTGACTGTTGAAGTACAGGCCAAATGTGATTGTAATTGGGAAAATTTTTTATTGAGGAACCTAAACGCGGAGATACCGGTTGATAATGGAGCTCCAGAAGGTTCTTATACAGTATTCATCCAATTTGTGATAGATATTGACGGGAGCATCAGTGATATCAAGCCGCTGACCAGCCATGGATTTGGTCTGGAGGAGGAAGCAGTAAGAGTAATAAGAAAAGCTACTAAATGGGAACCGGCGATACAAAATGGTCATCCGGTAAAAGCGTACCGCAAGCAGCCAATAACATTCCGGGTATTAGAAGAATAAGCGAATAATGTCATGATAGTAAGCATCCCCTTAAGTTTACGGGGATCTTTAAAGTTCATCTGTGAGAGGGTCGGTTTAACTATTGATCTTTTAAAGCAAAAAATTTCAGTTCCCGGCTATTGACCGAATTGTTCAATACTCCCCGGATCAATCCTTTGCAATTCGGCGCTCCGCATTTACACTCAAAAGGCTCCATATTTTCATCCAGGAATTGGGAATAATCCAGGGTCAGTTCTTCATTTCTTGAAATATTTCGAAGTGCAACAACATTTAATCCATCTAATCCTGTGTTAGCATTACAACTATGATTTTGGGGCGCCCATGCGGAAGGGTCCTCATCCCACAATAGAAAAACCTCATCGCTGATAGCGTATGCATACCTGCGGAAATTGAGCTTTTGTTCTTCTGTCCAATTCTTTTCTACAAAACGCCTGGTTACGAGACGCTGGGCTTTTTCTTCTCCCCAAAACACAACATCTCCTTTTCGGATATTCCTGGTTGCATAGATTCCAAAACCGGCGATGGAGTTGCCTTTCATGGCATAAGGCTTTTTCTTCCTGCGGTTGCGGGCTATCCCCTCAGCTATGATGTGTTCAAGAAAGCCTTTTTGGCCGGCTTCATCAAATTTCAACACAAAATCAGCCGATCCTTCATAGCCGTCCGTATAAAAAACAGAACAGGTAAAATTAATCTCGAGGAAAAATATTTCGTTATTATCATTTACCCTAAAGTCCAACCTTGCATAACCTACACCATTAAACCCGGTAAAGATCTTTTCTGTAGCGGCTTTCAATTCCTTTTCCAATACTTGATCGGTACACGGGAAGTTGCAGTCAGGGTGCAGTTCAGAAGTCTTTAAGGAATAAGTTTTAAATGACTTTCCTTCGGGAAATACATATTCTACCGGCTTGAATACGCGGCACGTTTTTCCATCGGGATTAGCTGCTACCAGCACCGTAAACTCGCGGCCATCAATATATTCTTCCACTATTAAGGGACCGTATTCGTTATAGATTTCCACCACCTTTTTTAGAAGATCGTGTTTACTGTATAAAACTGAGTTTTCATCAATACCCAGGCTATCTCCTGCTTTGGCCGGTTTTATAAACATGGGGAAAGAAAGGAATTTTTCTGCTTTTTCTATATCCTCCGGCCGGTCTATAATAAAATAGCCAGGCGTTTTTACACCTTCACAATGTGCCACATATTTCATTAGCTCTTTGGTGGGGTCATACAATTTAGCTGTAGGACCTGTATGTGGAAGATCAAGTAGTTCAAAACTATGGATAACATCTATTGAAGGTACTTCCCATTCAAGGTAGCCCTCGCAGAGATTTATAAAGATGTCGTAATTCTTTTTCTTCAATTCCTTAAGCTGCCGGTAAGTTGTAAGTTTATTCAGAAAAACATGATCGACTTCATAATCGGGCAATAAGGCCGCAAGATTTCTGGGAGGATCGTAATTTTTATAATCTACTCCCGTAGTGGAATAATCGGGTTGAAGAACACAAACCTTCATTTGGTATAGTTAAAGGGTTAAATTTCTTCTGTTGAATGCATCCTGGACGATTCTGCGGACGAGGTCGGAAAACGTAGCGCCCGAATAACGCAAGATAGCGCCGATAGAGGTATAATCTTCGTCTTCGCTTAATCCACATTGGGCATTCACCTCCAGCATGTATAATTTACCGGTTGTTTTATCCATTCTTATATCAAGCCTGCCATAGCCCGTTCCACCAACAGCAATATAGGCATCAAGACTCAGCTGTTCCAGCGCCTTCATCAATTTAGGGTCAGGGCGATGATAATCATAAAAGTCTTCATTTCCCGGCATGGGTTTTTCATCTTCATATATTTCCCAGAGCCTGTCAAAGGATAAAAATTTTTCTTCTTCCGGCAACGATTCATGAAAAATTCGTTCGACAGGAGGATACACAAAACATCTTTCGGGATGATTGCTTGAACCAACAATAAATGAAGTGAATTCAGGGCCATTGATAAATTGTTCGACTATTAAACCATCGGCAAGGAGGTTCCAGCCGCGATATCCTTTTTTGATTTCCCCGATGCGGTCGAATAGCTCATGATCAGTATATACTACATTTTTCACGGATACACCCATGCTTCCGCCCGATACAGCAGGTTTAATGATCAGCGGGGCGCCCAGTCTTTTGCAAATTCCGTTTACAGAATCTTCGCTTCCGTCAATGATCTCCCAGTTTGCAGTGGATACTCCGGCACTATCAAAAGCTCTTTTCATTGGGATCTTTGACGTCGTGATATTATAGTAATGATCATTGGAGCCGGTATAAATCAGCCGGTTTTTTTCCAGTTCATGTATAACAGAAATACCGGGAGTGCTATTTACCTCGTCTCCATCACACAGGTTTAACACGCATGGAATCTTTTTGCCTGATTTCTTTTTCAAAGAAGTAATTACTTCTTTATAATTCTTCAAGGTTACCGGCTGCCAGGTCCAGTCGGCGCCCAGCTCTTTAAAGACCTTGCTGTATTCCACTTGGCTTTGAGAGAAATCGTAGTAGTATTGAAGATTGGGGTCCTCTGTTTCAAGATGAGGAAACAGTATCCAGATCTTTAGTTTCCGGATAGGATCGGTGGCAACTTTAGCAACCCTCTGCTTAAGCTCTTTTTTCTTTATTTGAACGTTCATGCAGTTGCTGTTGTATAAAACGGGTAAGCTTGTACGTGCTGAGTATTTCGGGGCGTATATGGGCCGCGCCTTTTATTTGTCCAAGGCAGTTACTGCTTCCGCAGAAGCAAGTAAATGGCTGGGCCATGTTCCACTCGGTAGATGGATAAAAGAAGGTCATTTCATCACCCTCTGCTATTGGCTTCAAGGCCACAATCTTCATGGCATGCGTGTCAAAAAATACATTGGGATCGCAGCTATGATTTATGTATTGCAGGTGTTCGGGGTATAACAAAATATGTTGGTCAATACCCACCTGAACTGTGAGATAGCTGGGTTCTGATAAAACCTTCCGCGCGGTAAACTCAATTACAACATCCCCCGGGTGATAGACCCGCTGAGCGAAGAAAGCTTTCTGATTATTGACGATGTTTTGTCTGACTGCGGCGAAGGAGTGATCGCTTATAATGCGATAATTGGAGCTTATGTTGGTTATCATATTCTATTTGATATGAAAAGATATATATAAAGTTTTAGTTAACAAATCTTATATCAATAAATGTGAATAATTAATGACGGTAGTTAATAAAATTGAACCCTTATAACTATATCATAGCTCTTATTGAACATTAAAACATCGGAATGCTTATTGCAAATAGTACCCGATAACGATCATTGACGCGATTCCTGTCATGGAGGCGTATGCGCTATTGTATAATTAGCTATTGTTTTTCTGAAATTGATGCCACGCGATGGCCAGGCGTATCTCGCCAAAGCTTATTGAACTGCCCAGCTTTGCTTTGATTGGCGCAATGGAATTGCCGGAATAATCTTTTATAGCCTGCTCTATAAGTAATAGCTTTTCGCTACTTACCAGTTTCTCGATATTGATATCACCCTGGGTTACATAATACGCCAGGTGCCCTTCAATGGTTTGAATGGAAAGTCCTCGTTGTTTGGCTATTTCGGCAACATGGTTACCGGTTTTAAAGAGTTCAAAAGAGGCCGCTTTGGTATCTGTTTTCTTTCCCAACGAATTATTGACTGTCTTGCGTAGTCTTTTTGGTGATTTGTTATGTATTTGAGATGAGAGACCACGCCCCAGACTGTATTCTGTAATGATATCAAGGAATTGCTGTCCATAGTTTTCAATCTTCGTCTTTCCAAAGCCGCTTATTTTTTCCAATTCATCCAATGTTTGCGGTAGATAGCAAGCCATTTCTTCAAGCGTCTTTCCGGTTACAACATAATAAACGGGCAAATCTCTTTTAGCACAAATGCCGTCTCTGAGCCGGCGTAATTGCTGATGCAACAACGGATGGGGGCCGTCAATACCCTGCCGGGAACCCGTAGCGTAAGCATTAATGCTAAATGGCGGCAATACAAAATTTTGCTTTCGTTGCTGGTATTTCTCCAATGAAAACTCCTGGTCAAAACTCTGTAATAAATGCTTTTTTAATGCCAACTGGGCAAATATTTCCTTCAGAGCATCATTATATTCTTTAGCATGCAGGCGGCTGTCAGTAACTGCGGGTGATTTCTGCAGGTAATCTAAATCCTCATGCAGCTTCTCATTAAAGTATCCCGATGCGGCTTTTATTCGTTGCTGAATGTTGGGGCCTTTCACATCGTCGTCTCCAAACAATGCCCTTAGACGGGATTGAAATTTGGTAGCCACCTCCTGCAATTCCTGAATGTTTTGCTGTAACAATGCGAGCCAGGCGCAAGTTTCAGCATTAAACGAAGAGCTGTGTTGGGAAACATATCCTGATATCTCATTGCAGTTTTGGAATGATATAGAAAAATCAAATAATGAAACCAGGACGGCCAGTTGATAGTTTTTTTTGGCAACGGCTAATTCGGCCTGTAAACCATCACCAGAAGAATTGCTCTTTGAGAAAGCAACTATCCTTTGGTCCATTTCAAGGCACCGGGGGTGAATTTTACTTTGTAAGACCATTCCGCTTAAGCAGGTACAGCGACTTAGTGCAACGTAAACCTGGCCGGGCGCAAAAGCCTCTTCGGCATCAATAATAGCTTTTTCAAATGTCAGGCCCTGGCTTTTGTGAATAGTGATAGCCCATGCCAACCTCAAAGGAAATTGAGTAAAGGAGCCCAGTTCCTCTTCATCGAGTTTCCTGGTATTCCTGTTGACCGTATACCGAATGTTTTTCCATGTTTCTTTAACTACTTCAATTTCGAATGGATCACCCTGACATTGAACAAACACATTTTCAACTTCAATTTTTGTTACGACTCCGATCTTACCATTGAAATACCTCTTTCCCCGTTCTGACGTATCGTTTTTAAGGAACATTACTTGGGCCCCGACTTTTAATGTTAGACCTATCTCAGCGGGATAGGCTTTCTCCGGAAATTCACCTTCAATGGCCGCTGCAAACTCATGTAGCTTTGCGTTTATTTTTTGCAGTTCTTCATTATTAATGGTATCAGCCTTCCTGTTATGGGTGGTAAGAAGGATATAACCCTCTTCCCTGGCTCTACTGAACCCGGGAATAAACCGGCTCCCAAGTGTTTCGTTTCCTTCTTCATTTAATTCATTGTTGCGAATCTGGTTTAGCAGGCTGATCAACCGTTCTTCGGATTGACGGTAAATTTTTGTAAACTCAATATGAACAGGAGCCTTTTCACCAATTACCCTGCTATCGAAAAAATAAGGGCTGTCATAATATTCGGATAGAATTTGCCATTCCGCTCCCGGGACGACAGGGGGCAATTGAAACATATCTCCAATAAATAATACCTGCACTCCACCAAATTGTTCAAATCTCCTTTGCCGGATCTGCCTCAATACTGTATCGATAGCATCAAGTGTGTCACACCGAACCATACTGATCTCATCGATTATTAATAGTTCCAATTCCTGTATTGCCTTTCGTTTTTCCTTCGTCAGCTTAAGCCGGCTTAAAAGGTCATGCCGGTCTGCAACTTCATTGTTGATCCCGAAACCTTTTGACTCGGGTATAAATGGTGAAAAAGGTAACTGAAAAAAAGAATGAATGGTAACGCCACCGGCGTTAATCGCCGCAACTCCTGTTGGGGCTACCACTGCCATTTGCTTCGGGCTGTTTTCGCGGATATATTTCAGAAAGGTGGTCTTGCCGGTGCCTGCTTTCCCGGTGAGAAAAATGTTGCGGAAAGTTTGATTGACAAGATCAACGGCCAGGTTGAACATTGTATTGCTTGTATCGGGAGTGAATGCCACGGATTACACGGATTTTACACAGATTAATTAAAATATCAGGCGTTTGTGTTCCAGAGATTGTCGCCCGAAGTTAACTATCAATCCAACTTTTCTTCCGGATATTTTTATATAGTTAAGGGTTTGAGCGATGTGTTCATCTGCAACACCTTTATCCGACACTTTGACCTCAAGTATAATGGAATCAAAAAATTCAAAATCAGCAAAAAATTTGTGACGTAATACTTTTCCTTTAATGATCACATCGTATTCTTTTTCTCTTTCATTTCTAATCCCTCGGGCTTGTGCTTCTTCCTCAATCGCATCTTTATAAACAATCTCCGAAAAACCATGTCCCAGAACCCGGTGCACTTCCATACAAAGGCCAATTAACTGAAACGTCTCATTTTTAAAAACCAGCTTTTCCATATTTGTATAACGTAAAAGCCACAGACCACACGAACTAACATCATTATGAAACTCATCTGTGTGAATCCGTGTAATCTGTGGCGATGAATAATTACTCAGCGGCGACTTTACTGCCAAGCAACAGCAACTCGTTCACCTGTACTTCGGTGATATACTTTTTGTTTCCTTCCTTGTCATTATAGCTGCGGTTGATCAGCTTTCCTTCGATCGCCACTTCTTTTCCTTTGTCAAGATATTTTTCGGCTATCTCGGCTACCTTACCCCAGGCTACCGCCCTGTGCCATTGTGTTTCTGTTACTTTTTCACCTTTTGCGTTTCGATAGCTTTCATTTGTAGCTATGTTGAAGGTCGCAAGCTTTTTGCCGCTTTCCATTTCCTTTACTTCTGGTTTACCACCGAGGTTTCCGATCAGTTGCACTTTGTTTTTTAATGCGTACATAGTTTTAAGTTTTGTGCCCCGAATTATCGGGACGGGTTTAAATTTTGTTATCTCAGCC
>Ga0137431_1000681_pt1 | contig 11478 bp, 13 predicted proteins | sample EasRivERMZT800_2_FD_104646 | JGI IMG/M metagenome (GOLD analysis project Ga0137431, IMG submission 104646) | Soil microbial communities from meander-bound floodplain in the East River, Colorado, USA - East River MetaG ERMZT800_2 | ecosystem: Environmental > Terrestrial > Soil > Floodplain ... | reverse complement strand
CGACAATGGTACAAAACTCGATTTCAGCCGCCAGGGAGTTATTATAAAAATAGAGGGCACTGAAGCTATACCTGATACTGTAATCCCTCAGCTTATCCTGGATTATGTGGATGCAAATTATCCCAATGACTTCATCCGTGGATGGGAAATTAAAAGTGCAACACAAAACATTCAATTGTCAGGCAATGTGGAACTGGAGTTTGACACAAATGGGAATTTCCTGAGGATAAATGGGTAACTATCATGCATTCCAGGCAGGCCCACAGACTTCTGTTACCGTAGAAGAATTAGGAATTGGTAACCCGGGAAAAATAAATTTCTGGTTGGTTCTTCCATGTTAGTAACTGTTAGAAAATTATCCCGCTCATTTATTTATATCTCCCTACTTTTGCGCAATTTGTTTAAAAAAGAGCAGATTTTTTTCTAATTATGTCTAAGACCCAACCCACGGCCGTACTCCTGCTGCAGGATGGAACTGTTTGTTATGGTACCGCATTCGGCGCCATTGGTACTACCACCGGTGAAATTTGTTTTAATACCGGCATGACCGGTTACCAGGAAGTATTCACCGACCCGAGTTATTACGGCCAGGTGTTGATCATGAATTCGGTTCATATCGGCAATTATGGAGTAAAGGAAGATGAGGTGGAATCCGGAAGTGTCAAAATAAAGGGGTTGATTGGCCGTAATCTCGAAAACCAGTATTCCCGCAAGCTCGCCAAAGGCTCACTGGAAGATTATCTCATTGCTAACAACATCGTCTCAATTGCAGATGTGGATACAAGGGCATTGGTTACACATATACGTACCAAGGGGGCAATGAACTGTATTATCTCGTCCGAAATAACGGATGTTGAGGAATTGAAAAAAAAGTTAGCTCAGGTTCCCGATATGAACGGACTCGAGCTGGCGTCGCATGTCAGCACCAGGGAAACCTATGAAGTGGGAAATAAGGATGCGGCAATCCGGATAGCCGTGATGGATTATGGTGTTAAGAAAAACATCCTGAACTGTATGGTAGAGCGCGGGGCATTTGTAAAAGTATTTCCTGCAAAGACGCCATTGGATGAAGTAAAGAAATTTCAGCCTCATGGTTATTTTATTTCCAATGGTCCCGGGGACCCGGCGCCAATGGACTATGCCATTACCACACCAAAACAAATTCTTAAAGAGGAAAAGCCCGTTTTTGGTATTTGCCTCGGTCATCAGCTGCTTGCCCTGGCTAACGATATTCCTACTTTTAAAATGCACCATGGTCATCGTGGCTTGAATCACCCGGTAAAAAATCTTGTAAGCGGCCGTTCAGAAATCACCACGCAAAACCACGGTTTTGGTGTAGATCCTGAAGCCGTAAAGAAAGCCAAACATATTGAAGTAACACATGTCAATCTCAATGATCAGTCCATCGAAGGAATAAGGGTAAAAGGCAAACCGGCTTTCTCCGTGCAATATCATCCGGAAGCCACTCCCGGTCCACATGATAGCCGCTACCTGTTTGATGATTTCATAGCGCTTATTAACGCCAATAAACGATAATTCATCGCAATTAGCGATATTCGTAGAATTAGCATAACTGGCGTTATAATGTTCCCTGAATTACATACGGATCGCTTTTTATTGAAACAGATAGTCGCGTCAGACCAGGCATTTATTTTTAAGGGGCTCAGTCATCCTGATGTGATTCCCTTCTATGGAGTACAATATAAAACCGTTGAAGAAACAAAACGGCAAATGGATTTCTATGATGACTTATGGAGGGAAAAAAAAGGCATTTGGTGGAAGATCACAGATCGTTTGGCAGGATCATCTGTTGGAGCCTGCGGAATTAACTCCTACCAGGCTGTACATGAAAAAGCTGAAATAGGTTATTGGCTGTTGCCCGAATTTTGGCGTAAGAAGATCATGTCTGAAGTTTTACCGGTTGTGATCAGCCATGTTTTCAGGCATTGGAAACTGCACCGGCTGGAGGCAGTGATCGAAGAAGGGAATGAAACCAGTTGGCGGCTCGCGGAAAAATTGGGATTTAAATACGAAGGAAAATTAAGAGAAGCAGAAATAAAAAATGGCAAACGCCTTAACCTGCTTATGTATAGTTTGCTTGCAACCGAACGAAGGTGAACGATTGAAGAGTATTGCATTAAATTCACTGCTATGACAAGAATTGCCATCATCAATGGCCCTAACCTTAACCTTCTTGGCAGGAGAGAGCCCGGTATTTACGGCAAACAATCCTTTGATGAATTTTTTGAAGAACTGAAAGCATCTTATGCCAACGTTTCTTTTTCTTACTATCAAAGCAATATTGAGGGCGAACTGGTAAATGAATTGCAAAGAGTGGGATTTGACTATGACGGTATCATTCTGAATCCCGGTGGCTACAGCCATACATCCGTTGCTATTGGTGATGCGATAGCGGCAATCAAAGCACCAGTTATAGAGGTACATATCTCTAATGTTCACGCCAGGGAAGATTTTCGCCGGTTATCTCATGTTTCCGGTAAATCGGCAGGAAGTATTATCGGGTTAGGGTTGAAAGGGTACCAGCTTGCCCTGGAATACCTCCTATCTACTACGCAGGATAAATGACTTTTAAATAAAGTCAACGTTTATCATTTTTTACGGCTGTCAACCACCCGGTTTAGTTTACCGCCTTCGCTGCGGGGTACCGTATTATAATTCCGGATGATAACGTTCATACTCAACCCAATGGAATCCTTTATTTTTTGAGAAAGCTTATACCGTAATGCTTGAAAAATTTCGGGTTCATTCTCATCGGAGATTTTGTCGGTCAATGCAGCATATATTTTTTCATTAAGTTCAACATGCACGTCTACGCTATCCATGGTTTGCTGTCTTGAAACCAGGAGCTGATAATGCGGTGAAAATTCAGGAAGCTCATTGATCACCGATTCTATTTGCGAAGGGAAAAGGTTTATACCCCGGATGATCAGCATATCATCAGCACGGCCGCGAATTGCACCCATTTTGATATGCGTTCGTTGTGAACTTTTATCATAATACAAATAGGTAATATCATTTGTCCAGTACCGGAGCAGGGGAGTAGCTTCCTTTGTTAATGTAGTAAAACAAAGTACTCCAAATTCTCCTTCCGGTAAAGGCTCTTTCGACACAGGATCAATGATTTCAGGAAAAAAATGATCTTCCCATACATGGCTACCGGTTCCTCGTTCTTCAAAATCCTCCTGCGATACTCCCGGTCCGATGATCTCACTTAAACCATATATGTTGGTTGCAATCACGCTCAACCCTTTCTACACCTCCTCGCGGATGGCTTCTGTCCACGGCTCCGCGCCGAGTACCATATATTTCAGTTTAAGTTCAGAGGGATCGATGTGTCTTTTTTTAATCTCTTCTACGATGGTCAATGCATACGAAGGTGTGCAACACATTACTTCCGCCTGTATATCACGCAACAGCAATATCTGCCGGTCAGTCATGCCACCGGATACAGGTATGACGGTCATGCCAAGTTTTTCTGCGCCATAGTGCAATCCAAGTCCACCGGTAAATAAACCATATCCGTAGGCATTTTGCAGTTTCATGCCAGGCATGGCGCCTGCAGCTGTTAACGAGCGGGCACATACTTCCGCAAAAATGTCGATATCATTTTTTGTATATCCTACCACTGTTGGTTTGCCTGTTGTACCGCTTGAGCAATGTATTCTCGCTATCTTATCCTGGCTAACCGCAAACAACCTGAAAGGATAGTGGTCCCGCAAATCTGCTTTAAAAGTGAAAGGTATTTTTTGCAAATCATCAACAGACCGGATGAAAGAAGGATTAAGACCAGCCTCATCAAACTTTTTCTTATAAAAAGGGATTCTTGAATAAACATATTTTACCAGGTCACGAAGCCGTTCATTTTGCAGTTGGCGTAGCTGCGTTACAGGTAGTGTTTCGATGGATGGCTGAAAAAACATACTGTAAGGTTTCCGGTGATCAACACTTACGAAATAATTTTTAAAAAGGTTTCTCAGATTTGGTTGATCCCAAAATGACAAGTAATAGAAAGCTAAAGTACGACTCCCGGAGCTATCAGTAGTTCCTATTCCTGTTCATAATATTTTACATCCTTTTCTTTCAAAAATTCTTTGATAGTATCCACATGAAGGCACTGCCCAAGGTGCAGAAATGAGTAGTCAGAGACTTTTTTTGGCTGGTTGCCGGATACGATCTCTTTGTCGACGATGTCAAAACCGAGATGAAGATGTTTCGTTGAAAACTGCATACCATAGACAATGCCATCTTTGTTGAATAACGGACCTCCGCTTTGTCCCATAAGACCGGGAGTGCTGAGCTCGATTCCGAACAATTTATTTTCATCTGCAAGAAAGCGGGTAATCATTCCTTCGATCGGAAACCTTGGAGAGGCAACGATTCCTTCCTTAGTCCATTCAATATCATCGGTACGTTCATTGAATCTGTAATTGTTGAATTCAGGAAAAGGGAAACCCAGCCTGCATAAAAACTCTCCCTGCCTGATGCCGGACGAATTTTTAAGAAATACCGCATGCTGCTGATAGCGAAGATTCGTATAATCATTGAATTTTAAAATAGCAAGATCATATTTGGGATGCAAATGCGTCGTAAAGCCCGACAGGTGATCCACACAATCGACAAAATTATTTTTTACCTGGATTATGGATGCAGGTCCATACTTATACTTTAATTCCAGGCCTTTTAGTTGTTGTTTATATGAATTTCCACCCTTTATCTTATCTCTTTCACCTTTGAAATCGAAGTATTGTTTGTTCAGTTTGTCCGAACTGATCAGCAATTCTACCACATGTTTGCAGGTGACGGCAAAGCCGAATTCATTTACGAAAAACAAAGTTCCTGCTCCGGGAATGATCTTTTTGCCGCCATAGGTTCTGGTGATGGAGTGAATGGCACGGGTAAATTGGGCAGCTTTTTCAATAGCTTCGACAAACATGAGTTCTTATTTGTTATAAGTTTTTGTTGTTTTATACAAATTATCGCTTTTTATTAAGACTCAATCGTAAATGCTCTCCAGCAGCGGCCGATAATAAAGAACATAAAAAAATCCCATCTGTTTTCCGATGGGATTCAAAGAGAGTTCTGTCGGTTTACGGAAATATTCCCAATTCAGCATAGCTTGTCGCAACTTTATTAATTGCTACTACATAAGCGGCCGTTCTCATGTCCGGTATTTCCGGGTTGTTTTTCCATTCATTCATGATCTCATGGGTAGCCGCAATCATGGTTTCTTCGAGGCCGCTGTATACCAGGTCCACTTCATCGGCGCCATGCACAATGTATTCCCGTTCCCTGTCATGCATTTTTCGACCGGAAAGCACTTCCATTTGCGCCACTATATGAGCATTCAGGTTTTCATTAAATCGTTTTTCCATTCTGCCGTAGCGGACATGGCTCAGGTTTTTCAACCACTCAAAATAAGAAACTGTCACTCCACCAGCATTCAAATACATGTCCGGCACAATCAACGTTCCGTTTTTTGAAAGAATTTCATCTGCTTCGGGAGTAAGAGGCCCATTAGCCGCTTCACCGATTATCCTGGCCTTAACTTTTGGTGCATTTTCTTCATTGATCACATTTTCAAGGGCGGCAGGTATCAATATATCGCATTCCATCTCCAGGGCATCGCTATTTTTTTTAAAATTTTTAGCTCCCGGGTAGTTGAGAATGGAACCGGTTTTTTTCCGATGCTGAAAAACAGACTCGATATCCAACCCCTGGTCGCTGCATATAGATCCTTCATATTCTGCCAATCCAACGATCTGTGCCCCGGCATCCTGGAAAAATTTGGCAGAGTGGTAACCCACATTTCCCAATCCCTGAACCACTACTTTTTTTCCTTCAACACCCAACGGCATCTTATATTTATCCATTACGTCACTCATATTACACACTTCCCGCAAACCAAAAAATACACCCAGCCCTGTTGCTTCCCTTCGGCCGTGAACACCGCCCTGCGATACCGGCTTACCTGTTACGCATCCTGATGCATCTATCTCGCCGGGATGCATGGCCGTAAATGTATCCAGTATCCAGGCCATTTCCCGTTCACCAGTTCCATAGTCCGGGGCAGGCACATCTGTGCCGGGACCAATAAAGTTTTTCCTGATCAGTTCTGCCGTGTAACGGCGCGTAATTTTTTCAAGTTCATATGCAGTGTAGCTGCGCGGATTTATCTTGATTCCGCCTTTACCTCCGCCGAAGGGCACATTTACAATAGCGCATTTATAAGTCATCAGCGCGGCAAGAGCCATCACTTCATCCTGGTTTACTTCCGCAGCAAAGCGAATTCCACCTTTGCAGGGAGTTTTATGCTGGGAATGCTGTACACGGTAAGCTTCTATTACTTCAATGCTTCCGTTATCTCTTTTAATCGGAAACTTCATCTGGTACACCGCATTGCAGGCTTTGATCTGCTCCAGGACGCCGGGTGTCCAATTAGTAAATTTTGCGGCCTTGTCAAAGCTTTTTTCAACGGCGGCAAAAAAACTGTAGTTGTCTGACATGAATGGATTTTTAAATTTTCAAATAGCAAGCGTTATATATAGGCAAGGGACAATTGGGAAATAGATGAACCCATTTTTGTTAATTGCTATTGCCAGTCGCCAGTTGCCAATCATCAATGCTCTTTTTCAATCTTATTAATCTTCTTTTCCAATCTCACGAGATACAATATCAGTCCTGTCAATATGGTAAGCATTACCGCTACCACAACATAGATGCGTCCGCTACTACGCATCGTTTCACCAAAGGCTGTTTTACTGGTTCCTTCCTGGGCCTTCAAAAACAAACCAGGAAGCTGACATACTGAAAGAAGAAAAACGATCTTTATTTTTTGCATTATTTATTTTTTTATAATCCAATCGCGAGTGCTTGTTGGTTTCCCATTTTCCATTGCTCAGTGTCTATACAACTATCTTTTTCTCTTTCAATAAAGTCAACCGGATCTTGAGCGTAGTTATCCATACGCCGAGTAACGCCCAACCGATAAATGCAGGAAATTCTACCATCCGCATTGCCGGGCTAACATCTTTAAAGTTAAGAGCAGGATTCCCTTCCTGGCCGGGATGCAGGCTCGGAAGAAGACGGGGCATTATCCAGATCGTTGGAAACAGCATGGCATAAGCGAATATGTTGTACACGGCGCTTATTCTTGCCCGTTTATCAATATCGGTGATGGAATCACGCAAAACCAAATAGGCAAAATATATCAGCAAAGCGATCGCCGCTCCGATTAGCTTGGGCTCTCTGGCCAGCGCACTGAATGATTCGAAAGTTGGATTATTGGGATCAGCCCATGTATAACTCATCCAAATAGACCCCGTTGCATAGCCCAGGATCCCAAACACTATTCCCACAACAGCGAACTCGCGGGCATAGATATCATACTTGTGATTTAAAGTTCTCAAATACCTGATTGATTGTACTACCGAGATTGTAAAGAGCGTCATCATTGACATCCACATCGACACATGAAAGAAAAGGTTGCGGCTGGTTTCTTCCAAAGCGGGAAGATTTGGAACTTTTACCAATAATCCCCAGGTAAATGTATAAACCAATAAAACAACACTCAGAAACTTCCACCAGGTTTTATACATGTAGTTTTTTTCATTGGCCATGTTCGTTGTATTCGTAAGTAAAGTGGAGCAAAATTAAGGTGGTGCATTTAATCCAGCATAATTTTTTCCATAACTATTATTAATAATAAACAGCTTTATATTTTGCATCAAAATCAGGAAAGCGATAAATGTTTTTTAAAAAAAGAGCAATAAGGTTGGCGATTGTAAAACTGAATTATTCGTGGTGAACAGTGAGTTTATTTCCGAAGGGAGTTTAATGACTTACAACTAATCACTCACATGAATTGCGGCAACTCACGCTTGCCACGCTGTTAGTCTTTCCATAAGAACGGGAACAGGATAACTGCGAGCAAGATAACCATAATATCCAGCGCAACGAGCAATAATATATTGACTAAATCGATCGTAAGACCGGGGTTAAAAGCTGCATTGGATAATTGCATTAACAAAATCAACTGCGGAATAACAAGTGGAAAACCCAAAACGGCCATGATGGCGGCATTTTGCTGCGCCCTTGCGGCTATGGCGGCTAAAAAAGTAAATACCAGGCTAAGACTCCAGCCTCCTAATAGCACTAGCCCAATAAATGCTCCCGTCTTTACTACCGGGTTACCGAGAAATAAACCGAACAGTAGGAGGCTGAGCAAACTCATGACCAGCATCAGCAAAGAATTAAAAAGCAATTTTGCTAAAACAAAAGTAGCCGGGGAAGCAATAGAGTAGTAGTAAAGCATCTTGCCCCTGCTTTCCTGTAAGAAACTTTTGGCCACCGCGTTGATGCAAATAAATAATTGAATTACCCAAAACAAGCCATTCCACACCCTGCTTTCCGGCTCATCAATAGCCATAAATAATACAAAAATAGTAGCGCCGATATATAGAAGTATGCCATAAAAACTATACTGTTGTCTTATTTCCAACAACAAATCTTTTTTAAAAAGCGTATATATGCGTTTAAGCGATCCGATATTAAAAAGTTTGCTACGAAAATAATACTTAATGTGAGTGGATAATGTCCTATTTTGCCGGATTACAAATAGCCAGGCATGCGAAAAAAATTCCTGTCATTGTCAGCCATTCCCGTTTTGCTGGCAGCTGTCGTTATTTCGTCTTGTAAAAATTCCGGTTCATCAGCCGGTACGGTATTAAAATTTGACCTTGAAAAGGGTAAGCAGTACGGATATGAAATAGTTTGGGATATGGATCAGAAGGTCATGGACAGGGATGATAAGATAAACCTGCTGGGAAATTTTTCTTTTGAAGTAATAGCAGATGATGGTAAAATAAAGACACTGAAGGGGGTATACAGGACTTTCAGGCTTTATATGAAAATTATGGGACTGGAGATGGATATTGACACGGACAAACCCACGGCTGCGGTAAGCGAAAATGAAAATATCGAGGGAATGATGAAGCGTTTATTTTCCAAAATAAAGGGAAAAGCTTTTACCATGAGGGTGGACGAAGAAGGGAATATACTTTCTGTATCAGGCCTTGATGAAATAATAAACACAATGATCGATTCTGCGGGTTTGAATGAGGAAATGGAATTACAAATGAGGGCATCATTAAGGGATCAGTTCAATGAACAGGAATTAAAAAACCAGTTCGCCCATATATTTATGATTTTTCCGGATAAAGCAGTGAACCAGGGTGATAGTTGGCAAAGGAATTATAGCATAGCCGGTAAAGTTGCCGCCGATTTTTCCACCATTTACACGGTAAAACAAAAAGACGGTGATCTTGTATCATTGGATGCAAAATCAGCTATTCGACCTGCCGGAGGAGATATGGAAGTAAAAGGAACCCAGTCCGGAACTTTATTGGTTGATAGCAAAACTGGTTTAGTGTTACAGGCAGAGTTTATCCAGGAAATGGAAGCAAAGGTGAACGACCTGCAATTAACCATCAACAGTACCGGCAAAGTAAGAGGCAAAGAGGAAAACTAATTAAAGATCTGAATTGATGTCATCGTTATGGCAACGCGCAATAATAGCCCGATATTTGGTACTAATTAGTTTTTTTCGTTATAACATATTCTGCATCTTGGCTCGTAGGCGTCGGTGGCGCCAAGCATTACCTGGTCGTCGTTAGGGATTTTACGGTAAGAATAATTGGCGATATTTCCGCATCGTACACAAATAGCATGGAGCTTGGTAACATAATCTGCCTTTGCCAAAAGAAAGGGCATCTGTCCAAATGGCTTCCCTGTAAAGTCCATGTCAAGCCCGGCCACTATCACCCGTATACCATGATACGCCAACTGGTCGCATACGTTAGGCAATTCATCATCGAAGAACTGTGCTTCGTCAATGCCGATCACATCCACATCCTGGGCCATTAGCAGTATTTTTTGTGAATTGTCAATGGGTGTAGACTGTATTTGATTGGTATCATGTGATATGATCCTGATTTCATCATACCGTATGTCAATAGCAGGTTTGAATATCTCAACTTTGAGGTTGGCGATCTTCACTCTTTTTAAACGACGAATCAACTCTTCTGTCTTGCCACTGAACATCGAGCCGCAGATCACTTCAATCCATCCGCGGCGTTCGCCCCGGATATTGGGTTCAATAAACATTGTTAAGATTTTATTTTCCTGAACTCGAAATCAATTTATTGGCAAACAGTTTGTACTTTTAGAAGGCTGATTTTGCGGATTATAACAGATTACACGGACTGCTTCCGGAATGGACATAGGATATTATTTTATCAGCGGGTTCCTTTTAATCAATTTAATCAGCGATCAAAAGTAGCAAAATGGAACGAATAGAAATCTTGATATCTAAATTAAATGATCAGTATCGGCAGAAAGCTTCTTCTGAACAAATGCTGGTCACGCTACAACTTCTCCAGAATGAATTGACTAATCAGCAACAAGCCAACAAAACATTGGGTACTTCAAAGGTATCAGTAGTAATGCCAACTGTGATGAAGATTGACGCTTCTGCTTACGAAAAATATGCTCCGAAACCTGTTGAGAAAGCGTCAGTCCAGGAAGTAAAAGAGACAATATTAGTAGATAAGGAATCGGTTTCAATTGTGCAGGAAAACGGCCAGCTGGATATGGTCTTTGATCCGCTGGTAGAAATACCAACTTTGTCGCACCAGCTAAAAAACAGAAATTCGGAAGGCCAGTCCGAATCACTGAACGACCGCTTAAGAAATGGAAAGGCAGAATTAGTGGAAGTATTGAAAGAAACTCCGATTAAGGATCTTCGGAAGGCGATCGGCATCAACGACCGTTTTTTATTTATCAATGATCTTTTCCGCGGCGATGAAGCGATGTATGAACGCAGCATTAAGACCATTAATAGCTTCAATATTTATCCCGAAGCCGAATACTGGATCAGCCGGGAATTAAAGGTAAAATTAGGATGGAACAATGAATTACCTGCCGTAACGCAGTTCGATCAGTTGGTCAAAAGACGGTTTTCCTGAATGAATTGCATTATTTTCTGTGTAGCACCCCTGTTAGCATAGACGTATTCCTTTGTACTTCTGCAACTGCTGATGTATGCAGCATTATTCAGCAAAAATTCCTTTATTGCCTCAATGCATTCCTGGGTATTGCTGACGCTAACAGCACCCCCTGCTGCTATCAGTTCAATTGCTTCATTGAATTTTTGATAACCAGGTCCAAATAAAACCGGTTTACCAAAGACAGCTGCTTCAAGGGTATTATGAATGCCTTTTCCAAATCCGCCGCCTACATAAGTGATATAAGCATATTTATAAAGACGTGAAAGCATGCCGATATTGTCGATAATGAGAATCTTTGAATTTTGAGACTCAAACCCCGATGATTTAAATTCTGAATACAATACTGCGCCGGGAAATTGCTTGATCAATTGTGAAATATGCTGCCTGCTTATCT
>Ga0137431_1000679_pt1 | contig 11530 bp, 12 predicted proteins | sample EasRivERMZT800_2_FD_104646 | JGI IMG/M metagenome (GOLD analysis project Ga0137431, IMG submission 104646) | Soil microbial communities from meander-bound floodplain in the East River, Colorado, USA - East River MetaG ERMZT800_2 | ecosystem: Environmental > Terrestrial > Soil > Floodplain ... | reverse complement strand
TTCCTGGTGCTCGCGGCCACGCTGATGGAGATCAAGTCGCGTACGCTCCTTCCGCGCCCGCCCGAAGAGGAGGCAGAACGGGAAGTCCTGGACCCGCGCTTGGAGCTGGTTCAGCAGCTCCTGGCCTACAAGAAATATAAAGACGCGGCGAGGTCGTTGGAGGACGCGGCCACGATCCGCTCCCAGAAGTTCGCCCGCGAGCCGATCATGCCGGAACGGCCAGCGGACGAAACGGAGCTTGAGAACCTCGACATCTGGGACTTGTTCGACGCGTTCAACAAACTGCTCAAACAGATCGGCAAAGCCGGCGGCACGTACAAGATCGACGTGGATGACACACCCGTGGCACTCCACGCCGAGGACATCATGGACTCGATCGAAGGGAAGGGGGGCAACCAACTCTTCGAGGAAGTGTTCACGGGGCGGACGCGCGGGGAAATGATCGGCTTGTTCCTCGCCTTGCTCGAACTCATTCGTCAGCGGCGGGTTCGGGCCACGCAGGAGCGGCCGTTCGGCCCAATCACGCTGGAATTGCTCGACCGCCGACCGCTGGATCAGGTCGCCGCGGCGGCGTCACTGGGTGAGGCCGCGCCTTTCGCTGGGGAAGAGTCCGATAGCGATGAGGCCGTCGGGGCCGTTGGCCTCTCGCAAGTCGAGTTGGCTAGCGACCACCCGATCGATGATGATGACGACGACAACGATGATAACGGCGTCGACTGGGGCGATGATGTGCTGGCCGCCGCAGACGCGTTGTTGTCCATTGACCTTCCGGAAGGCGAGACGAACAAAACCGGCGCGGAAGAACCCTTGGGAAGCGGATCATGAAACCCAGCGAACGCCTGGCCGAATTGAAGCTGACGCTTCCGCAGTCCGCCAAGCCGATCGGCAGCTACGTCCCCGCCAATCGTAGCGGCCGCTGGATTCTCACCAGTGGGCAGCTTCCGTTTCGCGAAGGCAAGCTCGTTTATTCCGGCAAGGTGCCGGGGGATGTCCCGCTTGCGGACGCGGCCGACGGGGCTCGCATCGCCATGCTGAATTGTCTTGCCGCCGCGGCCCACGTGGCCGGTGGGATCGATGCCATTCAGCGCGTCGTCCGAGTGTGCGTGTTCGTGAATAGCGGCCCCGGTTTCTTCGAGCAGCCCAAGGTGGCCAATGGGGCGAGCGATCTTCTCGTACAGATCTTCGGTGACGCGGGCCGCCACGCCCGCTCCGCCATCGGCGTTGCCGAACTCCCCATGAACTCCGCCGTGGAAGTGGAACTGATCGTCGAAGCCGCCGAGTAGGGCAGCACGTCGCCGAAGCCTCACATATGACTGACCAATGGCAACACGTAAGTTTGATGCACTCTTGATTGACTTTTACGGCACGATCTCCGCCGGGGACCGGGAGGCCGTGGAGTGCGCCTGCCGCCGCGTCGTCACCGATTTCGAGCTGCCGTTTACATCGGCCGAGTTCGCCGTGCGTTGGGGCGAGCGGTTCTTCGATCTCATTGAACGAAGCAACCACGGCGATTTCCGAACACTCTACGAATGTGAGCTTCGGAGTCTCAAGGACACTCTCCGGCCATTGGTGGGGGAGATGGACCCCGTGCCGTACGTGGCCGATATCGAGGCCTATTGGGCGGCGCCGCCGGTCCATCCCGACGCCATCGAAATGCTCCAGCGCGTGAACGTCCCCGTTTGCTGCGTGTCAAACGCTGACACCGCGCCGCTGCTGTCGGCCATTGCTCGCGCCGGCGTTCGCTTCGATCACGTCGTGGCCTCGGAGTCGGTTCGTTGCTACAAGCCCGATTCGGCGATCTTTCAGAACGCGATCGACCTTTTGCAGGTTGCCGCAACGCGGGCGATTCACGTGGGCGATTCCAAACACAGCGATATCGGCGGGGCGGCCAAACTGGGAATCACCACCGCATGGATCTGCCGCGACGATCGAATCCACGATATCGGCGTCACGGAACCGCATCACACCGTGCGAAGCCTGGTCGAAATCTGCGACCTTTTGGGCTGACCGGCGCTTTTTTGACCAAAATTGACGTTTTTTGCATTTGCGTTGCGCGAAAAGCGGCGCCGTTCAAACGTCTTACCGCGTGGAAAAACGTAAAATCCCTGGACTTTTATCTGACCGCCGGTTATTGTTTAACAAGATGGAATATTTGACGTTCGGAACAATTTCCGGATGAGATGATGGCCCGTCGAAAGTGAGGTGCGGTATGGCCGCTGCACGCCGTGGATCGTGGATCAGTCGGCTGGTGGTTCTGATCGTTGGCACCTGGCTCGGTGGTGAAGCCGTTTCGGAGGCGGCCGGCCGAGGTGGTGGCGGCAAAGGCGGGGGTGGGGCGCCGCGAGCGTCCGCGTCGAGAGGTGGCGGCAGTTCGCGATCGGCTCCGAGCCGATCGGCCCCGAGCAAGGGTGGTGGGGCGGTTCGATCAGCGCCATCACGGGCGGCACCGACGAGAAGCGCTCCGTCGAGGAGCAGCGTTTCGCGTCCCGGTCGAAGCGTCGGGAAAGCACCTTCGGCGATCTCACGACCCTCCGCGATCTCCCGGCCATCCGCCGGGCCGAAATCTTCCAGCATCTCCCGTCCATCGACGTTAGCTCCATCGGTGATTCAAACTCCGCGCGGGCCGGGGCGGGCAACGAGTTCACTCCCGCCGCTGGCCAGTCGACCCGCGCCAAGCGGCGTTCGACCGCCGCCGGGCGCGCCAGGGGATCGTGGACACCGGACGATTGACGTGACGAGAACTCCGTTGGAGCGCGCCCAGGCCGGCACGCAGCCGACGATGGCGGCCAATCCGGGCGTGGGGCCGTGGGCACCCTCTCCGGCCCCGAATCGGATTCCGCGATCAAGTTCGCCGTTTGGGTCCGGCAAGCCGACGGCATCGACGTATGGCGAGCGCTCGCTTCGCGGCCCCGCGCCGGGAACAAGCGGCTCTATTTTCGCACCCAAGATCGGGACATCGCGAGAGGCCCTTCGAACGGCGCCGGCTGACCTGGGCTATTCCCGCGAGCCGCTTCGACGCTTGTCGGACGCGGCAGGAGTGCCGCGCACCAAGGCCCCGCTGGATCGTTCAGCCTATGCGCCGGACGGCGGCGCGGGGTGGGGCGATCGCCGCGGGATGTGGGGCGATGGTCGCGGGGGGAATGGTCACTGGGGCGGCGACCATGACGGCGGGCACTACCCGAATCACCTTCATGGGTACCCGGATTGCTATTACGATTACCACGTCGGCCATCACGGCTACTCGCACGATGACTATTACCACGGGTATCGGCCGATCTGCTATCCGCACTACCCTTACCACTCGTACTATCCGTGGTTCGGCTTCTCGTACATTTCGGCCTATCAATATGAGCCGGTCTATCCGTACTACTACGACGACGGATATTACGGCGCGTACGTTGAGCCGCCGCCGTATTATGCTGAGCCTCCGCCGGGATATCCGGACGGCTACTACGTGCCCGAGGGGGGCGCCGATGTGTATGACGCTCCGCCCACGGGGTACAAGAGTGTGCCCGCACCGGTGCCACCGGTTGGCATTGATGGCGGCCTGGCCGGTCCGCCGGGGCCGTACGGCGATGGTTCGCCTACGGCCGTGGTCCCCACCGATTCGACCTTGGTGGACGAAGGAACGAAGGCGTTCCGCGCCGGTCAATACGAGGAGAGCCGCAGCTTGTTTATCCGGGCGATCCTGGCCGACGAGCGGGACGGCTTCGCCAAGTTGATGTATGGCCTGTCGAGTTTCGCCCTGGGCGACTACGCGGTGGCCGCTGTTTCCATGCGGCGGGCCTTACTCACCAGCGACCTGCTCGTGGAAAAGCCAATCGATGTCCGCATGTTGTACGACGACACGACGGTGTTCGACGCCCAGCTCAATCGGCTTACGACCGCGGTATTCGACAAGCCCGACGATCGTGACGCGAAGTTCGTCAAGGCGTACGTGATGTTTTCGATCGGTCTGCCCGGCGTGGCCACGGAGCTGTTCCAGGAACTGGCGGAATCGGACAAAGCCGACGCCCTAAGCGCCCGCTTGGCCAAAGTGGCCCACGACCTCAAGCCGGTGGAATCGGCGGGCAAAGAAGCCGATAACCGGGATTGACCCAACGGGTTGTGGGCTCGCTCTCGCTCGTTTTTGTGCATGATAACATCCCTTGTTCTGCGTCAGCGGAACCTGGGACTTTAAGAGCGCGGAATCAACCTGTATCAAAATTTGACACAGGCGGTTTCGTGCGTTAAACTCCTGGTATGGCGGTTCGAGCAAGCATGAACGTGTCGGTCACCCCGGAGAACGAGAAGTTCGTGCAGGAACTGGTCTCCTCGGGTCGCTACCACTCGGCCAGCGAAGTGTTTCGCGACGGGCTTCGACTCTTGGAGCAAGCCGAGCGTCGGCGGCTCCTGGAAAAGTGGCTTGCCGAAGGCCTCACGTCCGAAGAGCAAGCCAAGATTCCCGCGGATATCCTGGCGAACTTTCGCAGCGGAATCCAGGCGAAGATTCAAGAGGGCCTCGACGCCTTGGACCGCGGCGACGTCGTCGATGGCGAAGCGTTCTTCGCCCGCTGGCGACAGCGTCTTAAAGACGCAGCGAAGAATGGCCAGTCAGTGAAAGCTCCGCTAAAACGGAGGGCATGACCCGTCGGTCGGTTCTTTCCACTCCTGCCTCCCACGACCTTGACGATATTGTGAGCTTCGTCCTGGAAAACAGCGGCACCGAGCGTGCGGAGCGCGTCCTCGAAGGGTTTTACACAGCCTTTGAAAAGCTGGCTTCCAACCCGGGCCTCGGGCACCGTCGGGAAGACCTGACGGCGGGACAAGTGCTTTTCTACCGCGTGTGGTCTTGGTTCGTCATCTTCAGGTTTGACGAAAAGTCGCTCGACGTCGCACGCGTGGTACATGCCAGCCGTGATATCGAAACGCTCCTGCAAGACGAGTCCTTGTAGGTCAACGCGATGATTTGACCGATGAGTCTTTAACGTCTTCTCGTACCTCATCATATTTCTGCCGGACACGAAACCTGTGCAAATCATCCGCGCCTCGCGAGGCCGCAAGGCCCTTGGGACCGAAGCGAAGGACGGAGTAGGCAGGCTGGATGATACCCCCCTACCGCCGGCAGTCTCTGACCGGAAATCCCCCCTGCCGGTTCGGTCCCGAGCCTGAGGGTTCCTCTTTGTGGCCTGTAAAGGAGGCCAGGTGTATGCCTCTCGACGGATCAACATTAGACGTGAGGGCCGTCAGAGATCACACCACGGTATGCACCCATTTCCCGCGGATGAAGCGGGTGGCGGCGGCGCAGCCGCGCCAGATGTTGTCGCCGAACATGCCCGCCCACGCGCCGAGCAGGCCGCCGTTGAGCACGATCCCGAAGAAATAACCGAGCGGCAATCGGATCAGAATCGTTCCGACGAAGGTCATCACCAGCGGAAAGCGGGTGTCACCCGCGCCGCGCAGACCGCCGACGTAGACGATTGAGGCCATCAGGAACGGCTGCAACAATCCGAGAAAACGCAACGGTGTCACGCCGACCTCGCGGACCAAGGGGTCGGCGCTCATCACCCGGAAAATCCAAGGGGCGCCGAGGACAAACCCCGTCGCGATCACCGAAACCAGCAGACCGCATTGGAAAACGGCTTCGTGCCCAATGCGCCGGGCCCGTGCGTGATCGCCCGCGCCCAGGGCCTGGCCGATCATAGACGCCGTCGCCGCCGCCCAGGCCATGGCCGGCAGATAGGAGAAGGACTCCACTCGCACGGCCACGATGTGGGCGGCGAAATAGGCCTGCCCCAGCGGATCGGCGGCCAGGCGGGAGATGATGGCCAGGAACAGGAAGTGGCCGGACCACATGATGGCCCCGTCCGCGCCCGCGGGCAGGCCGATGCGTAGGATCCGCCAAGTCCGGGCCCAGGCGATCGGCAATTGATGAAGGGAGAGCTTGAGGCCAGAGCGGCCGGCCGCGAGGATCGAGAGCGTCAACAGCGTGCCGACGAGCCGGGCGGTGACCGTGCCACAGACGATGCCGTTGACCCCGAGTAGCGGAAACGGTCCCCATCCGTAAACCAGGCTGGACGACACCACCGCGTTCACGACGTTGATGGTCGCGAAGATCAGCATCGGCGTGCGCATGTCGCCCACGCCGCGCAGGGACGCGCAGCCCACGTACGTCAGGCTCGCGAAGACATATCCAATCGAATCGATCCGCAGAAAAGTCACGGTGATGTCGAAGGCCTCGCCGGTCATGTTGCAATAGCGGGCGAACCACGGCGCCAGAGTCAGTCCCAGAATCATCACGCAGAAACCGAGGCCGACGCCGAGGATGAGTGATTGGTTCATGAAGTGGTTGGCCTCGGCGACGTCACCCGCGCCTTTGTGTCGCGAGACCAGGGCCGTCGTGCCCGTCCCCACCAGCATGAGCATCATGCTCGCGAGCCAATCGACATAGGCGGCTAGACCGATCGCCGACGTAGCCGCGGCGCTGATCCGACCGGCCAGGAACGTGTCAAAGAGTCCGACGCAGGTGTTCAGGATCTGCTCGGCCAGGATCGGCATCGCGAGGAGAAAGAGCGTCGACCGGACAGGTCCGCTAATGATGTTGCGTCTCGGCTCGAATTCCGAACGCGTTGCGGGCGGACCGTTCTCGGGCGGGGTTTGGGCAAGCGGTGCTGACGGTCGGAGCGTTGGCATTAGGGTAAACCCGCGATCGAAATCGCGTTCCGCGAGAACTTTGGCGCCGTCGCGTAACAGGCGGGTGGATACGAACCGACCTCTTCCCCCGATGGGACATTTCCGGGCCGAACGCAGGGTATCTTGGTGAATTGGCGCGGTCAAACCCAATTCGAGGCTTCTAAAGAGGCGTATTCGATTGGTGGGGGGGGCCGAATTTGAAGGCGACGAACAGCCGGGTATACTCCTTTTTAGGCGCGGCCGTAGCGATGAATTCAGCCGGGCGCGACCCTTCGGTTTTGCTAGCTGCGCGGCTTCGGTTCCGACGCATGGTGCAAACCGGGCGATCATGAAACGGGTTCCGCGACTTCTCCGAAACCGGCTGAGAAGCCGGCCGCACGACTAACCAAGCTGATTTTACCATGGCCAAAGGCGCAACAAGCGGGGCGGCGGCTGCCTTCGAACAGGTCGTACGAACAAGCACGATTTTCATGTTCGTGCTTCGGTTCGTTTTCGTACTGGTGCTGGGGGCGGTCGGATGGAGTCTGGCCGCGGACGAGCGATACCAATCGGGGGCGTTCGCCAGCAACCGCGATTTGATTATTTACGCGTTTCTGGGGGCGGCGCTCGTCGTCATCGCGTTCGACCTGTTCGTGCCTCGCAAATCGTTGACCTCGATTTCAGGGCTTTTTTTCGGCCTCGTGGTGGGCATGGTGGTGGCCTATGGTTTGTCGCTCATCATCGACTTGTTGGTGGTGGCGAAGGAGCCGGGAGAATTGTCTCCGTCGCTGGCCTCGTTTCTCAGCGCGTTGAAGCTTGCGCTGGGGGTCATCTGCTGTTACCTGGCGGTCAGTTTCATCCTTCAAACCAAGGACGACGTTCGATTCGTGATTCCCTACGTGGAGTTCGCCAAGGAGACCAAGGGTTCTAGGCCGTTCGTCCTCGACACATCAGTGATCGTTGACGGGCGCATCGCGGACGTGGCCGCCACCAAGGTCATCGAGTCGGAGCTGGTCGTCCCGCGTTTCGTCCTGCACGAGTTGCAGACCATCGCCGACAGCAGCGACAAGCTGAAGCGGACGCGCGGTCGGCGCGGGCTGGACATGCTGAACAAGTTACAAGCCAGCGGCCATGTCGAGATCCGTATTCTCGATGTGGTGGCCGAACGGAGCGCCGAAGGCGCGGGCGTCGACGAGATGTTGGTTGATCTGGCCCTGCAACTCAACGGCAAGGTGGTGACCAACGACTATAACCTGAACAAGATCGCCCAGTTTCGCGGCGTAACGGTCATCAACATCAACGACCTGGCGAACTCGCTGAAACCCGTGGTCCTGCCCGGAGAGCCGCTAACCGTGAAAGTGGTCAAGCCGGGTGAGGAGGCGGGCCAGGGCGTGGGCTACTTGGATGACGGAACGATGGTGGTGGCGGAAGGGGGGCGCGAGCGGGTGGGTGAAACGATCACTTTAACCGTGACGAGCGTACTACAAACGTCGGCGGGGCGAATGATCTTTGGACGATTGGACGGGGCGCCGCTTTCGGGGCGGCGGACCAAGACCGATCGGGTTTAACGACAGGCGACGCAAAATGGCCAAGTTCGCGGTCATCATTCCGGCGGCGGGTAAGGCGGAACGCTTCGGCGGGACCGAGAAGAAGACGTTTGCCAAGCTCGATGGCCGGCCGATTTTTTTGCGGTCCGTTGAGCACTTCATCCATCACCCGGACGTGTGTCAGACGATCCTCGCCGTCGCCCCGGAAGACATGGGCAGCATGAAGACGCAATACGGCGCGAACCTCGGGTTCATGGGCGTCAAGCTCGTGGAAGGGGGGGAGCGCCGGGTTGACACAGTGGGTCGGGCCCTCAAAGAGGTTTCCAACGACGCCGAGTTCGTGGCTATTCACGACGCCGCCCGGCCCTGCGTGACGATCGATATGATCGACGCCGTTTTTGCCGAGGCGAAGAAGACGGGGGCGGCCATATTGGCGGTTCCCCTGACCGGGACGATCAAGCGCGTGGCCGGCTCGATGGTGATCGAGGAAACGTGTTCCCGGGCGGGTTTGTATGAAGCCCAAACGCCGCAGGTCTTTCGCAAAACCGTGCTCGCGGAAGCCTATCGCAAGTTTGAGTCATCCAAGGAAGACGCAACCGACGACGCCCAGGTTGTCGAGAAGTCCGGCCACCCGGTCTCGATCGTGGTCTCCGACGCCTCCAACCTGAAAATCACCACCAAGGGCGACGTGACGCTGGCCAATGCCATTATCAAGGCCCGCCCGGTTCGCTCAGGGCCCCGCCTCGGGGCATTCGAAGAAGCCAAGTGGTAGGGCGAACGGGCTTTGATTTAGCCGCCCGGCGAGGGGGCCAAGAATTCACAGCCGCCTCCAAAATCGGCCCGACGCCAAAAACTGCTTGACGAATCGCGAGGTTCTGACATAATCACCGTCGCAACCTGCGAAGCGCGGTTAAATGGGTTGTCTTCCCTAAGCCAAGGAGCGGCTATGTACCCCTGCAGATTAGTAAGCGGCAGCCGGGCGGCGATTCTCGTCGCGGTCATGGGTTTGGTTGGATGCAACGTCGATGGCCGATACGTCGGCCTTCGTCAGCCGAAGGACCGGGTTTCACCAGGGCCGGTCCGGGTGTCCAGCAACGACAGCGTAGACCTGGCCACGGCGGAGCCGAGAGAGGTCGATCTGGTCGAATCCATGGCGTCGCATCGTGAACGGTATCGCCAGAGCTTGGAGCAACTCCACGATTACTACGCGACGCATGGCCTGGCCGCCAAACGGTCATGGGCCTCGCTCGAGCTGGCCGGTCTGCGAAGCGTCAAGATGTACAGCTATCTATTGGACGCCGAAGTGCCGGCAAGCAGCCTGCGAGCCCAGGATTCGATCTCCGCGGCCGACGAACTATACGAAAAAGGGCTGGAATTCATGAAGCGCGGGGGGCATGGGGTGCCGGTCATCTATCGGCAGGACCGCATGATCGAGGCGGCGGCGATCCTCCGCCAGATGATCCAGCAATATCCCACCAGCGACAAGATTGACGATGCCGCGTTCCTTTGCGGTGAGATTCACAAGGAATACCTGCCCGGCCAGGAGCAGCTCGCGGTCAAGTGGTATGAACGGGCCTGGACATGGGACCCGAACACGCCGCACCCCGCGAAATTCCAGGCGGCGGTGGTTTACGACTATCGTCTTCATGATCGGGCTCGGGCGTTGGAGCTGTACCACGAGGTGGTGGAGGATCCCGCATCGACGGCCAGCAACTCGCGCTTCGCCACCCGGCGGATCAGCGAGCTGACCAGTGATGCGCGACAGGTATCGGCCACCGAACCTTAGCGCTGCTTGGTGGGAGCGCGAGCGGTATCCGCGCGGGTCGCGCCAAATCAAAACATTCCCCAGCGGGTAACGGGTCCGCCATGCACCGGGTTTTTCTCTGTCTGGCCATTTCCAATCTGTTGCTCCTGGCGATGAATGCCGTTCTAGGCCTTTGGGGGGAACCGATGCGCGACCGGCACATCGTGTTGGGTGTCCTCACGCTCATCTACACCTGCTTCCTCCAAGTGATGGCGTTTACGTACTTTACGATCACCGGAAAAATGATCGGCCAGGCATTGAACGTTGCCAACGCGGACCTTGAGCCCTTGATCCGGAGTAAGGGGCTCAAGCTCCTGTTCACTCGCTGGCTGGCGATCCTGTTTCTCGCCGCCGCGGCTACTTCGGCGAGCGGGGCGATGCGCTGGCGCGGCTACGGTCCGGCGAACCTCCATCTGGCTACCGCGGGTCTGGCGGTGGTCCTGCATATCCTCGTGCTTTTTCGGCAGTATGTTCTGGTGACCGCGAACGCGGCGGTCTTTGAGAACGTGTTCCGCGCCCGGCCCGGACCTTAATCGTCTTACGCTTGCACGCCGGCGCACTCGCACCGCCGACCTCCCGACGAATGACACAGCCTCTTTTTGTCCAGCCCGCCAACCGAGTCGCCCGATATATATCTATTATTATATAATAATGTAATTATATAACATAGTATTACAAAGGGCCATACAATGCAAAGGCCATTGCCGCTGCGCCCAAAACGCGTTGCTCGTCCGAAAAAAACCGTCCGCCGAAAACGGCCAAAAGGCCGCGGTCTTGCGGCGCCGCCGCGCTCCGCAGGGCGCATCCGCCAACCGGTCAAGCGGTTGTCCGCTCGTGCGACCGACGGTTGCGTCTTGGAAATCGCCGTTGTTGAACGCCAGGGATCCCGAGGCGACGTGGTCCAGTCGGTGATCGTTGCGGAAACCGCCGACTCGTCTCACTCAATCCGCGGATCGGCTCGCCGTCGAGAAGGCAACCGATTCCGTAGGCAACCACTGGTGTTGGATGAAAAAACCGCCCGTACGCTGGCCGCCCTTGGGCATCCGCAGCGATTGAAGCTTCTTGCAGCGCTCCTGAAAGGTCCGGCCATATACCGGGCGCTTGCCCGGGCGACCGAGCTGAAGGTGGGACCGCTATATCACCACATCAATCAGCTTCGCCTGGCGGGCCTGATCCTTCCCAAAGAGCGAAACCTGTATGAGTTGACCCGGGCCGGTCGAAGCGTGGCCATGCTGGCGGGAGCGATAGGCGTCTTGGGAAAGCACGGCCGCCTTCGGCGCGGAGTACATTAAGAGCGAAACCGCATACACAAAATACACAAAGCGGATGAACCCGGGCGAACCAAGCTCTGGCCCCCCCCCCTGTTACCCCGATTTATAACGTCCTATAATATATGTTCTGTTGCATTCCACAGCGGGAAGGGTACCTGAGACCGTCTCGGCCAAGATCAGTGCGTCACGTTCGCCCCTTTTCCCTTCCAGACTGTCCCGCAAGAAGGGCAAAGGGGCGAACTGCATCACGCGACACG
>Ga0137431_1000675_pt1 | contig 11586 bp, 7 predicted proteins | sample EasRivERMZT800_2_FD_104646 | JGI IMG/M metagenome (GOLD analysis project Ga0137431, IMG submission 104646) | Soil microbial communities from meander-bound floodplain in the East River, Colorado, USA - East River MetaG ERMZT800_2 | ecosystem: Environmental > Terrestrial > Soil > Floodplain ... | reverse complement strand
TTGATTATTTTATTGTTGCAGCTTACTACCGAGCCCCGGTTACCTTTTTTTATAACAATAATTTTTCCAAGTCCGTTAATTGCACTGAGTGCTGATTCAATTGAGTTTTCTCCTGTTAAATTCAATAATTCTGTTTCATTCGGAAGGAATACATCTACAAAAGGCAATATTTTTTTGCAATCAAAATCCCATTTTTCCGCAGGATCCCATTGTACGTCCAGCGAAGTAGTAAGTCCGGCTTCCTTCGCCATTTTAAACAAGCCGTGCAGATCGTTTTTAAAGCCCGGTTGCAGAAAGTAAGAGGAAAAATGAAGATGTTTAGCCGTACTCAGTACTTCTTTTGTGATATCACTTAGTCCTAAATGTTTCATAGCGCCCTGATGGGTAATCATGGCTCTGGTTTCCCCAAAATTGAGAACAATTGTGGCGCCTGTCTTTAGATCATCTTTTATCATCACCAAAGAGGTATCCACTCCTTTTATTTCAAGTTGTTCTTTACAAAACTGACCAAAAACGTCATTCCCGATCTTGGCAATGAAGGATACGTTCATTCCCAATGAGCTTAGATTGCTTGCAAAAATGGCAGATGAACTTCCCAATGTAAGGGTCATTTTACCTGCCAGCTTTTCTTTTCCTGTTTCCGGAAAAGATTCGATCTGATTCAATATCAAATCCACATTTAGTTCACCGACCACTATAACATCCCAGGCTTTTTTCACTTCTTCTGTTCATTTTATTTATCAAATTTAAATAGTATGCCGATGTGGAGTTTAGTATGGATAAATAGTTACACCCTGAACAATTCTGTGAATCCCTCCATTTTTTGATGGGGAGTCTGGTGTTAAGCCGAATGAAAGAGACTTATAAAAACCAAGGATCTGGGCAGGGATTATACTACAGATTGAAAAATAATCATCCGGAATTTTATTGGTTTCGCAAAGATCGATCGTTAAATTAAGATTCAAATTTGCTAATTCACTCAAACATTGGCCGATACCTACGCTATAAATGAACCTCTCGGTTTGATTTATCGATTTCACCAAATCAACTTCATAATTATATACGTAGGGATTGTTTGAAAATAAATAGATGAGCAATGTGGATTCATCAATTACTGCTTTAGGCCCGTGACGAAAGCCCAGGAAGGAATCATATTGGCAAATAATTTGTCCATCAGTAAGTTCAATAATTTTTAAATGAGATTCTTTTGCTGTGCCTTTTAGCGGTCCGGAACCAAGAAATACTATTCTTTTAAAACTCAAATCCGCAACATTATTCAATTCTGTTGCATATTTATTCAGAATAATTTCTCCAAACTGAACCAGTTTTTTAACATGCTCCTCATTTTTTTCGATGTTATGGATATCCGAAATTAGTAAACCGGCAAGTGTCATTGAAGTAAAGGAGCTAGTCATAGCCAAAGCCTGATCATTAGTTCCTTCTGGTAACAAAAAAACAAAAGAATTTTTTGTCTTCAAGGCCACTTCAGCCAATTTTCCCTGTGGATTACAGGTAATGATAAGGTGATAAATGGCGTCGTGTAATTTTTCGGCCAGTTCAAATGTCGCGAGACTTTCAGGACTATCCCCTGATCTTGCAAAAGATATTAACAAAGTTGGAGTTGATTTCTGAAAAAAATCACGGGGATGGGTCACCAGGTCTGTGGTAGGAATAGCTTTTACAGATTTGCCTGTGTGTTTGTAAAATGAGTATTGAAGTATTTCGCCAATGAATGCAGACGTTCCGGCGCCGGTAAGTATTATTTGTAAATTTTTGATTTCATATATTTCATTTAAAAAAGATGTGATTTGACCACTTTTAGATAAAACGGATTCATAAGTATCGTTCCATAATTTCGGTTGACTGGCAATTTCCCTGGCCATATGGCTGGTCCCCATCATATCCATAATTGTACTACTTATCATAAATCACATTATTTTCATTTCATTTCATTTCAAAACTAATTATTTATTTTATCTTTCCTAGATAAATTTTCTTTTTTATATTATTTTCTCTTTGGGGCCGACGAGTGTCGAACGGGATAATTCCTTTCAAAACGTCAGGTCTGAAATTAGTCAGCTAAAAGGAAAATTGCAACCACAGCCAATATCATTCCTGACAGTATTACGGTATGAGGGAAAACCCCATAAATTAAAAGTGATAAAATGATGGTTATAACCGGGGCACCGGCATTTGTTAGGGGGCTAACAATGATTGCTCGTCCATACCGGAACGCATAAACAATAAATAACGCCCCGATTGAATTAAGAATTTGGATACACGCCGCTAAATAAGGCCCCTTAAACCCCCAGTTTATTTCTTGTCCGAAATCTGTCATAAACAGGGCTACAGGTATTAATAATAGTCCCGAGATCATCATATAAAAAAAGATACTTTCTGCCTTCATGTGATTGTTGGCTACCTTGATGAAATAAGCCTGTATGCCCCAAAGCAAAAAAACCAACAGGGCTAGAATTATCCATAGATAACCAAATTTTTGACCATGTGCAGGAGGTTGATAGGAAAGCAAAGGGATCGCAATCAGGGCGATAACAATCCCAATCCATGATTTAATTGACGCCTTTTCTTTTAGAAGCCAGAGGGACAACAAGATTGTAACCAACGGTGACAAAGACACAAACGGAAATACAAGATAAGCTGGTCCGGTTCTAAGTGCCTGGAACAATATTAACTGGCCGGCCGCACCGGAGATACCGATAAGCATCCCGCGGAGAATGGCCCTCTTATTTTTATCAAATTTCCAGTTTATTATTTTCAAAGCGACAACAGCAGGAATAATCATCGTTAATGCCCACACGATGTATCCCATTGTCGCAGGAAAACCCGCCTTCTCCGGAATTTCAATAAAAGCTCCCCATACCCCCCAAAAAATAGTAGTACCCAACGCAAACAATAACCAGGGTCTTAATTTCATAAAAGGAAATTAATGACGAAACAATTTAAAATAACACGAAAAGTTAGACAATGAAAATTTAAAAGTAATATTAAGAAAGATAAATAAAAATTTTAATTTTATTAATGAAATAAAAATAACGAAAAGAAATTTTGTTCGAAAGGTAGAATACCTCTTACAGAAGACTTCATCAATCATTATTATGCCCACTACTTTAAATACAAGTGTCATCCGGCTTTTTCCTCTATTGATAGTTGTCGCTTTTTCACAGATTGACCCGGGGTGCAAAAATCAAAAAGCATTTTCAAAAGATACAACGGATTCCCCGAAAGCAAATAGCTGGCAGGTTATCGGGCCGGGAGGTGGAGGAGGTGTGATGCTGCCAACGATTAGTCCGTTTGATAAAGATTTTGTGGTGACGCACTGCGACATGACGGGCGCCTATATTTCTTATGATGGTGGATTAGGTTGGCGCATGTTTAACCTGATGACAGTTCCTGTTGATTTCGACTTCGATCCTCACAATTCAAATACAGTTTATGTCGCAACTCGTGGGTACCCCTACAGTGAAGACCGCGGATCTGGTTTAAGTATACTTTTCAGGTCGGAAGATAAAGGAAGGCGCTGGCGGGTAATTTACCCTGATATAAGTAAAATAAAACAGTCTGGCAAATTGCAAAGCAAAGATTTTCTTCCTTCGCAGATTGCTGAAGGCGCTTTTGATGGCAGTATTGATAAAGTTGAAGTAGATGCCGCAGATAATCGCCGGATTTATTTAGGCCTGTCTCCCTTGAAATCTTATTTGGGACAAAGCGACACTAGAAATTCGGATTCAGTCATGGTTTTGCTGTCAGGGAATTACGGAGAAAGCTGGAAACGGTTAGCGAAGCTGCCGGGACAAAATGTGAAAGCCATATTTCCGGGAACTGCAATCGGGCGACCTGGCGAAGTCACGGTTTTTAGTGAAAGCGCCTGTGTTCGTATCAATGAAAATACCGGCGAAATTGTAAGGATGCCATTGCCGGTTGATAGAATTATCATTGTAAAGGGAGGCGCAGGCAAAAGTACCAGTGTCATATATATTCAAGCTCCGTTTAAAAACCAAAGTGGAGAAACAAAAGGGGGGATGTATATAAGTAAAGATGGAGGAAAGACCTGGATTCAACGTAATGATGGCTTATTGAATGAGATTGCTGAAAACAAAGTTCCATCTTTCCAGCAAGGCCTGGCTGTTTGTGAAACAAAACCGGAAGTAGCCTATATATCTATAACAAATCCGATAGCCAACAAAGAAGGAGTAATTGAAGAAATTTATTCGATTTATAAAACTTTAAATGCAGGTGCAAACTGGGAGCCGGTGTTTTTATCTTCTACTCCCGGTGGTTACATCACGAAAAACTTCGAAGGATCCTGGATGGAGCAAAGCTATGATCCCGGTTGGGGAGGCAGTCCTATTAACCTTGGAGTGGCACCTGGTAATCCGGATGTTTGTTACGCAGGTGATAACGGCCGTGGATATAAAACTGAAGATGGCGGCAAAACGTGGAAACAGGTTTATAGCAAGAACCAGCCTGATAGTTCTTATTCAAATACAGGATTGAATGTGACAACATGCTACGGGATACATTTTGATCCATTCGACAAGAATCACTTTTTTATTTGCTATACAGATATCGGTCTCTTTCACACCTTTAATGGTGGGAAAAGCTGGTTTCAATCTGTAAAGGGTTTACCCCGCGAATGGGTGAACACCTGCTATTCCATCGAATTTGATCCAAAGGTCAAAGGAAAAGTCTGGTCCGCGTGGGCTAATGCTCATGACCTTCCCCGTACGAAAATGTTTGGACGTGGTGGATTCGCCAATTTCCAGGGCGGTATTGCTATCTCAGATGATGGTGGCCGGACATGGCATAAAAGCACTACCGGCATGCCGGACAATTCTATTGGTACCAGTATACTTCTTGATCCAGATACGCCGGTTGATTCAAGAACACTTTATGCAGGTGTTTTGGATAAAGGTATTTACAAATCAATTGACGGAGGTAAAACATGGAAAGAAGCAAATAAAGGACTGGGCGAAAATTTATTTACATGGGAGTTACGTCGAAATTCGAAAGGCCGGTTATTTGTTTTATTTGCCCGCGGACAAAAAGAAAATAAAACAATTGACGGTGCTATATACTTTAGTGATGATAATGCAGAAACGTGGAAACAACTACAGCTTCCGGAAGGGGTAAATGGCCCTCATGATCTTCTTATTGATCCTTTACATTCAAATATTATGTATGTAAGCTGCTGGCCCCATTCTGCGGGAGGAAAAGATGTTAACGGCGGTGTAATTAAAACTGAAGATGGAGGGTCAACATGGAAGCAGGTTTTTGATGAGACCATTCGTGTTAACTCTGCAGGGATAGATCCAGAACAGCCAAATAATATTTTCATCAATACATTTCATAACGCTGCTTACAAAAGTGAAGACGCCGGTGTAAGCTGGAAAAGACTAGAAGGTTACCGGTTCAAATGGGGACAGCGGGCAGTTCCCGATATTCATCATCCCGGTATGCTTTACCTGACTACTTACGGTGGCAGCGTGTTTTATGGTCCTGCTGATGGAGTGGCTCATGCATTTGAGGATATAGAAAATATGCCACAGGGATGGTGGTGATTCAATAGAAATTATTGATCATAAAAAATCTTACCTCTATTGGATTCATATTAAAAAGCTAAACCAATATGCGTTCATCATTTGTCATAAACATTCTTAAGATATTGTTGCTATTGCCAATTCTATCAATTGCCCAGATTGATGCCGGCACTTTTGTGGTTCGTCCAAAAGAAATTGATGATGTGCTGAACAATCCCGGAATTGGATTTACCACGTTTCAGCGTTTTAACGGCGACACACTAACTACGTTAAATGAAAAAATGGGATGGACTGAAGGCCGTCCGATAGTATATCAGCAATTCAAAGGTGTATTAGCTAATAAACAACATCCACAAACCAGTATTGCTTACTGGAGAGTTTACTGGAGATTTGTTGAACCCCAAAAAGGTGCTTATCGCTGGGATCTTATTGACCAGGCATTGGCTATAGCCGAACAACGCGGACAAACGCTCATGCTGCGGATTGCTCCTTATGGAAGCCAGATTGAAGAAAATGACGTGCCCACATGGTACAGAGATATAGTTGGAAAAAAAACGGACTGGAAATACAATAGTCCCGTAAATAAATGGTTCGTCGATGCCGAAGATCCGCGTTATGCTGAATACTTTGGCGGATTTATTAAGGAATTAGGAAAGCGATATGACGGACACCCTGTATTGGAAGCCGTCGATCTCTCCATAGTCGGAGCATGGGGCGAAGGGGCGGGGTCAAGTTTGCTCACTCAAAAAACCAGGGAGGCTTTGGTTGACTCATACACCGATAATTTTAAAAAAACTCCTTTGATTGCTTTATTGACGGATGAAAAAACCAACGTGTATGCGAGTTCTAAAGGTAATGTTGGCTGGAGAGTTGATTGTATCGGCGACCTTGGTTTTTGGGCGAAGGATCAAAATGGCTGGACCCACATGTATGATTATTATCCGCAAACGATTATTAAATGTGGTGTGCAGGATGATTGGAAAAAAGCTCCCATCAGTTTGGAGATCTGCGGCACTCTTTTCTGGTGGAAAGATAAAGAAGGATATAATAAAGAAGACGTAAAATATATTTTTGATCAAACTCTCAAATGGCATATTTCTTCGTTCAATGCAAAATCATCGCCGGTACCGGCAGAATGGGAACCCCTGGTCAATGACTGGCTGAAAAAAATGGGCTATCGTTTTGTGCTCAGAAAATTCTCGTGTCCGGAAACCGTAAAAAGAAACAACAGATTGCCATTCGAAACCTGGTGGGAAAATGAAGGGGTAGCACCCTGTTATAAAAATTTCTCTCTTGCCATAAGACTCAAAAACAATAAGGACAGTATAACCTTTCTAACGGATGCAGATATTCGCAAATGGCTGCCGGGTGACAACCTTTATGATAACAGTGTTTTTATCCCCAACAGTTTTAGTCCGGGCAATTATAATGTGCAGATAGGAATCGTTGATCCGTCAACCGGCAAACCAAAGATAAAACTGGCTATAGAAGGAAAAGATGCTGAAGGATGGTACGATCTTGGAAAGATTAAAATAGAATAATTCAAGACAGGCAACAATGATGTTTTAAAACTCCAGATTTATTGCGTTCGATATTGATTGCTGCGCAAAATATAATAAATCATTGCCCTGATTTTTCTTAGAGGGGCGTGGTCAATAATGTGGAAGCGGTTGACCAATCTCACGAGCTGCAATCAGATCCTTTTTCCATTGTGCCATGAACAAAATCTTATCGCTCAATAATTACTTTATGTTCCGGCCCGGTTATTTCCGCGAGATTTTCTGTACGGAATACTATTTCGTTCTTATCCTTTTTTAATCCTATTTCTGCAACTTTTGAAACATCTTTCCAGTCGCCATCAGGCAATTCTTTCATTTGGTAAGTTTTCAAATTTGGGGTGTTTGAATTCAATGCAATCTTTGCTTTATTTCCTTCTATTATAACTTTTGATTCGATTGTATTGGGCGTCCATTCAATGGCTTTGCGGTCAGTAACCAGGTTCATGTATTTGGTATGATATGCCCAATGTGGCTTATTGTCCCAAATCCATGTATGGTTTTTGAAATAATCATCATTGTACATCGCCAATATTGCCCGGTCACTGGTGGTATCATTTACTGCTGTGTACCGGTCATTATACATGTCCCATTCAATCCATGTGTATGTCCTGGCAAATTCGGCCTTACTGGTTTTATATTCTTCGTCAATTTCTACGGGTGTCCTGTCCGGCCCTTTCATCATAACTATATCAGCAGCTTTATTTATTAAGTATTCTTCGCGGACTTCTAAAGCTGAGAGTGGAATCCCGTTCTTTTCGAAGTGATGATTATACTTGGCATCCGATAAAAACCATTTGTGATATGAGTTAAGCCATATTTCATCAATACCATGATGACCATCTTTTCCATCCTGGCCGCCGGGTCCGGCACCGAGGCACCTCGTGACATAGCCATACGCATTGATCACAGCATTCTGTACCACCATAAAATGTCCGCAATGATATCCACTTCCTTTTAAGGCATGATCCAGGATGCTTTCACAGGACCCGTCACCCGGATGAGGGCCGGGGTCATTAATTTTTATAACCGACCTGATCCAGTTTCTCAATAGCAATATTCTTTTCAATTCATCTGTTTCACCATGAAAGATCGTATCCAGCTGATATTTTTCTTTTAGTGCCTGGAACCCGGGAGAGGTTAAGTCTTCATACGATTTAAATGTAGTATTTGCATAAAAATCCGGATTGTCCGTCTTTACTTCATGGAATGGTTTTTTTGAAGTGCAGCCTGCGACTAACAATGCTGTTGCGATGGATAAGATTAATTTCATTTTCATTTTCCTTTTTATTTTTTCAACACAATAAAGATTATCTCTCAATAATTATTTTATGTTCAGGTCCCGTAACACCGGCAAGATTAACGGTACGAAATATGAATTCGTTTTTATCTTTTTTTAATTCTATTTCTATAATATTTGAAATGTCATTCCACCCGATAGCTGTCGGGTGGGAATCTGGCATTTCTTTCATTTGATACGTTTTTAAATTCGGAGTAATGGATTTAAGGTCAATCTTTGCTTTATTCCCGTCAATGGTAACCTTTGATGAGATAGTGTTTGGGGTCCATTCTATTGCTTTGCGCTCTTTTACACGATTCAGGTATTCAGTATTATACGCCCAATGCGGCTTTCCATCCCACAACCAGGTGTGATTTTTAAAATAGTCATCTTCATACACGATCATATAATCAGTATTCGTTTTGGGAGAATTGCTGTACCTGTTACCATATTGACCCCAGCTTAACCACGTGTAAATGCTTGCAAATTTTTCTATTGTAATATCTTTTAATTCCGGGTAGGCATCGGCGGGTATCCTGGTTGTAATACTAGCAGCGTTGTTCTTAAAAAATTCATCCCGGATTTCCAAAGCTGATAAGGGGACGCCATTTTTTTCAAAATGATAATCATACTTTGCATCGCACACAAACCATTTTTGATAGTTGTTTAACCATACTTCATTAATGGCATGATGTCCTCCGCCTACTATGTAATCAACCGGCACACCCACATCTGCAATGATGCATCGTGTAACATAACCATAAGCATTCAATACGGCATTTTGAACAGCGGTGTAATGGCCGCAATGATATCCGTGCCCTTTCATAGCCTCATCCAGTATACTTTCCACAGAACCATTTCCTGCGTAAGGTCCGTAATTATCAATTTTAATATGCTTGCTTATCCAATGCCTCAACAATAAAATTCTTTTCAGTTCATCTGTTTCTCCATGAAAAATTGTATCCAGCTGATATTTTTCTTTCAGCGCCCTGAATTTCGGAGAGGTTAAATCTTCGTATTCCATGAAGATTGTATTGGGAATGAATTCCGGGTTATTCACCTTTACTTCATGAAATGGCTTTTTTGGATTGCAGCCCGAAATGACTAGCATTACACCCACTAATAACAGTAACCCGGTTTTCATAAATTTTATATAACACCGCTTCATAGTCATTTACTGAAAATATTTTGCCAATTTCATTTAATGTTAAAGTCTTTTATTACCTGTTCCAATAAAACATTTGTAAAAATCAATTCTCCCTGTACGGTTCTTGATTCGCCCGGGACCAGATCACCTACACAGGGATCGGCATGTATACAGGGAATAGCGCTGTTTGTCAGAAGATTTTTACCGGGAAACCAATGCAATACCACCTTCCTGTCATCTTGAGCCGCTGTAAGAATTGTATAAGCAGCGTCCATCCGCTTTTCGATAAAGCCACCCATCTCTTCCGCCCACCAGTTATGTTCATCTTTGCAACTGCCAACCTGCGCCATGCGGGCAACGGCTAGCGGATTTTTCACAGTAAGACCGGCTACCGAAACAGGCTTGCCATCTATGACAATAAAAGTGTGTGCAAAATTATCCGAGAACTTGGCAGGGAAACCATTAAGCAAATTATACTGGTAGCAAAACATAGGCCTTATGCTGTTAAGTATTTTTTTTGAATGATTAGTAATGGTCATTTCAAATATGGCACGCTTATCGGTGGCTTGTGCTTTCACAGAGAAGAACACACCTGGTTCAGTGACACTTTCCACTTCGTAATTCGCTTCAGAACTATCTGCATTTATCTGCCACACATTTTTCCGTTTATCATGGTGCCTTGCTATGCCCTTTGTGTCGGGCATATATTCAAGATGTTCCGGTAAGTTGACGAAGATGGAACCACCATCGGGCCAGGGCGGCACGATATTGAGACCATAAGCCATCCTGATTTCCGGATCATCGGAATTGGTTGCGGGATCTACAAAGAATTTAACGCTACCTGTTTTTGGTACTTTATGAAAAGACTTTGTATGACTATGGCTTAAAATCAACGGCGCTAAAGCAACTAATAATATTGATTTTCTTTTCATAATCTAATTTATAGATCTTGTTTGCGGGAACAAAAACTATCTCCCGATAATTATCTTATGTTCCGGCCCGGTAACTCCGGCAAGGTTTACCGTGCGGAATAGCATTTCGTTCAAATTCTTTTTTAATTCTATTTCCAGATTGTTTGAAACATCTTTCCACCCGCTGGCCATTGGGTTCCCATCCGGCAATTCTTTCATTTGATAGGTTTTCAAATTGGGACTATTTGAGTTCAATTCAATCCGCGACTTGTTTCCTTCGATAGTGACTTTTGATGAAATAACATTCGGTGTCCATTCTATTGCTTTGCGATCGGGCACCATATGAAGGTATCTTGTATTGTAGGCCCAGTGTGGTTTGCCCTCCCTTATCCATGTATGAGTTTTAGTATAATGATCCAGGTACATTACAATGTCGCTGCTGTCATTGGGCCAGAGCATATACTTGTTGTTATATTTTTCCCAGGTTACCCAGGTATAGATTCTTGCAAAGAACTCTTTGGGCCTGTTATTCAATTCCGGGTATATTTCTGTTGGCACACGATCAGGTCCTTTCACCAGGGTAATATCGGCTGCTTTATTTTTCAGGTACTCATCACGAACTTCCAAAGCAGATAGTGGAATGCCATTTTTTTCGAAGTGATAATTATATTTCGCATCAGATAAAAACCACTTATGAAAAGTATTCAGCCATATTTCGTTAATACCGTGATGGATCTCCAGTTCATTCGGCGCTCCTTCGCCTGCACCAAGGCATCTTGTTACATAACCGTACGCGTTCATCACGGCATTTTGCACTACCATATAATGACCGCAATGAAACCCATGCCCCTTTGCCGCCTGATCCAGTATACCCTCCGGAGAACCATCACCGGGATAGGGTCCTTCGTTATCAATTTTTATTTGGCTCTTTATCCAGTTTCGCAATAATAAAATTCTTTTCAGTTCATCTGTTTCGCCATGGAAAATAGTGTCTAACTGATATTTTGCTTTTAATGCGGCAAATTTTGGAGACGTGAAATCTTCAAATGATACAAAGGCTGTATCAGGGATAAATTCTGGGTTATCTGTTTTTACTTCATGAAAGGAACAGGATGCGCAACTTAATACAAGCACG
>Ga0137431_1000673_pt1 | contig 11593 bp, 13 predicted proteins | sample EasRivERMZT800_2_FD_104646 | JGI IMG/M metagenome (GOLD analysis project Ga0137431, IMG submission 104646) | Soil microbial communities from meander-bound floodplain in the East River, Colorado, USA - East River MetaG ERMZT800_2 | ecosystem: Environmental > Terrestrial > Soil > Floodplain ... | reverse complement strand
GCAAGGAAGTGATTGACTGGATCATTTCCATGAAGCCATCGATGGTAGGATCAGACGCAATTCTTGATACCGGCCCTGAATACCTATTACACAAAGAAGCTATTCTGAAGAATGGTATTTTTAATCTTGAGTTTATGGATTTTGAATCCATGACATCTGAGAAACAGCAATATAAATTTCTGTTTCTATTCACGCCGCTTCGTCTGAAAGGAGCAACGGGTTCACCCGGAAGGCCATTGGCCATTTATTAAACAGAAAATATAAAAAATCAGCAAAGCTTAGTCGAACTATTGTATTTATGCCTTCAGATACTTATGTAATAACCGAAAGAACCATTAAAGAACCACCTGATTCTTTCCTGCAAAAACTAAAATTTCTTGGCCCGGGATTTATTCTTTCTGCTTCTATCGTAGGATCAGGTGAATTAATTGCCACTACAACATTGGGCGCAAAAGCAGGATTTATCGCCTTCTGGATTATCATTGTCAGTTGTCTTGTAAAAGTAGCGGTGCAACTGGAGTTTGGAAAGAGAGCCATATTAACAGGTCAAACGGCTATGCGTTCTTTCAATGAATTGCCAGGGCCCCGCCAGGGAAAGGCTAATTGGCTGGTTTGGGTCGTGTTTATCCTGATTGCACTTAAAATAGTACAGATAGGCGGCATACTGGGTGGCGCTGCTATTGTATTGAATATGCTCTTCCCCCTTGTTCCTGTTTACGCATGGGCATTTGTTATTGCTCTTTTGGCTTCAGCCCTGATCTACAAAGGATATTATAATGTTATTGAAAAAGCATCGCTGGTAATGATAGCCGGTTTTACCATTACTACTATCGCAGCAGTTTTTATGCTCCAGTTTACTATTTTCAGTTTTTCGTGGAGCGATGTTTTACATGGCTTGCAATTCAAATTTCCTCCGGCGATTGTAGCTGTTGCATTTGGCGCATTTGGCATAACCGGGGTAGGCGCCGATGAAATTATTGCTTACAACTATTGGTGTATTGAAAAAGGATACGCGGCATATACTGGTCCGCGAAATAACAATCCTGAATGGGGAAAAAGAGCCCGTGGGTGGATAAGTGTCATGTATCTCGATGCTATGATCGCCATGATCATATACACAATAGTAACAGCAGCTTTTTATTTATTGGGCGCTGCAGTGCTTCATGGCAGGTCTGTCATTCCGGAAGGTAATGGAGTAATAGAGACACTGGCACTTATATACACTCAATCGCTGGGACCGGGAGCAAAAATTCTTTATCTCGTGGGTGCTTTCTTTGTTTTATTCTCCAGTGTATTTGCCTCACTGGCGGCATGGACCAGGATATTCCCTGATATATTCGGTCAGCTTGGATGGATCAACTTTTTTGATTGGAGCAGGCGTAAAAGAGTAGTGAGTTGGCTTGCATGGATCATTCCCCTGGTTTGGGCTATGATGTATCTTTTTATTAAACTGCCAGTAATGATGATCATTTCAGGGGGTATTATTGGCTCCGTTTTGCTGTTTGTGGTTGTGTTTTCGGCAGTTTATTTTCACAGGAGCCGAACGCATTTTATGCCGTCGGGTATTTTATACAATGCTGCTTTTGTGATCAGCGTACTCTCAATCATCAGCATCGCTGTATATGGATTGGTGCAGCTTTTTTCACAATAGACCCTCTAAAAATTAATAATGGAAATTAATAGTTGATGATTTCTTTTCCCACATAGGACTGACTTATGGTTTTGTTGATGTGAAAAAACACCGACAATGATGTAAATTTGAATAGATATTTTCAAAAGAGTTAATTGAATCGTTTTTATTCAACTTGTCAAATTTTAAAGATGAAAACTTTCCTCACAGCTTTTACTCTTTTTTTCTTCACGATTTATTTTTACTCCTTCCAGCCTCGGCAGTGGAGGCAATTGTTTAATGGCAAAGACCTGGCAGGCTGGGAACAGGTTGGTCCGGGAAAATTTCTGGTGGAAGATGGCAAATTGAAGACAGAGGGCGGCATGGGTATGATTTATTATCCTGCTGAGAAATTCGGTAATGTCGTAATACGTGTGGTATACACCGTAAAAGACAACGATTGCAACTCCGGAGTTTTTATCCGGCTGCCTGAAAAGTCAGCTGATCCCTGGGTGGCGGTAAATACTGGCTATGAAGTACAGATTGACAATGGCGTTCGTCATGTTGGTGGCGAGTATCATTGCAGCGGCGTATTATATTCCCTGACAAAAGCGCTGTCTCACCCGCAAAAAAAACCTGGCGAATGGAATGACATGGAGATTACCCTCGATGGCCCGCGGACTATTGTATTTCTCAACAATGAAAAGGTCACCGATTACACGGAAGGCGATTCCGTGATGCCAAAAACCCGTTGGTTTGAACCCGATCGCGGTCCTCGTCCTCTTTCGGGTTATATTGGAATTCAGAACCACGACTCTCTCTCGACGGCATGGTTTAAAGAGATTGCCATAAAGCCGATTGACAGAAAATAAAATCTAAGTTGAAAAAACTGAGTAAAATTCACCGGTTAACATTCGTTTCCCGTTCGATGTTATTCCTTCCTGTTCATTCTCGTTTCCTCTTTATTTTGTTATACAAGCGATGCATTCTCTTAATTTCCTTTTTACGGTTTAGCTGCATTTGCCGGTCAACCAATGACCTTGAATATTCCTCTTCCCGCCGGAGTTTGATATAATTACCATATTGCTCAGGCGTTAATTGATTTCCGGCAATAGCACGCAGAACCGCACATCCGTCCTCAACAAGATGGGTGCAGTTTCTGAAACGACACCGGGTTGCGAGAATTTCTATTTCAGGGAAAGCACCGCTGACCGATTCCCCATTAGTCCATAACTGTAATTCCCGCATTCCGGGTGTATCTATTACAAGTCCTCCATGGGTCAATTGCACCAATTGCCTGTTCGTTGTAGTATGTCGTCCTTTACTGTCAGACCGACGCACAGCTGCCGTCGGCAACAGTTCCTTTCCTGCCAGCCGGTTAATCAAAGTAGATTTCCCTGCACCGGAAGAGCCAACAAAACCGGCCGTCGTAGTGGGAGCAAAGAAGGTTTCCAACTCAGCTACCGGGCCATCTAAAGCGCATATTTTTATAACAGGAACATGCGGGAGTCGATTCTGTGCCTCCGAAATTTTTACCTCTTTATCCCGGCCTACATCCGTTTTATTTAAAACAATAACAGGTTTTATTCCCTCCTGAACTATTGAAAGATATCGCTCCAGGCGATTAACATTAAAATCATCATCCAGTCCCTGCACAATAAATAACACGTCCAGGTTAGCGGCGATAACTTGTTCTTCCTGCGCCCTGCCGGCTACTTTCCTTGACAGGCAGGTTTTTCTTTTCAATACAGTTTGTATAACGGCTTTATCGCCATCATAGGGAACGATCAAGACCCAGTCGCCCACCTTGGGTAGGTCCGATTCAACCGGGGTGGTATACAACAGTCTTCCGGCGGCCTCGGCATGTAATTCGCCGAGCTCAGAAAACAATAAATAGTGGTTCTTATATTCAATAGCTACTCTTGCGATGGCAAACTCCTGCAAATCCTTTTTCGATACCTGCTCTTCAAAAAATGAATTCCAGCCCAATTCCATCAATGAAAATTGCACTTCCATTGTATCAATTTTTAAAACAGAAAAATAAAAAGATTATCATGTGGTCACGAGTAGTAATCGTGCCGGAATAAACACTTCCCGGGGCGGGAAGCTATTTAAGATAAATCCAGCAAAGGCGATGTTTGAGAAATAAAGATAAGCAATTACTGGTTTTCCAGATCTAAAAAGGTTATATGGGACAACGACACTTTGCTGTTTTCAGCTTCTATTATCAAAACAAATAAGGAGTGTGTGCTGACGCCTGGCAACCCCAGTGCCTTCATAACGAATGCCCCAGTAGCTTCGTTTTTATCTCAAAATATTTCCACAGGAGCTGATCAAATTCAGTTTCATCGCTTATCTCGATTTCTTTTGTTCCGTTTATGTCAGTAAACTTTAATTTGTTGTCAGAAATAGTAATACGTCTGTTCCCACTGTTTGTTAGAACGGAACACACTCTTTTACTGGTAAAATGCGACTCAGGTGAGAATTGATGATAGCGGCACATTTCTTCAAATTCAGACAGGCGGCGTTCCCTTAAACTGAAAACATATTCCGGCATCCATTCATCTCCGGAGGCTTTGCTTACCAGCAGCGCCTCCTTGTTTTGATTTGTTATCCTGAATTTTCCGCGTTTATCGCGCTGTATTTCATCCGGCACCAGTCTTAAAGGACTGAAACTAAATTCGCCAAAACCTACATCAACCAGGTATTCATTTTCTTCAAGGCGGACAATAATAGCCAGATGATCATATTCCCTGCCAAATTCCTTAGTACTGCTGTTGTAAACCCTTGCCGAAATCATTTTTGCCTCAAAACCAATTGACACAAGAAGCGCATGAAAAAGACTGTTTAATTCATAACAAAATCCACCTCTTCTATTGTTGACTATTTTGTCAAATATTTTATCGGTATTAAGTTCAATAGGAATCTTCCAATGGATATCCAGGTTTTCAAATGGAATATGCAGGAGGTGCTGTTGCTGAAGTTGTTCCAGTAATTCAAAACAGGCAGTCGCCGGTCCATCATATTTTATTCTTTCGAGGTACTTTTCTATTTGCATGCCCGGGTTTTTAATGTCTTGCCTGTATCGTGCTTTACCTTTGTGACCTTAAAACTACCGATACATTCCTGCGAAACAATCCGGAAAAAGCATGAATTGAAGAATGCTGTGGGTAAATTGACTGAAAATTTATTCTGAACGATCTAAAGTTTTTTTAAGAGAGAGAGAGTCAGAAGGGGAAGCAAGTCACGATGGGCAATTAGAATAAAAAAAGGGAAAAGCAGGTCAAACTTCTCCCCATATTTAGCGACAAATGTTAACAGGATCCTATGATTCTTAAAACAACCTTTCCTCAGGTGGTTTTATTCCCTGCAGGCGTATATAAACAGTGGTTTGACCACGGTGGTGGCCCTGGTGCTCAAAAGCCTTATTCAAGATGGCAAAATTTGTTTCATCGAATCTGCCAAACACCTTCTTTTTTTCGCCCCATGTACCAATATCAGAATTTTTTACGGCATTCATGGCGTAATCGTAGCCGGCATTTACAAAATACATCACCGAATCTTTTGTCTGTGCAGTGGGCCGTTGTTCAAGCATGAAGCTAAAGCCGGCCGGGGGCTTTTCCGTTGAAACATGTGCCATAAGAAATACATTAGCAGCTGACAAGTGAAGCATTTGTTGTGCAAAACTTCGTACGCTGTCTGTTGCCCGGAATGAATATTTGTTTGCCGGCATTGTATTCAAATAGTCAATTGTGTAGGCCTTTGCCCGAGCCCAGTCTTTGACCATCTGGTCTTTAATCTCCGTCGGTGTTTGTGTTTGTGCAAAACTCTTATAAGAGGCGAGAAGCAGTAGGTAAAGTATTACCGCCATAATTATTCTTTTCATACAGCATGTTTTAGAAAGCCAAGTTAAAAAATTAACAGATACAATTCCGGTTTAAAGAATTTATTTAAAATCCGTAAGCTCCTTTTTATTTGTCACCCAATTCAAGCCTGCTTTTCTTCAAAATATCATTAAATTTACGACAAGTAATCCGGCAGCTATTGAACTAACATGGTTACCGTGCCAAACGGATATAGTGGCAAAGTCTTTGTGTGTATACCACTATTCCTTTAAAATTTAAATACATTTTAAAAAAAATCAACATGAAAAAGACTAGAATGAAAACCCTGCCAGTTTTGTTATTGGCGTTCATGGTGTTGCCTGTTGGTCTTTTGGCACAGGATGCCGATGATAATAAACTTATCAATGACTGCAATGAAGCGAAAGAAGCGTTTATTAAAGCCGACGGCCTCATGAAAGCGCTTTTTGATAATTCCTATGGGTACGTTATTTTCCCCAACGTGGGGAAAGGCGCAGTTGGTATAGGCGGCGCTGCCGGTAATGGAATTTTGTTTGAAAAAGGAAATACAATCGGTAAAGCAAAAATGAAACAGGTTACTGTCGGTTTCCAGTTTGGTGGCCAGGCTTACCGTGAAGTGATTTTGTTTGAAACGAAAGAGATGCTTGATCGATTCAAGGACGACAAGTTTGAATTCGCCGCACAGGTTTCTGCCGTGGCTGCTAAAGCTGGTGCTTCGGCCGATGCCAAATACAAAGACGGTGTGCTGGTATTCACGCAGGAAAAGGGGGGGCTGATGTATGAAGCAGCTGTTGGCGGACAAAAATTCGATTATAGTGCTTTTAAATAGTTTATGTAAGGCGGGTTGTACATTTTAGATATGCACATTCCAAAGGGGAGTGGCAGCTAAGTTAGCTGCCACTTTTTTGCAATGATTTTCTTCCTGCCTGTCTAAGATCAGGATTTATGCATCGGGCCAAATTTCGAATTGAATTGAACCGTAAATTCACTCCATGAAAATTGCGTTCTTTTCTACTCAGCCTTACGATAAAGAATATTTTGAACGTTATAACAAACATCACGTAATTACATTTTTTGACGCGCAGTTAAATGAACAGACTGTCAATCTTATCCAGGGCTGCGATGCCGTGTGTTGTTTTGTAAACGACCGGCTCCATGCAGGAGTTGTCAATTCGCTGGCCGAAATGGGGGTAAAAATAATTGCCCTTAGGTGCGCAGGATTTAATAACGTGGACCTAGTTGCTGCAAAGGAAAATCAGATCGCCGTGGTTCGGGTGCCTGCCTATTCCCCTCATGCTGTCGCAGAACACGCCCTGGCGTTGATCATGGCATTAAACCGTAAGACTCATAAGGCCTATAACCGGGTGAGAGAGGGCAACTTTTCCCTTAACCGTTTGACCGGCTTTGATCTGTATGGAAAATCGGTTGGTGTCATCGGTACAGGAAAGATAGGTCAGTGTTTTGCACGCATCATGCAGGGACTTGGCTGCAAGGTTCTGGCTTTCGATCTTATCGCCAATTCGGACCTGGAAAAAAAAGGAGTGAAATATCTCGCGTTGACAGATTTGCTGGAACAAAGCGATATCATATCGCTGCATTGCCCGCTGACGGAACCAACAAAGCACCTTATTAACAAAACGTCCTTGGACATCATGAAAGACGGTGTCATGCTGATCAATACCAGCCGGGGAGGATTAATAGATACAAAGGCAACTATCAACGCATTAAAGCGGGGTAAGCTTGGTTACCTGGGTATTGATGTGTACGAACAGGAAGAAAAACTATTCTTTCACGATTTTAGCGAGAACATTATTGAAGATGAAGTGATCATGCGGTTAATGAGTTTTCCCAATGTGCTGGTGACTGCTCATCAGGGATTTTTAACTAATGAAGCGTTAACTCAAATAGCTCTGGTAACTCTGCAAAACCTGGACGATTTTCAAAAAGGGAAAATATTGGAAAATGCAGTTTAATTCCCTTAACGTGTTAGTGATTATTTCTTTGTAATGTTGATCAGCCTGATACCTGAATTTAATGAAATGAATTGACGGCGAAGGAATGTTCAAAAAACGAGCTTCCATGGCTGAAGGTCATTCTCATTTTGTCAACATTGGAAACAATTTCCTTATCATCTCATCATCTGGCTGTGCCCCGTATTCACATATTTCAAATGCCTCTGCATTTTTTATTGAAGCAGCTTTTTCTTTTCCGTACCATTTTTCAAGCGCTGTTTTCACTTCTGGCCTGATCATTTGTTTCCGGCTTTCAGCCAGCCACTTTATCCGTTCGGTCTTATCTTTCGGCACTTTGTCAGCATAATGTCCTATCCACGGCAGCCATTCATACATCTGCGATTCGTGAGCATCAAGTCCTGCAATTTTTTTATCAAAAACACTTGTGATGTCAACCGCAATATCAGGACGAAACTGATTGGGTCTTTGAAAGCGATCCTGGAAATAAAGAAAGATCGGGTTCTTTTTTAATGCCGGGGTTTCCGGTGCTATATTGGGTACCGCTACCATATATGCCGCATCCTGTACCAACACACCCGTGTATCGATGATCGGGGTGATAGTCATTGGGTCTTGGGGCAATTACTATATCTGCATTCCATTCACGGATCTTTTTGATGACCTGCAGCCTTACCTCCGGGGTTGGCATTAGTTGTCCGTCATGATTGTCCAGTACATCATATGCGACACCCAGTCTTTTGCCTGCCTCCTGGGCTTCCGTGAATCGTCTCCTGGCAAGCTCTGCACCGCCGATCAGCTGGTGCCCCGCATCGCCATTGGTAACTGACACAAATTTCACAGCATACCCTAGCTGAGCAAAAAGCGCAGCCGTTCCGCCACCATCATCGTCGCAGTCATCAGGGTGAGCACCAATCATAATGATGCGATATTTTTTATCCGTTTCCTGCGCTACAACCGTCAGAAACATTGTAAAAATCAAAAGCATTAACCAGCAGAATCTTTGGCAAGCAGATTTCATAAAGATGTTTTTATAATTAAACGATGAGAATTAGCTTTTATGAAGTTAATGTTTATGGAGTAAAAGTTTCCTGATCAACCAGAACAACCTGCAATCGATCTTCTCTGGCCAAAATGTATGCTGTATCGCCTTTGCAACCGGTGGATAGGACGATACCATCACATAAAATGTAAATCCGATCATGGCAATGCCTGCAATTTTTACAAACAAGTCCATGGCTTTGCCCGCTCCTTAGCCCAAAAAAATAACTAAAGCAATCCCACAGCTGATAAGTACGCCCCATTTTGAGTCCATGCCGGTCAGCACTTCCATTCCCAAACCGCACCCGGCAATATTACCTACATTAAAAGCAAGCCCTCCAAATGCAACCAAAAATGCCAACACATAACCAAGTCTGGGGAGTATTCTATTCGAAAGATCCTGCGCCCTCATTTCACTTACTGTTATGATTCGCCAGATATTCAATTGTGGGCCGATGTCAAGCAGAATGGATGCTTGAATAACAAAACCGAGACTGGTAAGGATCTCCCTTGTAAACAAGCTTGTGTTGTTTAAGGACCCCGGGCCAATGGCAGAGGTGGCCATCAGGAAAGCAGCACCCAATACGGCAGAGTTTTTTTCCAGTCATTTGTCCGATTATCCCGTTGTAGCCTTATGAACTGCTTTGGCAAATTCAACCGCATGTTTGCCATCGCCATGAATACAAATTGTCTGTGCAACGATAGGAATGACTTTGCCGGTAACTGTGGTTACTGTGCGTTCATTGATCATTTGCAATACCTGGCTGATTGCTTCCCCAACATCTTCAATCAATGCACCCGGACGGGATCTTGGTGTTAGTGAACCATCGTCCTGGTAGGTGCGATCTGCAAATGCTTCATGGAATGCCTTTAATCCCAATAATTCCGCTTCCCGGATTGAATGGCTACCGCTTAATCCAAATAAAACTAAACGTTCATCAAAGTCTTTTACAGCTTTTGCGATTGTCTTAGCAATACGGCTGTCCCTGGCAGATTGATTGTACAATGCCCCATGTGGCTTTACATGCGTGATTGATTTGTCAAAAAGATCAGTTATCTCTTTTAAAATGATCAGTTGCTGCTGCACTAATTCATATACTTCTGCTTCCGGTAAGTTGATTTCGCTCCTGCCAAAATTATCTTTATCCAAATAAGACACATGAGCACCAATTGAAACACGATGTTTTGCCGCCAGCGCTACGGTATGATACATCAGGTCTACATCACCGGCATGATAGCCGCATGCAATGCTGGCCGATGAAATATATGGCATAACAAGAGCATCGTTGCCCGTCCCTTCACCCATGTCGCAATTGATGTCAACTATGCTCATTCATAAATTGTTGTAGTCTGAAAGTACAGGCATTATTCAGTTGTAGCAAATGCTGATGCTGTTTAATTAAAAGTTCTTCTGCGGTTGACATAGTAACAAACCGAAACCGGATGGTATCACCGGGTTTCCTTTGCGCCAGCTTGTAATGATGCGCTGAAATAACATGAGCTAATCTTGGATAACCGCCTGTAGTTTGATGATCGGCCATTAATACCGTGAGCTGTCCACCGGGCAATAATTGTATTGTTCCGAAATTAACACCCGAGGACACCACCTCCTCATTAGGATCTGTAAATAGGGGCTCTCCTTTTATTTGATATCCCATCCTGTCAGACTGTGCAGTGATAGTATATGATTGACGGATGAATAGTTCCTTTGATTCATCAGAAAGCCTGTTAAATTCATTTCCGGCAAGTAAATAAAGATCTTCAGTTCCATTATGATCCCATGCAGTATCTGCTTTCCAAGGCAAAATAATAAATTCCTTTTTACCTAAGACCTTACATAGATCGTTGTGAATTTTCAAACTTATCTCATCATCGTTTTGCAATGGTCTTCCTTTGTACCCCCCGGCGCCGGCTTTCAGGTGAGTACTGTAACTGTTCAACCATCCCGGGATATCCAGGCCTCCATTGATTGCTAAATAGGCTCTTGCACCCGAGACAATTTTATGAAACTGGAGTATGCTGTATTTGCTGACCATGATAGGATGCAGCATCGGCACCTCATCGCCATTAACAGTAGCGGAAAAATCAGCGCCGCTTAATGCAATAAGAGCCGGTTGTTCAAAGAAAAAAGAGGATGCAGGAAAATGCAATTCTATAACCGCTTCGCAGCCATCATTACCGGCGAGTATGTTAGCCACCTTTGCAGACAATTTATCCATAGCACCTCCGGGATTTATTCCGAGGTGCTGCCACCCGTACCGGCCCATGTCCTGGACTGTATCGAGCACACCGGCTTTAATAATTCTTAAATTCATCTGACTTCTCAGGTCCCTTCCGGCAGGATAGGGGAGTTTTGAATGTCATTAAAATCATTCCTGGTAATTGCAAAAAATTGAACATTGTCACCGGCCCTTAATAAAGCAGGTTGATCTGCGCAGGAATCGAAAAGCTTTAAAGGTGTACGACCAATTATTCGCCATCCACCGGGTGAAGGAAGGGGATAGATGCCTGTTTGTTTTCCGGCGATTCCCACACTCCCCGGCGCCACAGGATGCGGTTGCGTCTTGCGGGGCATGCCAATTTTTTCATCCACCTGACCTAAGTAACAAAACCCGGGAAGAAAACCAAGCATGTACACCCGGTAGGTTTTGGAAAGATGAAGCGAGACTACTTCCTCAGATGTGATATTATTTGCCGAAGCCAGATCGTGAATGTCGGGGGCAAATTCCGGTTCATAGCAAACGGGAATTTTCATTTGTCGTGCTTCCTGCGCTTCGACACGTAAAGGCTGAGACAGTAATTGCTCAATAGTTTCTTTCAAACGATCAAATACCACACTTTCTTTGGGCAAATTTTTTTTCCATTTCACAACATCATAGTAAATGGCGAGCGAACTGTAAGCGGAGACGACCTCTTTCACGTCCGGCAGGCTTTCTTTTAATTGGCTGGTCCTGGCTAAAACTTCCTTATTAATATTTTCTTCAATCTTATTACCAAAATCGACAAGAATAGCGGAATCGCCCAGAGGACTTATATGATATGACTCAGGTATTAATTCCATCTTAAGTTAGTTGAAGATAACAACTAAACCGTACTAACAGGAATTTTGAT
>Ga0137431_1000672_pt1 | contig 11605 bp, 12 predicted proteins | sample EasRivERMZT800_2_FD_104646 | JGI IMG/M metagenome (GOLD analysis project Ga0137431, IMG submission 104646) | Soil microbial communities from meander-bound floodplain in the East River, Colorado, USA - East River MetaG ERMZT800_2 | ecosystem: Environmental > Terrestrial > Soil > Floodplain ... | reverse complement strand
TCAGCCCCTTCAAGTACAGGACGTGCGAGCAAAGGGTTGGTCATGATCTGCTCTATGGTATTGTGAGCAGCCATCGTACCAACAACACTAGCTTCCCAACGAGCGAGCACATCGACCGGATCGTCGAGTGACCGTGCAAGATCGTCCCAGTTGCTGCGTAGACTGTCGAGCCCGTGTTCGGTGAAGCCCATGTCCTCAGCGTCCTGGAGTAGGCGGTCGCGCGTTTTGTATGCAGCGGTCCGCATATCCTTCAACGCTAAACTATACTTACCTGTGGGTCGATGGCCAGACTTGAAGAGATTCATCCGGTCCTTCTTCGGTACGGCTAGCGGTACATCATCGAAGATGTTCCGGACAGCGACTTGAGCGCGAGCGAGATAAGGCGCACCAAGAGCTCGACGTGCTCGTATCGGGTCTAGAGCGAAATGCTCCAACGCATCCTCGAACGCGCCTGTACGTGCCATTGCCATGAACTGATTAGCTCTAGTGAACTCAGCCATAGCAACAGCGCGAGTAGCATCCTCCGTCACCCGCAGGAGCTTGTCGTTTGGGATCACATGCTTGAAGGTCTCAATGAGACTTTCGCGGTCAGGTGCGCCTGGCACTTTGCCCATCATCTTACCAAATGCTGGCGCAATCTGACGAGAGCCTGGAATCTCAGCCCCGCCAAAGCGAATACCTTGACCGCCTCGTGCGAATGCCTTACGAGCAGTGCGGCGAACAGGTCCTCTTGGAGTAATGCCTACTGCCTTTATCCACTGATCGCTGATATCCGGTAGCTGACCTCTATCCGCACGCTTGACCGCTTCCAGCGAATCGCCCACAGTGTAGGGTCTTTTAGCGTCAGTGTGAATGCGGTGGAAGATACGGTCGTAATCGTTGGCGTAGTCGCTAGCATTTTCGCCAGTACGTCGGATCACGCCAGTTAGAATTGCGTCGGTAGCCTCATCAGCTGAGGACATATACGATGCTGCTAGCAGTTTCTGTCCAGCGACCTTACTCGCAGAGGTTGTGCCGAAGGTGATGTAGGTTGTTGGATCGCCGAATATCGAGAGTCCCAACCCGATGACGAAGGCGTTGTCGTAGAGAAAGTTACCCGGCTCTTGGCTCTCACGAATCCAACCTTCATAAGTTCGGTTCTCTTGGACTGCGTTCTTCACTTCTACGAAGTTATCAGGTGCATGGGCTGCGATCCACAGCCAGGGTGATACAGCAGCTAGTGCCTTCTCAGGCGTGGGTGCTTTGAGGAGCGTTCGGAAATCCTCAACACCGCTCTGAAGAGCACCTACAGCTACGTTTTCACCGACTCCCAGTACTCTGAACACAGCGCCCAGCGTCGAGAGCGGCCTTCTGTAAATACTCCTAAAGCCCTCTCTAGGGCCAATATTCGTACCGAACAGGCCACCACTGCCTCCAGAGGACTGTCCCGCATCTATAACCCTCACCCCAGAAGGTAGCGGTGAGTTGGCGTCTATAACTCTGACGCCTGGGGGAACCGATCCAGCGTCAATTACTCGGACACCAGGAGGAACTCCAAGTCGCCTGCCTGTGGGCGCGAATCGAGGTGGAGCCATTACCTATGAGTACCCGGAGGTCCAGACTCATAACCACTGACTGTTGATCCCTTAGTCCCTTGACGCTTCTTCCACCAGGAAGCCCACTTTTTCGGGTCAGCTGGCGGATTCAAGCCCATGGTCTTGAGCACAGCGAGTGTCTGCTTCACTGCAAAGCTATACAGCTCTTTTTGTCCTTTACTGACACCGGTCTGTGCGAGGATAGCATTGAGTAGGACTGTGGGGTTTCTGAGTTGCTGGCCCTTGATTGTCTTCGTGACTGTCTCAGACGACAGTGTACCATCGGGCTGGCGAATCAGAACTTTCTCTTCGATTTGCTGAGCACCCGGCTTGGCGAGAGCGTTTGAGAGTGTCACGATGTTCTGCTTCTGAGCATTGACGTAAGAGTTGTTGTTGGCCTTCCGTGTCGCAGCATCCATGTTTTGCTGTCGTAGTCGTAGGGCAAAGTCGCGGTCACTCTCGTTCTTCCGCTGAGTGAGCTCCTTCTTCGCAAGCTTCTGATTACCGCGGATTTCTTCTAGCTGTGCGGCGAGTCGTTTCTCTTCGAGCTTGAGGCTTCGCTTGGTCTGTTCGCGTGAGAACAACGCTTCTGCGCGAGCGAGTCTCATCTCATAGTCTTCGAGCTGACGTGCACGTAGTCGCTCGTTCACTAGCCCAGGCTTCATGGACTTGAGCGTCGTGATCTGCTTCTTGAGGTCAGTGATCTGGTCGCGGTAGTAGTTCTTGACCTCACGAGTCTGCCGCGCCTGCATCAGAGGCATGACACGACCAGCGAATGCCTCAGCCTGCTGCACACCAGCCTGACCGATCGTTGAGGCCTTCAGCAATTCACCTGCAGCTTCAGGTACGAAGTTACCCATCTCACTTGTGATGCCCTTAGTCATCATGGCATCGAGTGGAACAGGTGCTCCGATTTGCTGAGCTAGCGCCTGAGCTTCTGCTGCTCGTTCGCCTCGGAGACTGTTGAGCCGTTGCCACGCCTGATCGAAGATGCTGGCCTGAGCCTTATTCGTCGCACCATATTGCTCTGCTACACGCTGTGCTGAGCCTGCCACAAACGGCATGATGCCAGCGAACAGAGCATTGAGATCTTCGACAGCACGAGTGGACGCTCGTTCGTAGCCAGCAGCGTCTGCCTCGAGAGGCGCCATCTGCCCCTGAAGTTCAGCTTCGACCTCAGATACAACACCCCCTCTAGTTGCTGCAGGAGGAGGTGGAGGTACTGCGTATCCAGACATAGTGCCTCCTACCTAGGTACACTAGTTTGTGCCCACGGCCTACCGGGCAACAGGAAGTTCTTGCCATCGGGCGACTGCCAGTAACCCTTCGTGGGATTCCACTTCCACCCAGCAGGCATACCCTTAGGACGTGCGGGAGGAGGAGTACCCGGTGTTGATCCCTGAGGACCAGGACCACCACCGCCACCGCCCAGTGCTTGATTGATCCAGTCATTGATAGCCTGGCCGCCTCCAGCAGGGAAAGCACCGCCAAGTACGTCACTACCTGCTTGCCCGCTAACACCATCGTCCTCACCACCAACAGGTCCGCCCATGAGACTCATCTTGATTCGCTCGGCTGCCTCAGCTAGGAGCTGATTACGTCCAAGCTCGAACTGCTGAGTAAGTCCACCAACACCTTGGAAGCGGTTTGCTAGCTCACGACTGAGACGAGTTGTAAGCTCAGCGATCGCCGAGTCGAAGGGTTGCTGGGTCTGTGACTGAAGTTTCGCTCTACGGCCGCTAAACACTGTTCCACCACGAACCGCATTTTCGATCACGTCCTGTAAGCCGAGTTCACGCTGACGCTCTAACTCACCTCGTTGGCGAGATGCATCAGTCTCGAGAGTACCCGGCATGAACTGACCAGAGTCGTCTATGAAGCCAAGCTCTTGCAGCAGCGAGGCGTATCGAGACTGAGTGTCGAACTGAAGCTGGGCCACAGCCGACTCGTAGAGGTCGTCGGTCTGAGCTCCTAGCGGATGAGTGATGAGTGTAGGGTTCTTCTTGCTGATCTGCTGCTGTGGAGTCAGAATGGTCTGTCCTTGAGGACCGAAGCCCGCAGGGCCAACCGCGGTGTTGCCCGGACCAGTAGGTATTGCACCCGCTGCACCCAGCCCACCGCTAGCTGCTGTATCTCCACCAGCACCCACAACACTCGGGTCAGATGGAACTGCAGCCGCGCCTACAGCGCCTAGTGGCTTGATCTTGAACTGGATTTCCGCGTTACTCTGAGGCCCATCATCGAACCCCAGAAGTCGGCGGATATCTTCAGTAAGTGGCACTATTTACCTCCTAGCCTACACGGTATGGAAAGACTGTGATCCACCTGTCGTTCTGAAACCTCGCCTCATTCGTTGCTGTGGACGAACGATATCTCGCGCGGATCAAGGCACCAGAAGCCACAGCAAGCTTCTTTCGTTTCTTCATTGCTGACACTGGGTCAGAAGTAGACCCACGTACAGCGTCTGAGTCAATAGCGGGAGTAGCACCTAGGTCGTAGCTCATAAAAGAGTTGTTGCCGGCTATATCGTGAGCTAGTGAAGCACCGGCCTCGATGAGAAAGTCACCCCCAATACCTGCAGGAATCTGGAAATCAGGACCGATAGTAGCGAGGTTGGTGTATGTCGTTGAAGTCGTTGCCTCCTGACCAAGAGCTGTGGTCACAGACATGCCTGGTGATCCGCCCATACACTCCCACTTGTATGAAGACGGTGAGTCGGGGTTGTATCTCAAGTGCCATAGATATGATGGGTTAGTCGGGTTGTCCGTAAGTATGAATGGCCTGCCTGGGTAAAGATCCAAGATCGGCAGTGATGAACCAAGTTCAGCACCTCCTGCAGCTTTAGCAAGGTAACGTTGGAGGAGCTTGTCCCACACAAGGATATCGCCGTCTTCGATACCCTTCTGGAACAGCTGCATGACGTACTCCAAGTTCTCTTGTACCACACCAGCAGCAGCTGGATCCTCACGAGGACGAGGGTTGAGCGGGAAGAAGATTTCGGTCATCTGCGCATCGTCCCGAGCATCTGAGCGGTCACAACTACAGCTGCGATTGCAGCCTGGAATCGAGTGATACTCGCAACACCAGATAGCCCACTTCCCACTATCTGCTTACGTTCACCGGGGTTAGTGGTGGAGGTGATGTATAGCTGGATCGAACGGGCGTATTCGTCTGTGAATATGGTAGACTCGTGAAGTTCCGGTTGCCCGTGATCCAACCCCGTCGCGACCTCACGGAATTCGTCGTCGTCATAGTTCCTCTTGATACGGATATCGAGAGGACCTCGATGAAGGATTTGGACCATGTCTATGTACTTCTCTTGAGTTGGCTGATCGAAGTCGAACCACGCTGACCCCCATTCGCAGGCGATAGCATCACCGATAGCTCCACCATACTCGCGGACGATGATGGCAGGACTTCCACCAATACGATATAACTCCGCATACTCACCCGGCTCGCGCACCGAAACCGCAACACTCTTATTGGCACTGGGTACCTCTGTGGGCGTACCAAAGAGCCACGGCTTCTCAGGTAGCGATGGGAAGTATTTGATGTACTGGCTGAAGGAGTTACTGGGAATGTACCAACCCACAAAGTTCTCGAAGGAGAAACCCCAGATGTGAGTCTCTCTAGCAGTGTCAAAGACTTGCGCACCAAGCGACGTACCAAATACATAGAGGTCGTCGAAGATAGGCGCGATCTTATCCGACACTAGTTCAGATGGACCATCACCGAGGAACCGACACACACCAAGGTGGCTTACAAAGTATACACTCCCACCATGACTAACGATAGACGAGTGAGAAAGACAGCCCTTGCCTCGGTCGATAGTACGGTTAGTGTACTCCACAGGGTCGAAGATGATATGGGTTGTAAGGAGCTTGCAGATCACCAGCGATGACTCAACTGAAGTGAGCCCCACAATGCCTCTGCCGGCGCCCTTCTCAATATCCACAAAACTGAGAGCAGGCCAGACTGCGGGGTCACCAGGAGCACACTGGTAGACTCGATCTGCGTTTGTAGTATCACCAGACATCCACAGCGTATCCCGCCACAAAGCTAGGAACGCGCCCTTAGGTGCAGTGGGGTAAGTTGTCTGAGTAGTTCCGTCCCACTTGCGGAAGTCATTTGTACCGTTGCCCATCCATACAGCACTCAGCCAAGTAATATAGTGGAATGGTAGTGTAGTTGAGAGACCAGTTGCAATGGTGGTCCAGGTTGCGGAACCAGACGTTGTGAGGAAATCAGTAGAATACCTCAGAGATCCATCATCGAGATGGATAATGAGCTGTGTCGCACCGCTCGCGCGCTGGAATATATGTGCTGAGAGGATCTTCTGCCCAGCGACAATTGTACCCAGACTCTTTGGTGCTCGAGGCACGCCCATAGTGGCATACTCATCGAACTCAAAGCCGCGCAAGTTCAACGCCTCGTGAGGTTGAAGCTTGTCGATGCCAACGGCGAGATTCACGCCAGCAACTGGTGGCGGAATCTTCAGTTCTACACTACGAGCCGGTGACATAAGACTCAGTATCCTCCACTAGGTAATCCAAGACCGAGTAAACTGATCCACCTCTGCGGATAGTAGCGTTCTCGATACCCGGATACCTCTGCGTGAGGTGAGTCTTGACGTACACTTTCTCATCCTGACCACTATTGCGAGCAGCAGTAACGAGATTAGCAACTTCGTCTCTAGTGATGCTATCAACTATCCCCGCCACGGTAGCACCCGATCCGTCCGCTCGGCCATCTGCATCCCTTCACGCCCGAGCTCATCGAGCAGGAATTGATCGAAGACCGCCTGAGCTGCTGCCATGTCCTCGTAGTTGTGGGACCTACGATTACAGTGGACCTCCGCAAGCGCGAGGATCGCCTTGTCAAAGCGCTCCGGCAAGCTGGTCGTATCACTACCGCCACTGAAGGTATCCTCTCTCAGCATGTGGTGGATATGAACATCAACCGCGGGGTATGGCTTTCGGTAGAGGTAGACATTGAGGTCGTAGACGAAGTACATATCAGGCACCCCAAGGTCTGGTGCAGGTGACTCAGTATTCGGCCAGATCACGGTGAGAAAGTCTTCTTCTGTGGCCGGTGCGATCTTCTGCGGTTCTTGTCCGCTTTGTTGAATGTAGACCGCCTTGATCTCATTCACCAGCTCATTGCCTGCACCACTGATGGTGCTAAATGGAATTACATCTAACTCAGTAGCAGCGACTACAACCATCGACAGTACTGAACGGTCGAAGCGTGCCTTGCCGTAGATGTCCTGAAGCGCCCAGTCGAGGTATTTCTCAAGCTGTGCAGCTAGGAATCGTGACCAACCACGAGCCTGTAGCTCAGCAACGAATTGGTCTCGAGTCATATTAGCCATCGATGCTCCTCGGCACTCTGATCGTACCGCCCACAGAGGGACGGTCACTGACGTTATCGAGGGTCCTGACTAGACGTTCACCCACGTCACCTAGCTTGTCCTTGAAGTGATCGCGGGAGGCACGTTCGATGGCTTCATTGTACTCATCGACACGAGCCGCAAAGTCCTCACCGTCGCCCAGGACACGATCCGGTACGTCCTTACCATACCAGTGATCTGCGTTATGGAGGCGGTCGAGGACTCTACCGTCCAGTTGGGGGACCGAAAAGACGAGCCTGTCTGTATGATCCAAACAGCTCTCGACTATGTCGAATCCACCCGTCTGAGGGTTGTAGAAGACATGTAGGCGATCAGAGATCTCCTTTATGCCTCTAACAATACTCTGGACATCGTCCTCGACCACCACGACACCATCATGTTGGCTGTACCAAGTTCTGATGCCGTGTACCTCCATAACGCTCCTTCCTGGGATGGTTCTAGCTTACGAGGCGATCTTCGCCGCGTCGTCGGCCAGGTTCTTGAGACGAGCCTGCGTCTTGCGACGCTTGCACGCGAGGTCGTGGTAGCGGTACAACGTCGCCCGCCAGTTGTCCTTGTCCTCTCCGTTCGGTCCGACACCGATGGTCATACGGAGGATCTTGCCATCCCTCTGCAGCCAGCGGAAGTCGTTCGCGCCCAGATAGAACCACAATAGGTCAGACGGCCGCAGGAACCACATGTTGCCCTTCGGTGCCTGGTCGTCGATGGTCATGCTCACGCCGTTGAAGTCGATGGTCTTGAAGCCTCCGTGGAGGACTCCCGCCATCGAATCGTTGAAGCGCTTCTGGGCCTTGAGCGTGTTCACATACCGCCGGCGGATTCCGCGGGTGGTGATGAGCAGCTCAGTTTCCCAGCCTTCTGCTGACAAGTCGTCCAGAATCTGCTGACCCTGGTCCTCGTCGAAGGTCGCGGCGTTTCCGTCGTAGACCTTCCCCTGCCAGTACTCGTTCCCCGCGGCCGAGCCATCCACCGTATGAAGAATTGGATAGCTAGCACCATCGGGGCCGATGATGTTCTTGAGGCCGTTGATCTCCTTCTTCCAGTTACCAACGACACAGATAGCGGTACCAGACCCGATCACACCTGCTGCGTCAGCACCGTCGTAGGTCACGACCTTAGTGCTTGAGTTGATAGCAGTGATCTTTCGGTTCGTCGCCTGTACTGCGTCTGTGGCGGAGTTGATGAAGTCGATGAACATGCCTACTCGGAGGTACTGAACCGTGTCCACAGTGATCGTGTTCGCACCCTCAGCGGCCCAGACTGCAAGGGTACCCGTCTTGTCACCGTAACCCTGTCGGTTCAGATCGTGCCGGGCGTCGTTGATTGTCCCCTCGGTCTCTCCTTCGAGCAGAGAGAGGAATCGGCCCACATTTCGCTCGGAGATCTCCATGGAGTACCCGGTGATCTCGAACTGCTTCGCGAAGTGGACGATTCCGTCCGAGAAGTCCTCGTAGCCCTGCTGCCCCGGAAGTGGAATCAATCCACCCTCGGAAGTAGCAGTACCCGACTCGTTCCTCTTCGTGTGTGCGGCGAAGAACCACTTCCTACCGGCGAACTCGAACGCATCCGCGTCCTTCACGATTCCCCGATAGTTGATGGTCTCACCATTGACCGCGTTCGCATGACCCATACCAGCATCGAGCTCTGCCGGGGTGTACCCGAAGAGCAAGAGTGCACGCTGGTTGATCATCTCCACTACCACAGGGAGGTAGTAGTTTTGGAGCACGGCATCAGCCTGAGCGGTATCCTGAACCCTAAGGAACAGGTCACCCCCAAACCACCGATCGTGCGGGAGTCCTTTCATCCCTTCCTCCTAGTTATTGCCTTCGCCGATGAACTCTGCTCTGAACAACACGCCGGTCAACGAGGCGCCTGAAGAAAGCTCCTTCAGAGGCAAATCGACCGTACCAGCAGTCTCACGCAAGAAGACCTTGTTGTTCACATGGTCATAGCTCGCGACAAGACCGCCTGCGACAAGCACGTCAGACTGCTCGAAGAAAACTGCAAGAATCCTCGAGAGCGAGAACTCCTTTAGGAATCCCGCTGTCGGTGCTTCGCCGCCCGTGGTGTACGTGCCAGAGAAGGTCAGCAGTGCAATTACTCGCTTGAGACTAGAAACGTCTCGCGCGAGAGTACTTACTGCAACAGCCATGTCACCTCCTCGTTATTGAGCGTCGGAAAACATGGGGTCTTCCAACGCTGCTCGTCTTGCCTCGGCGAGCGATCTCGGCTGAACCGGAGGAGCATTTCCACCGCCACTGCCGGGCACCGATCGAGGCACCGTACTACCCGTGCCTGGTTTTGTAATGGCCCCAGCGAGAGTTGCCTCACGCACAGCAAGCCATCGTTCACGACCGTCTCTCAGGATATCTTCAGCTCGCGCCGCGTTGGGCGAAGCTGCCGCCAGGTGAGCGTGGATTGCCTCGTCTGGCGTAACGATCCCCTGCTCTACGTCGATCTTTTTCCAGGCTTTTACCAAACCATCGTAGAAAGCACTGATCGCTTCCTCCTGCTCTTTTTGGAGCCGAGCCTCGCGGTCAGTTGTGAGTTCCTGCACTTGCCTGCGGAGTTCATCGTCCGGACTAGCAGTGACCTGCTGAGGAGGAGTCCCATCCGCTGGGGGTGTTCCTTGGGCGCTAGCAGCCGACTCACCGGCGGCCGCAATAGCTGCCTTTACCTCATCTGGTAGGCCATCGATCTGCTCTGCCGTACGTAGCCAAGTTCCGACAGGGTCCTGCACATACTCTTGCTCCCACATGGCGAGCCGCTGGAGGTTGTCGGCATCATAGCCGCTCTCTACGAGGTCTCGGAATGGCTGGATCTCGTCCTCAAGAGCACGGCGCTGATTGTTTACCTCCGAAAAACGGGCGTACGGAATCGGCCCCGGTGGATCCTGATCTGCTACGGGTGGTGTCGCCCCCGGAGGCGTAGATGCAGAAGGATCTCCCTGGGCTGCCTCACCGGCACCCGGCACTGGGGGCGTCGCTCCCCCGGTATTGTCAGGGGTCTCATAGTAGAACAACTCGAGACCCCGAAGATTACGAAGCGTCATCTCATGCCTCCTCTGTGCTTACTCCTTTTACGCTGGAGAGAGCGGGTGCACGCGGAGCAGGAGGCGGCTCGGCAAACATTGGGTCCCGCTTTGCCTGTTCACGCGCAGATGCGAATGAACGTGGGCGGGGTCGAGTTTGCTCTTCTGCCTTCGCTTCACGGACCTGCTTGTGGAACTCTTTGAGGTCATCGACTTTGATAAAGGAGCCCTGGTCTGTCCGGACGATCTTGTCGTCCAAGACCTCGAACACCTTGTCGATATCCTCGAAGATGCCGCTCACGGCCGGAACCCAAGCTCCGACTGTTGCGTCCCGTGGTTGACGATCTGCGAACGGGTGACCTCGAGAACATCACCCGTATTGCGGACGCGGACTAGGAATGTGTCGGAGTCGTCCTGGAATTCGTAGCCCGACGGTGACATTGTATCGCCACCTTCGGAGTGCTTGACGTTGGCTCGCTCGACTACCGCGTCGAGGTTGACGACGTGCTTGGGGACACCCTTGCCGGGACCGAGTGTAACCCAGTCACCAGCTCGGATGATCGGCTTGATCTCGTCGACTGGAGCCTCTGGGACTTCCTCGTCGTTCTCTTCGTAGATAGCCGAGTTGTATAGTGCTCTACGACGCTTTTCGATAGCACTGTGCACGCCGACTCGATCTTTACCTTCCTTCTCTGCAGTCTCGAGAGCGTCGAGCTCGTTGGCGTTCATCTTTGCTACTTCTTCTTCGACCTGATCGACCGTGAGCTCTTCGGTCGCTTTGATCATCCCATCCTTGTTCTCTTCTGTGACTGCTACTTCGCTCATGTCTTCTTACCTCCCTTCTTGCTTACCTTGATGTGAGTCTTCATCTTCGGTGCCCCTTTGTAGGAGCCCGGGCTCTTCGGCATTACTTCCTCCTAGCACGATTGCTATTCGCCCGATCGCATTGCCACAGGCTGAGCGTTCGCTGTGGGTTGTGCAGCTGGATCAGGGGCAGTTTCAGACGGGCCACCCTGCGCCAACGCCATCATCTGCATTTGCTGCAGCATCTGCTCCTGGATCGCTTGCTCGTGCATAGCTGCATGTTCATCGAAAATACGGACGACGTCTGGATGAGTCAGGGCGAGTCTTTCAAACTCAGGCCCCATCATAAACCGTCGATGCCGTGCCATGTGCGCCTCGTGTATATGCCACTTCTTGACCGGCATAGCAAACGACTGGGCACCCTGCTGCGGTGGTGCTCCGTTCTCCTCAGGTATACCTTCGGGATTCGGTGGTCCATCGCCTCCGTATGCTGCGGTGAGTTCTTCTATCTGCTCCATCGCGCCAGGCTCAGCGGCAGCCTCAACGCTTGGCTGGAACATGCCTTGCTCGTCTTGGCCAAGTGCGCCCTGAGCTGCCCGCATCATGTAATCGTTCTCGCGGTCAGCCTGGCGGAACGCGAGATCCACCTCATCGGGTTCAGCCCCACCAAGTTCGAGCCAGTCCTCGATTCGTTTCTGGTCCTTCAGAATACCCATCTCTACGAGCTGCATGACGTACTGCTGCTTCGCAGCTCTGAGCTTGGGCAACGCAGAGCCAGCCTGAACC